>Ga0207761_1000094_pt1 | contig 27302 bp, 30 predicted proteins | sample LuqExpMetageno34_FD_187792 | JGI IMG/M metagenome (GOLD analysis project Ga0207761, IMG submission 187792) | Tropical forest soil microbial communities from Luquillo Experimental Forest, Puerto Rico - Sample 34 (SPAdes) | ecosystem: Environmental > Terrestrial > Soil > Tropical forest ... | reverse complement strand
GTCCGCTCGCCCGGTCGGATGCCCGGAATGAAGCCGCCGTGTTTTTTCAAGTTATCCGCGGTCTCGGTCGGGTTGAACACGACCGCAGTATAGAAGAACGCGAAGAACACGATCAGCGCAATATAGAGGAACAGGAACAGCGGCCGTCCGTGCCCGAGCAGCGTAGTGACCGTGGTCAGCCATTCCGGACCCTGTCCGGCATTGAAGTTGGCCACCGTAGTCGGCAGCAGTAGCAGCGAGGAGGCGAAGATAGGCGGGATCACGCCCGAGGTGTTGAGCTTGAGCGGTAGATGCGAGGACTGACCCTCGAACATGCGGTTACCGACCTGGCGTTTCGGATACTGGATCAGCAGCCGGCGCTGCGCCCGCTCCATGAACACGATGAAGGCGATCACCGCCACCGCCATCACGATGACCGCGAGAATCAGGCCGGTCGACAGCGCGCCCTGGCGGCCGAGTTCGAGAGTGCCGGCGATCGCCGACGGCAACTGCGCCACAATACCGGACAGGATGATCAGCGAGATGCCGTTGCCGATGCCACGCGAGGTGATCTGCTCACCCAGCCACATCAGGAACATTGTGCCACCGGTGAGCGTGACGGTCGTGGAAATCAGAAAGAACAGGCCCGGATCGCTGACCACGCTGCCGGTGCCCTGCAGGCCGATGCCGATGCCCCAGGACTGGAACGCTGCCAGCACCACGGTGAGATACCGGGTGTACTGGTTCATAATCTTGCGGCCGCTCTCGCCTTCCTTCTTGAGCGCTTCGAGCGTCGGCGACACCGTCGTCATCAACTGGATGATGATCGAGGCCGAGATGTACGGCATGATGTTGAGCGCAAAGATCGCCATCCGGTGGATGCCGCCACCAGAGAACATGTTGAACATGCCGAGGATGCCGCCGGCCTGGGTGTTGAAAATTTGCTCCCAGGCGGTCGGATCAATGCCGGGCAGCGGGATATAGGTGCCCAGGCGATAGACCAGCAGCGCGCCGACGGTGAACCAAATGCGCTTCTTGAGCTCTTCGGCCTTGGCGAGAGCGCCGAAATTAAGATTGGCCGCCAGTTGTTCCGCTGCCGAGACCATGGCCGGTTCGCCTTTTTCTGCCGTCATGCCCGAAGGGAGCCGGGCATCCACGATCCTCTACATATGCTCAGACTTGCCTAGCGGCAGCCTGAACAAACTGCATCGCCCACAGGCGTGGGCAACAAAGAATTACTCGGCCGTTCCCTCGCCTTCGGCTTCCACCTTGCGCTTGGCGGCCTTCTGCTTGCCGCCCTTGTCGCCACCCTTGGCCGATTCCATCGCTATGCGCTTGTTCTTGCCCTTCGGCTCAGCGTCCTCTTCCTTCTTCGACGCTAGAATCTTGACCGAGCCGCCCGCCTTCTCGATGGCGTCGATCGCCGACTTGGAGGCGCCATAAACCGAGAGTTCGATCTTGCTCTTGAACTCGCCGCCGCTCAGCACCTTCACGCCGCCCTTGGCGCGCCGCATCAGCCCGGCCTTGACCATGGCCGCCACGTCGATCGGAGCCTTGGCATCGAGCGTGCCAGCGTCGATCGCGGCCTGCAGCTTGCCGAGGTTGATTTCATTGAGTTTGACCGCGAACGGCGTGTTGCGGAACCCGCGCTTGGGAAGGCGCCGGTGCAGTGGCATCTGGCCGCCTTCGAAGCCCTTGATACGCACGCCGGTGCGCGCGGTCTGGCCCTTGCCGCCGCGGCCGCCGGTCTTGCCCATGCCGGAGCCGATACCTCGACCGATACGCATGCGGTTCTTGCGGGCGCCCGGATTGTCGGCGATCTGGTTCAGTTTCATCGCAATCGTCCTTTTACTTCGCGTCGCCGACTACGCGCACAAGATGTTGCACCTTGCGGATCATACCGCGCGTTGCCGGCGTATCCGGCAAATCCTTCACGCGCCCGATCTTGTTGAGGCCGAGACCAATCAGCGTGGCGCGCTGATCGAAGTGGCGTCGCGCCGGACTAGCTGTCTGCTCGACCTTTATGGTTTTTTGTACGGAAGCCATCGCCTACATCCTTAATCTGCCGCCACTTCGTCGGCACCTTCGCGGCGGCGCGACTGCAGCGCAGAGACCTTGAGGTTACGGCGGGCCGCGACCGAACGCGGCGAATCCTGATGCTTGAGCGCATCGAAAGTCGCGCGCACCACGTTGTATGGATTCGACGAGCCGAGCGACTTCGCGACCACGTCCTGAATGCCGAGCGTTTCGAACACGGCGCGCATCGGGCCGCCTGCGATGATGCCGGTTCCCGGAGGCGCCGCACGCAGGAATACCTTGCCGGCGCCGTGACGGCCGAGCACGTCATGATGCAGCGTACGGCCCTCGCGCAGCGGAACACGAGTCAGGCTGCGCTTGGCGGCGTCGGTCGCCTTGCGGATCGCTTCCGGCACCTCGCGCGCCTTGCCGTGGCCGAAGCCGGCGCGACCCTTCTGGTCGCCGACGACGACCAGGGCGGCAAATGCGAAACGCCGGCCACCCTTCACCACCTTGGCGACGCGGTTAATGTGAACGAGCTTGTCCTGGAATTCGCTGTCGCGCTCCTCGCGGACGCGTCCGCGCTCGCCACGCTGTCGTCGGGATTCATTTGCCATGTTTCATCGATCCGTTAGAAATTGAGGCCGCCTTCACGTGCGGCATCGGCCAGCGCCTTGATGCGCCCGTGATAGAGATAGCCGCCGCGGTCGAGCACGACGTCCTTGATGCCCTTCTCCTTAGCGCGTTCGGCGATCAGCTTGCCGACCGCCTTGGCGGCTTCGATATTGGCGCCGGTCTTGCCGGCCGCGCGTGTCGCCTTCTCGATTGTCGAAGCTGAGGCGAGCGTCACTCCTTTATCATCGTCGATCACCTGGGCGTAGATATGCTGGGACGACCGGAACACCGACAGTCGCGCACGTCCCCGCGCCGCAAGCTTGACCTTGCGTCGCACTGTCGCCGTCCGCCGCGCGGTCCTGTCACTTAATCTCGACATGCGCCCTCTACTTCTTCTTGCCTTCCTTGCGGAAGATGTATTCGCCTACGTATTTCACGCCTTTGCCCTTGTACGGCTCGGGCCCGCGATAGGCGCGGATTTCTGCAGCAACCTGGCCGACCTTCTGCTTGTCGACGCCGCTGATCACGATCTCGGTCGGCTTCGGTGTCGCGATCGCGATGCCTTCCGGGATCGGGAAGTTCACGTCGTGGCTGAAGCCGAGCTGCAGCTGCAGGGTTTTGCCCTGCACCGCGGCACGATAGCCGACGCCGTTGATCTCCAGCTTCTCTTCGAAGCCCTTGGTCACACCGGCGATCAGATTGGCCACCTGCGTACGCGAGCTGCCCCACAGCGAACGCGCGCGCTTGGTTTCGCTGCGCGGCGAAATCATCACGCCGCCCTTGTCCATCTTGGCCACGACGTCGTCGTGCAGCACGAACTGAAGTGCGCCTTTCGGACCCTTTACCTTGACCGTCTGGCCTTCGACATTGGCCGTGACCCCCGAGGGGATCGCCACTGCTTTTTTGCCGATGCGCGACATTAGAACACCGTACAAATGATTTCGCCACCGACATTAGCTTCGCGGGCGGCGTGATCCGCCATGACGCCCTTCGGCGTCGACAGGATCGCGACCCCGAGGCCGTTGTTGATGCGCGGCAGCGCTTTGACGGAAGCATAGACGCGCCGTCCAGGCTTGGAGACCCGCGCGATCTCTCGGATCACCGGCTCGCCGTCGAAATATTTCAGCTCGATCTCGAGCTCGCTCTTGCCGTTGGCATGCGCCACGCTGGCATAGCCGCGGATATAGCCCTCGCTTTTGAGTACCTCGCAGACGCGCTCGCGCTGCTTGGAGCCGGGCATCGAGACCTTAGACTTGGCACGCATCTGCGCATTGCGGATGCGGGCGATCATGTCACCGATAGGATCGTTCACTGCCATCGCTGCCCCCTTACCAGCTCGACTTCACGAGGCCGGGAATCAGGCCCTTGGAACCGAGTTCGCGCAGCGCGATACGGCTGAGCTTGTGCTTGCGGTAATACGCACGCGGCCGGCCGGACAGCTCGCATCGATTGCGGATGCGGGTCGCCGAGGAATTGCGCGGCAGTTCGGCAAGTTTCAGGCTGGCGGCGAAACGGTCCTCCACCGGCAGTTTCTTGTCGCGCACGATCGCTTTGAGCTTGGCGCGGCGATTGGAATACTTCTTCGCCAGCTTACGCCGTCGCCCGTTCTTCTCGATCGAACTCTTTTTAGCCATTCTGTTCGCTCCTTACGTATCCGCGTCTGAGGAAAGCGGGTTTTCGCTCCCTCACTGCCGGAACGGGAAGTTGAAGGCCGCTAGCAGAGCGCGCGCCTCGTCGTCTGTGCGAGCGCTCGTGCAAACGGTGACGTCCAGGCCCCACGAGTCGGTGACCTTGTCGAAGTCGATTTCCGGGAACACGATGTGTTCCTTGATGCCCAGGCTATAGTTGCCGCGGCCGTCAAAGCTTTTCGGATTGAGCCCACGGAAGTCGCGGATCCGCGGCAGCGCGATGTTCACCAGCCGGTCAATGAAGTCGTACATGCGCTTCTTGCGCAGCGTAACCTTACAGCCGATGGCTTGCCCGTCGCGCAGCTTGTAGGTGGCGATCGATTTGCGCGACTTGGTGATCACCACCTTCTGGCCGGCGATCAGCGACAGATCGGTGGCCGCGTTGTCGACCTTCTTGCGGTCGGCGACGCCCTCGCCGATGCCCATGTTGAGCACGACCTTGGTGATGGTCGGCACCTGCATGCGGTTTTTGTAGCCGAACTGTTCCGTGAGCTTGGGGCGCACCACCTGTTCGAAATGCGTTCGCAGGCGCGCCACGTAGTCTGAGCGCTCGCGCGGCTTCTTCGCCTTCGGAGCGCCATCGCCCTTGGGGGCGCCGCCCTCTTTGGCAGCCTTCGGCGCGCCTGCTGGCTGCTTCGGCTTCTTGGTTTCGGTGTTAGCCTGGGTATTAGCCATCGATCTCGACTCCGGAACGCTTGGCCACGCGCACCTTCTTGCGCGCATCGCCTTCGCCGACGAACTTGAAACCGACCCGAGTCGGCTTGCCGTCCTTGGGGTCCGCGAGCGCCAGATTGGACAAGTGGATCGTGCTCTCCTTGGAGATGATCCCGCCTTCCTGTTGCGCGGTCTGACGCTGGTGGCGCTTGACCATGTTGATACCGCGCACCAGCGCGCGGTCGTCGGCCGGACGCACTTCAATCACCTCGCCGGTGCGGCCCTTGTCGCGGCCAGTCAGCACCACCACCTTGTCGCCTTTGCGGATCTTGGCGGCCATCACAGCACCTCCGGGGCGAGCGAAATGATCTTCATGTGGTTCTTAGCGCGCAATTCGCGCGGCACCGGCCCGAAAATGCGGGTTCCAACCGGCTCCATCTGCGGGGTGATGAGCACCGCCGCGTTGCGGTCGAACCGAATGACCGAGCCGTCGGCGCGCTTGATGTCTTTGGAGATGCGCACCACCACAGCCTTCATCACCTCGCCTTTTTTCACGCGACCGCGCGGGATTGCCTCCTTCACCGACACGACGATGACGTCGCCGATGGTGGCGTATTTGCGCTTTGAGCCGCCCAGCACCTTGATGCACATGACGCGGCGCGCGCCGGAATTGTCCGCCACGTCGAGGTTGGTTTGCATCTGAATCATGATGCGGCTCTCTTTGTCGTTGCGCGCGAGGTCAAATCAGACGTCACGCTTACTGCACTTTCTGTTTTTTCTCGCCGCGCACAACTTCCCAGCACTTTAGCTTGGAAAGCGGACGACGCTCCTCGATCCACACAGTGTCGCCGACCGAGAATTCGTTTTTCTCGTCGTGCGCGTGGTACTTCTTCGAGCGACGGATGGTCTTCTTCATCTCCGGATGCGTGAAACGCCGGTCCACACGCACGACCACGGTCTTGGCCTGCTTGTCGCTGACGACGACGCCCTGGAGCGTACGCTTCGGCATTGTTTAACCCCTTATTCCTTCGATTTGGCGCGCGACTTCGCAGCGGCCTTCGGTTTGGCGGACTTTGTCTTCTTGGGCGTCGCAACCTCGCCCTTGGCCGCGGGCTCGACGCCGGCACGCTTCTGCGCCGCGATCGTCTTCATGCGCGCGATGTCGCGGCGGATGACGCGCACTCGAGCGGTGTTCTCCAGCTGTCCGGTTGCCCGCTGGAAGCGGAGGTTGAACTGCTCCTTCTTCAGTTTGAGCACTTCGTCATCGAGCTGGTCGAGCGTCATGGCTCTTACGTCGGCGGCTTTCATGGCACTCACTCGGCAATACGTTCAATGAAACGGGTCTTGACCGGTAGCTTGGCGGCAGCGAGCGCCAACGCTTCTCGAGCGACGGCGATCGGAATGCCGTCAACCTCGAACAGGATGCGACCGGGCTTGACGCGCACGACCCAGAGTTCCGGCGCGCCCTTGCCTTTGCCCATGCGCACTTCGATCGGCTTCTTGGACACTGGCACGTCAGGGAACACGCGGATCCACACCCGGCCCGACCGCTTCATGAAGCGCGTGAGCGCGCGGCGCGCGGCCTCGATCTGGCGCGCAGTGACGCGCTCGGGCTCCAGTGCCTTGAGGCCATATTGGCCAAAGGCGAGCTTGGCGCCCGAGGTAGCGACGCCGTGGATGCGTCCCTTGAACGCCTTGCGGAACTTGGTGCGGATCGGTTGCAACATGACTTAGCTCTTATTCTGTCCTCAGGCCGCGGTTTCGCGGCGCGGGCGGCCGGCATCGCTTTCGGCGAGCTTCTTGTCTTGCGCCATTGGATCGTGCTCAAGGATTTCGCCCTTGAAGATCCAGACTTTGACGCCGCAGGTGCCGTAGGTGGTGAAAGCGGTGGAAACGCCGTAGTCGACATCGGCGCGCAGCGTGTGCAACGGCACGCGGCCTTCGCGGTACCACTCCATGCGCGCGATTTCCGCGCCGCCGAGTCGGCCGGAACAGTTGATGCGGATGCCCTCAGCGCCGAGGCGCATGGCCGACTGCACTGCGCGCTTCATGGCGCGGCGGAACGCAACCCGGCGCTCGAGCTGCTGGGCAATCGACTCGGCGACCAGCTGGGCCTCAAGCTCCGGCTTGCGGATTTCGACAATGTTGATCACCACGTCGCTCTCGGTGAGCTTTGCCACCGACTTGCGCAGCTTCTCTATGTCGGCGCCCTTCTTGCCGATCACGACGCCCGGACGCGCCGAGTGGATGGTCACACGGCACTTCTTGTGTGGGCGCTCTATCACGATATGCGACACCGCCGCCTGCTTAAGCTGCTTCATCAGCTCTTTGCGGATCTCGATGTCCTCATGCAGCAGCGTGCCGTACTCGGCCTTGCCGGCGAACCAGCGCGAGTCCCAGGTACGATTGATACCGAGCCGCAGCCCGACCGGATTGACTTTTTGACCCACTAAAATCCTCCTCAGGCTTTCGCTGGCGCCTGCGTCTCGACCTGACGCACCACGATGGTCAGGTGGGAGAACGGTTTGAGAATCTTGCCCACCCGGCCGCGGCCGCGTGGACTGAAACGCTTGATCACTAGCGCTTTGCCGACATGCGCCTCAGCGACGACGAGATCGTCGACGTCGAGATCATGATTGTTCTCGGCATTGGCGATGGCCGACTCGAGACACTTGCGCACTTCGGTGGAGATGCGCTTACGCGAAAACTCCAGATCGGCGAGCGCGGTCGCTGCCTTCTTGCCGCGGATCATCTGCGCGACAAGATTGAGTTTCTGCGGAGAAACCCGCAGCATCTTGGCGGAGGCCTTGGCCTCGTTGTCGGCGAGGGTCCGCTCGCGTGAGCTCTTGCCCATGACGTTTCTCTTCTAGTCCTTAGCTCGCCGCCGACGCGGCGGCCGGCGCCGCAGCGGCCGGCCCGGCGCCGGTGCGCTTGGCTTTGCGATCGGAGGTGTGGCCGTAGAACATCCGGGTCGGTGCGAACTCGCCGAACTTGTGACCGACCATTTCCTCGGTCACCATCACCGGAATGTGCTTCTGACCGTTGTAGACGCCGAAATTCAGGCCGACGAACTGCGGCAGAATGGTCGAGCGCCGGCTCCAGATCTTGATCATCTCGTGGCGGCCCGACGAGCGCGCGGCCTCCGCCTTGCGCAGCAGATAACCGTCTACGAACGGGCCTTTCCAGACTGAACGGGTCATATCCTTAGTCCTACTACTGCTGCTTCTTCTTGCGGTCGTGACGGCTCACCAAGATGAACTTGGTGGTGCGCTTGTTTTTGCGGGTCTTCATGCCCTTGGTCGGCTGGCCCCACGGCGTGGTCCAGTGCTTGCCGCCCTTGGTGCGCCCGCCATGCGGGTGATCGACCGGGTTCATGGTGATGCCGCGGTTGTGCGGCATGCGGCCGCGCCAGCGCTGGCGACCGGCCTTTCCGATGGTAGTGTTCATGTTGTCCGGATTGGACACCGCCCCGACCGTCGCCATGCAGCGACCATGCACGAGGCGCTGCTCGGAAGTCGACAGACGCAGGATGACGTAATCCTGGTCGCGGCCGACGATCTGCACATAGCTGCCGGCCGAACGCGCCAGCTGACCACCCTTGCCGATCTTGAGCTCGACATTGTGCACGATGGTACCGACCGGGATGGCACCGATCGGCAGCGCGTTGCCCGGCTTGATATCGGCTTTCTCGGACGAGATAACGGTGTCGCCCGGCGCCAGACGCTGCGGCGCCAGAATGTAAGACAGTTCGCCGTCTTTGTATTTGATTAGCGCGATGAAGGCGGTACGGTTCGGATCATATTCCAGCCGCTCGACCGTCGCCGGCACGTCGACCTTGGCGCGGCGGAAATCGATCTTGCGGTAGGCCTGCTTGTGGCCGCCGCCGCGGAAGCGCGAGGTAATACGGCCGCTGTTGTTGCGTCCGCCGGTCGAGTTCTGGCCCTCGGTCAACGCCTTCACCGGCGCGCCCTTGTAAAGACCGGAGCGGTCGACGATCACCAACTGGCGCTGGCTCGGCGTGGTCGGATTGTAGGTTTTCAACGCCATGGAAACCGCTCCTTACAATCCAGTGGTCACGTCGATCTTGTGACCCTCTTCCAGGGTCACGATTGCACGCTTGACGTCGGATAGCTGTCCAATCTTGTTCTTGAACGCCTTGACCTTGCCCTGGCGAATGAGCGTGTTGACGCTCTTTACCTTGACGTCGAAGAGTTTCTCGACCGCCTCTTTGATCTGCGGCTTGGTCGCATTGCGGCGAACCTTGAACACTACCTTGTTGTGCTCGGACGCTATGGTCGCCTTCTCGGTGATCACCGGGGAGACGATGACGTCGTAATGGCGCGGATCGCTGGTGCTCATTTGAATCGTGCCTCCAGCACATCGAGCGCGGCCTTGGTGAGCACCAGGGTCTTGCGCCGCACGATGTCGTAGACGTTGATGCCCTGCACCGGCAGCACGTCAATGTTCGGGATGTTGCGCGCGGCCGAGCGGAAGTTAGCCTCGATCTCGGCGCCGTCGATGATCAGCGCGTTGCTCAAGCCAAGCTTGTCAAACTGCTGGGCAAGCGCCTTGGTCTTCGCTTCCTTCAGCGCGGCCTTGTCGATAACAATGAGGCCGCCGTCTTTGGCCTTCGCGGAGAGCGCGTGCCTGAGCGCAAGCGCGCGCACCTTCTTCGGCAGGTCGATGGCATGGCTACGCACCACCGGACCGAAGGCGCGACCGCCGCCGCGGAACTGCGGCACGCGCGCCGATCCGTGACGGGCGCCGCCGGTTCCCTTCTGCGCATACATCTTCTTGCCGGTGCGCCAGATCTCGCTGCGGTCCTTGGTCTTGTGGGTGCCGCGCTGGCGCCTGGCCAACTGCCAGTTGACACACCGCTGCACGATGTCGGCGCGCGGCTCGAGGCCAAAGATTGCATCCGACAGGCTGACCGATCCGGCTTCCTTACCTTCAAGGGTGGTGATTTTCACGTCCATATCACGCGCCCTCCTTCTCGGCAGGCGCTGCGGCTTCTGCCACCGGCGCTTCCGCAGGTTTCGCCTCGGCCTTCGGTGCCTCTGCGTTGGAAACGCGGAACTTGCCGGGCTTGGGCGCCTCCTTCGGCAGACTCTTCTTCACCGCGTCGCGCACGGTGATCCACCCGCCCTTGGCGCCCGGAACCGCGCCTTCGACCAAAAGCAGGCCGCGATCGACGTCAGTGCTCACGATTTTCAGATTGAGCGTGGTCACCCGCTCGACGCCCATATGGCCGGGCATCTTCTTGTTCTTGAAGGTCTTGCCGGGGTCCTGGCGGCCGCCGGTCGAACCGATCGAACGGTGCGAGATCGACACGCCGTGTGAGGCGCGCAGGCCGCCAAAGTTCCAGCGCTTCATGCCGCCGGCAAAGCCCTTACCGATCGAAATGCCGCATACGTCGACGAACTGGCCAGGAACGAAATGATCGGCGGTGATCTCGGCGCCGACTGGGATCAGCGCATCCTCACTCACGCGGAACTCGGCGAGCTTGCGCTTGGGTTCAACCTTGGCCTTGCCAAAATATCCGCGATCCGCCTTGTTCATATTGTTGATGCGGCGTGGGCCGGCTCCGAGTTGGAGGGCGACATAGCCGTTCTTGTCCTTGGTGCGGTGCGCGACGACCTGACACTGCGCGAGCCGCAGTACCGTCACCGGCACGTGTTCACCGGCCTCGGTGAACACCCGGGTCATTCCGACCTTTTGCGCGATCACTCCGGAACGCATCTTAAGTCCCCACCGGCTTTAAAGTTTGATCTCGACATCGACGCCGGCTGCGAGGTCGAGCTTCATCAGCGCATCCACCGTCTGCGGCGTCGGATCGACGATGTCCAAGAGGCGCTTGTGCGTGCGCATCTCGAACTGTTCGCGGCTCTTCTTGTCGACGTGCGGCGAACGATTCACCGTAAACTTCTCGATCTTGGTCGGCAGTGGGATCGGACCACGAACCTGGGCGCCGGTGCGCTTGGCCGTGTTCACAATCTCACGGGTCGACGCATCGAGGATGCGGTGATCGAACGCCTTGAGCCGGATCCGGATATTCTGGCCGTTCATCTGCTTTTCTCTCTCGACTGTCATCGTCCGCGAACGCGGACGATCCAGTAATCGCTAGTCCCTCAGCTCACCCGCGAGCCTGCGGGATATTGGGTCCCCCGCTTTCGCGGGGGACGACAGCACAGTCCTTACTCGATGATGCTCGCCACCACGCCGGCGCCGACGGTGCGGCCGCCCTCGCGAATGGCAAAGCGCAGTTTCTCCTCCATGGCGATTGGCACGATCAGGTGCACTTCCATCGCCACGTTGTCGCCCGGCATCACCATTTCGGTGCCCGCTGGCAGGTGCACCACGCCGGTCACGTCGGTGGTGCGGAAGTAAAACTGCGGGCGGTAGTTGGTGAAGAACGGGGTGTGACGACCGCCTTCTTCCTTGGTGAGAATGTAGGCTTCCGCCTTGAACTTGGTGTGCGGCTTGACCGAGCCGGGCTTGCACAGCACCTGGCCACGCTCGACTTCCTCCCGCTTGGTACCGCGCAGCAACGCGCCGATGTTGTCTCCTGCCTCGCCCTGATCGAGCAGCTTGCGGAACATTTCGACGCCGGTGACGACGGTCTTCTGGGTCGGGCGGATGCCAACGATCTCGACTTCCTCGCCGACCTTGATGATGCCGCGCTCGACGCGGCCGGTGCAGACGGTGCCGCGGCCGGAGATCGAAAACACGTCTTCCACCGGCATCAGGAACGGCTGATCCTTCGGCCGCTCCGGCTGCGGAATGTACTCGTCCACCGCCTTCATCAATGCGCGGATCGATTCCTTGCCGATCTTGTCGTCACTGCCATCGAGCGCCTTCAGCGCCGACCCCTTGATGACCGGGATCTTGTCACCCGGGAAATTGTATTTCGAAAGCAGTTCGCGGACCTCGAGCTCGACCAACTCGAGCAACTCCGGATCGTCGACCATGTCGACCTTGTTCATATAGACAACCAGCGCCGGCACGCCGACCTGCCGGGCGAGCAGAATGTGTTCGCGGGTCTGCGGCATCGGGCCGTCGGCAGCCGACACAACCAGAATGGCGCCGTCCATCTGCGCCGCGCCGGTGATCATGTTCTTTACGTAGTCCGCGTGGCCGGGGCAATCGACGTGCGCATAGTGGCGCTTCTCCGTCTGGTACTCCACGTGAGCTGTCGAGATGGTGATGCCGCGGGCCTTCTCTTCGGGCGCCTTGTCGATCTGGTCATAGGCGGTGAAGGTCGCCCCACCGGTTTCAGCAAGAACCTTGGTGATCGCCGCCGTCAACGTCGTCTTGCCGTGGTCGACGTGACCAATCGTACCGATATTGCAATGCGGCTTAGTGCGTTGGAATTTCTCTTTGGCCATGGGGCTCTCCGTTCAGATCCTTCTGGTTATGACCGTCACGCGAATTTTTTCTGCACTTCGGCAGAAACGTTGGCAGGCAATTCTGCGTAGTGATCGAATTGCATGGTGAATGTGGCGCGCCCCTGCGACATGGACCGCAGGTTGTTGACGTAGCCGAACATGTTCATCAGCGGCACCATGGCGTTGATCACGTTTGCGTTGCCGCGCATATCCTGTCCCTGGATTTGCCCGCGCCGCGAGTTAAGATCGCCGATGACGGAGCCGGTGTAGTCTTCCGGGGTCACCACCTCGACCTTCATGATCGGCTCGAGCAGCACCGGCCTGCCCTTCTGCAGGGCTTCACGCAAGCACTGGCGCGCGCAGATTTCGAACGCCAAAGCTGAGGAGTCGACGTCATGATATTTGCCGTCGATGAGCGAGACCTTGAGGTCGACCACCGGGAAGCCCGCCAGCACGCCAGAGCTGAGCACCGACTCCAGGCCCTTCTCGACGCCCGGGATGTATTCCTTCGGCACCGCGCCGCCGATGATCTCGTTCTCGAATTCAAACGGCGTGCCAGGCGTGGTCGGCTCGCAGACGATCTTGATCGCCGCAAACTGACCGGAACCGCCGGTCTGCTTCTTGTGGGTGTAGTCGTGTTCGACGCGCCGTGTGATCTTCTCGCGGAATGCCACCTGCGGCGCGCCGATATTGGCGTCGACCTTGTAGGTGCGCTTGAGAATGTCGACCTTAATGTCGAGATGCAGCTCGCCCATGCCCTTGAGGATGGTCTGACCGCTCTCGATGTCGGTCGACACGCGGAACGAGGGATCCTCGGCGGCGAGCTTGGCGAGCGCCACGCCGAGTTTTTCCTGGTCGGCCTTTGACTTCGGCTCGATCGCGATCTCGATGACCGGATCGGGGAATTCCATCTTTTCCAGGATCACCGGCGCCTTGACATCACACAGCGTATCGCCCGTGCGCACTTCCTTCAGGCCGGCCAGCGCGACGATGTCGCCGGCATAGGCTTCCTTAATGTCCTCGCGGTTGTTCGCATGCATCAGCAGCATGCGGCCGATCCGCTCTTTGCGTTCCTTGGTCGAATTGATCACGCCGGTGCCGCTAGTGAGCGTGCCGGAATAGATGCGGCAGAAGGTGATGGTGCCGACGAAGGGGTCGTCCATGATCTTGAAGCCGAGCAAGGCCAGCGGCGCGTCGTCCTTGGGCTCGCGCACGACTTCTTCGCCATTGTCGGGATTGATGCCCTTGATCGCCGGCACATCGACAGGACTCGGCAGATAGTCCACCACTGCGTCGAGCAGCGGCTGCACGCCCTTGTTCTTAAAGGCGGAGCCGCAGAGCACTGGGAAAAATGCGCCGGTGAGCACGGCCTTACGGATCAGCTTCTTGAGGGTCGCCTCGTCAGGCTCCTTTCCCTCGAGGTAGGCAGTCATCGCGTCGTCATCGAGCTCGACCGCGGCTTCAATCATCTCTTCGCGGTATTTCTCGGCCTGATCGAGCATTTCGGCCGGAATATCGACGTCGTGATATTTAGCGCCGAGGGATTCGTCATCCCAAATCACGCCTTTCATACGCACCAGGTCGATCAGCCCCTTGTAATTCTGCTCGGCACCGATCGGGAGCTGGATGGCCACCGGCTTGGCGCCCAGCCTGGTCTTGATGTCGTCGAGACATTTGAAGAAGTCGGCGCCGATCTTGTCCATCTTGTTGGCGAAGACGATGCGCGGAACCTTGTATTTGTCGCCCTGGCGCCAGACCGTCTCGGTTTGTGGCTCGACACCTTGATTCGAATCGAGCACGCAGACCGCGCCGTCGAGCACGCGCAGCGATCGTTCGACTTCGATGGTAAAGTCGACGTGGCCGGGCGTGTCGATGATGTTGAGGCGCTTGTTCTTCCAGAATGCGGTAGTCGCGGCCGAGGTGATGGTGATGCCGCGTTCTTGCTCCTGCTCCATCCAGTCCATCGTCGCGGCGCCCTCGTGCACCTCGCCGATCTTATGGCTCTTGCCGGTGTAATAGAGGATCCGCTCCGTGGTCGTAGTTTTTCCGGCATCGATGTGGGCCATGATGCCGAAATTGCGGTAATCCTCGATGGAGTGGACGCGGGGCATTTGAGTTCTATTCCTTGGGGTTGCTCGTCGTCACCAGCGGTAATGCGAGAAGGCCCGGTTGGCTTCAGCCATCTTGTGGGTGTCCTCGCGCTTTTTGACTGCGTTGCCCCGATTATTGGACGCATCGAGCAGCTCGGCCGATAGCCGCTCGGTCATGGTTCTTTCATTACGTTCGCGCGCGGCCGCGATGATCCAGCGGATACCGAGCGCCTGCCGGCGCGACGTGCGCACTTCCACCGGCACCTGATAGGTGGCACCACCGACGCGCCGCGAGCGCACCTCGATCGACGGCATCACGTTGTCGAGCGCCTGCTGGAACACCGCGAGCGGGTTCTGTTTGGTCTTGCCCTCGATCGTCTCCAGCGCGCCGTAGACGATCGATTCCGCGACCGACTTCTTGCCGTCGTACATGATCGCGTTCATGAACTTGCTGACGACGATATTGCCGAACTTCGGGTCCGGAATGATCTCGCGTTTTTCTGCGGCGTGACGACGGGACATGACGCTGATCCTTATTTCGGACGCTTGGCGCCGTATTTCGAACGGCGCTGTTTGCGGTTCTTTACGCCCTGTGTGTCGAGCACGCCGCGCAGGATGTGGTAGCGTACGCCCGGAAGATCCTTCACGCGACCGCCGCGGATCATAACCACCGAGTGTTCCTGCAGATTGTGCCCCTCGCCCGGGATGTAGCCGATCACCTCGAAGCCGTTGGTGAGACGCACCTTGGCGACCTTGCGCAGCGCCGAGTTCGGCTTCTTGGGCGTAGTCGTATAGACGCGCGTGCACACTCCACGCTTTTGCGGAGAGGACTGCAGCGCCGGCGCCGTGTTGCGGGCCTGGAGCGGCTTACGTGGATTCGCAATCAGCTGGTTGATCGTCGGCATAGTTCGCCTTCGCTACCTTCGTTTGGGCGTGAGCGCCCGGCATTGTTGGGCTTGTAGTCCCAGCATCCTTCCGCGGAAAACGTCCGCACGCGCTTGTCTTGCGTGGCGTTTCCGCACGCAAAACGAAATCGCGCCATCCGCTCAATCGCGGCGGCGCTTTTCCGTTCGGACGACCACGTTGCGGTTCGCGCACCGTGGACATTCACTTCGAATCTGACAGGTGCTGTCAGTGGCAGCGTTTGAGCTTCATTCGTCGAGGCGATGCGCCGGCCACTCTTTGAGAAAAGAACAAAAACTCAAAGGGTTAGCCGGGCGGCCGTTCCGAGCAAGCAAAGCTCACCGCCTGCCGTAAAGTGGGGCGTATGTATCGGCCGGGTTCGCTCAAGTCAAGGTGAAAAGGGCTGAAAAATCGAGCGTTCGACGCGCGTTAATTCCGCCGCGGCTGGCCGCTTCAGGTGCCGCGCGCGATACCCCCAATGCGGCTGCATCCAACATACTCCCACCACCGCGACCATGCCCGCTCAATCGGCAGCCGACGACAAAAGGACAATCGCGTCAAATACAACCACAACCGGAGCCTATTCGGGCTTGAGCGCCGAGCGTCGTCCCTCCTCTGACAACAAAAAGGACCGCCTTGCGGGCGGCCCTTTTGATGTCTTGATTGCCAGGTGGCTTATTCTGCTGCCGTTTCTGCTGCCGGCAGTGCCGGTGCTTCGGCCAGAGCGGCCGCCGCCTTGGCGGCATCCTTCTCGCGCTCCTCGAGGATGAGCGCGTCACGCTTGGTGGCAACCTCGCGCAGTTGGTTCATCATCGCGCCGGTGCCGGCCGGGATCAGGCGGCCGACGATGACGTTCTCCTTGAGGCCATCAAGCGTGTCCGCCTTGCCGTTGACCGCAGCCTCGGTGAGTACACGCGTGGTCTCTTGGAACGAGGCCGCCGAGATGAACGAGCGAGTCTGGAGGCTCGCCTTGGTAATGCCGAGCAGGACCGGACCTCCGGTCGCCGGCTTCTTGCCTTCGGCTTCGGCGCGAGCGTTAATTTCGTCGAGCTCGCTCTTGTCGATTTGCTCGCTCTGCAACAGCTCGGTCTCGCCGGCGTCATCGATCTCGACCTTCTGCAACATCTGGCGAACAATCACCTCGATATGCTTGTCGTTGATATTGACGCCCTGCAGCCGGTAGACCTCCTGGATCTCGTTGACCAGGTAGGCTGCCAGTTCCTCGACGCCTTTAATGGCGAGGATGTCGTGCGGCGCGGGATTGCCCTCCACGATGTAATCGCCCTTCTCGATGACGTCGCCATCTTGCAAGTGGATGTGCTTGCCCTTCGGGATCAGATATTCCGCCGGTTCCTCACCTTTGCCGGACGGCTCGATGGTGATGCGGCGCTTGTTCTTATAGTCCTTACCGAACCGCACTGTACCGCCAACCGCGGCGATGATCGCTGCATCCTTCGGTTTGCGTGCCTCGAATAGCTCTGCCACCCGCGGCAGACCGCCGGTGATATCGCGTGTCTTGGCGCTTTCGGTAGGGATACGCGCGATTACATCGCCCGCCTTCACGTGGGCGCCGGGATCGACCGAGATGACGGCATCGACCGCGAGTTGATAGCGTGCCTCCCCGCCGCGTTGCAACTTGAGCGTCTTGTTGCCCGACTTGATCACGATTGCCGGACGCAACTCCTGCTGGTTGCGTGAGGAGCCGGTGCGCCAGTCGATGACCACGCGCTTGGCAATGCCGGTCGAATCGTCGAGTTGCTCCGACATCGACAACCCGTCCACCAGATCCTCGAAGCCGATCGAGCCTTCGACCTCGGTCAGGATCGGCCGGGTATAGGGATCCCACTCGGCGATGCGCTGGCCGCGTTTGATCTTGTCTTCGTCCTCGACGCGCAGACGCGCGCCGTATGGGATACGGTGGTGTGCGCGCTCGGTGCCGTCGGGGTCGACGACCGCGACGACCATGTTGCGCACCATGGCCACGACGTCGCCATCAGAGTTCTTGGCAACGTTCTTGCCCTTGAACTTGATCTTGCCATCGAAATTCGACTCGATGAACGACTGCTCGGAGATCTGCGCCGCGCCGCCGATGTGGAACGTGCGCATGGTGAGCTGGGTACCCGGCTCGCCGATCGACTGGGCGGCGATGACTCCCACCGCCTCGCCCATGTTGACCGGGGTGCCGCGAGCTAGATCACGCCCATAGCACGCGCCGCAGACGCCGTTCTTGGCCTCGCAGGTCAGCACCGAGCGGATGCGCAACTCCTGCACGCCCGCCTGGGTGATCTGATCGACTTCCGGCTCCTGCAGCAGGATGCCACGCTTGACCAGGATCTTGTTGCTCGACGGGTCCTTGACGTCCTCCGCCGTGGTGCGGCCGAGGATGCGAGTGGCAAGCGACGCCACCACGGTGCCCGCATCGATGATTGCGCGCACCTTGATGCCGGACTTGGTTCCGCAATCAGGCAACGTAATGATGCAGTCCTGCGCCACATCGACCAGACGCCGAGTCAGGTAGCCAGAGTTAGCGGTCTTCAAGGCGGTGTCGGCGAGACCCTTGCGGGCGCCGTGCGTCGAGTTGAAGTACTCGAGCACCGACAGGCCTTCCTTAAAGTTCGAAATGATCGGACTTTCGATGATCTCGCCCGACGGCTTCGCCATCAGGCCGCGCATGCCGGCGAGCTGACGCATCTGCGCCGGCGAGCCGCGCGCACCGGAATGCGCCATCATGTAGATCGAGTTGACCTGCCTGTCTCGGCCCTTGTCGTCCTTCTTGGTGGACGAGATCTCGCGCATCATCTCTTCTGCGATCTTGTCGGTCGACTTCGACCAGGCGTCGACCACCTTGTTGTACTTCTCGCCTTGGGTGATCAAGCCGTCATTGTATTGCTGCTCGAATTCCTTGGCGAGCTGGCGAGTGGTCTCAACGATGTCCCACTTCGACTTGGGTACCACCATGTCGTCTTTGCCGAACGAAATGCCGGCCTTGAACGCGTGATAGAAGCCGAGCGCCATAATACGGTCGCAGAAGATGACGGTCTCCTTCTGACCGCAGTGGCGGTAGACGGTGTCGATCATCGACGAGATCTCGCGCTTTGTCATTAAGCGGTTGACGAGGTCGAACGGCACCTTAACGCTACGCGGCAGAACGTTACCGAGCAGTACGCGGCCGGGCGTGGTCTCATACCATTGGGTGAACGACTTGCCCTTCTCGTCCACGCCCTCCCAGCGGTATTTGATCTTGCTGTGCAACTGAATGATCTTTTCGTGCAGAGCGTGCTCGATCGCGGCCACGTCGCCGAAGACCTTGCCTTCGCCGGGCATGCCGTCTCGCATCAGCGAGACATAATAAAGACCGAGCACGATGTCCTGCGAGGGCACGATGATCGGCTGGCCGTTCGCCGGGTGCAAGATGTTGTTGGTCGACATCATCAGCACGCGCGCTTCGAGCTGTGCCTCCAGCGACAGCGGCACGTGCACCGCCATCTGGTCTCCGTCGAAGTCGGCATTGAACGCCGCGCAGACCAGCGGATGCAATTGGATCGCCTTGCCCTCGATCAGCACGGGCTCAAAAGCCTGGATGCCGAGACGGTGGAGCGTCGGTGCGCGGTTTAGCAACACCGGATGCTCACGGATCACCTCGTCAAGGATATCCCATACTTCCGGCTTCTCCTTCTCGACCAGCTTCTTGGCCTGCTTGACCGTGGTGGATAGACCCTTGGCGTCGAGCCGCGAATAGATGAATGGCTTGAACAGCTCCAGCGCCATCTTCTTCGGCAGACCGCACTGGTGCAGCTTGAGCTCGGGACCTACCACGATCACCGAACGGCCGGAATAGTCGACGCGCTTGCCGAGCAGGTTCTGCCGGAAGCGCCCCTGCTTGCCCTTGAGCATGTCTGCGAGTGACTTCAGCGGGCGCTTGTTGGCGCCAGTGATGACGCGGCCGCGGCGTCCGTTATCGAACAGCGCGTCGACCGCTTCCTGTAGCATACGTTTTTCGTTGCGGATGATGATATCCGGCGCGCGGAGCTCGATTAGCCGCTTCAAGCGGTTGTTCCGGTTGATGACGCGGCGATAGAGATCGTTGAGGTCCGAGGTGGCGAAGCGGCCACCGTCGAGCGGCACCAGCGGCCGTAGATCGGGCGGGATCACCGGAACCACCGTCAGGATCATCCATTCCGGCTTGTTGCCGGAGGAGATGAAGGCCTCAATCAGTTTCAGCCGCTTAGCGAACTTTTTCTTCTTGATGTCGCTGTCGGTCTCGGCCAGCTCGGCGCGCAGCTCGGCCTGCATTTTGTCGAGGTCGAGCGCCTTGAGCATCTCGCGGATCGCTTCCGCACCGATCGTGGCGGTGAAGCTGTCCGGACCGAATTCCTCCTGCGCCTTTAGATACTCTTCTTCTGACAAAAGCTGGCGGTCCTTGAGGGGGGTAAGACCCGGCTCAAGCACAACGTAGTATTCGAAATACAGGATGCGCTCGAGGTCCTTCAGCGTCATGTCAAGCAGCAAACCGATGCGGCTCGGCAACGACTTCAGGAACCAGATGTGCGCGACCGGCGCGGCCAGCTCGATATGCCCCATGCGCTCGCGCCGCACGCGGCTGAGCGTCACTTCGACCGAACACTTCTCGCAGATGATTCCCTTGTACTTCATGCGCTTGTACTTGCCGCACAAGCACTCATAGTCCTTGATCGGTCCGAAGATGCGCGCGCAGAATAGGCCGTCACGTTCGGGTTTGAAGGTGCGGTAGTTGATCGTTTCCGGTTTTTTGATTTCGCCGTAGGACCACGACAGGATCTTTTCTGGGCTCGCGATCGAAATCCGGATTTGGTCGAAGACCTGAGCCGGCGCCTGCGGGCTGAAAAGATTCATGATTTCTTGATTCATCGCATTCTCCGCTTGCCAACCATGTCGGCCGCTTTCTCTCAATTAACAGCGTGGTTGGCCGGACCCTCTGGGCCCGGCCAGGGCGCTTATTCCGCTGCTTCGGCCGTCTCCGGCCCCTGCCGCTGCAGCTTGGAATTGTGCAAGTCGACGTTGAGGCCGAGCGACCGCATTTCCTTAACCAGCACGTTGAAGCTTTCTGGAATACCCGCCTCGAACGTGTCGTCGCCACGCACAATCGCCTCGTACACCTTGGTGCGGCCGGCGACGTCGTCCGACTTCACGGTTAGCATTTCCTGCAAGGTATACGCAGCGCCATAAGCTTCGAGCGCCCACACCTCCATTTCGCCAAAGCGCTGACCGCCGAACTGTGCCTTGCCACCGAGCGGCTGCTGGGTGACCAGCGAATACGGGCCGATCGATCGGGCATGGATCTTATCGTCCACCAGGTGGTGCAGCTTGAGCATGTAGATGTAGCCGACCGTCACCTTACGATCGAACGGCTCGCCGGTACGCCCGTCGTACGCGGTTACCTGCCCCGAATGATCGAGGCCGGCGAGGTCGAGCATCTTCTCGATGTCGGCCTCCTTGGCGCCGTCGAACACCGGCGTCGCAATCGGCACGCCGTGGCGCAGATTACCGCCGAGTTCCACCAGTTCGTCTTCGCCCAATGATTTGATGGTGTCGTCGTCGCCATAGATCTTCTTCAGGATGTCCTTGAGTGGACGCCCATCATGCTTCGCGTTGTAGGCATCGACCGCATGCCCGATCTTGAGACCGAGGCCCGCGCAAGCCCAGCCGAGATGGGTCTCTAGAATCTGACCGACGTTCATTCGGCTCGGCACGCCGAGCGGATTGAGCACGATGTCGACATGAGTGCCGTCCTCCAGGAACGGCATGTCCTCGACAGGCACGATCTTAGACACCACGCCCTTATTGCCGTGGCGGCCAGCCATCTTGTCGCCGGGCTGGATCTTACGCTTCACCGCGACGAAGACCTTGACCATCTTCATCACGCCGGGTGGAAGCTCGTCGCCGCGTTGCAGCTTTTCGACCTTATCGAGGAAGCGCTGCTCAAGCAGCTTCTTCGACTCGTCGTATTGCTTCCGGATCGCCTCAATCTCGGCCATCAGTTTGTCGTTCGGTGAAGCGAACTGCCACCACTGCGAGCGCGGATACTCATCCAGTACAGCCTTGGTGATCTTTGAGTCCTTTTTGAAGCCCTTCGGACCGGCGATGCCGGTCCGGCCTTCGAGCATTTCGGCGAGACGACCGTAGACGTTACGGTCGAGGATCGCCTGCTCGTCGTCACGGTCCTTGGCGAGACGTTCGATCTCCTCACGCTCAATGGCGAGCGCGCGCTCGTCCTTATCTACGCCGTGACGGTTGAACACGCGCACTTCGACGATGGTGCCTTGTACGCCCGGCGGCACCCGCAGCGAGGTGTCGCGCACGTCCGAGGCCTTCTCGCCGAAGATAGCGCGCAGCAGCTTCTCTTCTGGCGTCATCGGGCTTTCGCCCTTGGGCGTGATCTTGCCGACCAGAATGTCTCCGGCATGCACCTCGGCGCCGATATAGACTATGCCCGCTTCGTCGAGATTCTTGAGCGCCTCTTCCGAGACGTTCGGAATGTCGCGGGTGATTTCTTCGGGGCCGAGCTTGGTGTCGCGCGCCATCACCTCGAATTCCTCGATGTGAATGGACGTGAACACATCGTCTTTCACTATCCGCTCGGACAGCAGGATCGAATCCTCGAAGTTGTAGCCGTTCCAAGGCATGAACGCGACCAGCACGTTGCGGCCGAGCGCGAGCTCGCCGAGATCGGTCGACGGACCGTCTGCGATGATGTCGCCTTTGTTGACATGATCGCCCACCTTCACCAGCGGGCGCTGGTTGATGCAGGTGTTCTGGTTCGAGCGCTGATATTTCATCAGCCGATAGATATCAACGCCCGGCTTGGTCGGGTCAGTCTCGCCGGTGGCGCGCACTACGATACGGGTAGCGTCGACCTGGTCGACAATGCCAGTGCGGCGCGCGGCGATCGAGGCGCCTGAGTCGCGGGCCACCACACCTTCCATGCCGGTGCCGACGAACGGCGCCTCGGCACGAACGAGCGGCACCGCCTGGCGCTGCATGTTCGAGCCCATCAGTGCGCGGTTGGCGTCGTCGTTCTCGAGGAACGGGATTAGCGCCGCCGCCACAGACACGAGCTGCTTCGGCGACACGTCCATGTAGTCGACCTTGTCGCGCGGCACCAAGTGCACGTCGCCGGCCTGACGACAAACGACCAAGTCTTCGGTGAAGCGGCCGCGGCCGTCGACCGCAGCATTCGCCTGCGCGACCGCGTTGCGGCTTTCCTCCATGGCCGAGAGGTAGACAACCTCGTCAGTGACGCGACCATCTTTGACCTTGCGATAAGGCGTTTCGACAAAGCCGTATTTGTTCACGCGCGCGAAAGTCGCGAGAGAATTGATAAGGCCGATGTTCGGCCCTTCCGGCGTCTCGATCGGACAGATACGGCCGTAATGGGTAGGGTGCACGTCGCGCACTTCGAAGCCGGCGCGTTCTCGGGTCAGGCCGCCGGGGCCGAGCGCCGAAAGGCGCCGCTTGTGCGTGATTTCCGACAGCGGATTGGTCTGATCCATGAACTGCGAGAGCTGCGACGAGCCGAAGAACTCTCGCACTGCGGCAGCAGCAGGCTTTGCGTTGATCAGGTCTTGCGGCATCACCGTGTCGATATCGACCGATGACATCCGCTCCTTAATCGCACGCTCCATGCGCAGGAGGCCGATGCGGTACTGGTTTTCCATCAGCTCGCCGACCGAGCGCACCCGGCGATTGCCGAGATGGTCGATGTCGTCGATCTCGCCCTTGCCGTCGCGCAGATCCACCAGCGTGCGGATGACTGCGATGATGTCTTCCTTACGCACAACGCGCATGGTGTCGGGTGCGTCGAGCTCGAGACGCATGTTCATCTTCACGCGACCGACAGCGGACAGGTCGTAACGCTCGCTGTCGAAGAACAACGAGCGGAACATCGCCTCGGCGGTATCGACCGTCGGCGGCTCGCCCGGACGCATGACGCGATAGATATCGAATAGCGCGTCCTCGCGCGTCACGTTCTTGTCGACGGCGAGCGTATTGCGGATATAGGCGCCAATATTGACGTGGTCGATGTCGAGCAGCGGCAGTTCCTTGTAGCCGACTTCAATCAGAGCCTTAAGGTTCTTTTCGGCCAGCTCCTCCCCGGCCTCCATGTAGATTTCGCCGGTCTTGGCGTTGACAAGATCCTCGGCAATATAGTGGCCGATCAACTCCTCGTCGGTCATGCGCAGGGCTTTAAGGCCCTTCTCGGCGAGCTGGCGTGTCTGACGGACAGTGAGCTTCTTGCCGGCCTCCACCACCACACGGCCCGTATCTGCATCGACCAGGTCGTTGACCGCCTTGTAGCCCTTCAGTCGGTTCGCATCGAATGGCACGCGCCAACCTTCCTTGGCGCGCTTGTAGGTGATGTGCTTGTAGAAGGTGCGCAGGATTTCCTCGCCGTCGAGGCCGAGCGCATAGAGCAGCGACGTCACCGGAATCTTACGCCGGCGATCGATGCGGGCATAGACGATGTCCTTGGCGTCGAACTCAATGTCAAGCCAGGAGCCGCGATAGGGGATGATGCGGGCGGCGAACAGCAACTTGCCCGAGGAATGGGTTTTACCCTTATCGTGATCGAAGAACACGCCAGGCGAGCGATGCATCTGCGAAACGATGACGCGCTCGGTGCCGTTGACGATGAAGGTACCGTTGTTAGTCATGAGCGGGATGTCGCCCATGTAGACATCCTGTTCCTTGATGTCCTTCACTGACCGCGCACCGGTCTCCTCGTCGATATCGAACACGATCAGCCGCAGCGTGACCTTCAGCGGCGCGGCATAGGTCATGCCGCGCTGGCGGCACTCGTCGACGTCGTATTTCGGCGGCTCGAATTCATATTTGACGAATTCGAGCTGCGAGGAATTGGAGAAATCGGAAATCGGAAAGACTGAGCGGAACACCGCCTGCAGGCCTTCGTCAGGACGGCCGCCGACAGGCTCTTTCACCAGCAAAAACTGATCGTAGGACGCCTTCTGAACCTCGATGAGGTTCGGCATCTCCGCGACCTCTTTGATTGACCCGAAAAACTTCCGAACGCGCTTGCGACCGGTAAACGTCTGCGCCATCGTTTCTCTCTCGATTCGATTTGAGCGGCCAGCGCGGGCGCCTCTCCTAACAGCCGCAATCCATCGCGACTATCGGGACAAGCGTCGGGGCTGTCCGGTTCTATTTGATTCGGGCCGCGCCCGAACCACCGCACACTTCACACTATTCATCGTGACCGACTTGGTCAGGCCACGACCGCCTCATTCTTGGGCCGGGAATGCCGGCCGCCGCTTAACTTCAACTGCGAGACCCCCGGGCCAAAAAGCCCGGGAATCCTCTTGGTTTTGGCCTCGATCCCCGGTTCTCACTGCGCTCGCCCGGGCACTTCGCTTAAGTAAGCGTTGCTTACGTAAGCTCAACCTTGGCGCCGACCTTTTCGAGGGTAGCCTTGATCTTGGCCGCCTCGTCCTTGGACACGCCCTCCTTGACCGCCTTGGGCGCGCCCTCGACCAGGTCCTTGGCTTCCTTGAGGCCGAGGCCGGTAAGCGCACGCACTTCCTTGATCACCTCGATCTTCTTCTCGCCCGCGCTGGCGAGGACCACGGTGAACTCGGTCTTCTCCTCGGCCGCAGCAGTAGCGCCGCCAGCGCCCGCGGGACCGGCTGCCACCGCAACCGCAGCCGCAGCCGAGACGCCCCACTTCTCTTCCAACATCTTCGCCAGATCGGCCGCTTCCAGCACGGTCAGGCTCGACAACTCGTCAACGATCTTCTGCAGGTCAGCCATTGTTCAGTTCCTATAGGTTCGAACTAGTTGAATTTGCTTGCCGTCAGGCCGCAGCGCTCTTGGAGGCGTAAGCTTGGATCACGCGCGCGACCTTGGCCGCGGGAGCGTTGACGAGCTGTGCGATCTTGGTTGCCGGCGCTACCAAGAGGCCGACGATCTTGCCGCGCAGTTCGTCCAGCGACGGCAGCGAGGCGAGCGCCTTGACGCCGTTCTGGTCCAGAGCTGTCCTTCCCATCGACCCGCCGAGAATGACGAAGTGTTCGTTCGCCTTGGCGAAATCGACGGCCACCTTTGGTGCCACCACCGGGTCGCCTGAGTAGGCGAGCACGGTCGGCCCCTTGAGCAGGGGCGCAATGGAAGCAGCGTCGGTGTCCTTGAGTGCGATCTTGGCGAGACGGTTTTTTGCGACCTTTACGTGGCCGCCCGCGGTGCGCATCTGCTTCCGCAGATTTTGCATCTGGGCGACGGTAAGGCCGGCATAGTGAGCCACCACCACGACGTTCGAGGTTTTGAAGACCTCGCTCAGTTCGGTGATGGACTCCGCTTTGGCCGCTCGATCCACTGCAAGCTCTTTCCGGTTTTGACGGCTCGTCGCATGACGCGGGAGCCGCCGGGTTGATACCAGCCGTCCCACAGGTTTCCTTCAGGCGAAGCGAACCGGGCAAGACGACGTTCCAAAAATCCTGCCCCCCGATAGCAGCGTACGCCGCAAACGGGTCTCTGAGGTTCGAACCAAACTGGCGCAGCGATTAGCCGCGCAAACTCGGGTCGTGTCCCCCGTCTATGCTGGCCCTGTTCAGGATTAAGCGTCCGCCTTACGGCCTCGGCACCGGCAGTCTTGGACAGGTCAGCCGCTTCCGTCACCGGAAACGACCTTGCGCGCCTTACAACAAAGACATCGGGGCTCTTCCCTTCAGATAGCCCATTGGACTCTAAAAGGAATTCGTTCCGATCACCATTGAATTGCAAAGACGCGCAAAGACGTGCCGACAAACAGGGCCGACACGCCCGATAGGTATTTATTTAGAACGTCCCGCCGCCTTTGCCAAGAGGCATTTTCGTGGCACCCGCCGCGAAAATGCCGGGCATCGTCTCAGGTGAACAGCGAGGACGGCTCGACCTTCACTCCGGGGCCCATGGTGGAGGAGATCGCCACCCGGTTGATGTAATGGCCCTTGGCGCCCGCGGGCTTGGCCTTCTGTACCGCGTCGGCAAAGGCCTTAATGTTTTCCACTAGCTTGTCCTCGGAGAAAGAGGCCTTGCCGACCCCGGCCTGGACGATCCCGGCCTTTTCCACGCGGAACTCGACCGAACCGCCCTTGGCGCCCTTCACGGCGTTGGTGATGTCCATGGTCACGGTGCCGACCTTGGGATTCGGCATCATGCCGCGCGGACCGAGCACCTTACCCAAGCGCCCCACCAACGGCATCATGTCGGGTGTGGCGATGCAGCGGTCGAAGTCGATGGCGCCGCCGTTGACCTTCTCAACCAGATCCTCCGCGCCGATCACGTCGGCGCCGGCGGCCTTCGCCTCTTCTGCCTTGGCGCCCCGCGCGAACACGCCAACGCGCACGGTACGGCCCGAACCGTTCGGCAGGGTGACCACGCCGCGCACCATCTGGTCCGCATGCTTGGGATCGACGCCGAGATTCATCGCAATCTCGATGGTCTCATCGAACTTCGCCTTGGCGCGTTCCTTCACCAGCTTGACCGCTTCTGCGATCGAATAGGCTTTTTCGCGGTCGATGCCTTCGCGAGCGGCCTTCGTACGTTTTCCGATAGCCATGGCCGTCACTCCGTCACCGTAAGGCCCATCGAGCGGGCGGAACCTTCGATCATCTTCATGGCCGCTTCGATGGTCGCGCAGTTCAGATCCTTCATCTTCTGCTCGGCAATCTCGCGCACCTGCTTCTTGGTGACTTGGCCGACCGATTCACGGCCGGGGGTCTTGGAGCCGCTCTCGAGCTTCGCCGCCTTTTTAAGAAAATAGGACACCGGCGGCGTCTTCATCTCAAAGGTGAAGGAGCGATCCTGGTAGGTGGTGATGATCACCGGGATCGGGGTGTTCTTCTCTATCTTCTGGGTCTGCGCGTTGAATGCCTTGCAGAACTCCATGATGTTGAGGCCACGCTGACCCAAGGCCGGCCCAATCGGGGGCGACGGATTGGCAG
>Ga0207761_1000092_pt1 | contig 27335 bp, 21 predicted proteins | sample LuqExpMetageno34_FD_187792 | JGI IMG/M metagenome (GOLD analysis project Ga0207761, IMG submission 187792) | Tropical forest soil microbial communities from Luquillo Experimental Forest, Puerto Rico - Sample 34 (SPAdes) | ecosystem: Environmental > Terrestrial > Soil > Tropical forest ... | reverse complement strand
CTCGTGCCGAGAGCAGGCGAGCCGCGAGCGATTCGTCGACGCGCAGGAGCCCGAGCAGAATATGCTCGGTCCCAATATGGCGATGACCGAGTCGCTCTGATTCTTCCGCCGCAAGGGACAAAACTCTTCTCGAATCGTCCGAGAGCGGCACCTCAACTGAAGTAGGTATGCGCTCCCCGGGCACGATGACGCGCTCAATCTCTGCACGAACCTGCCCCAAGGCGGCGCCCTGCCGAAGTAACGTTCTTGCAAACGCGCGGTCTTCACGAAAAAGGCCTAACAGCAAGTGCTCAGTTTCGATGTACGGACTGCCATACCGGCTGGCTTCGTAGCGAGCGAAAAAGACGACCCGCCGGGCTTTCTCGGTGTAGCGCTCAAACATAAGAGAGATTCCTCGCTCCGCTCGGAATGACGGTGATTCGGGTGGAAGAGGGATTCCTCCATTCCTCACTCCGCTCGGAATGACGGCAGTTTACTTTTGCGCGACGGTTCAGCCTGCAACGGAGGCGGCAACCGGAACGACGACCGCAAATTCGACCCGGCGGCGCATCGGGTCGATGCGTTCGGCACGCACGCGAATGCGGTCGCCGAGTTTCCACGAGAAAGCATTGACCTGACGACGTCCGCGGCCACCATGGCGGCCTTCCCCGCCACCGACAGCGACGATGGCGTGATCGCGCTCGCGATAGACGCAGCGTGCTCCGGCGACTTCTTCGAATGCACCGATGGGCACGAGGCCCTCGACAAACTGGTCGAAGAGTTCCACATACGCGCCGTACTTCTGAACGGAGATAATCAGCCCTTCGTACTCGTCGCCAAGATGCTGCTCCATGAATTGCGCGGTCTTCCAGTTGACCAGTTCGCGTTCGGCGGAGGCGGCGCGGCGCTCGGTCTCCGAAGTCTCCGAGGCGATTTCTTCCAGATGCTTTTGTGAGTAGAGCGACGCCTCGACGCCGAGCGCCGGCTTGATCAATGAGGGAGCCTTCGCATCGGGATTCGCGATCGCCCATTTCAGGATGCGATGGACGATCAGGTCCGGGTACCGGCGAATTGGCGAAGTGAAATGGGTGTACTCGTCGAAACCGAGGGCGAAATGGCCGAGCGGGTCGGCAGCGTAGCGCGCCTGCTTGAGCGAGCGCAGCATCAGGTAAGAAATGATGCGTTCTTCGGGCTTGCCGGAAAGTTTGTCGACCAGCCGCTGATAGTGTTGCGGCGTAATGGCAATGTCGTTGGCGGGCAAGGCGACACGTTGCTGGCGTTCGCGGCCATGGCCGCGCGTTTCGGGCCGGCCAGCCCGCGCCGGGGAAGGCACCTTGCCGTGACGTACCACGACTTCACGCTGGTGCAAGTCTTCCACGCCCAGCGAGTAGCCAAAGGCGTGCGCGATTTCCTCGAATTCGAGAACCTTGCGGACGTCGGGCTTCTCGTGGACACGGTGCAAAGCTTTTAGCCCACGCTCGAGCAAAAAGTGTGCGACGGCGCGGTTCGCGGCCAGCATGAACTCTTCGATAATGCGGTGCGCCACATTGCGCTCGCTGCGCGTGATACTGGTCATCTGCTGCTGAGCGTTGAATTCGATGACCGGCTCCGGCAGGTCGAAGTCGATGGAGCCATTTTCTTCGCGGCGCGCATTGAGCAGTTGCGCCAAGCCCTTCATTGCCCGGAAATGATGGTTGAGATGGGCGTAGCGCTCGGACATTTCCGGATCGCCATTGAGGACCTTGTTCACGTTCGTGTAGGTCATGCGCTCGGCAGAGCGGATCACGCCCGGAACCATCACGGCGGTGGAAGGCCTGCCGGCGGAATCGAAATGCATGATCGCGCTCATGACCAGGCGGTCCTCGCGCGGATTGAGGGAGCACATGCCGTTGGAAAGGGCTTCCGGCAGCATGGGTACGGCGCGGTCGATGAAATAGACGGAATTACCACGCAGGCGCGCTTCGCGATCGAGTGGCGATTCCGGCGTAACGTAGTGCGCGACATCGGCGATGTGTACTTGGAGCAGCCAGCCACCGTCCTCGCGGCGTTCCACGTAGACCGCGTCGTCGAAATCACGGGCGGTCTCGCCGTCGATGGTGACGATGGGTAACTCGCGAAAATCCTCGCGGCTCGCGCGTTCGCTGTCGTTGACTGGGCGCGCCAGACGTTCCGCTTCTGCGATGACCGGCGCCTCGAAGACGTGCGGCAGATGGTGCTTGCGGATGATGATTTCGGTGTCGACGCCCAGGTCGCCCGGGCGGCCCAGGATTTCCATGACGCGGCCGACCGGCGCGGCGCCGCCGCGTCCATAATGCAGAAGCTCTGCGTTCACAACGGCGCCGTCCAGCTTCGGAATATGCGGCAGGCGTTTGCCGCGCCCAGCGGGCTCTTTCTTCCCTGCCGACAACTGCTCGCGCAGCGCCGGGGTCAGTTCGTCGCCCGGCACCAGTTCGATTTCGTGCTGAACGCGCGGATCATAAGGCGCGACGACACAACCGCGGGAGGTATAGCGAAACAAGCCGACGATCGACGGATGCGCGCGGCCAATGATGCGAACGATGCGTCCTTCGGCGCGACGAGCCGAGGGCAAACCGCTGAGCCGCGCCAGCTTCACGATGACGGTGTCGCCGTGCATGGCGTCTTCGACGAAATCGCGCGGAATGAAGATGTCGCCATCGACGTTGGGTAGAGCCACATCCGGCACGACAAAGCCGTAACCGTCCTGGTGCAGGACGAGCCGTCCCTTGATTTCGTCGCGGGCCGCCACTTTGTGCTGCGAAAATTTGTCGGCTGAAGTTTCGGCTGCGGCAACGGGACGTCTCTTTCTCTCCGCGGCAGCCGCTTGTGGGCGAGGCGTCTGGCGGTAGAGGTAGCGCCCGTGGCTGAGTTCTTCCACAAGCCCTTTGCGTTTCAGTTTTTCAAGCATTTGCACCAGGGGACGGCGCAGCGTCTTCTTCAGGCGCAGCGAGCGAGAGAGTTCGTCGAGAGAGACGGGATCGTTTCTAACCTGCAGAAAACGAAGGACATCATCAATACTAAGATGAGCGGGGCGAGGCATGCGAAGCCCCTTTCTGGGAGCGAAGGTATTCCCACAGATTCTAGTCATTTTCCCCAAACTTTTTGTAACTTTTTTCGCCTGCGGGGAGTTTCATAGGCAGGCCAACACACGACCGATTAGCCGCCCTCCGTCAGGCTAATCGGATTCCCCGAAAGGGGAATACCGGGGAGGCGGGAAGACCTGGCCTGCCTCCCCTTCTTTTCTTCTGATCACCCGTAGCAGTTCTCAAAGACCCGCTTTGTGACGAAGTTCGCTAACTACGAAGTCCACGAAGCCCATCGCATCCTGCTCTAGTTCCGGAGTAGTGGAACCACAGACCCTCAGCCGATTCTCCCGAGCGCGACGAATCACATTGCGCTGCGCAGGTGGAACCGTTTCTAATGCCCAGGCACTCGCTTGGTCTTTCGAGATTAGAGTTCCGTGCCACGCACTGTAGAGGATGCGGCACGCGGTTAAAATTGAATAGGAATTGTGAATAAACGCTTTGTCGGTTCGGCGTCCGGCGTTGGCAGCCAGGTCTTCTTTAAGGTATTCCAGTTCCAACTGCAACGCACCCGAGAGGCATTCAGAGGTCACCTGTGGCGCGATTGTCTTCGCGTCTTGACCCCACAAGGTGATGCCTGACGTCCCGATATTGATCCAAATAATTGGGTTACCGTCCGATCCGTGGCGGGTCAGCTTGTCGAGATAGGAATAAAAGCCGCAACATCGTGAATTTTTGTCCAGAAACTCGCCAGCAATCACAAAACGCATGTCAATTCGTTTCACCCATGCGTTTCTCTTCCCCGTTTCATAGAACCACTGATCCACTCTCGAAAACTCGCGCTCATCGAGATCTCGCCTGATGACCGCGACGAGGTCAACATCACTGCAGATCTCGTCGAAAGCCTCATAACTCAGCGAACCCCAAACGTAAATTCCGACGAGATTAGAATCTAAGAGGACAGGAAAATCCTTCGCCATCCCGTCAAGCAGCGCGGAAAGTTCGTCAGGGACATTGCTGAGCAGGTTTGGCACTTCTGAATCAGGATACCAGCTGTTGCGAAGGGCCCCGGCTCGCCGATTGTATGGGCAGCGCCTTTGCGATATTGTGCTGGCTTCGTGGTGTTGGAGATTGAGGGTGAACAAAGCGATTCGAGTGTGGGTGGTGCTGTGTGCGCTGTTGTCTCTATCCGCAGCGCGCTCCCGGGCGCAAGCGGGACCGGAACGCGCTTCGAGCGAATGGCAGGTATGGACGAGCGGCGGGCACGGAATCAACGGCAGCACGCAGGACACGGGGGTGTGGAACCTGGGCCTGCGCTACGGATTGATCCTTACTTCGCCACACGGCCCGGGATTTCTTCGCGGTCAGCTGGAATATGCGTTTGACGTGGTGCCGGTTTGGGTAATCACGCAGAAAACAAATACCGCGTACGGGGGAAGCGTCGATCCGTTCGCGTTCAAGTGGATCTTGAATTCGCCGAAAAAAGTGAAACCGTATTTTTTGATCGAAGGCGGCGCTCTGTTCACGGACACAAAAGTTCCGGAGGGCACGTCGCAGATCAATTTCACGACCGCCGGCGGTTTTGGCGCGCATTTTCTTGGGGAGAAACACAACTTCAGCGCCGAGGTACGTTTCCAGCACATTTCGAACGCGGGTATGACCAACCCGAACCCGGGAATCAACACGATTCAGGTGCGCATCGGGTTCGGTGCGTTTCGAAAATAGCGAGCGCCCGGCTACGCAGTTAAGCGCGACAGGAGCAGGCGGAAGAATTTGTCTGCGTCGGCTTCGACCGCGACTTTGCAGTTGGGCTTGAATTCGGCGTCGGGGCTGTCTGGAGCCGGCAGGCCTGTGTTCATCGGGGGCGAGGTTCGCGGCGCGCGGGAGAAGGCGACGGATTCGCCGGCGGTGAGTTCGCCGGTGGTCTCGATCTGCACGTAATAGTCTTTCAATGTAAGGATGGTGGGGTCGACGAGATGCGCCACGGTGACGGGGTCGTGCATGCCGAAGCCGGTGAGCTGGCGGTCGCGCATCCAGCGATCCAAGGTAGCGCGCATGATTTTTCCCGCAGCCTGGCTCACCGGGTTGTGAGCCGCTTCAAGGATGCGTATTTGCTCGTCCCGCATCAGCACGCGATTGGTGACGTTCAGCCCGACCATCGTCAGCGGCACGCCGGAGTCGAAGACGATGCGCGCCGCTTCCGGGTCCACATAGAAGTTGAACTCCGCGGCGGGCGTGATGTTTCCACCGTTCAGCGAGCCACCCATTACCAAGATGCTCTGGATCTTGGAAGCCAGCGAAGGATCAGAGATCAAGGCGGTCGCGACATTCGTCAGCGGCCCGACCGCAACAATGGTGATTTCGCCAGGATTTGCGTGAACCATCCGGGAGATCAGCTCAACGGCGGTTTCTGCGACTGGCTTGAGTTTGGGTTCGGGAAATTCCACGCCACCTAGACCATTGTTGCCGTGCGCATATTTCGCGGTAACGAGCCTCCGGACCAGCGGCGTGGCGGCTCCCGCGGCTACAGGAACATCGCCGCGGCCAGCAATTTCCACCAGGCGTAAGGCGTTCGGCAGCGTTAGCGAAAGAGGGACATTGCCGGAAACGGCGGTAATGGCTTCCACTTTTAGTTCGGGCGAGCGCAACGCCAGGAAAATGGCCATAGCGTCGTCGACGCCAGGGTCGGTGTCGAGGATGATGCGCGTGGGCGTGGGCATGGACGGCGCCAACCTTGGCAATGCGGCGGCCGCTGCGGTGCACGCGGCGCATCGCAGAAACGCTCTGCGCGAAATCTCCGCAAAAGAAACCGCCATAGTGCTCCTTCGCTAAATCACGGATTTGCCGGAAGTGCTCCGTGGAACATTGACACGGATAGCGACGGAAACATACAGTTTTCGCAGAACGAGAATTTATCCTATTCCCCTCGGGACTGCCCTTGATCGAACGCCTCTTCGGCCTGACTTCCAACCAAACTACGGTTCGCCGCGAGCTGCTGGGCGGCCTCACGACGTTCCTGACGATGGCGTACATCATCGTGGTGAATGCGCAGATTCTGTCGCAAGCGGGAATCCCGGCCGATGGCGTGGTGTTCGCAACGTGCGTGGCTTCGGCGATTGCAACGCTGGTGATGGGCTTGTATGCCAACTACCCGATTGCGCTGGCTCCCGGCATGTCGCTGAACGCGTATTTCACGTTTTCGGTTTGCCTGGGAATGCACGTGCCGAGGCGAACCGCGCTGGGCGCCGTGTTTCTTTCGGGCGTGCTGTTCGTGTTGCTGACGGTGACGCGGATTCGCGAGCAGATTGTGAATGGAATCCCGCACACGTTGAAACACGCGACCGCCGGGGGCATCGGCATGTTCATCGCGTTCGTCGGTTTGCGTAGCGCGAAGCTGGTGGTGGCCAACCCGGCGACGTTCGTGAGCCTTGGCAGTTTCGCCGATCCGCAGGTGCAGGCGGCGTGTATCGGAGTGGTGCTCACGCTGGTGTTGATGATCCGGCGAGTGAATGGAGCGATCCTGCTGGGCATTCTCGGCACGACTCTTTTCGGGGTCTTACGAGGTCTGTCACACTGGCCGCAGTCGATACTGGCGTGGCCGAATCCCTCAGCTGCTTTTTTGCAGCTGGACATCAAGGGCGCGCTGCATCTCGGACTTGTGGAGATCATTTTCATTTTTCTGTTTGTCGATTTGTTCGACAACGTTGGCACAATGGTTGGAGTGTGCGAACAGGCAGGGTTCGTGAAAGACGGGAAGATTCCGCGAGTGGGCCGGGCGCTGGTCGCCGATGGTGTCGGAACGATGGTCGGCGCGCTGACGGGAACTTCCACGGTGACAAGTTACATCGAAAGTGCCGCCGGAGTGGCCGCAGGCGCGCGAACTGGCTTGAGCAATGTTGTGGTGGCCGGGCTGTTTCTAGTGGCAATGTTCTTCTCGCCAGTGGCGGCGTGGATTCCGGCTTTCGCAACGGCGCCCGCACTGATCCTGGTGGGCGCGTTGATGACCGAATCGATGGCGCAGGTGGAGTGGAAGGAGTTCAGCGAGGCGTTTCCGGCGTTTGTCACGTTAATTGGCACGCCGCTGACGTTCAGCATCGCGAACGGGCTGGGACTCGGAGTGATCTCCTACACCGTCGCGAAAGTAGCTGCGGGAAAACGTCGCGAAGTGAGCGTGCTGCTGTGGATCCTGACGGTTTTGTTTGTCGCGCGGTATGCCTATATGGCGACGGAATAGTAACCGCGAGAGTCGAAGACGATGGCTGGATTCGTAAGGAATGGTGCCCGGAAGAGGACTCGAACCTCCACGACCGTGAGGCCACTAGCTCCTGAAGCTAGCGCGTCTGCCAGTTCCGCCATCCGGGCACAAGGTGCAAAAAAACGAGGCAATTCCAATTTTGAGGGCCATGGCGGCGTTTGTCAACGAAACCGGGCATTGACAGAAACGGGGCGCCGTCAGGGGCGACTGGTCGCCCTTAACACGCCGAACGTCTCACCTAAGGCAATCGGGATCAAAACGCGCCCCAGGGAAGTTTCCGCCGCCTTTTGCAGCAGGCGTGACGCGGGAATTTGATGCTGTGCAACCCGATAAGCAACGTATTTCCCGGAAAACCAGGCGCGCCGCCTTCCAAATTCGACTGGCGTAAGTTCCGCTCGGTTGGCGCAGATCTGGAGGCTTTGACGATTGAAGTAGTTGAGATGCTCCGGGAGCAACAACGGCCAGCGGCGTCCCAAAAGGCGTGCCTCCGGGCTGTCGAGGTCCGGAACATTCAGAAAGGCGAAGCCGCCGGGCCGGAGCAACCCACAGCACAACTGGAGGAAACCGCGAGGGTCGGGGACATGCTCCAAAACATCCCAGAGAGTGATCACATCGAATGATTGGTCGAGCTGCGCTGTCTCGAGTGTGGCACACTGCACGTTGCCACGGCCATCAATGCTACTGCGAGCCTGTTCGCAGAGTTTTTCGTTTGGCTCGATGCCAGTAACGTCCCATCCAGCAGACAGAGCGTGTGACAAAAAGAGCCCCGAAGCGCAGCCTACGTCCAACATCCGCCCGGAGCGTAGGAATCTCTGAACGATTTGGAGGTGTTTCCTTGCGGTACGGTTTCGGCCTTCAAGCTCCGAGTCATAGACTTTTGGATCCATCTGCCGATACAACTCGTGAAGCTGTTCCGGCGAGGAGCGCAACTGTCGGAATGCAAACCGGCAAGTACGGCAGCGGAGAATTCGACCGGGAGAAACACGGTCTCGAGATGACCCGATTGCAGAAGCGTCAAACGAGTCTTCTTCCAGATCGAAATAAACATAAGTGGAGGTCGATGCGCAGACGGGACACGTCGCGAGGGACGCCTGCGACTGCGTCACTAAGTTGCCCCTTGGGCAGTTCTGTCTACTTGTTTGTGATTTCGCAGCGCAAGCAGGCGGAGTAACGACCGGAAATAATTGGGGGCCACGTTGACGATGCGAAACGAAGAACTGCCCATGTCGATGGTGCGATTGATCCACGAAATCGGGACTTCTTTGATGTCGTAACCCGCCAAGAGCGGTTTCAAACCGGTTTCAGCATTCGCCGCGAAATGGTCGTCTTCGATTTCCACCTTCTTGAGAATATCCGCTCGATAGAGCTTCAGGTTGTTGGAAGTATCTCGAACGCGGATTGGCAAGACCGCGTTCGCCAAAAGATGGAAGCCCCGATTGCAGAGGATCTTAAGCTGATGACAGCCCTGCGTGCCAACAGAGGCGGCCCCGCTCTTCGCAAACAAATTGTCAGATGCGAGATCAACTCGGGTCCTACATAAACACATGGAAAAGCAGAGTGAATTTGCTTCAATTGGGGCAGCAAAAACCAACAGCTTGCCTCCCAAGAAAGATGCAATTTACATAGCGATTTGCTTGGCCATCGTGGCAGGGGCATTCCTCCTTGTGTGGCCAGCTGGTGATATTGCTTTCGGCGATGACGTCGCCTATTCACGTATGGCATTGCGCTTGGCCGAGACCGGTCATTTGATGCTCAACGGGTGGGAAGCCGCGATGAACTTACAGCATGCGTACTGGGGCGCTTTGGTCATTAAGCTCTTCGGTTTTTCTCCTTTCTATCTGCGGGTTAGCACCATCCCCTTTGCTCTGGGCGCGGTCGCCCTGAGTTATCTGTTGGGGCGAAATGCCGGCTTGAAGAACTCTGCTGCGGCTCTGGTGGCACTCACACTCGGCCTCAGTCCCATCTTTGTGCCTTTTGCTCTTTCCTATATGACTGACGTGCCTGGGTTGTTCTTCTTTCTCGTATCGCTCTATGCGCTGAGCCGCGCCTTCGAATCGCCAGATGGATGGCAGGGGTATGTCTGGATGGCCGCCGGCACCAGCGCGGGGCTGGTGGGGGGCACGGGGCGCCAGATGGTGTGGTTTGTTCCGCTGCTGGTGTTGCCCTATTTGGGTTGGGTGCGGCGGCGGAACGTTCGGTTCGCAGCAAGTTGTTTAGCAGCATGGGCACTCTCTGTCTCATGTGTGGCTGGGGTCACATTTTGGTTCAACCATCAGAACTATGTTGTGCCGCTGCCCTCGTTGTTTTCGGAACTCAGAATGGCGGCCAGTCGCCCCGCGGCAGAAACCGAGATTTTCAGCCGGATACTTCTAATGCTCCTCCTGATGTGCTTGCCAACAGCAGTGCCATTGGCCGTCAGATTGGCTTAGGAGACGCGGAATGACGGAAAGGGTCGGAAGGTTATTGTGGGGACGCTCCTGTTGATCGTTGTCGGTGCGGTTCTGATTCACCCATCTCTGGGTTCGATTCCCTGGATGTTCAGCACGCTAAATCGGGAGGGCTTGAATGGGGATGCCCCACTTCCCGGAAGGCCAGTCGTTCTAACGTGGCCGATTCGCGGTGCCGCGGCTCTCACTGTCTACGCAGCGGCATGCATCTTCGCCGGTGAGATCTGTAGACTTCCCGACATTATGAAGCGGTCCTGGCGCGCGCTTGTGAATCCGAGCAGGGAGGGATTTGCGACCGCTTCCATGTTGCTGGTCAGCGCAGTGTATTTTGCTGTGATGGTCGTTCGCGCAATAGAATTCAGTCCTTTTGATCGCTATCTATTGCCGCTTATGCCATGCGCTTCCATCGCGCTGCTGTTGGAATTCGCGCGTCGAGATGGAGAAGTCCAGCGATCGCGCCGCCTCGTCATGCGGTTGAGCTGGGCGGCGCTGTCGATCCTCGCTTTCTGGGCGGTCGTAAACACTCAAGATTACTGGTCTCTGGCGCGGGCGAGAGCGGTGGCCACTCGAAAACTCGAAGCCGCCGCAATTCCCCGCACCGCGATTGACGCAGGTATGGAGTACAACTACTGGACGCAACTTTTGGTCAACGGTCAACTGAATTGGCGTTTTGTGAAGAACCCACCAGGAGCCTACCGCCCTGGATTCGGAATTGCTCCCGACGTGATACCAAGCTATCGGCTGGAGTACGTACCGGTTCGCAATGAGACCGCGCCCACAGAATTCGGCGACGTCCCGTACTTCTCTTTATTCCCGCCGTTCCATCACAAAGTGATGATCGATAGAATTTTGTCACGCTGAATAACGAGTCATGATTGCAGCCAGCGGGCTCGGAGTTCATTGACCCTAGGAAACAGCGAGGCGGCGGGAGTGATCGGCGATGATTTGCTGGAAGATTTCGTTGAGGCCGACGGTGATGCCCCATTTAGGGTAGTGGGATTTGAATTTGCTTAAGTCCGAGATGTAGCAGATGTGGTCGCCGATGCGGTTCTGATCGACATACTTCCAATTGAGTTTTTTGCCGGCCATTTCGTCGACTTTGGCGATGGCTTCCAGCATGGAAATGCTGTTTTCGCGGCCGCCGCCCAGGTTATAGACCTCGCCGGGCCGGGGATTTTCGGCGAATTCTTCGATGGCGCGGACGACGTCGTGGCTGTGAATGTTGTCGCGGACCTGCTTGGCTTTGTAGCCAAACACGGAATAGGTGCCGCCGGAAATCGCCACTTTGACGAGGTAGGACAGAAATCCGTGCAATTCGACTCCTGAATGCGACGGGCCAGTGAGGCAGCCGCCGCGAAAAATACAAACCTTCATGCCAAAGTAGCGGCCGTATTCCTGGGCCATCAAATCCGCGGAAGCCTTAGAAGCGCCGAAGAGAGAATGCAGGGTACGGTCGATGCGGCACTCCTCGGCGATGCCGTTGTAGTTTTCCGGACGCGCGTACTCCCAGCGGGTTTCCAGTTCCTTGAAAGGAAGTTCGTTGGGCGAGTCGCCGTAGACTTTGTTGGTGCTGAGCAGAATGAACACCGCTTCGGGGCAATGGAGGCGGGTAGCCTCGAGAAGATTGACCGTGCCGAGGGCGTTGACTTCGAAATCGAGGATGGGGATATCGCGCGCCTTGTCGTGGGAAGGCTGGGCGGCGCAGTGAACAATCAGATCAAAGCGATTGGCACGAAAGAGGGTTTCAAGACCGATGCGATCGCGCACGTCGAGTTCATGATGAACGAAATTCCTGGTGACAGAGCGAAGACGATTCAGATTCCAGGTGGTGTCACCGGGCGCGCCAAAGAAAACCTGGCGCATATTGTTGTCGACGCCGTGGACTTTGTGGCCCTGGCGATCAAAATGTTCAACGGCTTCAGAACCGATCAATCCACTCGAGCCGGTAACCAGAATTGTTTTTGAGGTCATAGAGAGTATTCGGGCAGCGCTGTCCTTGCAAACTCCCATTTTATGGTGAATCGGGCGGGCGCATGGAGAATTTGCGCGATATTCGTGTTTCGAGGCAACCCACTGCGCTACGTGCCGGACCGACGGAGGCCCAACTTGGCCCGGAGAGGCGCAGTCTTCAACACGAAGTTCTTCCAGATCCACTGTCGCACTGCAAATCTTTTTCGGCGGAAGCGCACGCGGTGGAGTCCGCCGCCGATGCGTAGTTCGTGTGTAACATCGAGAAGGGTATAGGCGTGAGGCTTTCCACCGTAGATCGCGAGGTTGCGGTTCGCCTCTTCGCCAGCGACGGTTGTGCGATAGCCCCCCGCTATGTGCGCATATGCATGGTTCTGATGAATAGCCCAGGCGACAGGAGTTAGGGCGACGACAGGAACTCCCAGCCTGTGGGCCTCTTTGATAAGCCACTGGTCAAACCAGGCGCGACCGATGGCCAGCGGCGGAACCTGCGAGTAGGTGTCGCGGGAAAAGACAAAAACATCGATCGAAGTGTGGTCCCCGGGGAAGCCTGCCGGGATAATCCGGTTGCGCGGTTCGAGATCACGGCCCGGCCCGAGGTCGAGGAGATGGTCCACATCGACATTTTGCCGGTGCGCCACAGCGAGGAACCGTGGAAATCTCAATTGGACCGCATGGACGGCATCGAGAAGCTCCTGCAGCAGGATGATGTCACTGTTGGCGTAACACACTAACGAGGTGGTGGCAAAACCGCGCGCGCGGTTCAGCAAATCATTCAACAAGGGGGTGCCGAATTCATTGCGGGCGACATCATCGAGGTGATGTAGCCCAAGTTCGGCGGCTATTTCCCGGGTTCCGGGCTCGTTGCCAAAGAGATAGATTTCTGGCCGTGGGGAAAGCTCCGACCAACTAATGATAGCGTTTGCTCAACCCGTCGGCTTGAATTGCAACGGACATCGTCTAGACGCGGTCTGCGATGCTCCCTTCCATGCGATTGAAAAAGATAAGGCCGCCGAAGACGAGCAATACCACCATGGCGGTCGATGTGATCAACACTGAGCCTGGCGCCTGGCCACGCCGGTCAATCCCCAGCGGAACCCATCAATCACTCCAGCCATCGGATTCAAACCGTAGATCCAGCGATAGCGTTCCGGAACCATCGAGCTGGGATAGGCCACGGGGGAGGCCAGCATCCAGAACTGTGTCAGAAAAGGGATGACATACTTCACATCGCGATAGAGCGCGTTCAGTGCCGAAAGCCAGAGCCCGACGCCCAAGGCGGTCAGAATGGCGAGCAACAAGAACAGTGGCAACAAAAGCACCGTTGGGCCGGGCCGGATGCCGTAGGAAAGGGTAAAGAAGATGAGCACTTCGAAACCGATCGCGAAATCCACCAGGCCGGAAAGTACCGCGGAGATCGGCAGAATCAGTCGCGGAAAAAACACCTTGGTAATGACGCGCTGATTCTCGACGACGATATTTGCGGCGTTCACCAGCGAATAGGAAAAGTACATCCAGGGCACCACGGCAGCGAAGTAGGAAACCTGATACGGGAGGCCCAATGAAGGCAGTTTGGCGAGCTTACCGAAGAACAGGGTAAAGACCAGCATGGTCAGCAACGGCTGCAGCACGACCCAGACGACGCCGATGGCCGTCTGTTTGTAGCGGATCTTGACATCGCGCCACGCGAAGAAATAGAGGAGTTCGCGATAGTCCCACAGCTCTTTGAGGCGCAGGTTGAACCAGCCGCGGGGCGGCTCAATCCGGATGACAACCGGGGGCGCGCCGTGCCCAGCGATTGGTGTGGCCACGGCCGGTTTGGAGGTTACCGAAGCCATCAGGAAGCAATCGGCGCAAAAATGAGCCGGGCAATGATCAGAGTCATCATTCCTATGGTACAGAAAATCCAGGCGGGCTGTCTCAGGGCAGGACCCATATTTTACCTGGAAAACTATGGTTCGGCATTCTTCTTGATTTGTTCGAGGTCGCGTTCTTCGATCTGCCGCATCAGGTCGCTACGACGGAAGAAATACGACCGGAGATGGGAGGTGAGCTGCCGCGGAACAACAGTGAACTGATTGGCAGCGGCCTCTTGAAACGAAATCGGGCCGCGGGCAGGAACCAGGTGCGTGCCCCACTGATAGATCAAACCCAAGTTCCAGAGCACGAAACAAAGCAGCACGGCAGTGGCGAGGACGAGAGCCGTTCGCTGCCGCGCAAAGAACCCGGCAAAACGCCGAAGCAGGTACCCGAGGCCGAGAATAAACAGCGCCGTCAGCGAAGTGAAGAATCGGTTGCCAAAGGACGAGATTCCCGCCCAGTCGGGATAAAACGCCATAAATGTGTAAAAGGCCACGAAACCAATGAAGAAAGGCACACCGACTTTCGGAACACGCAAGGCAAAGAGGGCGAGACCGGCAATCGAAAACAGGATCAGGGGTGTCCACGAAAGCAGCCCATGGTTCGACGAAAACAGAATCGAGAAAAACACTGGGGAGTTCCAAAGAAAGTCCCGTAAGGACAGGTAGCCCGTCTTGAAGGGGCCACCATAAACCACCCAGCGCGAGGCAAAGGTTGGAATCATCACGAAGACCACGATGAGGCTAAAAAGCAGGTGGCGCCCGATTAGCCGAAAAACCTCCGGCCAGGCTACGGGACGAGCGAGAAGAAGCCTGGTGTATTGCCGGAGCGCCTCGATCACCAGGACGCTGACCAGCATGAGGTTGGCGTAGTAAACATCCAGCATGAGCCCGACGATCAGGCCCATCAGCAGCCATTGCCGCAGGCTCCTCCGCTCGCGCGTGTGATCCCAATAGCAGAGAAACAAAGCGCAGACGAAAGCTGAATGGGCGTGTGACCATGACGGATTGAAATACATGTAGACCGGGAGAGAACTGGCTCCCCAAATCCCCAGCGTGGCCACAAACGACCACAGCGGCGAGACATATTTGCGGGCTAGGCGAAAGGAAATCAGCAAGCCGAGGAAACCGTATAGACAGGTCGCCAATGCCATCGCGAGTCGATATGGCGCTGAATATCCGTCGGCAGGGACTTGCGCGCCAAACGCGCGGGCCAGCAGGACTCCGCCGTGGGCAACCAACAAAAAAGGAGCCCAGAGGATGGCCGGCCCGACGGTAAAGTGATTGTCCAGGTGGCGGGTGACGGTACGAAATTGCTCCTTTGGTGTGCCGTCGGGTTCGCAACGAAGCCCGCGGAAGCTTTCGTTTGCGGATTGATAATCGTAAGTGAAATCCAGGTTGTGGTTAATAAGCGGTGCGCGAGCGTAGGCGTAATAGCCAACACCGTCGCCGCGAACCCAGGGATTGATGAACGGAAGGGTCAGGAGAAACAACAGCAGCAGAGCCAGGTCGAAACGACGCGGTTGGGCATCTGATGCGGCAAGAGACGCAAGCTGCTCGGGTGTAAAACCACTTTGGATTTTGTCCGCCGCCGCACACACCTTAAGCCACCCCATTACAAACGCCGACCTTATGTTTACCGGGGATTCTACAAAAAAGTGCCTATAAAGTCACAAGAAAGATATTGCTTTCTTTGCTTACACGGCATTACGCGATGGAGTGTTTGGCAATCACCACGGACCCGAGCGGCGCCTCTTTTTGGCGGAAATGGGCGGAAACCCGGTCGATGATCTCGACAAGGCTCGTCCGTGGCCGGAAGCCGGTGAGCGCTTCCAGTTTGTCAATGGAGGGCACGCGGCGCATCATGTCTTCAAATCCCGGCTCATACGCCTTGTCGTACGGCACATATTGAATGGAAGAAGAACTGTTGGTGCGTTGCTTCACGGTCCGAGCGAGATTCTCGATGGTGATCTCTTCGGTGTTTCCGATGTTCACCACTTCACCGACCACCTTTTGCAGAGGGAGCAACCGTAGCAATGCCTCTACGGTATCTCGAACATCGCAGAAGCAGCGGGACTGCTGCCCGTCGCCGTAAACCTCGATCGGCGCGTTGTCCAAAGCGCGCTTCACAAAATTCGGCAACACCATGCCGTAACGACCGGTCTGCCGGGGTCCCACGGTGTTGAAGAAGCGCGCCACAATGACGGGCTGCTTCTTTTCCTTCCAGTACGAAAGCGCCAGAAACTCGTCCAGCGCCTTGGACGCGGCATAGCTCCAGCGCCCCTTGGTGGTCGGTCCCAAGACGAGGTCGGCATCTTCGCGGAAGGGCACCTGTGTATTTTTGCCGTAGACTTCGGAGGTGGAAGCAAGCAGTACGAGTTTCTTTTTCTTCGATGCGGCTTCGAAAACCAATTGTGTGCCGTTAACGTTGGTTTCGATGGTGCGCACCGGGCTCTCGACAATCAGCTTCACGCCGACGGCGGCCGCGAAGTGCACGATCACGTCGGCATCGTCCACGAGTTCCGCCAGGAGCTGCTTGTTTTCGATTCCATCTAGATGGTATTGGAGATTGGTCGAACCTTTCAGGTGACGGATATTCTCCATGCTGCCAGTCGAGAGATTGTCCAGCAACACAACATGGTCGCCGTTGGCCAGCAGCCGCTCACAAAGATGGGAACCAATGAAACCCGCACCGCCCGTGATTAAATAGCGCACCGCGTCCTCCTAGAGTTTGTCCGAGTCCGAATCGTCCAGGTCCGAATCCGAGGACGGGATTTGCGTGCGCGGGCGAGCCGCCGCTTCATCGCGGGTCGTGTCCAACGCTTCCTGCGGACCATAGCCGTACGAATAGGGATAATACCGGTATGAGTAGTAATAATCGGGCGCGCTCGCATCCACGGCATTGAGCACGACGCCGAGCAGGTGGCACTTCACGCTCGTCAACAGGTCGCGAGTTCTGGTGAACGCCTCCTTGGGCGTCTCACCGCTGCGAACGACGAGCAGCACGCCGTCGGTCTGCACGGAGAGGATCACCGCATCCGTCGCCGCCATGATCGGTGGCGAGTCAATGACGATGAATTTGTATCTTTTCCGAAGTTCGACGATCCCTTCCGACAATTTGTGCGACGAGAGAAGGTCGGCGGGGTTCGGTGGCAACGGGCCTGTGGGAATGGCAGCCAGATTCGGAATTTGCGGATGGGGCACGGTGACCAGGTCCAGCGACGAGACGCCCGCCAAATAAGAACTCAAACCGGCGTACTTGCCAGTGCCGAGATTCAAGAGCCGTCCGACGCCAGGCTTTCGCAAGTCCGCATCCACCAGGACTGTCTTATCCCCCAGTTGCGCCAGGGTGACGGCGAGGTTCGCGGCAGCGGTAGTCTTGCCTTCGCGTGGGAGCGCGCTGGTCACCAGAATGACCTGGGGCGGCCGATCCGGCTGCGAAAGCAACAAGGCCGTGCGCAAGGCACGGAAGGCTTCCGACATTTGCGACTTCGGCAAATGTTGCGCCACCAGTTCAATTCGTTTCTCGTGGCCGTTCGGCGAACTCCCTTTTAGGGCCGCTCGTTTGGCCGCGCTGGTTCCCTCGCCAAAGGCCGGAACCACCGCGAGGGAAGGCAACCGCGCGAGAGTTTCGACGTCATCAGGGGTTTTGACAGTGTTATCCAAATACTCGCGGAGAAGCGCCAAGCCGATTCCGCCTACTAATCCGACAACAATCGCAAGGGCGATGTTTCTGGTTTTTGCCGGGCGCGCCGGAGTCGACGGCACCATGGCGGGGTCCATGATCCGGATGTTGGAAGAACGCAGTCCGGAGGAGATCTGCGCTTCTTTCAGTTTTGTCTGCAGGCTGTCGTAGAGAGACTTATTCGCCTCCGCTTCGCGCTTCAGCACGTTGTACTCGATCATTTTCTCGGACATCAACGCAACTTCGGCCTTTTGCTGATCGAGGGCCCGCGACAACAATTCCTCGTGCTGCTTGGCCTCACGATAATCGCTTTCCAGTTGCCCGACGATGCCCTTGCGCTCGCGGACGATTTGATCATCCAGCTCTTTCATCTGAGCCTGCAGGCGCTGCACTTTGGGGAAGTTCGGGCCATATTGATTCACCGCGTCGGTATACTGCACGGAAAGATCGGCGCGCTTCTTCTGCATGTCCTGCAAAACGGCGTTATCCCGGATTTCCGGCACGGCATCGACGTCTCCGGCCTTCGCATATTCGTAAAGAGCCTGCTTTTTCAGGCTATCGCTCTGAGCATCGGTTAATTCCTTGTTCAGGTCGACCAGCCGCTGCGTAGTTACGTTGCTGGTCTTGCTTTCGTCGACGGTCCAAATCTGATTGTTGCGCTCATAGGCGATGCGGGCGTCTTCAGAACGCCGGACTTTGACACTCAGTTCATCCAATTCCTGCTGAAGGAACTTGGATGCCTCAGTGGTGGCCTGATAGCGGCTCCTATAGTTCTGTTCGATGTAGTTTTCCAGATGAGCATTCAAGGTGCGCGCAGCCGCTTGAGGATCGGTGGACTCGAACGTGACTTCCAGCAGTCGCGTATTCGGAATGCGTTTCACCGCCAGGCTTCCCAGGAAGGCGCCGATTTCGGGCGGCAGTTTGGAGTTCTTCAGGCTGCCTGTGGCGAGGGCTTCGCTGCCGCTGCCCAGGTCCACATCCGGATTGAGTCCATAGCCGGCGTTGCGAATAGTCTGCAGTGCCATGGTTTCACTGGTCAGGATGCGCGACTGTGTCTCGATATAGTTGTCGAGGTCCATCACGTAATCGTAGGAATCGGTTCCCTGAAAGGGGAGAATATTCGAATTCTCACGGTCGATTACGATTTTGGCGCTGGCCACATACACGGGTTTCATGCGAAACGTGGCGATGGTAACGATGGTTACGACGGCGAGCAGGAACGACAGAATCAACCACTGGTGTTTCCGCAGAATGAGCAGGTAGTCGTAAAGGTGCGGCTCGCGCGGCGAGAGTTCGATGGCAGGGATTCGTGAGGAGGCGGACAGGACTTCCACGCTCGGCGTTAGGCCGGAATCACGCGCTACGATTTTGGATTCGTCTGGCATTCTTCTCTCTACTGATAGGCGAGGCGATAAATCGCCACGGATGATCCGAGCGCGATGGCAATCTGCGTCGCCTGGATCAGCACCGCCTTCACCTTGTCGTCGGGAATGTACAGAACATCGCTGGGGCGCATCTGAAGATCCTCGGACTCCAGCTTTAGTACTTTCTTCAGATCAACCGCAGTTTGGCTCTGTTTGCCCTGGTCGTCCTTGCGAATGATGACCGCATGATCCAGTTTAGCGGTGCGCGTATTGCCGCCAGCGAGCGAGAGCACCTTCATGGTAGTAAGTTGCGAGCGATCATTGGCTACGACGAACCCACCCGGCCGGTTCACCGCCCCGAGAACATAAACAATGCCGGCATGCGGGACGGTTACGACATCCCCAGCCTGCAGAGTGATGTTGTTCTTGACGTCACCAGTCTCCAGCAGGTCGTTCAGGTTAATAGTGATCAGATTGCCCGATTGCGTTGCCTGGGATTCTGCCGTTGATGCGGCGTTTTGCTCTTTTGAATCCGCCGCTCCGGAGCTGGGTTCGGTCGCTTTTTCGGTCGGTGGCAGAGCGACTTCGGCCGCCATTCCCGCTCCAGGTGCTGTCTCAGCCGACGCCGGAGAGGTGGGGACTTGGATGAAGGCCGCGGCGCGAGTTCGAGTGACGATGACGGTGTTGCCGGCATCGTTGGAAACGCCGCCCGCCTCAGCCAGGGCCTCTAAAAGAGTTGTGGTGTGGTCTGTTTCGTACACCATGGGGCGAGTCACCGCGCCGACAATCGTTATGGGCCGGCTACGATGTTCTTTTACGCTCACGCCCACTTCCGCATGGCTGACGAGGCCGTTGGCTTCCAAAACATCAGCGATCAGCTGCTCGGATTGCAACTCGGTCAAGCCAGCGACATGCAAACGGGTGGGCACCAGCGGGATGCTGATTGTGCCGTTCTGGTTGACGCGAACTTCCTTCGAAAGTTCCGGAACATCGAAAACGGAGATGCTCAGGAGGTCGCCGTTGCCAATCGTATATTCATGAGGGGCGGTAGCCTTGGAAGCTTCGCCCATCGCGCGAATTTTATCGTTCGCTTGTTGCTGGGTGCCGACGACGGAGATGTCCTGCGCGGATACTGCCGATGCCCTGTGGAAAAACAACGCAAGCGCGATACAGGGCACAAGATAGCGCGGGCCCCTGGAGCTAGTCCGGACCTTCAAGATGAACAACCCCCTTGGTTTATTATACCGTTTGCAAGCCACGGCCAACCTACTGTTTTCGAATGTGTCTACGCTCCGTGCGGTGGTTGGGTACCCCTGGGATGGCGGGCTGTAGGCGAGCGGTTGCCATATGGGCCGAAACAAAAAACAAAAGGGCGTTGGCCGGTATATGGAGATTAAAGTCTACCAGACTGTGCACCAAGATCCCAACGCATGCAATCAGCCCCGAAATGTTGAGTGATGCCGCAAACGAACTTCCCAGTTCCTCCAAGGCTCTCATCGAATTGGCCAGAATCACTCCCAGAAACAGCGCACAGCACAGGCCGCCGATCAGACCAGTTTCCGCAAGTGCCTCCAGGTAGTCATTATGGGCATGATTCACAACCTTGCCGTCGTAGAGGGAGTCATAGGGCGGGAAGACCATTTCAAACGTCCCCAAGCCGGTTCCGATGACTGGATGGTCCAGGAAGAGCCGCCAGGTGTCATCCCGCATGGCCTTTCGTTTTTCCACGCTGACTTCCAAGGCCTGTGGTGAAAAACGATTTAGTATCTGCTGAACGCCAATCCACGAGACCATCATGGCCGCGCACAAGACCACAATACCTCCGACCATCACGTTTCGTCCGCGCACTTTGCGAACCAGCAGGAGCAAGATCAAAACGGCCAACTGCACCGCCAGGCTGATAATGCCGCCCCGCGAAGCCGAGAGCAGCAGTGCAACGATCGGCACCAAGGCGAACAAGCCCACCAGAAAGAGCCTCTCGCGGCGCACTTTGCCCAGGACCAACGGCACCAGCGCCACGGGAATCATCATTTCCGCAAAGCCGGCGAAGTGGTTGCGGTTCACATAGGGCCCAAAGGGCAGGCCACCGAATCGCAAGGTCCGAACCCAATACATTTTCGGGGCGTTGGTGACGTATTGCAGGATTCCGAAAATCGAAACGAAAAATCCCAGTGACATGAGGAACCAAAGAAAGCCGCGCCAGTGGCTGGTCCGCGAATACGCCTGCGACATCAGGAAGATCACGATCATGTACAGCGCCAACAGTTGCAACTCCGTTCGCGTGTAGTAGCGCGAAGCCGTCAGGCGAAACACCCATTGGGTGATCGCGACGAGCGCGAAACCAGCCAACGGCAGAATCTCCTGGGGAATGACCAACTGCTCGGCCTTTTGCCGGTACAAGCGGGCTGCCCATAACACCAGCAATACAGCCGCGCCCACTTCGAGCACTGCTTGTGCCCATTCCTCCACGCTGCCAAACGCCAGCACACTGAAGGCGAGCAGCGCGCAGATGCCGACGCGAAACAATTTCATGGCTTGTGTTTACCTGGCGGCTCTGGAATAAGGTTCACGTCATCCACCCAAGCCATGCCGGAGATTCGGACCTCCGGATTGTCGCTGGGTTCGCGGCTGACGCAGATTTGAACACGGTGAGCGTCGGAAGGTGAAGTCCAGTGCAGGTCGAGCTCCGTCCAAGGATTGGTCCCATGAATCTCACGCGTGCTGGTCACCGCCGGCTTCAGCAGGCTGGAGGGACGGATGCGCAGCTCAATGCCGTTTTCGGTGGTGATGTCTCTGGTCTTGATCCAGCCGTAAAAGTAATAGTTGGCGCCTGGCTGAATATTCGCCGACGTACAAGCCGCATCCAGGTCCGGGTTGTGCTTGCCGTCAAACGAAAGCCGCAAGGACTGTTGCCCGTTGGTGTGTTCCTTTTTATCAAGGGTGATGCTGACGCCCTGGTCGATGGGACGAAAGCCCCAACTGTAAGCGGCGCCGTTGGCCCCAGACTCGAAACTTGGGTCCCAGACGACGGATAGTTCCGGCCGAAACATAGGGGCCAATGACATTGTGGAAACGCCCTGATCCCAAACACGCCGCGCCTCGAGATACTCGCGGTCCTGCATCAGCCGCCCGGCCAGTTCGTCGACGTTCTGGAACGTCAGCTTAGGATGCAATTTCATTAGCTCTGCCCAGACGCTCTGCGCTACGGCGAACTGCTTTGCCTCAGCGGCTTCCTTAATGACGAGGAGATAGACTTGCTGGTCGGCTGGGAGAAGCTGGTTAAGAATCTCGTCAATATTCGGATTGGAGCGGTACGCTCGCGAAAATGCTGCCGGAGCACGCCGGGGGTCGGCCGCGATGGCGCGTTTCATCTCCGAATACGCGAGGGACTGATCTCCGCGGCGCAAAAGGAAGTTACCGTATCGCCAGGAGACATCGGCCGATGCGGGATAGCTTTTCTTTGCGTGGAGGAAGGCATCGCTGGCCTTATCGTTCTCCCCGTCCAACTCATAAGCCGTACCCAGATCCATCCACGCGTCTGAGTAGAGCGGGTCCAGTGCAATCGTCTTGCGATAGAGTTCTTCCGCCAGCGCCGAATCGGGATGCTCGAGATCGTACTGATAGAGGCGCGCCAGGCTGTACCAGTAGGTAGGATTTCCCGGCTCCAAGCGGGTCGCCAATTCCAAGCGTTCTCGGGTGATGCCTTCACCGCCATAGCGGGCGAATGCCGCTCGCACTGAGAAGAAACAGAGCCATGCGCCGAGTAGAATGGAAATCAACAGCACCAGCGCGCGTGCGAGGGAATCCGACAGACGGAGGATCATTGAAAGTAACTGTGCCTAGTCAAGAGCAAGGATGCAAGAATAAACTGGAAAGTAGAAGGGCGGGACCGTTCCAACTTGGAACGGCTACTTCCCGTTTCCACCGTGGCCCAATTCATCTCCCCGGCCGCGGCGCCGCACATCGATTCCCAACCGTTTGATCTTCTGATTGAGCGTCGAAAGTGGGATCAGAAAGCGCTCGGCGGCTTCCGTTTGGTTCCAGCCGCAGCGCTCCAGCATGTCCACGATGATGCGCCGTTCGACCTCATCCATGATCTGGAAGAGGGAGGGATTCGGATTGTCAGCAGCCGTGCGGGCGCCCGGCTCGCCGGGCAGCGGGGGAAGAAACTCGGATAGCTGCAGCCTTACGCCGCGGACAATTTCCTTGCTGCGAATGGAATCAGGGAGCAAGTCGGCGTCGACGCGTTCGTGTGTGGAAAGCACCACGGCGCGCTCCACAACGTTTTCCAATTCGCGCACGTTTCCTGGCCAATCGTAATCCATTAGCAGCTTCATCGCGCTGGGAGTGAAATGCCGCAGCGTTTTTGCGTTCTCGTCGCAGAAGCGCTCCAGAAAATGCGCCAGCAACAGGGGCACATCTTCACGGCGCTCGCGCAACGGCGGCAGCTGCAAATGGATCACGTTCAGGCGGTGATACAAGTCTTCGCGGAAGCGCCCTTCTTTCACCAGCGAGAGCAGGTCCACGTTGGAGGCGGCGACGATGCGCACGTCCACTTTGATCTGTTCGGTTCCGCCGAGGCGCATGAATTCGCGTTCCTGAATCACGCGCAGCAGCTTGGCTTGCGTTTCCGGACTGACGGTGGCGATTTCATCGAAGAAAATCGTTCCCTGGTCAGCCACTTCGAATAAACCCTTCTTCGAAGCCACGGCGCTGGTGAACGCGCCTTTCACGTGGCCAAAGAGTTGCGATTCCAACAAGTCCACCGGAATCGAGCCGGTGTTTACGGGCACGAACGCCTTGTCGGCGCGCGGGGAAGCGGAATGAATGGCTTTGGCAATGAGTTCCTTGCCGGTGCCGCTTTCTCCGCTGATCAACACCGTTGAGCGCGAAGGCGCCACCTGCGCCACCAGGTCGAAAAGCGCGAGCATCTTCTCGCTCTTGCCGACGATATTTGGGAAGTTGAAGCGCTGCTTCAGCGCGCGCTTGAGCTGGAGATTCTCGTCACGCAAGCGCCGGGCTTCCACGGCCTGGGCTACCTGCGCGAGCAGTTCGTCGTTGGACCACGGTTTGGTGATGTAGTCCATGGCGCCGCTTTTGAAGGCCGCGCGCGCCATTTCGATGGAGCCGTACGCAGTGATCAGAACGATGGGCAGGTGCGGGTCCTGGCGGTGGACGTCTTTCAGCAATTCAATGCCGTTGCGGTCCGGCAAGCTTACATCCAGCAGCATGAGATCAAACGGCCGCTCTTCCAGCCGGGTCAGGCCGGACAGCGCGTTTTCCGCGCTGGCAACCTGATAGCCTTCGGTCTTCAGCAGAAGCTCCAGGCCTTCGCGAATCTCCGATTCGTCGTCGATGACGAGTATCGATCCCTTAAACATGAACCGCTTTCCTCACTGCCGGCAACTCGACGTGAAACGATGTGCCTCTTCCCGGCGTCGAACGCACATCGATCTTCCCTGCATGCTCTTTGATGATTCCGTAACTCACGCTGAGCCCCAGACCCGTCCCCCGTCCACCCGGCTTGGTGGTAAAAAACGGGTCGAAAATCTTGTGGATGTGCTCGCGGGAGATTCCGTTGCCCGTATCCGCAACTTCTATCTCGACGCTGCCGTTGTGCGCGCCGGTGCGGACTTCCAGCATCCCGCCGGCGGGCATGGCATCCCGGGCGTTGAGAAACAGGTTGAGAAAGACTTGCTGCAGCTTGTTGGCCGAACCGCGAACCGCTGGCAAGCCGCTTCCCAACTGCTTGACCACTTGAATCTGCGAGGTCTTGAGCGGGTGCGCCACGAGAGATAACGTCTCTTCGACGACGCGATTTACGTCGACATCCGCCAACTCGCCGTGGCCGGTCCGGGAAAAATTCAGCAAATTGTTGACAATTTCACTGGCCCGGAAGGTCTGCTTCACGATTTTGTCGATGATGGCATGGCGGGGGTCGCCATCGGGCATCTGTTTCGCCAGCATCTGGATGTAGTTGGAGATGACCGCCAGTGGCGTGTTGACCTCGTGCGCCACACCCGCAGCCAGCAAGCCGAGCGAGGTGAGCTTCTCGGTCTGGGTCATCTGCTCTTCCATCCGCTCGCGCTGCGTCACATCGTCGAAGAGCAATAACCGCCCGATTTTTTCTCCCGATTTGCTGACCAGGGGAGTAATCGAAACATTCAGCACCACGGCACGCCCTTTATACTCAAGCCGCTGCTTGTAGATGCCGGCGATTTGCTCGTCATCGCCACGCGCTTCAATCTCCTGCACCAGTTCGGGCGGCAGCAGTTCGCTGAAGCGTCTACCCACCGCATCGCTGCGCGCCACGCCGATGAGCTCTTCCATCCGCGTGTTCCAGGCATCGACCAGCCCGTCCAGGTCGAGCGCCAGCACGCCGACGTTCAGCGATTCCACGATGTTCTCGCTGAAATCCTTCAAACGGGCGACTTCCGCGGCCTTCTGCTCGAGCGAGGAGTAAAGCTGCGAATTGTCCAACGCAATCGCCACATAGCCAGCGATGGTCTGAACGAGTTCCACGTCTTCGCTGGAGAGATAGTCGCCATCGACGGTCTTGCCCAATCCCAATACCGCCACGGTGTGCTCGCGGATGCGGCAGGGAATGAAGTAGTTCAGTTCAAGCTGCTCCAAAGTCCTGCGCACGGAATCAATCACATCGCGGGCGCTGCGGGGCGATTCGAAGAAAATCGGTCCGCCCTGGAACTCCGGGCGCGATGCGGCGATGAAGCTCAAATCCAACGACTCACTTAGACGCACACCCATGGAACGCGCCAGGCGCATCTCGCCGGGCCGTTGTTGGTCTTCGACGAAAATCGCCAACCGGTCGACCAGCAGGGTCTGTGAGACGCGGTCCATAACCGAGCCGAGCATGGGCTCCAGGCGCACTTCATTGGTCAGCGTGCGTCCGAACTCAATCAGCGTGCGCCGGTAATTTAGACGGTCGCGATAGAAAAACCGGTCCAGCCTCGTTTGAATGAACTCTCGAAAGGGTTGAAACAGAAAAGCCGCCACCACGATGGCGATCATGCCGCCAACCGGGCCGCTTGTTTGCGCGTGGAAGATCTCCGCGATCAACGCAACGACCGCAAAATAGACAGAAGCGACCGCGGCAGTTGCGGCGGTGTATGCCAGGCCGCGCTTGAAGATGATATCGACATCCATCAGCCGGTAGCGGATGACCGCATAACCGAAGCACAACGGAATGAGCACCAGGCTCAGCGCCGAGAACTGCATCCAGGGCTTGACCTGGGCGTCGAAGACATACGGCAAAATAAAGAAAACGGTGAAGGGCAGGCTGCCAGCGAGTGTTCCGCCGGTAAGCCACTTCAACTGCTGGCGCAGCACGCCCGAACGAGTACGCCGATAACTCAAATAGAACGTCAGGCCCGCCGCAAAGAAGTAGGCGCCGAGGAATCCGATTTCAATTTGATCGAGAGTCACCCGCGAACGGGTGGTCGGCACAAATCCCAGCGCGTTGAAGGCCGTGGCGACGTGAATGAGCAACAGCGCGGCGGGCGCCAGGTACACCGCCCCGATCTTCAAGAGAGACTTGCGATCCGTGGTGAAGCGGTCCGGGAAGACCAGAGCGAAGTGCAGCAGGAGTGTCGGCGCCAGTAACCGCGCCACGATGCTGGACCAATACACTTCCAGGTCGAAGGCATCCAGCTTTCCGCTGTACTGGAAGGAATACAAAATGAACGACACCAGGCAGAACACATAGAAGTGCACGGCCCGAGGAGCGTTCCAGCGGCGCACGAAGATGAACAGACCAATGAAGAGATAGAGGAGGCCGACCACACGCAGGTAGTTCTCCACGGTGATGGGCTTGTGCGGCGGCTTGGTGATCAGGCGGGCTTCGAATTCTTCCCCGTCGCGAGACAGCTTATAGCGCAACTGGGCCCACTGCCCGGCACGAAACAAACGCCGCGCAACGTGCGAGGCGCTCGGGACCGGTGCGTCATTGATGGCAAGGAGAATGTCCCCGCGGCGGATACCTGAGTCCGAGGCGGGCGAATCCGGCGCCACTTTCCAGGCTTCAATGCCGTTGCCGCTGTCAGACCAGGCCACACCGTCATCGACCAAGTCGTACCGAGACCGCTGCAGGAAATTCAGCCAAGCGAAGATGACCGCCGCTAGCGTGGCTAACGCCAGAACGACAGCTCCTACGCTGACACGTAGACTTTCTTTCATGCTGAAGGTCCCACCACTCGCGTCGGTTGAGCTAGAACGCAGCAAGTCCTCTTCCAATCTTTAATAGACTTCCAGGCAAATAAGACCCAATATTTTAATAACTTAGCGCCAATCGAGGCGACGATCGGCGACAATTTCCACTTTATGGTAGGCGGGATACAGCTTTCCAGAGCCCGTCTGTCTGGCTAGAATTGCAGGCTCAACCCACCCCGGAAACTCCGAAACGCTGGGACCAACAGAATCTGGCCGTCGTTCATGGCCATCGAGACATAGCCTTGCGCCAACAGATTGTCGCACTCCGCATTGGCTTCCCAACGTCCGAGAATGGTCCAGGGCAGGGGTTGGCGGACCCCCACATGGAGATAGGGGTTCACATCGTAAACACTTTCGCCGTAGGGATCGACACGGGACAACGCCGTTCCGTTAATCCACTTGTAGCCGGCGGTCAGTCTCGTATGTGTGACCGGGACTCTGCCGGACAGCTTCACGGAAGCGGATTGCCGAGGCAGCGTCCGCAAAACCTCCCGTAGCGGACCTTCCGGCG
>Ga0207761_1000091_pt1 | contig 27357 bp, 28 predicted proteins | sample LuqExpMetageno34_FD_187792 | JGI IMG/M metagenome (GOLD analysis project Ga0207761, IMG submission 187792) | Tropical forest soil microbial communities from Luquillo Experimental Forest, Puerto Rico - Sample 34 (SPAdes) | ecosystem: Environmental > Terrestrial > Soil > Tropical forest ... | reverse complement strand
CGACGAGCTCGTACCGCGTGCGGCTGCCGACCGCCGGCAACGAGGGCCCGCTGGTCGGGCGAGAACGAGAATCGGCCCGGCTCCGCAAGTGGTGGGAGGCGGACACGCCCGGTGACGCGCAGCTGCTGCTGGTCGACGGTGACGCCGGGATCGGCAAGACGCGGCTCGTGGCCGACCTGGCCCTGGCGGTGGAGGCAGAGGGCGTGTTGGTGCTGTGGGGGCACTGCGACGAGGAGCCGGTGGCGCCTTTCCAACCCTTCGCCGAGGCGTTGGGGCGGTATTTCCAGTCGTTGTCGGCTGACCAGATCTCGCAGATGCCCGAGTGGCAATTGGCGGAGCTCTCGAGGTTGGTCGTCCGGCTGCGCGAGTACGTGCCGCTGCTAGAGGAAGAGGTGACGGATCCCGAGAGCGAGCGCTTCCGCTTCTTCGAGGCTGTCTCGGCCACGCTCAATGAGTTGTCGGGCCCGTCCTACCTGCTGCTCGTCCTGGACGATCTCCACTGGGCGGACGAACCCACGCTGCTGCTGATGCGTCACGTGCTGCGGGGAGCCGACCCGACGAAATTCGGCATCGTCGGGATGTACATCGACACCGAAGTGCCCGCGGACCATCGCCTGCGCGGGCTCCAGGCGGATCTGCGCGCCGAGCACGCGGTGGACACCGTGCACTTGGAAGGTCTGCTACAGCCCGCCGTCGAGGAGTTGGTGCGCGCCGGCGGCCTGGCTCCGGCTGCGCTGGCCGGGGAGCTCTTTTCGCTGACGGACGGCAACCCACTCTTCGTCGACGAGATGGTGCGCCAGCTGCGCGACCACGAGGCGGTGGCGGACGACGCCCTCCTCCCGCCGGACCTCAACCCGCCGGAGGCCATCCGGGAGTTGGTCGGCCGACGGGTGTCCCGGCAGCCCGAGGACGTGATCTACCTGCTCCAGGCGGCCGCGGTGGCCGGCCCGACCTTCGAGGCCGGGATCGTGGGGGTCGCCGCCGAGCTCACGCCGGACCAGCGCCTCGAGGCGCTCGACCGCGCCGAGGAGTCACGCCTGCTGCGCCGGGTCGGCGAGGTCGGGGACCGCTACGCCTTCACGCACACACTGGTTCGGGGCGCCATCTACGGCGAGCTATTGCGCGGCCGGCGGGTGCGCTATCACCACAAGATCGCGGTGGCGACGGAGAAGGCGCACGCGGACGCCGTCGACAGCTACGTGAACGAGCTGGCGCACCACTTCTCCATGGGCGCTGCCCTGGCCGACGCGCAGAAGGCCGTGACCTACTGCACCGCCGCCGGGGAGCGCGCGCTACGACTACTCGCCTTCGAAGAGGCGGTCGGGCACTTCGCCCGCGGGCTCGAGGTCGCCGAGCAGTACGGGGAACACGATGCCGCGATCCGCTGCGACCTGCTGATCGCGCTGGCGGAGGCGCAGAACCGGGCGGGTGACGCAGTGCGCGCCAACGCCAACTTCGAGCGAGCGGCGGCGCTGGCCCGCACGATGGGTGATGCCGAACGGCTGGCGGCGGCGGCGCTACGCGCAGGGCCCCTGAGCTACCTCGGGATCATGGACACGAGCCCAGAGCAGCTGAAGCTGCTCGAGGAGGCACTCTCCGCGCTGCCCGAGGAGGACTCCCACGTGCGCGCCATGGTGCTGGCGCGCCTGGGCCTCTTCGCCGCCTACAGCACCGGCCGGCCGGCGGCGGGGGCGCGCGAGCGCGCAAGGGAGCTCAACACGGCGGCGGTGGCGATGGCCCGCCGCCTGGACGACCGCAATGCGCTGGGCTATGCGCTCAATGCCCGCATGCATGCGCTGTGGGGCGTCGAGCCGGCCCCCGAGCGTATGGCGGCCGGGACGGAGCTCGGTGAGATCGCGGACGACGTCGGCGACGAGTTGCTGGCCCTGCACGGGCATATGTGGCGGATCCGGGAGCTGTTGGTGCAGGGCGACGTCGACGCGGTCCACGAGGAGGTGGCGCGCTTCGAGGCACGAGACACCGGTCCGCTCCATCCGCTGTCGGCCTCCTACTCGTGCAACGTCGCAGCCATGCTGGCGCTCATTGAAGGGGACTTCGCCCGCGCCGACGAGCTCGCGCCCCGCGCGATGGAGAAGGCCGAGGGCTACAACGACATGGTCCTCAGCTTCCACGTGGCCCTCATGCTGTGGACGTGGTGGCAACGCGACGAGCTGGCAGTGCTCGGCAACACGTTCCGCGAGGCGATCGCCGAGGCACCGACCGAGTACCCGGTGGTGCGCGCGGCCACCGCGCTCATCCGGGCCGAGTCCGGCGAGCCCGACGAGGCCCTCGCACAACTGCAGGACCTGTCGCGAATGGGATGGGAGACGATCGCGGACGACCAGACCGAGGGCGTGTCCCTCGCCATCACGGCCGCCGCCTGCGGAACGATCGGCTACCGAGCGCGTGAGCACGCCGAACAGCTGTACGAGCACATGCGGCCCTACGCCGGGACCGTCGTGGTGATCAGGGCGCCGGCCGCGGCCTGCCTGGGACCGGCCGACCACTATCTCGGCCTGCTCGCCGCGGCCACCGGCGACCTGGCGCTGGCCGAGGTGCACGACGAGGCCGCGCTGCGCCTGGCCAAGCGGATGCATTCGGAGCCCTTCGCCACCGCGGCGGAGGTGGAGTTGGCCCGCACGCTGCGCCAACGCGCCCGGGCCGGCGACGACGAGCGGGTCGCGGTGCTGCTGCGCACCGCCGAGGAGGCGGCGCTGCGCCTGGGGCTGGCCCGCCTGGCCCGACTGGCGGCGGACCCGGGGCCGGTCTGAGCGATCAGCCGGCGGGCGCGGTGTCCCCGGCGGACAGCCGTGCGTCGGCCTCCCTGATGCGCCGGCTCATGCCGCGCAGCAGCGTGTTGCGGATGGCGGGGACCGACATGATGGCGTCGAATTCCCTGGGCCCGATGACGAGGACGTCGAGCGCGGTCGTGGCAGTGACGGTGGCGTTCCTCGGCGCAGCCTCGATCGCCCCCAGCTCGCCGAAGTAGTCGCCGGGACCGAGCACGTTGACGACCGTGCCTCTTCGGGTGACCGTCACCTCCCCGTCCACGATGATGAAGAGCTCACGGCCGAGGCGGCCCTCCCGGAGGATCACCTCCCCCGCGTCGATGGCGAGGTGCTCGCACAGGGACGCGAGCTCGACGAGCTGCGCGTCGGTGCAGCCGGCGAACCACGGTAAGCCCTTCAGTCCCGAAGGAACGAGAGCACGCTCGCCCGACGCATCGTTCCCCATGTTCCTCCCTTCCGCAGGCGCGGGCGAGGCCGTCACCTCGGGTTGGCGTCGTCGCGCCGTCTTGCTCCTGCGTCCTGTTCGTCGAGGGCGGCCGCCAACCGGGCGTCGGCAGTCCGGAGCCGGCGGGCCATGCTCTTGAGAAGGGCGTCGCGGAAGCCTGGGATCTCGGCCATGGCCGCGAACTCACGGGGCCCGATGATCAGCACGTCGAGGTCCGAGAGGGCCGTGACCGTCGCGTTGCGCGGGCCGGGGTTCATCGCCGCCAGCTCGCCGAAGAACTCACCAGGGCCCAGCGTGTTGACCCGGCGTCTCTTCTGCGTGACGGCGACGGTGCCCGACAGGATGAGGAAGAACTCGCGGCCGATCCGGCCCTCGCGGGCGAGGACCTCGCCTTCACCGACCTGGATCCGCTCGGACAACCGGGCCACTTCTTCGAGCTGCGCGTTCGTGCAGTCCCGCAGAGGCTCCACGGCTTTCAGCCGGTCGATGGTCGCCTGTCGTCCCAGGGTCGATACCACGTGTCGTTTCCTTCTTCCCAGCCCGGTGGTGCGTGCCCCCGGTGCGCTCCGGACGGGCAGAGCAACTATGAACCTCGCTGTTTGCATCAGCGTTGCAGGCCGGTCCCGGTACGCGCCGGATCCCGTCATGTCGCTTCGGTGCACGCTGGGTGCATCCTGACCTGGGAAAAGTATCAAGGCGAGGGTCCCAAATCAGTGACAAATCTGTCATCGCGGGTTTCACGATGCTCACAGCCGCCGACTCCGGAAGCGCGTGGTTGCCCGGCTCACGGATTCCGATCGGCAGCTGGCACCCGGCTGGACGGTTCCGTCGTCCGGGCTGTCGGGCCGGGCGGGGGGACACCGCGGATCGAGGACGTCGGACTACCTGGCAGGTGATCGTGCGCCGCCGCCCCTCGGTGCCGTCCGGGATCGGACCTCGCGTACACTTGCTGCCCGGCCTCCCGCCCCGTCAGGGCCTTCGGGAGGGTCGCGGTCGCCTGGGTAGCTCAGTCGGTAGAGCAGCGCACTCGTAATGCGCAGGTCGTCGGTTCGAGTCCGACCTCAGGCTCCAAAGATCCTGGTAAGAGAGCGGTTGGCCAGTGAGCAGCGCACTAGCCCAACAGCTATCCCAACTTTGTGTTCGATAGCCTCCCCCAACCAGTCGCGAATGCGTCTTCCCGTGAGCTCACGCTTTTCACATCGGAGAGACGGTGGCTTGCGTGGGACCACTCGCCCGCTCGACATGTCCTGGTATCCGTTCAGACGGGAGGGCGGTTCGAGAGCGCAGGGCTCCGCTGAAATAGGACCCCATACCCGGAGCGAGCACGGCAACTATGGACTGTCAAATGGGCGCTTCGATGTCGTCGTACCCGCGGACGGCAGCCAGCAGACCGTCTGCACTTCGCTCATAGACGCCAATTCCAGCTTGGGGTGTCAGGTCGTGGCTACCCCATCGAAGGCAGTTGAACTCCAGGGCGCAACGTACGCCGTTGTCGGTCACGGTTCAGTGTTCGAGTTTGAGCCCGCCTCCGACGCTGAAGCACTCGGCGAAATACGAACGCAGCTCACGCGTGCCTTGGCGCAAGTCCTCAGGACCGATTGATCCGCGGAAGTAACCATCTGAGGCGAACGTGCTCACAATAGAGTCGAGATCTCCCGCGCCCAGCGCAGCTAGGTATCGGCCTACAACGTCACTTAACCGGGCGTTTGCCGGCTTGAGCAGAGCGCTCCGGATGTGACGCTGCCCATCGACGGGCCATGTGACTGCAATAGGTGCGGAACACGATCGACAGTTCATTGGGGGACTCTGCAACGACGGCTATCGGCCATGACTGGCTGCCCCTTGTAGTCGTCTAGGTGGGCCAGCAGCTCGATAACGGCCCGCGTTGCAACCTGAGTGGAGGCGATGGTTTCGATTCGGACGTGGCGGTCAGCCCACAATGATTGATTGTTGCGGACAAACCGCCGAAGCCGTCTGTGGCCGCGAACCTCACCCTCCCGGGGGTCGTAGATCGCCACGTGGCCCGGCCATATTGCTTCCAGTTCTTGGGTGCGTCCGGTCTCGAGGGCGTTGAAGTATTGCCGGACGGGATCAGCAAGGCCTACGGAGCGTGTCTGGTGACGTGCAAGTTCAACGGCACTCACGAAATCTGGAAACCATGGCATTTTCCTTCCACGATCCCTTCTCTTCGCAGCGCGATGAGCTTTACCGCGCCCAATCCAACCTTCGTCTGTCGCGATCCCGTCAGCACACAATGATTGCGCCTACGAGCCTTCGCCCAGGCGTCCCACGGCTCAACCGATTTGTCAACGTAACAGCAGCGCCGGATAACTCATCGCGATCTTCCGGGCCCAGCCGCCCGACCGTGAGCTCCATATGGTGGCTACCGGCTCATCTCACAAGCGCGAGACGAGCTCGGCCACGATTTCCGCCGCGGGTCGTGTCTGCGTGGCTAGCGCAACGCTCAGCGGTCGGGTGCTCCAGTCGCTCTCCTTTGCACCCACCGGCGCGATCTGCGCGGCGGCGACCACATCGTTGCCCGAGGTGGTACGCGGCAACCGGAACTGGGACTACCGCTTCTCCTGGGTCCGGGACGCGTCCTTCACGATCCAGGCCCTTTGGGTCGCGGCCTGTCCTGACGAAGCCAACCAGTTCTTCGACTACATCTCGTCGTCCGCGGCTGGCTCGCTCGACCAGGGCGGCGACCTGCAGATCGTGTTCGGCATCGGCGATGAACGGGACCTGACCGAGCGAGAGCTGCCCCAGCTCGAGGGCTGGCGGCACTCGGCGCCGGTCCGGGTGGGCAACGCGGCCTGGACGCAACGTCAGCTCGACGTCTACGACGAGCTGCTCAGCGCGGTGTACCGCATGTCGGATCATTTGTTCGACAACACCCACCGGGTCGGGCCACTGGCTGAATCGGGCGAGTGGGATACCGCCCCGGACCTGGCTCCAGCCACGCGAGAGTTCCTCGTGCAGCTGGCCGACACCGCTGCTCGCCGATGGAAGGACAAGGACCAAGGAATCTGGGAGATCCGGGGGAATCCGCGTGATTTCTTGTACTCCAAGCTGATGTGCTGGGTTGCCCTCGATCGAGCGGTGATCCTGGCCGACCGCCTCAACGCCACGTCTCGAAGCGCGTCATGGACGCAAACGCTGGACCAGATCCGCGAGGCGATCGTGACCAAGGGCTGGAGCGACCGGGCCAAGGCATTCACCTAGTCCTTCGGGTCGGACGAACTTGACGCCTCCAACCTCATGCTGTCTCTGGTGGGATTCCTCCCAGCGGACGACCCCAGGGTGCTGGCTACCATCGACGCGACAGAGGAGCGGCTCACCGACGAGCGCGGATTGGTCTATCGCTATCGGTCCCACGACGGGCTCGAAGGTGAGGAGGGCACCTTGCTCTTGTGCACCTTCTGGCTGGCCCAAGCCCTGGCCCAGGCGGGCCAGCCGGCCCGGGCCCGAGCCGTGTTCGAGCGGGCCGCCGCCTTCGTCAATGACGTCGGTCGGCTGGCCGAAGAGGTCGATCCAGTCAGCGATGAGCTCCTCGGCAACTTCCCGCAGGCGTTCAGCCACATCGGGCTCGTCAACGCGGCCTGGCAATTTCTGAGAGCGAACGAAAGACGCAACCCACTTGAGGATCTGCTGGACTCCCGTGGGGATCTTTGGACCAGGCCCTTTGAGTTTGGAGGCCACATGCGCAGCGACATCCGTGAAGGCGGGAGTTTTCCCGATTACGAGCTCGCCGATCAGTCTGGCCGGCGGCGGTCCCTTTCGGAGCTCCAAGGGGGCAACCCGATGGTGCTGCACCTTTCCCGTGGTGGCTTCGATCCCAAAGAGCACCGGTTCGTCGGGCAATTGGTCGACGTATATCCCGAGTTCCGAAATGCATACACGCGTTTGGCCCTCATCTCGACAGACAATCAGCTGAACATCAATGAGTTCCGAGACGCACTGGGCGCCACGTGGCCGTTTCTGTCGGATCCCGATCGGGTCGTCCAGAAGGATCTGGACATCAAAGAATTCACGGATGAGCCGCACGATCCGATGATCCCGCACACGTTCGTTCTCGAGCCCGGACTCAAGATCTTCAAGATCTACAACGGCTACTGGTACTGGGGTCGCCCCACCATGGCAGAACTCCACGTGGATCTGAGGGCGGTATTCGAGAAAATTCGGCCCGACTTCGACTTGGCGGCCCCGGGTTTGAAGGAGGCCTGGGATCGAGGAGACCGGGATCAGTTCCTCGTCGACACGTTGGAAGAGCCGATCCGGTACACGGAAGGCAAGAGCATCGGTATCAAACGTTGATCCTGAGGCCAGAGGCGCCCGTCCTCGGCTCAGGTTGTCGGCATAGCGACTCGAGCCTGCTCGGGGGCCGGCCGGCAAGGTTGAGACGTGTTCGGCTGTGTCGCCATTCGACCCCGTGCGCTCGAACGACGTCGAACTCCGGGTGAGGGGAACATTTCAGATGCAAGGCGTTCGCTCGGGTGCGACAATCCTTTCGGGACCAGACAGAGGAGAGCCGGATGAGCACCGTCGATGGACTGAGCGCACCCGGCGGACCGCCGGTCGCCCAACCCGCCGATCTCAAGCTGGAGGCGGTCATCCCCGTGGCCGATGCCGATCGCTCCAAAGCGTTCTACGTCGGCCTCGGTTGGAGGCTCGACGCCGACTTCGCCGAGCACGAGAAGCGCACTGGCGAGGCCGACCCGGACTGGCCCGACTGGTACGCCGCGTACATGGTGAGCGAACAGAGCGGTCAGGACGCTCCCGCGTGAGCGATTTCGACGTGATCGTGCTGGGCGGCGGCGCGCCCGGCGAGCACTGCGCCGGGGCCATCGCGGCGCGTGGGTTGCGGGTCGCAGTCGTCGAGCGGGAACTGGTCGGCGGCGAGTGCTCCTACTGGGCGTGCATCCCCTCCAAGTCCCTCTTGCGTCCGGGGGAGGCGGTCCAGAGCGCCCGCGACGTCGATGCCAGTGCCGAGGTGAACGTGCAGGCGGCACTGGACTGGCGGGACTACATGGTGTCCGACTATTCGGATGCGGGACAGGAGAAGTGGCTGGCGGATCGGGGCATCGCGCTGGTCCGGGGCGTGGGCAGGCTCGCCGGGCCCGGCGTGGTCGAAGTGGACGGCACTCGCCACACGGCGGAGCATGTCGTCGTAGCTACCGGCTCGGATGCCTTCGTGCCGCCCATTCCGGGGCTCGACGGTCTCGATGGCGTCTGGGGCACGCGACAAGCGACGGCAATGAAGACGGTCCCTCGCCGCCTCGTCGTGCTCGGCGGTGGCTCGGCCGGTGTCGAGATCGCGCAGGTGGTACAGCGGCTCGGTGGGCAGGCTGTGGTCGTCGAGGGTGCCGATCGGCTGATCCCACGAGAGCCGGCCCCCCTCGGCGAGGGGCTGAGCAAGGCACTGCGGCGGGATGGGATCGAGATACGGCTAGGTGTCCAGGCCTCCGAGGCCTCCCGCGAGGGCGACGACTACGTCCTGAGGCTTTCGGACGGCAGTGAGGTGCGGGGCGAGCGACTGTTGGTAACGACCGGCCGCCGACCCCGCGTCGAAGGGATCGGTCTCGAGACCGTCGGCATCGAGGCGGAGCCACACGGGATTCGGGTGGACGAATATCTGCGGGCCGGGGAAAAGATCTGGGCCATCGGTGACGTCAACGGGATCTGGCCACTGACGCACGTCGGCGAGTACGAAGGGGACGTCGTGGCCGCGAACATCGCCGGTGAGAGCCACCGGGCGAACTACGAGGCCGTGCCGCGCGTGACATATACCGACCCGCAGGCAGCTGCAGTCGGCGCTGCGGAGGCACCCCACAACAGCACAACGCTTTTGACCGACGTGTCCAAGACCGCGACGTACAGCCACAAGTATGCCCAGTCGAACGGATTCTTGACCTTGCTCAGCGATGGCACCCGGTTGACCGGTGCCTACGCCCTCGGACCGGAGGCGGGCGAGTGGCTCCAGCAGGCGACACTCGCCATCCGGGCCCGCGTACCGCTGGAGGTTTTGAGCGACGTCATCCAGCCGTTCCCGAGCTTCTCGACCATCTTCGATTCGGCTTTCAAAACCCTTCGAATGGATATCGCCAAAGTGTCGCCTCCTTTACGGCCGATGCAGGCGCAGATTGCACGTCCCTGATCGTGCAAAACCATCGGAGGGTAACAGATGGCCAAAATCCTGCTCACCCACTTCATTGTCTCGGACGATGTCGAGCGCTCCCGGCGCTTCTACACCGAAGTGCTGGGCGGCCGAGTCGCCTTCTCCAGCTCTGGAGGGCCGACCAACGTCGCACTGTCAAACAGTTGGATCGTCATCAATGCCGGCGGTGGCCCGACGGACGATAAGCCGGAGGTCACCTTGGAGACGCCAGGGAACCCCAATCGAGTGAGCAGCTTCGTCAACATCCGCGTCGAGGACATGCAGGCGGTGTATTCCGAATGGAGCGCGCGGGGTGCTCAGTTTCTGACGCCGCCGAAGCAGCACCAGTACGAGATCCGTTGTTACATCCGTGATCCCGATGGTCATCTAATCGAAGTGGGGCAAACCACTGACCCGGAGGGGGACTGGGTGCCGGATCAGTGGCCATCGAGTACGTCATCAGACGGGCTTCCACCGCCGCCACAAGGAATTGTGCTGGCCCACTTCATCGTGTCAGACGATGTCGAGCGCTCTCGTCGCTTCTACACCGAAGTGCTCGGAGGCAGGGACGCGTTCTCCGGACCCGGCGGGCTTACGTATGTCCAGCTATCGAACAGTTGGGTCATCATCAACGTCGGCGGAGGCCCGACCGACGACAAGCCGGAGGTCACGCTGCAGACGCCCGGCGATCCCAACCGGGTCAGCAGCTTTCTCAATATCCGAGTAACTGAGCTGCCGGCCGTATACAGCGAATGGAGCGCGCGTGGTGCGGAATTCCTGACGCCGCCGAAGCAGCACCAGTACGAAATCCGTTGTTACCTCCGTGATCCCGATGGTCATCTGATTGAAGTGGGTCAAACGACGGATCCGGACGGCGACTGGTCACCCGACCACTGGCCATCATCAGGCAAATCCGAGTGAGCTTCCTCGCTGGGCTGATGTCTCGATCATGACCACGGCAATCATCGGCACCGGAGGCATCGGATCGGCCATTGCCCGTCAGCTCGCTTCCGGTGGCGAAGCTCTGCAACTCTCGAGCGCCGACAAGGAGTCGGCGCGAAATCTGGCCGCGTCAATTGGCGGAAATGCTGTCGTCGCGGTCGACAACCGGAGCGCTTTGCTGGGAGCCGATGCCGTCGTCCTTGCGCTGCGATTTTCTGTATTGAAAGAGGTCGTCGACGAGCTCGGTGACGCCCTGAGTGAAACGTTTCTCGTCGTTCCGAGCAATCCGGTCAGTCTCGATGCAGGAGGCAAGGTGGTACGACCCCTCCGGGAAGGGCAGTCATCGGGCGAGATTGTTGCCGGGCGGCTGCCGGCGGGGACTCGTTTTGCCATTGCGTTCGGCACCATGTCGGCCGATCTCTTCGAGTCCTCGAGCCACCGGTCACCCGAGCTCGCGGTACTGTTCTACGTGTCCGGGGACGAGCATGGGAGCGACGAAGTCGAACGCTTGATCCGGACGGCGGGCTTCGAGCCGATGAGGATCGGCGGTATCGAACAGTCGAGTCGACTCGAGGTTGGGGGCGACCTTCACGATCTTGTGGTGGGCTCCACAGAAGCGCACTCCCTCATCGACGTGGCCTGATTGCCTGCCGACGTGGCCTCACGCAAGGTCGCAGTGGTGACCGGAGCGTCTCAAGGCATCGGCGCCGGCGTTGCGGAACGGTTTCGAGGCGTCGGATATGCGGTGGTGGGCGTGTCGCGCTCGATCAACCCCGCTGATGCGTCCGACTTTCTCACCGTGAGGGGTGACATCGCCGAGGTCGAGACCGCACAGTTCATCGTGGAGCAGGCGGTCAATCGCTTCGGACGCATCGACAGCCTTATTAACAACGCAGGCATCTTCATCGGCAAGTCGTTCACCGACTACACCCTCGAGGACTATCAGGCAATCACGGCTGTAAATCTGACCGGGTTTTTCCATGTCACCCAGGCCGTAATCCGCCAAATGCTCACCCAGGATTCCGGCGGTCACATCGTCAATATCTCGACGAGCCTGGTCGACCACGCCGAGAGCGAGAACCCTTCTGCACTCGTAGCGCTCACCAAGGGTGGTCTGGCGGCCGTAACGCGCTCATTGGCTATCGAGTATGCGTCGCGTGGTGTGCGGTGCAACGCAGTCTCGCTTGGCGTCATACAGAACCCCGCTTACGACCGGGCCTCGTATGAAGGCCTCGCACAGCTTCATCCAATGGGCCGAATTGGTCAGATCTCCGACGTAGTCGAAGGGATCCTCTACCTCGAGGAGGCCTCATTCGTCACGGGAGTCGTCCTACACATCGACGGTGGTCAGGCTGCGGGGTCCTGATTCCCAATGCATCATTCCCGAATGGCTCAACCGTTGGGATCGCCGAAGAGCTATTCGGAGATCACCAGCGCAACTTCGCTGCGTTGCTCGCGTGAGAATGGAATTCTCATCCCAACTCCATCCCAACATTTGGGTCCTGGAGCGTCTCGCGGGGTCCCGATGGATCTCACCCCAAAGTTCGCGCTGCGTCGATGAGTAGCGAAATCGGGACGTCACGGTACCCCTCGAGACCGGGGGAGATTCCTTCGATCGGCCTCGTAATGCGCAGGTCGTCGGTTCGAGTCCGACCTCAGGCTCCAAGCGGTGCTGGTCGGAGCCTGCTTTTGCCCACTCTGGGGTCGAACAGCATCTCTTGTCCCAACAGCTGTCCCAACATTTTGGTCTCGCGCAGCGCTCTGCGATGGCATCAGCGCGCGATGGATGTCCCGATGTAGACGAGGCTGACTCCGAGCGTCACGGCCGCCGGGAGCGCATGGGTGAATCGGTCACCTGCGTGTCGGTGGGCGACCAGGGCGCCCGCCAGCAGCACGCACATCCCCACGGCCGCGACGACACCGAAGAGGTGCCAGGCGAGCCCGAACAGCACACCACCCGCAGCGGCGAGCTCGAGGACGCCGATGAGCCGGTACCGAGCCCACGGGATGCCGAAGTGCTCGGCCGCCGCCAGCATCTTGGGATGCGCTCGCAGCTTCGCGTGCGCCGGGATGAAGCAGGCGGCAGCCAGCACCATCGAGAGGACGAAGGACGCCGGGCTCACCGTGAACCACCCTCGATGCCTGTCACCCGGGCCAGGCGCGGAATGTCGCCGAACGTGCCGGCCTCGAAGTCTCGGAATGCTTGAACGATCTCTTCTTGCGTGTTCATGACGAAGGGGCCGCCCATGACGACGGGCTGCCCGATCGGCCGGCCGCCGCAGGCCATCACGACGCTGGGGCGGTCGCGGTCACCGGTCTCGAGGCGGATGAACGAGCGGTCGGTCCAGGGCGTCGGCTCGGACCAGGCGATCTGGCCGGCTCGCACGACACGACCCGCGACCACGACGTCGCCGGAGAGCACGTAGAAGAAGGCCCGGTCACGTCCCGGCAGCTCGTGCGCATAGCTCGTGTGTGGATCCAGCGTGACCATTGCGCCATTGATCGGCCAGTGGCTCGCGGCCGGACCGGTCACACCGTCTGTCGCTCCCGAAATGAGGTCGACACTGGCGCCGTCTCGGCCGACGAACGGTCGCGCAGCGGCTCGGAGATCCTTATAGCGGGTGCTGACCATTTTCTGATTGGCGGGCAGGTTCACCCACAGCTGCAACACGTGGGCGCGTTCGTTGCGGTAGGCCAGCTCCCGGTGGATGATCCCGCGTCCGGCGGTCATCCACTGCACGTCGCCGGTGGAGAGCGCGCCGGCGTTGCCCAAGCTGTCCCCGTGTTCCAGCACCCCGTCGAGGACGAGAGTGACGGTCTCGATGCCCCGGTGCGGGTGCCGGTCGAATCCGGTCGTCGAGAACCAGTCCTCGCTGAGGAGCAAGAACGGGTCGGTCGCAGCCGGCCTCGTCGGCAAGATCGCCACATTGCGGTCGTCCACTTGGGCATCGCCGCCCAGGTGGACCTTGTTCTCGATCCGAGCGACGCGGCGCTCCGCCGCACCCTCGATGGTGGTGGTCATGTCGTCAACCTCCTCGAACTTCGAATCTGCTATTGACTCTCGGCTATCAGTTCTGTAGTCTATCATCAGTTCTGTGGTAGCATAACAAGAAGTTGCCGCAGCTATTCCGAAAGGAGCTGTCATGGTCAAGTCAATGAGCACATCGCTGATCTGGAGGGGGGTCTTGGCCGTCGCTGTCGGCATCGTGGCGCTGGCATGGCCCGGCATCACCGTCCTGGCGTTGGTCATCCTGTTTGCCATCTATGCGTTCATCGCCGCGGCGATCGAAGCGATGAAGGCGTTCAGCAGCGAACGAGCGGGGCCAGTGGTGGGGCATCTGCTCCTCGGCCTCGTCGACGTCACCGCCGGCATCGTCGCCATCGCGTGGCCCGGGCCCACCGCGTTGGTGCTCGTGCTCCTGGTCGGGGCGTGGGCGGTCGCCGCCGGGGTGATCGAGGTTTACGCTGGCTTCCGTGTCAACAAGTCGGCAGGCACTCGTGCGCTCTTCTTCGTGAGCGGTTTGATCTCGATCGCCTTCGGGATCGTGCTGTTCGCCCGTCCCGGCATGGGTGCGGTCACGCTGGCGCTCCTGATCGGCCTCTTCAGCCTCGTCTACGGCTTCTCGGCGCTCTTCGAGGGCATCGATCTGCGCCACACCGACCACAAGGTTCGCAGGGCCGTCGGGACCCCGACGCGGCAAGGCGACACGCTAGCGTCAGTCCTGTAGTCGAAACTCAATACTGATTCAGGCTGCCCACCCCGTCGGTTCCGCTCGAGCCTTTGCTTGGGCGAACCGGCGGGGTGGAGTCGCAAGGGAGATGGTCGTGAGCCCGGCAACCGGTGGCAAGACGAAGAGCACGACGCGACTGGACCGTCGCAAAGCCCGGACCCGGCAGGCATTGATCGATGCCGCGGTCCGCTTGATCGCGCAGGGACGCGGCGAGCGAGCGAGCGTCCAGGAGATCACCGAAGAAGCCGACATCGGGTTCGGCTCCTTTTACAACCACTTCGAGAGCAAGGAACTCCTCTTCGAGACGGCGTCGAGCGAGATTCTCGAACGGTGGGGCCGCATGATCGACCAGGCAACTGCGCACGTGACCGATCCCGCTGAGATCTTCTCGGTGTCGCTGCGACTCTCCGGCCGCCTCAGCTGGACCCATCCCGAGGTCGCCGGGTTCATCACCGGTGCCGGCTTCGATCTCTTGGATCTCGAGGAAGGGCTCGCTCCCCGCGCCCTTCGCGACATCCGGGCCGGTCAAGTCGCCGGTCAATTCACAGTGGTGGACGCAGAGGTGGCCCTGGGTGCCGTTGCAGGCGGTCTCATCGGCCTGCTGCGCCTGCATCAGCGAGATCCAGAACGGGGCGAGACCAGCACGGTTGACGACCTTGCCGAAGCCTGCCTCCGCCTTCTCGGGCTGCCCCCCGCAAAAGCGCGACGCCTCTCTCGACTCCCCTTGGCTGAGACTCCATCCTGGTAGTCCGCCGCCGATCCTTTCCGCATGGGCGCATGCATCTTCAAACGGTGACAAGGATTGCTGGAACCGTCCCAACTTTGTCCCAACAACTGGGTCCCAAGCAGTCCCACGCCGTCCCCGACCGTGTAGAGGAGTGAGTTCAGGTATCTCCCGACCAGGACGGAGTGAGACCCACCGAGACCCGGCTGGAGTGCGCGCGAAGACATCAGGCGGACTCGTAATGCGCAGGTCGTTGGTTCGAGTCCGACCTCAGGCTCCAGTAGCTGCACACAGGTTCAAGTAGCAGTAGCTCCAGTAGCTCCAATAGCTGTTCAGGGCGCCTTTTTACCTAGCTCGAGTCGAACAGCACTCCTTGTCCCAACACTTGTCCCAACATTTTCCAGCGAACAGCGAAACTTCCGGTGTTATGGATGGGCGTGATTTGTGCTTACGGGCCATGCAAGCGGTGAGCGTCGCTCCGCGTCACATGCGGCTTCTCGGAGGACCAATCAACGCACCGCCTTGCGGGTGAAGACCCGGATGGCGACAAGGGTGAAGACCGAGGCGTAGGCGATGAGCACGAAGAGGCTCAGTCCCGCCATGAGCTGGGTGTTGCTCAGCCCCCAAATGGCGTGCAAGTCTGTCGCGCGGGGGTCGACCAGGCCGTAGCGCATCAGGGCAACGGCTTGGGTGGCGGGCAGCACTTTGGCGATGTCGGCCAGCCAGGCGGGCATGAAACTGATGGGAAAGAGGGCGCCGGCGAAGAACCACGGGGCGATCCCCAGGGTCGGGATGGCATTCACGTACTCCTCTTCCTCACCGATTCGGTTCGCCAGTGTTTCGGCGACCCCGTACATGGCGATGGCCAGGCCGAGCGCAGCTCCGACAAACCAGGCCAAACCCGATGCTGTCAGATGGAAGGCGGCCCCGCGTAGAGCCGAGAAGACCATGAGGGCGCCGAGTTGGAGCCCGCTCGCGACCAATGCGGCGCCCATGTTGGCCAGGACGAGTAAGGGTCGTGGGACTGGAGCGGCGAGCAAGTCGGGCTGCGCACCGCTCTTTCGGTCCACGATGACCCCGAGCCCGGCCTGCATGCAGCTGAGCGGCACCACGAGCGCCGCCGTCCCCACAGCGACGTAGGTCATGTAGACGATGCCGTTGATGTGGCCCACTGCCTGGCCAAGTGCGGGCGCAATCACCAACGCGATGAGCACCGGCGTGGCGAGGGGAAGGAGGATGGCCCGTGGGTTGCGCAGACTCAGTGCCAGCCGTCGACCCGTCAGCGTTCCGAGAGCGCGTAGCTGTGTCCCCGTGGTCGGCTCAGGCTTCAGGTCCCATCGTCCGGCCGGAACGTCGGTAGTGATTGCGGTCATATGCAACTCCCTTCTCTTACGCGCCCATGCGCTCGCCGGTGAGGCTCAAGTAGACGTCGTCGAGGTTGGGCGGCCGCGTGTTGACCTCGACTGCCGCGACACCGAGGCCGTCGAGGGCGCCGACAATGTCGCCCACTTGCCCGTCGTGGAACGGCACGGTGAGCGTCTGGCCCACGACAAACGCGTCGTCGCCGGCCAACGAAGCGGCTCGAAGAGCACGCAGCGCTACGGCGGGGTCGGTCGCCACCCGCAGCTCGACGATCCGTTCGCCGAGCTTCGAAAGCAGCTCCCGTGGCGGTGCAAGGTCGGCGATGTGTCCCCTGTGCATGATGGCGACCCGGTCACAGATCCTCTCGGCCTCATCTAGGTAGTGGGTGGTGAGCAGCACCGTGGTGCCACCACGGGTGAGGGTCCGGATCAATTCCAACAACTCATGCCGGATGCGCGTATCCAAACCCACCGTCGGCTCGTCCAGGAAGAGCACCATCGGCTCGGAGATGAGCGCCCGGGCGATCTCGAGGCGCCGTCGTTGGCCACCGCTGTAGCTCGACACGGGACGATCGGCGATCCCGGTGAGTTCGAAGACTTCCACCAACTGCGAGATCCGCCCTTCGGGACGGCGCACGCCCCAGAGGTGGGCATGGATCGCCAGGTTCCGCCGACCGCTCACGCCCCGATCGACGGCGGCATCCTGGGTGACCACCGCGCTGAGGCGTCGTGCCGCCAATGGCCTGCGGGAGACGTCAAAGCCACCGAGCCGGGCCGTCCCCGCAGTGGGGCAGACCGCGGTGGTCAGCATGCCGATGGTGGTCGACTTGCCTGCCCCGTTTGGTCCGAGCAGGCCGAAGACCTCTCCCGCCTCGACCGAGAAGTCGATCCCACAGACCGCCTCCACGTCGCCGGGGTACGTCTTGGACAACCCCTCCACCGCAATGACTGGTTCCATCCGGACGCCTCAGTTCCACAGTAGCTTAGCAACTAAGCAGCATAGCAACTATGTATACTGGTGTCCATGGCCAAAGGTCCCGAAGAGTTGACTGACAGCCTCCAGCATTTCGGGCTGGAACGCGACCGCATGCGAGCGGCTGTCGCACGACATGCCGGGATCAGCTGCACCGATCTTGACGCGCTGGAGCACCTCGAAGCAGACGGACCGCTCACCCAGCGCGAGCTCGGCGACCGTCTCTCGCTGACCTCTGGAGCGATCACCATGCTCGTCGACCGACTCGAGCAGGCTGGGTGGGTGGCCCGCCGCAAACACCCGACCGACCGCCGGTACCTCCTCATCGAGCTGACCCCCGCAGCATTGGAAGCAATCCCCGAGGGACTGGCCCAATACCACAGCGCCATGGCAAGCCTGGCGCGTCGGGTCCCACTTGAGCATCGGCCGATCGTGACGAACTTCTTGCGCGACGCGGCCGATGCCGCAGCCAGAGCAGCCACCGAAATGCCTGGGTGAGCGCACCGGAGCCAGAGGGCCGAGTCATGACCAATGGGCACATGCAGGTTGAGAAGGTCGCGGCGGGCCGGGTCGGGGAGCTCTCCCAGGTCTTGGCGGTCTGTGCGCATCCCGACGACGAATCGTTCGGGCTCGGTGCTGTCCTCGATGCCCTCCATCGATCCGGTGCGAAGATCAATGTCCTCACCTTGACCCACGGGGAGGCCTCCACGCTGGGAGTCGACGCTGTCGACCTAGCGAAAACCCGCGCCGGCGAACTCGCTGCAGCAGCGGAGATTCTCGGGATCAGTAGATCCGTTCTTCTCGACTATCCGGACGGTCACCTCGGTGATGTGGACCTCGACGACCTCGTTCGAAAGGTGGCCGACGAGGTGCGGGCGGTAGCAGCATCGACCCTGCTCGTCTTCGACGAGGGTGGCATCACGGGGCATCCCGATCACCGTCGGGCCACCGAAGCGGCACTGGCCGCGGCCGCCACCGAGAGTCTTCCCGTTCTTGCATGGACTGTTCCTCGTGACGTCGCCCACACTTTGAACGAGGAGTACGGCACGGCGTTTGTCGGCCGAGATTCCGAACAGATCGATATCACGCTCGACGTAAACCGTGAGGTCCATCTCAGCGCCATTTCCTGCCACGCCAGCCAATCCACCGATAACCCCGTCTTGTGGCGGCGGTTGGAGCTCCTGGGGAGCCGAGAACACCTGAAATATCTCAGGCCCTGACTGGATCCGTTCAAACCATCTCGCACCCGTTCGGGTTCAGGTGGTTCGATCCTGCAATCAGGCGGCCCGGCCGGCGTGGTTGTGGGCGATTGCTTCCGCCTCGGCCCGGTTGGTGATCGGCAGTCCGATGCCGATGGGACGGGCCTGGTCGACCATGTGCTCGCACTCGGGGCAGCGGATCTCGTAACGTCCGTCGGGGCGATCTACCAGCTCCGGCGTGTGCTGAAGCCTGGGTTGAGCGACCGTTGCCACAGGGTAGGTGACGCTACTTCCTCAGGGTGGTACGTGTGTTCCGGCCCACCGTTCCGGCCTCAAACTATCCCGGATGCCCTCGCCAACAACGCGGGCGAAATCATGGTGAACCCAAGTGATCGAGACCAGTCCGCTTGTCCCCAATTGCGTCCCAGCGATATCCACTCAGTCCCGATCGGTCCCAGAAGCACGGCTCGGATACCTTCTGACCAGGACTGTGGGACGGTTGACCAGGACAGTGGGACGGGACGGGAATCAGAGGGACGTGGTGGGATTTCGTCAACCCGTCTCGTAATGCGCAGGTCGTCGGTTCGCGTCCGACCTCGGGCTCCCGTGCCCTGTCACGAATCGTGGCCGGCGAGGCCCGGTGCGCCGTTCTTGAGCTCGACGATCACCTCGAGGTAGGGCTGCGTTCCCACGTTGCGGGCACGTTCGATCCCGCCGCGCCGGACGTGGACGACGGTGCCGGGCACCACGTCGGCCTCGAGCACCTCGGTGTACGGGCCCGCCGTGTCGGGCTCGGGGATGACGGCGATCCGGTCACCGCTGACCTGGATCAGGAGATGGTCGAGCTCGTGCCGGTGCACCGGGCTCTCTTCTCCCGGTCCGAGCTTCAGCTGCCACACCCGGACGTCGGCGTCCTCGTAGACCACCCTGCTCCCGACGCCACCGAAGACCCGCGGGTCGTTCACGACGACAGGCTCCCTCTGCTGGGGCGACTCATGCGTCGGCTCCTCGCAAGCAGAAGCCGATGAGCGCCTCGGCCTCTCTGGAATCGGGCTTGGTCCCCGAGACCAGGTGCGTGCGCAGTGTGGCGAAGGTGAGCTGGTAGATCATCGTCGCGATGCGGTTGTTGTCGTCGTGGCTCCGCGTCGTGGTACCGAATTGTGCGAGCGGTTCGCGTAACAGCGCCACGAGCAGGTCGACCGACGCTTGTTGCTCCTCAGGGAACTGTTCGGTCAGCCTCGCCTCGCTCAGCACCCAAGGCCGAGTCCGCGCCGCCGCGGTCGCGTTGGCCGATTGCGCGAGGACACCTTCGATCCAGGCCCGGACCTGGTCGGGTGCGCCGGCCGCGCGCGCCATCCGCTTGCGCAACGTGTCGACGAGCCTGCGTCGGCCCTCGTCGAGCAGCGCGAGCATCAGCTCGTCCTTCGACGAGAAGTAGCGATAGAAGGCCTGCGTGGAGAGTCCGGTCTCAGCCAGGATCTCGCGCATCGACGGATCGAGTGACCCGGTGCGCTCGATCAGCGAGAACGTCGTGTCGGCGATCCGCCGCATTTCGGCCCCGAACTCGGCCCGCCTGGTGGCCACGGTGCGTGCAACCGCTCGGTCGGCCAGGTGGTCGATTGTCGATGGGCGCACCGAATGCCCTCCCCTCAGCGCCGGCACCCCAGCACGGCGTTCTTCCAATCTAAGATCGACGATCTCGCGAGACAAGCGGGCGCAACGTCGGGAGGGAGGTGCTGCCGTGCCCGAGCCACTCGTGGTCGGGGACGTCTTCCGGCAGGCGGCGCGCGCCGTGCCGCACCGAACGGCCGCGGTGCTGGGCGAGCGATCGTTGACCTTCTCGGAGCTCGACGCGTGGGCGAACCGGACGGCGGGGGCACTCGCCGCGCGTGGTGTGGGTCCGGGCGACCGTGTCGCCGTCTGGGCGGGCACCACCTTGGCCTCCGTCCCCGTCTTTGCCGCACTCGCCAAGCTCGGCGCCGTCTTCGCTCCGCTCAACGGGGCCTGGGGTCCGCGCGAGGTGGAGCGGGTCCTCGACCGCTTCGGTGCAGCGCTGCTGATCGCAGACGCCGAACGCGATGCGCAGGCGGCCGCACTCGCAAGCCTCGTGCGAACGCAGACCGTGACCTTCGATGCGCTGTCCTCCGAGGCGGAGGTCCGCACGGCCGACGACCCCCGGGTGCTGGTCGACGAAGCAGATCCTCACGTCGTCTTCTACACGAGTGGGTCGTCCGGGGCGCCGAAAGGAGCGGTGCTCTCCCATCGGGCCAACATGCTTCGTTCCCTGCCCGGGGCGTTGCTCGAACCCCGGGGCGCAATGGTCTGTCCGTACCCGCTCTTCCACATGGGCGCGTGGACGATCGCGCTCCAGCAATGGCAGGCACGCGACGCGGTGGTCTTCGTCTCGAACGCCTCGGCGGAGGAGATCGGGGGCGCCGTCTCCCGCCACCGCGCCACCAGGCTGAACGCGATTCCTGCAATCTGGCGGCGCCTACTCGAGGCGATGGCCGGTGCCAGCCCGCCCGAACTCTCGTCGATTCGCTTCGCCGACACCGGTACCTCGGCGACGCCCCCCGAGCTGTTGCGGGCCATCGCAGCCGCCATGCCGGAGGCCCAGGTGCGCGTCTTCTATGGCTCCACCGAGGCCGGAGGCGTGACCGTGCTCGAACACGCCGACATGTGGCGCAAGCCCGGGAGTTGCGGGGTACCCGGCCCGCTCGTGACGGTGCGCACGGACGACGCGGAGCAATTGCTCGTGCGGGGGCCGCTGCTCTTCGACGGCTACCTCGACGACCCGCATGCGACCGACGTCGCGCTCGTCGACGGCTGGTACGCGACCGGTGACCTCGCGACCGTTGACGACGACGGCTTCGTCACGATCGTCGGGCGGGTCGGCGAGGTCATCCGTACCGGAGGCGAAGCCGTGGCCCCGGGTGAGGTCGAGTCCGTCTTGGCGACCCACTCCGCCGTGGCAGACGTGGCCGTGCTCGGATTGCCCGACGACCAGTGGGGGGAGGTGGTCTGCGCCGTCGTCGTGCCGCGGCTCGACGGCGCGCCGCCCCGGTTGGACGAGCTGCGCGGGCATTGCTCGGGTGTCCTCGCCTCCTACAAGCACCCCCGGCGATTGGTGCTGGTCGGCGAGATCCCGCGCACGCCCGCCACGGGGCAGATCCAGCGGCGTCTGCTGCTCGAACGGGTCCGTTGAGGCGACCGTTGCAGAACAGCGTTCTGACTCAGTAGGATCGCTGATCTCAAGCCGGACCCCCACGGGACCGGCGCCGAGGGACGTATGCAACGAGAGATCCTCTTCACCGGCATCGGGGGCCAGGGCGTCCAGCTGGCGGCCAACGTCCTGGCGCACGCCGCAATGGTCGAAGGCCGCGACGTGCAGCTGTTCGGTTCGTACGGCGGCATGATGCGGGGCGGGAACACGGACGCCGAACTCGTCCTCGCCGACGGCTCGATCGAGGCACCACCGACCGTCGGCTCGGCGTGGGTTGCCCTCCTCATGCACCCCGACTACGCGACCACGGCTCTGGCACGAGTCCGTCCGGGCGGCCTCGTGTTGCGAGAAGCCGGGCTGTGGAACGGCCCGGTGCCGCCCGACGTGCACGTCGTCGACGTCAGCGCGGCCGAGCGGGCGATCGAGGCCGGCAACGTGATGGCGGCGTCCATGGTCATGCTCGGCGCGCTGAGCACGCTGACCGGGGTGGTCCAGCTCGACTCCCTCTTCGTCGGGGTCGAGATGTGCGTGCCGCCCTACCGGCGACAACACCTCGAGCTCAACCAGCGAGCACTCCGCTCGGGAGCCTCGGACGTGACCCCGTCGCCCTCCGACCAGGCGTGGCCCATGGCGGCGACGGCCATTCCCGCGTCGTGACCGCCGACGCGTCGTCTCCGGAGCAAGCAGGAGCTGCTTCGGACAGCGCGCGGACGGATGCCGCGACGGTGCTGACGCGCGGCACCCTGGTCATCGACGTCGAAGCGTGCAAGGGCTGCGAGCTCTGCATCGACGCATGTCCGCCGCGCGTCCTGACCATGGGTACCGACGTCAACGCGCGCGGATACCGTTTTCCCGTTCTGGCCCCGGGGTGCACGGGTTGCAAGGCCTGCTCGCAGATCTGCCCGGACTTCGTCTTCCAGGTGTACAAGTACGAGACGCCCCTCGAGCTCTCCACGCGTCGAGAGGACCTCTCGTGAGCGCGATCGCGGCACCAGCCACGACCTCGGTACCCGGACGCCACCTTCTCCAGGGAAGCGAGGCCATCGCGGAGGCGATGGTTGCTGCAGGCTGCCGGTTCTTTGCCGGGTACCCGATGACGCCCTTCACCGAGGTGCTCGAGGAGATGGCGAAGAAGCTCCCCACCGTCGGCGGCGTGTGCATGAACGCGGAGAGCGAGCTCGAGGCGATCGGCATGGCATGGGGAGCCGCCGCCACCGGCACGCCGTCTGCAACGGGCTCGACCGGACAGGGCCTGTCGTTGATGCAGGAATCCCTGGCCGAGATCACCCTGGCCCGGTTACCGCTGGTCGTGCTCAACATGGCGAGGGCGCAGGGTGATTACTGGCAGGCCACCCGCGGGGGTGGCCACGGGGACTACCGACATCTCGTCTTGGCACCGGTCGACGTGACCGAGGCGGTCGAGTTGGTGCAGCGCGCCTTCCACCTGGCCGAGGTGTGGCGGAACCCGGTCCTGGTGCTGGGCGACTACTACCTCGCCCACACCGCACGCGCGGTCGACATCACCCCCGTCGACTATGGGCCGCGACCACCACGGGACTGGGCCCTCAGCGGCGCGACGGGTGGTTCGGGAGCGGCGAAGCTCGTGTCGTTTCTCGGGTCGGCCAAGCAGGGAGACGGGGTGGGCTACGACCTCGCCGTCCATTACGCGGCGTGTGCGGACCACACCGAGGCCATGTTGCGCGGTGTGCCGCCCGAGGCCGAAGAGGGGTATGTCGAGGACGCCGACGTGGTCGTTGTGGCGTTCGGAACCCCGGGCGCATATGTGCGGGCCGCCGTCCGGAGCCTGCGAGCGGATGGCGTCCGAGTCGGTTGGGTGCGGCCAGTGACCCTGGTCCCCTTCCCCTCCGACATCGTGGCTGCTGCGGCGAGGCGGGCGAGCGTGGTCGCCGTTTTCGAGAACAACGCCGGCCAGATGCTCGACGACGTGCGGCTGGCTGTCCTCGGCGAGGCGCCGGTCGAATTCATCGGAGGACTGAGCCTCGACGCGTCCGGCTTCGGCATCGCGCCCATGCTCGACGTCTCCGAGGTTCGGCGCCGCATCCTCGATGTCGTGGGGCGGCGGCCATGAGTGACCGGAGCCGGATCCCACTCGTCCCGACGGGCACGCCGCCCAGTCAGCCGGCGCGGCTCGTCGACGATTTCACGCCCGCCCTCGTCGACGTGGGTGCGCATCACCTCTGCCCGGGCTGCGGTGAGCCCATTGCCATCCGCAGCCTGGGTGAGGCGATCGACGAAATGGCCCTGGCCCAGCGGACGATCGCCGTCTTCGGGATCGGGTGTTACACGGCGTTCTCCAACAACCTCGACGTCGAGGTCCTCCAGGCCCTTCACGGTCGGGCCCCGTCGGTGGCCACGGGGGTCAAGCGTTGCCGGCCGGACAGCCTCGTCGTCACCGTGCAAGGCGACGGCGACATGGTGAGCGAGGGTCTCCAAGAGGTGCTGCACGCCGCGGCCCGGGGCGAAAGCATCACCTGCGTCATGCTGAACAACGGTGTGTTCGGCGAGACGGGGGGCCACATGACCGCGACGACGGTCCTCGGGCAGCGCACCAAGACCAGCCTCGAGGGTCGTGACCCGGCGACGCACGGCCGACCCATCCTGTTGGCCGACCTCGTCGCTCGACTCGACGGTGCGGGCTTCGTCGCGCGGTGCGCGGTGAACTCGGCGGGTGAGCTCGCGCGCACACACCGGGCACTGCGACGTGCGCTCGAGACCCAATTGGCGGGAGCAGGGCTGTCCTTCGTCGAGATCCTCACGATGTGTCCGACCGGCTGGTTCGTCGAGACGACGGAGGCACCCCGGTATCTGGCCGAGAATCTTGGGTCCGTGCACCGCGCCGGCGTCCTCAAGGACGTGCTGGCGGAGACGGACGCGGCTATGCGATGAGCAGCGACTCCGGTCCGCGGCCTCCGGGGTCGATCATCGTCCACGCGCGTCCCTATGGCGAGGCGCTCGCCGCCGGTCTCCGCTCGTTCGTGCCGGCCGACGAGTCGATCCTGGTGTGTCCCTCTGGCGATTCGGTCCCGGTGGACGCACAGGTTCTCGTGACGCTGCTCGACGACCCTGCAACCATCCGCGAGCTCCTCGTGCCGTCGATCGAGTGGGTCCACGTTCTCGGCGCGGGCGTCGACGGGTTTCCCTTCGACGGGTTGGGCGAACGACCGCTGACCTGCTCGCGTGGCGCGGCTGCGGCCGCCATCGCCGAATGGGTGCTGGCCATGTTGCTCGCCTCCGAGAAGGGGCTTCCGGGTGCCTGGATCGATGCGCCGCCTCCGCACTGGAACACCCTCTCGCTGGGCACCCTGGTCGGTCGGACGGTGGGGCTCGTCGGACTCGGGGCAATCGGCACCGAGGTCGCCCGCCGCGTGATCGTCTTCGACGCGGAGGTGATTGCGGTGCGGCGGACGCCGGTCGCGCCGTCTCTTCCGGAAGTCGAATTGGTGCCCGACCTGCACGAGTTGCTCGCACGGGCCGACCACGTGGTGATCGCCGCGCCCGCCACGCCGGAGACGCATCACTTGATCGACTCGGCGGCGTTCGCTGCGATGAAGCCGGGTGCGCACCTGGTCAACGTCGCCCGGGGCAGCCTGGTCGACCAGGACGCGCTCCGAGTGGCACTCGACGGCGGGCAGCTCGCGCTCGCCAGCCTCGACACCGTCGAACCCGAGCCATTGCCCGAAGGACACTGGCTCTATTCCCATCCTCGGGTCCGACTGAGCCCCCATATCAGTTGGAGCTCGCCCGCCACCATGTCAGCCACGGTCAGCGTTTTCGCGGAGAACCTCGCGAGGTTCCGCGCGGGCAATGAGCTCTCCCGACTCGTCGATCCGAAGGCCCAATACTGAGCGATGGCGCTGTCATCGAACGACCTCGTGCTGTGCTCGGGGACGCTTCCGCGTGACACCGCATTCCGGGAACGGCTGTCCGCCGCCTCGGCGGCCGGCTTCTCGGCCATTTCGCTGTGGGGTCGGGACTATGCGGCGGCGCGCGACGAGGGTTACACCGACAAGGACCTGGTCACGCTCCTCGATGATCACGGGCTCGTCGTCGCCGAACTCGATCCGGCGTGGTGGTGGACCCCGGGCGCGGCCTCGTTCTCGATCCCACCGGAACTCGACCCGGTGGACGTGTTCCGATTCGGGGAGGCGGAGCTGTTCAGGATCGCCGAGGTCGTCGGCGCGCGATCCGTGAATGCCGCCGACGTCATCGGCGGCGACTGGGGCGTCGAGCAGGCCGCCGCCGCGTTCGCCGGGCTGTGCGACCGTGCGTCCGACTGCGGACTGCTGGTCCACCTCGAGTGGCTGGCGTGGTCGCGGATCCCCGATTTGGCGAACGCGCTCGAGGTCGTGACGCTCGCCGACCGGCCCAACGGGGGGCTCAACATCGACACGTGGCATTGTGCGCGGACCGGCACCGATGCCGCTGCGCTCCTCGAGATCCCGGCCGAGCGAGTGCTCGCCGTGCAGATCGATGATGGGCCCGCCGAAGCCGAGGGGAACCTGATCGACGCGACGCTGCATCACCGCCTGCTTCCCGGCGAGGGCGACTTCGACTTGCTCGGATACATCGGGGCGTTGCGCCGGATCGGAGTGGCTGCCCCCATGGGCGTCGAGGTCTTCTCGGACGAGCTGCACGAGCTCGGACCATTGGACGCGGCTCGACGATCCGCTGAGGCGATGCAACGGCTCCTCCGTGATGTGGACCGGAGTGTGTCAGGCCGAGACGCGAGCCGATGACGGGCGTCGCGGTGGTCGGAACCGGATTCGGCTGTTACACGCACGTCCGGGCGTTGCGCGCCGCTGGTTTCGACGTGCTCGCACTTGTAGGGCGCGACCCGGACAAGACGGCCGAGCGTGCCCGCCTGTTCGAGGTGCCGAATGCGCTGCTGTCCCTGGGTGAGGCACTGAGCGTGCCAGGGGTCGACGCGGTCACCATCGCGACGCCACCCACGACGCACGCTGCGCTCGCGCTCGAAGTGATTGAGCACGGTCGTCACCTCATTTGCGAGAAACCGTTCACCGCAGATGTCGCCGAAGCCCGGGCCGTCCTCGATGCCGCCGATCGGGCCGGCATCGTCCACGTGCTCGGGACCGAGTTCCGATGGGATGCGGGTCAGGCTCGTCTGGCCCAGGCGGTACAGCAAGGGGAAATCGGCGAACCCCGCCTCGCCACCTGGCTCATGCATGTGCCGGTGCTCGCCGATCCGGACGCCGTCCTCCCGGACTGGTGGGCCGATGCCGACGCACGGGGCGGCTGGATGTGGGCGCACGGGTCACAGCTCATCGACCAGATTCGGGTCACGCTGGGTGACTTCGAGGGCGTGAGCGCGCAGTTGGCCCACGTCGTGGAACGACCCGCGATGACGGCGGACGACGGGTTCAGCGTGCACTTCCGTATGCGCAACGGGACCCTCGGCATCATGCAGTCGACAGCGGCCGACTGGGGGGTGCTGGTCGAGACCCGCGTCGTCGGGTCGCGGGGCACCGCCTGGATCGAGGGCGTCGGGTCCACGGTCAAGCGGGCGGGTCCCCACGGCGTCGAGACGCTGACCGTCCCCGAAGGACTGGACGCCCCGCCGGCGCCTCCGATGCCCGAGGGTGCAGTCGCGACCACCTATGAGCGGATGATCACCTTCGGCGTCGAATACGGCCCCTATACGCATCTCGCAAGAGCGTTCCGTGACCGCATCGCTGGCAAGGACGTCGCCGGGGTGCAGCCCGCAACCTTCGTCGACGGGGTGGCGCAGATGGCGGTCCTCGAGGCCATCATGGAGTCTGCGGGCAACGGCGGGCGCT
>Ga0207761_1000088_pt1 | contig 28025 bp, 17 predicted proteins | sample LuqExpMetageno34_FD_187792 | JGI IMG/M metagenome (GOLD analysis project Ga0207761, IMG submission 187792) | Tropical forest soil microbial communities from Luquillo Experimental Forest, Puerto Rico - Sample 34 (SPAdes) | ecosystem: Environmental > Terrestrial > Soil > Tropical forest ... | reverse complement strand
CCGGTATCAGCCGCTGCCTGGATGAGTTGCGTCCCGAGAGCGTGCACAGAATCTTCGTGTATTGGATCCAGCCAGCGAGGAGCTACGTATGGAGAACTGTCGGCCGGGTTAATCCCCGCCTGGCGCAGTACGCGCGACCAGCGGGCTGCATCCGCGTCGAAATGAGCGGCAGTTGCGGCGTCCAGATCGGCAGTGCGGGCAATACGGTCTACCGTGTCGCGAGCCAAGAGCTTCCACCCAAACTTTCGTGCAAGTAAGGAAGCGAGTTGTGTTCCGCCAGCCCCGGGCTGATGGGTAATTGTGATTACACTAATCATCGATTTTGCCTTCCTGCTTCGTTATTGGAGCTTTATTGCTCAAACCCGTTCGCTTCTCGGCGAACCAAGCCATCGCTCTGCAATTTACAGCAAGCACGGTCTCAACAGACAACCTTAACCGCGAGACACAGTCCCCAATCGATGCGCGCCTAGTCGCCCTGAGAATCGCGACGGCCCGGGCCAGTGGATCAAGCTCGCGGACGACGATTTCCGGATCAATGTGCTGAATCAAGCTACAGAAATGCGCCAATTTTGAGTCATTGCCATTCAATAAATGCTCAGAGTGGGTGCAATTCAGATACATATACCTCGATTCACAACGGGCAATTTCGTGAAGGCTGTTTGAGATTGCGGCTTCAATCGTCACCCGTTTATGCCAATCCGTGAGGTGTTTGCGACAAGAAGTGGGTTTCGCGTCAGTCGTGAGGAGTTCACGCGCCTTGAAGACTGATAGCTCCGCAGCTTGAAGGTCCCCGGTAATCAGGAGCGCTAGTCTCGACAAGACTTCATGCTCGTTGTCGAGCCGGCACATGAGATTCAACGTCGGCTCTCGTTTCGTCTTCGCGATTGTGCTCATCGAATGGGTGCGTGACATAAAGGCGCAATCCTTTCAAGAGGGCCGCACCCGGGCGAGTCAAGGGAGCTCGCCCGGGCGGGGAAGGGGGGTGCTTGGGGGAGATGGACATCGGTTAATGTCGGCGCAGTGCCATCAGGTTCCGTGTCGACAGCTGAATCTTTCATGTCGCTAGGCATCAACTTCCACACTTGGGCGGTGGGCAGGGCTCGCATTGCCTAAACCAACGTAGGGATATGGCACGTAGTGTTCTGCATCTCTGGCAAACGCCAGACAGTTCTTGGCTGGATGAAGGTCAATGAGTAGGCGGTCGCCAGATCGAAGTTGGTCGGTTGCCAGCAATCTCGCCAGTGGATGAATCAGAAAGCGCTCAATAGCGCGGTTGAGGTGCCTGGCTCCGTATCTCGGATCTGTACCTTCATCCAACAGGAATTGCCGTGCTTTCTCGCTAATCCGAAAGAGAAAAGGCCAATTTGTTGCACGTCCGACTCGGGATTGCACCTTCCGGAGTTCGATCTGCAGCACTTCTTCCAGCTGTTCCCGCCTCAACGGACGGAACACAACCAGTTTGTCTAGTCGGTTGACGAACTCCGGCGAAAACTTGTGTCGCGCTGCTTCAATTGCAGTACGTTCCAGCTTCTCCTCGAGGTTATTTGTGACCGGCGCGAACGAACCAACAAACCCCATTCCGCCGGTCATGAGATCCGTCATCTGGACGGCACCGAGATTGGACGTCATGAAGATAATTGTTTGCGACAGGTCGACGCGGCGGTTGTCGCCAAGTGTCAGAATGCCTTTGTCCAGGATGCCGAGGAGAAGCTGCCAAAGTGCGTCACTCGCCTTTTCGATTTCATCGAACAGGAGGAAACTGAGTTTTAGGTCGCCTCGGTGACTTTTCGCCAGTGCTTCCTGCGTAATGGAAGGATGTGTTTCTCGGTGCCCGAGATAGCCCGGAGGGGAACCGATGAGTTTGGAGATCTCGTGGGAATGCTGAAATTCCGCGCAATCAACCTTAATAATGGCCCGCTCGTCTCCGAACAAGATCTCTGCCGCGGCCTCCACAATTCGCGTTTTCCCGACGCCGGTCGGTCCTAGGAACAAAAGGTTCCCCACGGGACGCCCCGGTGCACTCAGGCCGGCGCAAAACACCTGATAGAGCTCCACGAGTGCTCGTACAGAATCATCTTGGCCGACGATTCGTTGTCTTAGAGCCTCTTCGAAATGGCACGCGTCGGCAGTCTGACAATGCGGATCCAACATCCCGTTGGTCTGAAATCGAGCTGCTGATGACATAGGCTCTGTTCCTTCCGAGCTGCATGCGATGAATTGCGAGCTCTGTAAAGTACCAGGATGGAATTCTCCGGCCCTCGAGCGACCCACCCACTGTCGCTTTGCATGCTGTGCAGGCAAGTTCGTTGCCAAATTCGGATTTGCCAGATCATTGACAGCAATCGACTATTGCAAGGCACTCTAAATGGCACCGCCCTGATTAGGGCGGCGTTCTGAGCATATAAGTGCGCGTGCCTGTGTTCGCCAAAACAATATCGAGCGCCAAGACCACATAGGACTTAGTCCGTTCACAACTGTTCTGCTCTTTCGTAACTTGAAACCGCCCACTTTGGAGAACGCCCACAAGAGGGTTGGCACCTGATGAATTGACTGCTGGAGTACGGACTCAGACCAACTCCGAGCTATGCAAGCTTCACCGTCTTGATTGACCGCATGTGGTCAGTTCGCCCGAAATCCGGCTCTGTTGGGCCGCCGCCCTATCTACCCGGCATGGCTATGTTCTTTCAGCAAATGCACTTGCCTCGAGAGTTGATGCCCGAACTCTGGTGGTCAGCCGAATGCACTACCGCTAGCCAGCATTTACTGATTCTCGGAGCGGGAAACCAAGCAATTGAAAGAACATGGTTCGTTGTGACGGCGTCCAGTCGAGACAGCGATCCAGGCGGGAGGCGCAGCGAGCACGTATCCGCTCGCTTGCGAATTTGGATCATGAAGTGGGACGAAATCAAAATTCAGGGGAACAGCTCACGAAATGTAGGTGTTAGAGAGAAACTGCTGGTTCTTTGTCTATTGGTTTTTCTGTCTCAGGTGTACCCCATTGCAGCGGAGACGCCGATCACTACCGGCAAGGTACAAGGGGCAGCCTTCATTCAGGATCCCACCGGGCAATCCTTCATCGCGAACGCAAAGGTGACGTTGCAGGGAATGACACTCACCATGGGAACGCAAACCGATGAAAACGGTAAATTCGAATTCCGAGACGTACAACCTGGGACATATAGCATCGAAGCCGCATTGCCCGGCCTGATCGGAACACAGTTGGTTACCGTTGATGCCGGCAAGGTCGCTGAAATTTCTGTCGAGCTCAAACCTGCGGTAGTCCAGGAGTCCGTGACAGTTACTGCTGCCGCGTCTGAAAGCTCGGCAACCTCTCCATCCCCATCCGGCACCGTCGACGGCAACACACTCAAGAATGCCCCAAACATCGATGAACGAGCTGAGAGCATCCTGCCTACGCTTCCAGGCGTAGTGCGGGGCCCGGACGGCCGCATCAATATGAAAGGCGCTCGCAACACGCAAAGTGGAGCGCTCGTCAACAGCGCCAATGCGACGGATCCTGCGACTGGCAGTCCGGGAATTTCCGTGCCAATTGATGTTGTATCTTCCGTGCAGGTGATTTCGAATCCCTACGATCCGCAATATGGAAAGCTGACCGGTGCCGTCTCTACACTAGAGACAAAGACCAGCGATTTCGAAGCATTCCACGCCTCGGTCCAGAATTTTCTTCCACGTGCGCGGGTGCGCGATGGCACAGTTTATGGAATTGGTGCGGCGACGCCGCGCGTCACCTTCACCGGCCCCATCTGGGCCGATCATATTGCTTTCACGCAATCACTTGAATACCGGTTCGTGAGAACACCGGTGAACAGCCTTCCTCCCTTTCAGCGGGATACAACACTGGCGAGCTTCAATTCCTACACCCAGCTCGATTTCAACCTGAGCCCGAAACAGACTGCAACTATCTCAGCGGCGGTTTATCCGCAGCGGCTAGAGTACATGGGTTTAAACACCTTTACCCCACAGCCGTCCACCTCGGACTACCACCAGCGCGGATACCAGCTCTACGGCCAACACCGGTATCTCACTGGCAGCGACAGCGCACTAACCTCACAATTCAGCTACAAAACCTTCGATGTGGACCTCACTCCGGCAGGCGCCGGTCCCTATCAACTCTTGATCGAGACCACCGAAGGCGGATTCTTCAATTCTCAAAAGCGCCGTGCTTCTCGGTTCGATTGGGAGGAGATGTATCAGTTTGCTCCACGCCATTTTCTAGGAACCCATCAATTGCATGTTGGCTTGGAATACGCGCACTCGAATTACTCAGGCGAGCAGTCATTCTTTCCAGTGACCATCGAAGGGGCGACCGGGGCCGCTGTTGAGCGAATCGATTTCAGCGGCGGGCGCCCCTATCATGTCTCCCAGCACGAAGTCACCTGGTTCGCCGCGGATCGGTGGAGCATTTCTCAGCGCCTGCTTCTGGACGTTGGGCTGCGTTTTGACAGCGACACGGTAACAAGTTCAGCGCATGCCGCGCCACGAGTCGGCTTCCAATTGGCACTGAACGGCAGCGGTCGAACAATGTTGCGCGGCGGAATCGGCGAGTTCTACGACCGCGTACCGCTGATGGTCCCTTCGTTCCGCTGGTTCGCCGACCGGACCGTGTTTTTCCTCGATCCCGCATGCCAAGTCACCGATTCAACCGCTTACAGCAACAGAATCATCGGCGGAATTCATAATCCTCGGAGCACGGCCTGGAACCTAGCGCTGAGTCAAACGGTCTCTAGCCGACTTCTGCTCCAGGTGGGCTATGAGCAACGTAACACGGCCCGCGATTTCGTGGTGTCTTCGACAAATGGTCTCGCCGAGACTGGCTTGATCACTCTTTCGAACACCGGCAGCCAATCCTACAAAGAATTGCAAGTAACCGGACGTTATCACTTCGGGAAGCAGGTCCTCACTGCGTCTTATGTGCACTCCCGTGCTTATGGGGATCTGAACGACTTCTTTCAATTCTTCGGAAATTCCGCAAAGCCGGTCATCCAACCGAATGGGCAGGGACGCCTTCCGTTCGATGCGCCAAACCGGTTCCTGCTTTCGGGCGAATTTCACGGCCCATTGAAGCTAATTTTCATTCCCGTCTACGATCTGCATACCGGGTTTCCGTACTCGGTGCAAGATGAATTGCGCGAGTATGTCGGACCGCGGAACATCCGCCGGTATCCTCAATTCTCATCCTTTGATCTGCAAGTGTCGCGGCCTCTTTCGATCCCTATGGGAGGTGACAGAAGGCTCAAAACCCGCGTGGGTTTCGCCGTTTTCAATTTATTCAACCATTTCAACCCGCGAGACGTACAAAACATCGAGGAAAGCGCCCGCTTCGGTGGTTTCTTCAACAACGCGTGGCGCGAATACCGAGCAAAGTTTGTCGTGGAGTTCTAACCATGAGAATTCGAATTGTTAAACCACTCTGCTTGCTTTCACTTATCTTCGCTGTCCAAGTTCGGGCTCAGGAATCACCTGTGACGCATGCCGACGAAGTGATCGCCCGCCTCGTGGCGCATGACGCCACACGGGAGAAGCTCGGTGGCGGTTATACCGGCTACCGCCGGTACACCCTGGAAAACCAGCGGCTCAACAAAAAGGCCGAGATGCTGGTAAGCGTTAGCTGCGAAGGCAATGGGCGCAAGCATTTTGAGGTCGTGTCGGAGCAGGGCTGGAAGTCCGCTAACAGTCATGTGCTCCACAAGATGCTGGAATCCGAGGAGGACACGTCGCAGCCCGAGAAGCGCTCTGCGAGTCGTGTAGCTCTCGAGAACTACGATTTTGAGCTGCTGGGCACCGAAGCCGTAAATGGAAGGCTTGCCTATGTGCTTCGGGCCCTTCCGAAACGCCAAGACAAGTACTTGTTCGACGGACGCATTTGGGTCGATGCGTCGGATTTCGCGATGGTACAGGCCGAAGGCAAGCCAGCGAAAAGTCCTTCATTTTGGACGCGAAGCATTCATTTCGTGGCCCGCTATCACAAAACAGGCGATTTTTGGTTTCCGTTGTCTACCGAAAGCGTTACGGAAGCGCGCATTTTCGGGACAACCGACGTGATTATTAGCTATTTCGGATACTCGCCAAATACGGAGTTGAGCGAGCATTCCGCGGCCCAGACTCCGGTCATCGGCCTCACATATCTTTCCGAGGGAAATCATGTTGAACACTAATACTGCTGTGATCCTTGCCGCGGGCTTGGGCCAGAGGCTCAATCGCTTGTCAGGTGAACTTCCCAAACCGTTGATGCCGTTTTGCGGCGCTCCGCTAATCGAGCACGTAATGTTAGGTGCTCGCCAAGCCGGGATCGAACGTTTTGTGATCGTGGTGGGACATAAGGGGGGTATGGTACGCCGCTGGTTTGAAGCGAGTTCACTTCGCGGCACCTCCGTCGCCTTCGTGGAAAACACCGAATACAGAAAGAGCAATGGCGTCTCGCTTTTGGCTGCAAAAAGCGTTCTTGCGCAGCCCTTTTTGCTCCTCATGACTGACCACATCTTCGACCCGAGCGCTGCCGGCACGCTTATTCGCCAGCCCTTAGACGACAAGGAGGTCATTCTGGCGGTGGATCGAAAACTGGATTGTATCTTTGATATGGACGACGCCACCAAGGTGTTGTCCATGGGAGATTACATCATTCAGATCGGAAAAAATATCGCCCGTTACGACGCGATTGATACGGGAATGTTTCTGTGCAGTCCAGCGATCTTTGACTCTCTCGAAGCTGCGATGACCAAGGGAAACTGCTCCCTGTCGGACGGCATGCAGCGAATGGCTTCTCAACGAAAATTGCGGGCCTTCGACATTGGAGACGCACTTTGGCAGGACATCGATACACCCGAAGCCTACGATTTCGCTCTGAGCCAAGACTTGGTAGAGAGTTCACGGCCAGGATTTCTGCCGGAGATAGCCAATGCCTGAGCTCGCTGAAAATTCGCGAAGGATCGTCGGATACTTGTTTGCGCTCTTAGGGCTTGCCCTTCTCGTTTATCTGGTTGTCCATACCGGACCGAAGCTGCTGTTGCAACAAGCCAAATTAATGGGATGGGGTCTCGGGTTTGTGATTGCACTCGGAGGAATATCACACCTCGTTAAGACGTGCGCCTGGCGATTGGCATTGCCTGGAGAGGCGCGGAGGATTTCATTTGCGAAGATGTTTGGGTTACGGCTGGTATCAGAAGCGATTGGTCAGCTAGGCTTCGCTGGGATTGTAGCTGGCGAAGCGGCACGCGCTACTTTACTCGGTTCCGAAGTGCCTCTGGAAAGCCGAATTGTGTCGGTCACGGTTGACCGTGGACTGTTTATTGCCAGCGGCGCCATTGTCGCTATTTGCGGAATTACCTTGGGGCTCTATATGTTGCCCTTTCCAACTCCGCTCCGGGCTTACGCCACTCTGGCTGCGATCCTCCTGTCGATCGTGGTAGCCATCGCAGCTCTGGGAATGAAGAAACGATGGCCGGTCCTCTCAGGTCCGGCACGCGCACTCGGGCAAGTGCCGAAGCTCGGCAAATGGTTTCAAAACAAGGAAGCACTGGCCTGCTCGCTTGAAGAAAAACTGCTGGATTTCCACTGCCAACGGCCCGCCGCATTCTGGGGAAATGTAATTTTGAACTTCGTGTGCCATGCGCTCGCGGTGTTGGAGGTTTACTTTATTCTTCTGTTCCTGGGACAGCGCGTCAGTTTAACCAGTGCACTAGTGCTCGAATCGCTGACGAAGGTGATCAATATCTTGGGTTCCCTAAGCCCTGGCAACGTTGGAATCTATGAAGGTGGCACAATGTTGTTGACAAAGCGATTCGGTCTGGGCGCTTCAACCGGCTTGACATTGAGCCTTTGCCGACGAGCCCGGGGAATGTTCTGGGCGCTCCCCGGCGTTCTTTGGCTTGTTGTGACTCGTTCAGTTGGCCGGCAGAAGGCTAAGCGAGCCGCGCAGGTTCCTCTCCAGACAAACGATCGTCACAAATCGCCCGGACCAGAACAAACGGACTCGTCTGAGCAGATCGCTGCAGTTATCTTGGTCGATGAATTCAGTGCGGCTGGAGCATTCGCGCCAGAACTGGCGCGAGTGGGAGCTCTTCCACTTATACTCCGCGCAATCCTGACGGCCAAGGGCTTGGGTGCGAGCCCGGTTGTTGTGGCTGCAAGCGAAGAGGCCCACCGCGTTATCCGCCGGGAGTTGCTGCGAACGAGGCGATTGCCAGAAGACGTCCAATGGTTCGACCTCGACGAGGCACGTACGGCGTTCCCGCTGCTAATGGGGCAACTCGCCGCGCATTCAGGGCGTATTCTGCTGTTGGAAGCAAACACTGCGGCGCATCCCAGCCTGTATGAACTCGTCCGTGAATGGGACGGGCGAGGGGATGCCGTTACACTCACGACTGGTGCTCAGTTTGTCGGTATTTCTGCTTTATCTCGGCAAGCAGCATTCGACATTGCGAGAAGTTGCAAGGAAAGCATAAATAGCTTCATCGACCTATATGCCTGGTTCCGACCTACACACACCATCACATTCAAACCAGTTGATCACAATCTGTGGCACCTGGTGGACACTCCGACAGATCGGACGATTGCGGAGCACAAACTTGACACTTGGTTAGTGAAGCCCACCGATGGGGTGTTCGCCCGAATGAATCGCCGAGTCTCGATTCCCGTGAGCCGGGCCATCAGCAGATTTCCGATTACGCCGAACATGGTAACGTTGTTCACGCTCGGTGTTAGTTTCTTATCGGGCCTGTTTTTTGCACTCGGCGGTTATGGAAATACACTGATCGGCGCGCTTCTTTCTGTTTGGGCGAGCATTTTAGATGGATGCGATGGGGAAGTTGCGCGGCTGAAACTCCAAGTGAGCAAATTCGGATGCTGGTTGGAAACTGTTTGCGATTACCTCTATTACATTTTCATGTTTGCGGGAATGAGTCTGGGGCTGGCCAAAAGCCGCGGAACCGACGCATACCTGGTATGGGGTGGCGTTCTGCTTTTTGGAGCTATGAGTAGTTTTCTGGTGGTTGGCTTTGCCCGGCATTACTTTTCGTCAAGACATCCGGAACGATTCTTGAATGTTTGGCAGCGCAAGGCCGAACAGCAAACACGCAATCCTTTGATGTATGTGGCGCGAAATACGGAATTCATCATCCGCCGGTGCTTCTTGCCATACGCTCTGTTAGCGTTCGCCGTTCTTAACCTAATTCGCTTCGCCTTCATTGGAAGCGCCGTCGGTGCAAATCTGGTGTGGATCATTGCTCTCTATTCGTACTGGAAGGTTTCTCGACCTCCGCGTGCAGCATCCGAAGTCTCGCTGAGAGCACATCGTGCTAGAGGAAAGTCGCGAGCCATCCTGGCAACACGCTAGAGCAGCATCGGGCAGCTCTTCCAAATTCGGGCGTCTCCCCTCCATTAGCCGAACCTTTGCGGAGCGCGCTTTACGAGCAGCCAATTTTGCCCGAGGCTGAGTCAGTGCCCTCGGACGGGCACTGTTACGTTCCTCATCGTCAGATAAGAAGAACTGCAGTCAGCACTTAGCAAAGACTTGTCCTGGCATTCGACCTGCACTTCGCTGAGAGTGAACACAGTTCTCGAGGTGATCAATGCGGAAAAACAAAACCAAGGAACAATTTTGGTCGGTATTGGGGTCGCTTAACATGATTGCTATCGCATACCCGATAGGCACGTACTTGCGGGCCGACAGCATGGAGGATCAAATTCTTGCAGTCTCTGTGCTGGTAGGTGTGGGTCTGCTGCTCGCGATTGTCGACACCGTCAGCATCGCGGTCCGCTATTCGAATTGATTTGTCTTGGTCGAATCGCCCATCTAGATGGGTAGCCGACTCGAGAGAATATCCAATGTGATGCGACCACATGGGTTGCCAGCAAAGGTGAAGAGCAATGGTCAAAGCTGAATCCGAAAAAGTGATAGTACCTGGTCTTCAAGTTGGGCGAGGGCTGATCGGCCACTGGACAGTCAAGGTGAATCCTCCATCGAGAAAGCATGTTGTTTCGACCGCAGCGGAACTGAGCGCCCGCGATCCCATAGGCGGTCAGAGATTAATTTGGGTGTGGTCTTTGCAATTGCACGTTGTGGGCTAGGATTCCACTCAAAAATGGGTGCCGCACTCCGTCCATTAGATTCCTGACCAATTCTCTTCCACATTTTCCTCAAAAAGATGATCCAGCCTCTCTTTCACGGATCAAACACCTGATCGGTAAAGGTTTGGAAACTTGCCTATTTCCGTCCTGGTGGAAAGTCTTTCAGCAGCTTTTGCGCTCCCTTGTTGAGCCTTTCCTGGTTTTTCTCCTGCTTTTTGCTGGGTTCAAGGGCATGTTGAGCGGCACCTATCCAGACAAGCTTCTTTGCAGCAGGGTCATATATGCCAAGAACAAATGTGCCGATATTGACCGTCGAAGTCACAGCCGAAAATGAATTCAGGCCGCCTCCCCATGGGCCCCAGCCGCCCCACCCTCCCCAACCATCCGCGAAACCGTTTATCTGCTTCTCCCGATCTATAGCGAGTTGGTAGCCGAGCACTATATCGACTTTCTCTGTGTCCACCCCCTTGATGAACCCCTTGGCCGTCATTTGTGCATCGACCGCCTGCTTGACCTGGGCGTCCAGAATCTGATCAGGCTGGCCACCCACTCGGGGTACGCCCTTTACCTCGTCGACCCATGCGTAGGTGTGATATTTCGAAAAGTCAGTTCCCGGCATGTAGTTCGTTCTCACATCCTGCGCGTACGTCACGGAGCACGCGAGGAGCGCCATTACCAAGGCAGGACCGAACTTTGCCGTCCAGTCTCGAGATTTTTGCCACATCGTATTTTTCCTTTCCGAACTTGCGTTGATCTTCCGCCAGCAAAGATTCCGTCGCTAATGCATTCGAGTGGCCATCGAATGCTCAGCTCGATTCATTGTTCAAGTGTGACTCCGGAAAAGCACATAGCAACGATTCGCTGGCCACCTTTCATCGTGAGAGCCGCCAGGCTCTGGGCGCACGCTGACCGCATTCGGGCAGGAAGAACTCTCATGTTCCGGAAGCTGCTGTTTTCTCACCATTCGGGAGTGGCACTTCTCTTGCGTGTCCATAACGAGCCAGCGGCCTGCACGGCGCCGACGCAAGGAGCCCGATTAATGCCGTCGAGAGTACTCGTTGAAGAAACCGCATCACGTTCCGTGAGTGCTTTTGGTGAAGCGCGTTCCACAGTGCAGGGAACTCCGCTGACTGCGGAGGAACTGCGGAAAATCCACGCATACTGGCGAGCGTGCAATTATCTGGCGCTGGGGATGATTTACCTTCAATCGAATCCGTTATTGAAGGAGCCTTTGAAGCCTGAACATATCAAGAATCGCCTGCTGGGGCATTGGGGCTCGAGCCCAGGGTTGGCATTCATTTACACTCACCTGAATCGTCTGATTAAGAAACTCGATCTGGACATGATCTTCATGGCAGGCCCAGGCCACGGTGCTCCTGGCGTTTTGGCGCCCACCTATCTCGAGGGCACATATTCCGAAATTTATCCGGAGAAGAGCGAAGACGAGGTAGGCCTGCAAGAGTTCTTCAGGCAGTTTTCGTTTCCTGGAGGCATTGGAAGCCACTGCACGCCGGAAACTCCTGGCTCGATACACGAAGGAGGTGAGTTGGGATACGTGCTTTCGCATGCCTGCGGCGCAGCCTTCGACAATCCGCAGTTGATCGTCGCCGCCGTAGTGGGCGACGGGGAATCGGAAACTGGCCCACTTGCGACTTCCTGGCACATCAGCAAGTTCCTGAATCCTGTCCGCGACGGGGCAGTCCTCCCGATCCTGCACTTGAACGGCTACAAAATTAACAATCCCACGCTCCTGGCGCGCATTAGCCACGAAGAGCTGGAAAACCTATTCCGCGGGTACGGTTGGACACCTTATTTTGTGGAAGGCTCCGATACGAACAGCATGCACCAGGCGATGGCAGCTACCGTCGAACATTGCGTCGCCGAAATCCGGACATGTCAGCGGGAATGCCGCGGGACCGGCGTGGCGAAGCGACCCCGCTGGCCGATGATCGTACTTCGCACTCCGAAAGGCTGGGGTGCACCGGGAGCAGTCGGCGGTCACCGACTCGAAGGTTCTTGGCGAGCGCACCAGGTTCCTTTGACTGAGGTTAAAAGGAATCCCGAACAGTTACGGATTCTGGAGAAATGGATGCGCGAACAAAGGCCTGAGGAGCTATTCGACGGGAACGGCCGGCTGACCACACAACTGAAAGAGCTCGCGCCAAAAGGAAACCGCCGAATGAGTGCGAACCCGCACGCGAACGGGGGAATGTTGAAGAGGGCTCTCCGCTTACCGGATTTTCGCGACTACGCAATAAAGCTGGACCGCCCCGCAGCAATTGAGGTAGAGAACGTGCCGCCGCTCGGACGATACCTTCGCGACGTTATGAGGTTGAACAGCGACAATTTCCGCGTTTTTGGCCCCGATGAAACCTCCTCCAACAAATTACAGGCCGTATATGAGGCTTCGAAGAAGTTCTGGATCGCGGAATATTTTCCCGAAGACGAGGATGGCACCGAGTTGGCGACGGACGGACGTGTGATCGAGATGCTCAGCGAGCACACACTCGAGGGAATGCTGGAAGGATACCTGCTTACCGGCAGGAGCGGGTTCTTGTCCTCCTATGAAGCCTTCGTCCACGTCATCGATTCCATGTTCAACCAGCACGCCAAATGGCTGTCGATCTGCAATCATCTGTCGTGGCGCCGCAAAATTGCCTCGCTGAATCTGTTGATTACAGCGACAGTCTGGCGGCAGGACCACAACGGCTTTACGCACCAGGATCCCGGTTTTCTGGATCTGGTCCTTAATAAAAGCGCTGCGGTAACCCGGATTTATCTTCCTCCGGACGCGAATTGCTTGCTGTCTGTAGCCGACCACTGCCTGCGTACAGAGAATTACATCAACGTGATCGTTTCCGATAAACAACTGCATCTGCAATACCTGAATATGGACGCCGCGATTACGCACTGCACGAAGGGGATCGGCACCTGGGATTGGGCCAGCAATGACCAGGGAACTGAGCCCGACTTGGTCATGGCTTCCGCGGGGGACATCCCGACACAAGAGGCGCTGGCGGCAACGGCATTGCTGCGCGACGAATTCCCCGACATTAAAATCCGCTTCATTAACGTTGTCGATCTTTTTAAGCTACAACCGAGCACCGAACATCCCCACGGTTTGGCGGACGCAGACTTCAACTCTCTGTTTACCTGCGACAAGCCTATCATCTTCAATTTCCACGGGTATCCATGGCTGATTCACCGCCTGGCATATCGCCGGCACAACCACCACAACCTCCACGTTCGCGGTTACAAAGAAAAGGGAAACATCAACACGCCTATGGAACTGGCGATCAACAACGAGGTAGACCGCTTCAGCCTTGCAATTGATGCCATAGACCGGGTTCCCCGGCTGCAACGCATCGGTGGCTACGCAAAAGAAAAGTTCCGCAACGCGCAGATCGCTTGCCGTGCGTATGCCTACGAACATGGCATTGATAATCCGGAGATCACCGGGTGGAGATGGCTGCGGTAAAGCGAGTTTGTTCGCCGCAAACGCGAGCGTCGTGAAAATTTGAGAATCAGTTCACTGCAATTGAAGGATGCCAATGAGCACAAAAGGTGTCACAGCGCTGCACGTTAATTCTGCCCCACGAACGCCGGAAGAATGGCGCGTCTCGGAACTCCTGAAACAGTACGGATGCGGCCCAATAGCATTTGTCGGCTCGGAGGGCGCTTTTTACGATCGTCACCTCGTTTTCGACCGGGTCATCAACCCTCGAGTCGCCACTGCGCGAGAACGGTTCGAGGCGTTCTCCCATTCGATACGGGACGTGCTCGCACAACGCTGGGAGCTAACCAGGAGTACCTATGAAGAAGCAAATGCCAAACGCGTCTACTACCTCTCGATGGAGTTTTTAATCGGTCGCTCCCTGACCAACAACATAAGCAATCTCTTGCTTAGTCCAGTGGTCCAGTATGCGGTGAAGGAGAAAGGAATCGATTGGCTCGAAATGCTGGAGCAAGAGCCGGATGCAGGGTTAGGCAACGGAGGTCTCGGGCGCTTGGCGGCGTGCTTCCTAGACTCTATGGCCACGATGCAACTGCCAGCCGTCGGATACGGTCTGCGCTACGAGTATGGGATGTTCAAACAAAGCATCGCTGAAGGCTGGCAGAAGGAAAACCCTGATAATTGGATCCGCTGGGGCGATCCTTGGGAGGTTGCACGACCTGTCGAGATCGTGGAAGTGAAATTGGGATGCTCGTACAAGCTGGTCGGAGGCAACTTTCAACTGATCCCGGGGCGACCATCAACGTGGTTTGGCATACCATTCGATCGGCCGATAGTGGGGTACGGTGGAAAGACGGTCAACACATTGCGCCTGTGGGCCGCGGCGGCACCGGATTATTTCGACATTCAGGAATTTGGCAGCGGTGATTTCGTAGGCGCGCTAGCTGAGACTCTCGGTGCGGAGTCGCTTACTCGGGTGCTCTATCCGAACGACTCCACGACTCCGGGGCAGGGACTACGGTTCGTCCAGGAGTATTTCCTGGTGGCTTGCTCACTCGCTGACATCGTGCGGCGGTTCCGGCGAGCAAACAGCGATTGGGAGCAACTGCCTAAGAAAGCGGCGATTCAGCTGAATGACACGCATCCAGCCTTAGCCGTCGCTGAGTTGATGAGAATTTTGTTGGACGACGTGCACCTGGGATGGGACCATGCGTGGGATCTGACCAGGAAGACACTCGCCTACACGAATCACACGCTGCTTCCTGAAGCGCTCGAGAAGTGGCCCGTCGAGTTCTTTGAGATGTTTATCCCTCGGCACCTGGAGATCGTGTACGAGATCAACCGGCGTCTTCTGGACGAAGTCCAACGCCGATTTCCCGGCGATGGTGGGCGCGCGACTCGGGTTAGCCTTGTGGAAGAGGGCACCGTACGCAAAATCCGCATGGCGAACATGGCTATAGTCGGGTCGCACAGTACAAATGGGGTTGCCGCAATTCACTCCAAGCTCTTGCGGACTACCACCGTCAAAGACCTTGCCGAAATGTACTCGGAGCGCTTTAGCAACAAGACGAATGGCGTGACGCCCCGACGATGGCTCTTGCAAGCCAATCCGAAACTGGCCGGTGCTATCTCAGGCGCCATCGGCGACGCATGGATTACCAATCTCAGTGAGCTAAAAGGGTTGAAACCGCTCGCTGAGGACAACGGCTTTCGTTCTTCATTCCTCGCATCGAAGCGGGAAGCCAAAATGCGTTTCGTGGATTGGCTGAGGACGAATTCCGGCCAAAAGGTTGACCCCGACTCTGTTTTCGACTGCCAGATCAAGCGTATTCACGAATACAAACGCCAACTGCTGAATGCCTTGCGAATTATTGTTTTCTACAACAGGCTGTGCGCGAATCCCAATTTAGAGGTGGTGCCTCGCACATTCTTCTTTGCTGGAAAGGCCGCACCTGCCTATCACTTCGCGAAGCTAATCATCAAGTTTATTAACAATCTAGCAGCGACGATCGATGGCGATCCCGCTATCCGCGGGCGAATGAAGGTCGTTTTTCTCCCGGAATACAACGTGTCGCTAGCCGAACGCCTGATACCTGCGAGTGACGTTTCGAACCAAATCTCTACCGCTGGTTATGAAGCAAGCGGAACGAGCAACATGAAACTCATGATGAACGGAGCGCTCACTGTCGGCACTCGCGACGGCGCGACGATCGAGATGGCGGAGGAAGCCGGCGAAGACAACTTCTTCCTATTCGGCTTGACTGCGGAACAAGTTCAGAACAGTCGGAACTGGTACAACCCGCACTGGCATTATGAGAACGATCCCGAGACTCGCATGGCGTTAGACCTCATTTTCTCTGATCATTTTAGTCAGAAGGAACCTGGTGTTTTCGCTCCGATACGCGAGACGCTTCTGGCTCACGGCGACTACTACATGCATTTGGCGGACCTCGGAGCGTATTGCCGAGCACAAGAAGCAGTTGGCGCGCTGTATGCAAGTCCAGCCGAGTGGGCCCGGAAGGCGGTTCTGAATATTGCGAGTTCTGGACAATTCTCCAGTGACCGAACGATCGCTGAATACGCTCGCGACATCTGGCAGGCAGAACCGTGCCCTATACCGTAGAAGTGCAGCGAGCATTTTCTCTCCGTGGCGAAAGGAGACGTCCATGGATTTCAAGCGGGAAATGATCGTCAAGTACAACGAAGATGTGTTTCCACCATTTCCGCGGGATTACCGCAGTTCCGGTGTTCTGCTGCACGTCACGTCTTTGCCCTCGCCCTATGGGATCGGTGACCTCGGCCCTTCGGCGTTTTCCTGGGTCGATTGTCTCCATGATGCCGGACAAGTATGGTGGCAGGCGTTACCGCTGGGCCCAACTGGTTACGGAAATTCGCCGTACCAATCGCTATCTTCCTTTGCCGGTAATACTTTGCTCATCAGTCCCGCGTGCTTGCTTTCGGACGGCTTGCTCACCTCGAAGGACTGCGCGAGTCCGCGCTTCCCATGCGATCTGGTCGACTACGATTCCGTGATTCCTTTCAAAGAAGAGTTGCTGGAAAGAGCGTGGGCAAGGTTTGATGCTGGCGAACGTCGCGATTTGCAGCCGGCATATCAGGATTTCTGTGCGACGCAGGAAAGCTGGCTTGAAGACTATGCTCTGTTTCGTGCGCTAAAACACCAGTTTGGCGGTGCCTATTATCTCGACTGGCCCGAAGATCTGGTCCAACGAAAACCCTCCGCTCTAGCTAAAGCGCGCCGAGAGCTGGCGCGTGAAATTGATCGCGTTCGACTCGGAGAATTTCTGCTGCTGCGACAAGCCGATCAGATCAAGGAATACGCCCACTCCAAGGGAGTGCGGCTGATTGGCGACCTTCCGTTCTTTGTGTCGCCTGATTCTAGCGATGTTTGGGCGAATCCCGAGCTTTTCCTGCTCGATGAGCGGCGTCGCCCGCGTTTCGTCGCTGGAGTTCCCCCCGACTACTTCAGTGCCGATGGGCAGCGATGGGGCAATCCGGTGTACAACTGGGACGCACTCCGTTCGACGAGTTATCGGTGGTGGATCGAAAGAATTCGCACACTACTGGCTCATGTAGACGTGATTCGGTTGGATCACTTCAGGGGCTTCTCAGCTGCGTGGCATGTGCCAGTCGGGGCTCGGACAGCTCAGTGCGGCACGTGGGTGCCGGGCCCTGGGGCCAATTTCTTCCAGGTGATCCAGAGAGAGCTGGGTAGATTGCCATTTGTCGCAGAGGACCTTGGAATCATAACTGCGGACGTGGCTTCCTTACGCGACCAGCTTAAAATCCCGGGTACACGAGTTTTGCAGTTCGCATTTGACGGTAAGTCGGACAATGCCTACCTTCCGCAAAACTTTGTCAGCAACACCGTCGCATATACGGGCACACACGACAATCCGCCCACTCGAGAATGGTATGAACGATCGCCGGTTTCACAAAAACAGACTCTGTGGGCTTGCCTCGGACGACGATTGGCGAATAGTGCCGAAGCCGCACCAGCACTGATTGAACTGGCGTGGTCTTCCATCGCAGCCGTGACGATTGCGCCCCTACAGGACGTGTTAGACCTAGGAGGCGAGAGTCGAATGAATGTGCCTGGTACCTCGGCCGGGAATTGGCGCTGGCGCGTGACCGAAAATATGCTGACGACCTCCGCTTTCCAATGGCTGCGCGATTTGACGGACAAATCGATGCGCTGCTACGAAAACAACGGTGAATTAGATGAGCAAGCCGGCGTATGAACGAGTTACTGGAAACCGATCGGTCGAAGAGGGGTCGGCAAAGACGGTCGCACGCAAACGCTTCAGCTGGGCACAAACCGAAGGAAGTCCACTTCCATTGGGTGCCACTTGGATAGAACACGAGCAGGCGTTCAATTTTGCGGTGCATGCGGAGCATGCGGAAAGCGTCACCCTATTGCTCTATTCTGCCTGTGATCTGACGAACCCCGTAACGACGTTCCACTTCGACTTTGTCCACAACAAGACAGGACGAATCTGGCATTGTAGGCTTCAGCTCAGCGAAATGCGTGGCGCTCGCTATTATGGCTACTCGATCTCAGGGCAGAACGTCTCAGCGCTCCATGCCTTTGATTCCGACAAACTTCTACTCGATCCCTATGCTCGATGTATCTTCTTTCCGCCAGAATTTGACCGAAAGCTGGCGATGATGCCCGGCCCCAACGCTGGAAAAGCGCCTTTAGGAGTACTGACGGGGCATGATGTTGTTTTCGACTGGTCCGATGACACCCCACCTCGTCCCGAATCGGATGCAATTATCTATGAGCTTCACGTAAAAGGTTTCACCAGGAATCCGAATTCAGGCGTACATCCTTCGCGTGCCGGCACCTATTCCGGACTGGTGGAAAAGATCCCGTATTTGAAGGAACTAGGGATAACGGTCGTCGAACTGATGCCAATATTCCAACGAGATCCTCAAGAGAGTGACTATTGGGGCTACATGCCTCTCAGCTTTTTCTCTCCGCATGCGCAGTATGCTTCCAGCCGTGATGATGATGGGCAGCATCTTGAATTCAAAGAAATGGTTAAGGCTCTGCACCAGGCAGGAATCGCTGTGGTGCTTGATGTCGTTTATAACCACACGTGCGAAGGCGATCATCGCGGCCCACTCTACAGCTACAAGGGCTTCGACGGAGCCGGTTACTACATGCAGTCCTCCGACCCTGCGGAACCATACGCCAATTATTCAGGTACCGGTAACACCTTAAACTTCGGTCAGGCGCACGTGCGAAAAATGGTCATGGACAGCTTGCGCTACTGGAAAAACGAAATGCACATCGACGGATTTCGCTTCGATCTGGCTTCGGTGTTCAGTCGTAGTGTCGATGGATCACTGAATTGGGGAGATGCACCGATTTTCAGTGAAATTGCCGCCGATCCAGAATTGGGTCCGTTGAAGTTGATCGCCGAACCTTGGGACACCGGCGCGTATCAGCTCGGACGTGGATTTCCTGGGTTGACCTGGCTGCAATGGAACGCGCGATTTCGCGATGATGTGCGTCGCTTTGTCAAAGGCGACCTAGGAACGACTTCAGACCTGATGCGCCGCGTTTATGGCAGTGACGATCTGTTTCCTGACAGCCGCGCCGATGCCTATCATGCGTACCAAACCGTGAACTATATAGATTCTCATGATGGTTTCACGCTCTATGACCTGGTTTCCTACAACCAGAAGAACAACTGGAAGAACGGTCATAACAATCAGGACGGCATGGATCAGAATCACAGTTGGAACTGCGGTCATGAAGGGCACGAAGGAGCACCGGCGGACGTCATGGCGCTTCGCCGAAAGCAGGTCAAGAACTTCTGCTGTCTGCTCTTGCTGTCGAATGGCATCCCGATGTTCCGGGCCGGTGATGAATTCCTGAACACGCAATTCGGTAACAACAATCCCTACAACCAGGATAACGAAATCGGGTGGCTTGACTGGACCCAACTTCAGGCGAATCAAGGCATTTTTCGCTTTTTTCAAAAGATGATCGCGTTCAGGAAATCGCATCCTTCTCTATGCCGCAGCCGATTTTGGCGGGAGGACATCACCTGGTATGGCACTGGTGCCACAGTCGATTTGGTCCCTGATTCACGGAGTCTCGCGTTTTGCGTCCACGGCGCATCTCAGACAGATGACGATATCTATGTGATGATCAACGCATATTGGCAAGAATTGGAGTTCCAAATCCAGGAGGGATCGCACCACGATTGGGTGAGAATTGTGGACACAGCGCTGCCGACTCCTGATGATTTCTCTGACTTGGGTTCGCCACTACAGAGCGGGACATACCGAGTGGCTCCGCGATCGATTGTTGTGTTGGTTCGACGCAATTAACACGCTAGCTCCGCTTCGGATTCATAATGTGGAAAGAGCCGTCGTCTGCGAAAAACCCCTGTGCTTCGGCTGCTACTTGCGGCGTCAACGGATTGTGGTACCTTGAGCGCCGCCGGCAATAGTGACCTTCTGAAGGAGCTTCATAAACACTGGGCGTTGATTCGGCCCGAGATCAGTACCGGCGTAAACTACATGAACGAGTGGAGCGTTCCTATGAGTCGGGTCCACCATAAAAGGAAAAGGACTTGGCGCCCCAATGGCCCAAAAGAAATCCAGCTTCGCACCTTGCAAGTCCTCCGGCAAATTGAACTGCCGCACAGTTTGCAGAGTGAGCTGTTCTAGACCTTGCGCCTCATAAACAAAAAATGTCAGTCCGTTGGTTTCGACCTGTTCCACCTCTGGAAGATAGAATTCTCCCCAAGTTGAGTCGACGGTCTCCAAGCCTGAGAGGCGGCGGAAAACCAATCCGTGACTGAGCTGGGCTGAATAGAAATCGGGGAGCGTCGGCAAATACTCGCAGTTGAGGGCTATGTTGACATCGGCATCTTCATCGGGCTTAAATTTCCTTCTGTCACGCCCATACTCTGCAAACGCCTGCTCGACACAGTGCGGGGGCGGTGGGAAAAAGAAATAAGACAGATAATTGAGTAACCCCCTGCCGGAACTGGGCAGTTCGTGCATTTGCGCATCCAGGTCACGTTGATCGCGTCCCTCAAAAGGATTGTTGCTGCTCGCCAGCTTGAGTAGGGAATGGTCTCTAAGATTTTGCAGATTCAGGAATTCAGAGAAGCCTATTTCCAGTGGGGCGTAGGGGTGCAGCGCGGACGGAGTAGGAGTTCGATCATAGAGGTCCGGCCCCCAATCGCCGGAAAGACGAATCGTTACACCACTCCGCAACGAAAAAGGCTGCGTCGAGGGGCTCTTACTTTGATCCTCAGCCTCGACGTGAATCACTCTTGACTGTCCCACCTGCCCGTCGACTGCGGACAAAGTCTTTTCCTGAGCTGCCAGGAACAGGAAGGGCAATGGGAGGATACACGCCAGCACCGTCCCTGTCCGAATCGCATTTCGACGCATATAAAGTGTTCCTTATGAATGACGGCCTGCGACCTGCCAACTCTCGGCTCCTAGGTTACAGGTCGCCCACAATTTTGTTCGACCGACGTTTCGTGGAGAAATTGCAACCAAGTTGCCAAAAGACTGACCGAGAAACACGGGGCTTGGGGATTGCGGGCTGATTTCGGTGCCCGGATGCGGGCACCGGTTGACCTAGGAGAGAGCACCTCCGTGGCCTGCCGTGGGTTATATCGCATGATCCTCGATTGCGAACCAATGATTTAGTTAGGAGCGCACGTCCTGTCTCAGGTTTGGCGAGACGAATGCAACCAGAAAATGTGGGCGGTTCCGCAAACGGAAGGAGTCAATCCGTAAATATTCCCCATGTCTAGCCACGCTGTGACCCTCAGCTATCCAATGATCTTCTTAGCGGTGTTCGCAAACCAGCTGTGTCTCCCGGTGCCTGCTGTCCTGTTTTTAATGACGGCAGGAGCACTCGTGGCGAGCGGCAGCTTGCACCTCGGTAGCGTCATTCTGGTAGGTGTAGTGGGTTCTCTGTTGGCAGATTATGCGTGGTTCATGTTGGGTCGTTGGCAGGGATTCAGAGTAGTCCGAGCACTTTGTTCGTTTAGCATGGATGGGCAGCACTGTTCGATCAAGGCTCGAAGGTTTTTCGCACGGCGGGGATTGCCTGGGTTGATGTTTGCCAAATTCATCCCGGGTTTGGATGGCCTGATGCCACCGTTGGCGGGAGCACTGAATGTCACGACGATTCTGTTCCTTGTGTTTGACGCGGTGGGCGCCCTGCTCTGGTCTTCGGGGTATTGTTTCCTGGGCTATTGGTTTGCAGATCGTCTTGACATCGTAGCCGAGGTGTTAAGTCGCGTGGGCGGAGTCCTCGCCGTCATGATCGGCGGCATTCTCTGTTACTTCATCTGGCGAGCGTTCGAATTGGTTCGCATCATGAGGCAACTCCGGCTGCGCGTGGTCAGCCCCGCGCTCCTATATCAGAACTTGAAGACCGGCAAAAAGGTTGCGGCGTTGGACTTGTTGGATGTTGAAGGCCAGGAAAACGCGAAGCTGATCCCCGGGATTCCCGGGGCGGCCCGTATTTCGCCTGCGCCGCTGCGGAGTTCAGCTAGAATCAGCGTGCCACCGGATGTTCAGGTTGTTTTGTACTGTTCGTCGCCGAATCAGATCACCAGTGCGCGAACAGCCCTGGCACTCCGTCGCAAGGGAATCTCTAATGTTTGGCTGCTGCAAGGAGGGCTCAAAGCGTGGCGGGAACTCGGTTTGCCGGTAACCACGAATCTCAGCAGTGCTGCTCAGGTGGCAGCTCAATTCGGGATTGAGCTGCCAGAAACGAAAAGGCAAGCCAAGGGCAATGCGGTACGTTCTTGAGTTTGCGGTACGTATTGAACCTATCTCTCGATGTCACAGAGCGATACGAAGGGTGATAGTCTCATGCGAATGGCCGACAATCACAGCGCATCGGGCCCAACGGATACTCGCTATCGAGCTCTGCTCGACGTGTCCCGAACTATGGTGGAACAACCTACGGTAAAGGCTGTTCTCCACAGCTTTCGTGCGGTACTGTCCAGCGGCTGTCGACTCCATGGAGCCCACCTTTATGTCCTTGGGAGTGATGGAGAAAGTCTCCACCTAATCGAATTCGATCGCGACGCAGACTCGCCTGAGATCAAGATTGGCACGAAAATCTCCAGGACTGGCGCCGTCGCGAAGGTGCTTGCGGATCTGGAACCGGTTTTCCTCCCGGACGTATCGGAGGAAATGTTGAAACATCGCGAGCTGGCCCCTTTCGCAGCTGAGTCTGTCGGGCGTCCTACCTATGTGTTCCCGGTGTCTACGTCCCAGCAGCGATATGGGCTTCTTGTGGTGACTAAAGACCGCGGCCAGCAATTCGCCGCCGAAGATGTCGAACTCCTCCGCTCTCTCGCCATGCACGTCGCCGTGGCGTTCGAGTTTGCGCTCGCGAAGGATAATGCAGAGCTGTACCAGAGGCAAGTCGTCAGAGAGCGGGATCGATTCAAGTTGCTGCTCGAGATCAACAACCACATCGTTTCTAAGCTGGATCTCAATGAATTGTTTCGCTCAGCATCGACATCGATACGCAACTTTTTTGGAAGCGATTTCGTCGGATTCTGGCTTATCGATAAACATTCGAATCAACTCGAACGCGTAGTGCTGGATTTCCCAAGCAGCAACGGCTCTATGCTTGGTCTAGAAAAATCTGAACTTACCGATGCGGATCGCCAGAAGTTGCGGACCCGCGTTCCCGAATTGCTGTCGGTCGAGGACATCGAGAAGCTGCCCGCTCAAAGCGTTATGAGAATCAAAGCAGAGTCAATATCTTCAATGGCGATCACCCCTTTGGTGACTGCCAATGGTCCGCTGGGCGTAATAACGATGGGCAGCCGCCAACCGAACACGCTCAGGCAGGAAGATGTGGATCTGCTGACTCAGATCAGCACCCAAATCGCCCTTGTAGTCGACAATGCGGTCGCGTATGGACGGGTGACGGATGCTAGAGATCGGCTTGAAGAAGAACGCTTATATCTCGAGTCAGAAATCCGCTCCGAGCATAACTTCGAGGACATCATTGGTAACAGCGCCGCGCTCCGCAAAGTGCTGGACCAAATTGCGATTGTCGCCCCCACGAACTCGACCGTGTTGCTGCACGGCGAAACCGGAACTGGCAAAGAATTGTTCGCACGGGCAGTTCACAATCTGAGTCCGCGTCGCGAGCGCACGTTTGTACGGCTGAACTGCGCCGCCATCCCTTCGGGGCTAGTGGAAAGTGAACTCTTCGGTCACGAAAAGGGTGCTTTCACCGGCGCGCTAATGCAAAAACGAGGCCGGTTCGAATTGGCCGATCGCGGTACTCTCTTTTTGGATGAAATTGGCGATATCAGTCTCGAACTGCAGCCCAAGCTTTTGCGCGCTCTACAGGAACAAGAATTCGAGCGACTTGGAAGTACGAAAACGATTCGCGTGGACGTTCGTCTAATTGCCGCAACACATCGCGATCTGCCCAGGATGATCGCAAACGACCAGTTCCGCGAGGACCTTTTTTACCGCTTGAATGTTTTTCCGATCGAAATTCCTCCGCTTCGCGACAGGCGCGAGGACATTCCACTCCTGGTGCACTATTTTGTATCGCGCCATTCCCGCCAAATGCAAAAGCGCATTAAGTCTGTTCCAAAACGGGCGATGGAGGCGCTGGTGAACGCCGATTGGCCTGGTAACATTCGGCAGTTGGAAAACTTCATCGAGCGCTGCGTGATTTTCACCCAAGGGGACGAGTTGAATGTTCTACAGGGAGAGCTGACCAAAGCGTCGGGCCGCACCGCCGTTTCAGCCGCACCGCGTTTTGAACAGGCTGAGCGGCAGGTCATCATCGATGCCTTGATCGCCGCTTCCGGGAAAATTGCTGGCAAGGGCGGAGCTGCGGAGCGTCTAGGCCTAAAACGAACAACGCTCCAAAACAAGATGAACAAACTGAACATTAGTCGCGCGGACTATTCCGCTTGACGCACTCGGCGCTAGAGCCTCAAAGTCCAATTCTCGACCCACCCACTTTGCTAATCCTACTTTCAGGGATGATGCCCGCATCACGGCACTGCCCGTCGCTCGGTCGTGCGGGGCTTTGAGGCGGTTCGCAACATTCGGTTTCCGCTCAGCCACTTACGTACTCGATTCTTGGCAAATGAACTGCTTTAGTTGTCTGAAGAGCCTCTCCAGCTGACGCTCGCGGCCGGTAGATTGCGGAGGAGGTCCCATGTTACGGGTCGAGGTCCAGGATTCCGCCAACACCATGACGCTCGTACTCCAAGGCCGCTTGGTCGGCGAGGAGGCAGTGAGTGCTCGCTCGCTGATGACACGTTATCGCGCCGGAATCAGGTTGATCGTGGACCTATCGGAAGTGAGTTTCATGGATGCCTCGGGCGAAGACCTACTGTCTTTCTTTGGTCGATTTGGCGCCGTCTTCATTGCTGACACCTCTTATTCGCAGTACATTTGTGAGCGGCTGCGTCTGCATGTTGTTGTGCGTGCGCCGTCCGATCACGACGCATCGAACCCATCTGACACAACCGGCATGGAAAGCGACCGCCGCGCACGTCGGCCACTCGTGAACGACTGACCTTTTCTTGTAGGTTCTTGCATTCTAGAATGTCAGTATTCCGACGGGGCAAGTTTGCAAATGAAACCCGCGCTGGCTCTTTTCACGATCAGCACGATCGCTTTTCTGCTCGGGGCTTCGCCCATTCTGGCGCTGGACCCATCGCTCGAAGTCAATCAATACGGGCACACGGCCTGGACCGCCCGGGAAGGGTTGTCCGTCGGCGCCATTTTTGCGATGGCCCAAACGCCGGATGGCTATCTCTGGCTCGGCAGCGAATTTGGCTTGTTTCGCTTTGATGGCATTCGCGCTGTTCCTTGGCAACCACCCGGGGGGCAGCGTCTCCCGAGTGCTCCTTACAGCCTGCTCGTCACGCGCAACGGCACCCTGTGGATTGGGACGTTCGCCGGCCTAGTAAGTTGGAATGGCAGCGAAATAACCGCGCACCCGGAGGTTGGCGAAGTCTTCGTAACTTCTCTGCTGGAAGATCGCGACGGAACAGTATGGGCCGGGATACTCGGGAAGGAATCGGATACTCCGGCAGGTCGACTGTGCGCTATCCAAAACGGACGCGCGCGATGCTACGGAGACGACGGCGCATTCGGAGGGTTCGTTTGGAGTCTGTACGAGGACAACTCAGGCACTCTCTGGGCCGGGGCAGAGTCCGGACTTTGGCGATGGAGGCCCGGCCCTCCGAAGCGTTACCCAACGCTCGGAATGCGGATCGATGACCTTAATAAGACGGACAACGGAAACCTGTTAATCGCGATTCGTGAACGCGGGCTTAAGCAGTTCTTGAGCGACAAACTCGAGTCGTACCCTATTCGTAGTGCAAGCAATGCAAACGTGCTGCTGCTAGACCGAGATGTCGACTCGAACAAATTGCTCCGGGACCGAGATGGAGGTCTTTGGATCGGAACTCACGATCGAGGCATCATCCACTTACACCACGGCCAAACGGACATATTTACTACGGCAGATAATTTGTCAGGAAACATTATCTGTAGTCTGTTCGAAGACCGTGAAGGCAATGTCTGGGTCGGCACAACTCGAGGGATCGACCGATTTCGAGAACTCCCGGTCAATACCACTTCGGTGAAACACGGTCTATCGGATACGAACTCGTTGGTCGCCGGGGCTGACGGGAGCATTTGGGTCGCGACGCGCGACGGTCTGATCCACTGGAAGGATGGGCAGGTCGTCACGTTGACCAAGGCAGACGGGCTACCAGACGATACGGTTCAGTCTCTTTTTTCCGACCATCGCGGACACGTTTGGGTTTTCACGCCCCATGGACTTGCCTATTTGGCGGACGGTAGATTTCAGGCCGTAGGCGGGGTACCCAGCACAGAAGTCTATTCCATGGCAGGAGACGAGGCCGACAATCTCTGGCTCTCCGGAAATCGAGGTCTCACGCACGTGCTCAAAAGCCAGTTGGTCGAGCACTTTCCCTGGTCAGCTTTGGGGAGGCACCAACAAGCCAAGGTTGCAGTCTGTGATCGAGGTGGGGTTTGGCTTTCATTCTGGACCGACGGCGGCGTCATTTATTTCAAGGACGGTCAAGTACGCGCGAAGTATGCCGTCGCGGACGGCTTGGGAAGGGGCCATGTTTCTGGTCTGCGAATTGACAGCGAAGGAGTCGTGTGGGCTGGAACTGAGGGCGGCCTCAGTCGCATCAAAGACGGGCGGATTGTTACGCTCACGATGAAGAATGGCTTACCCTGTGACACTATTCATTGGTCTATCGAAGACCGCGACGGTGCGTTGTGGCTGTACACGTTTTGCGGTTTGGTACGCATCACACGGAGCGAACTGGAAGAATGGATCAAGGACCCGAACCACCATGTCCAAACGACGATTTGGGATGCCGGGGACGGCGTGCGGCTGAGTGCGGCTGCTTTGTACTTCGGCCCCTCCGTAGCTAAGGCTCGCGACGGGAAACTATGGTTCCATACGGGAGATGGTGTTCAGCTCATTGATCCTCAACATGTGGCTTTCAACAGAATCCCGCCTCCCGTATACATCCAGCAGATCATCGGAGACGACAAGGTTCAGTGGCAGAACTCGTCTGGGCCGCCAGTCTTTAACCTGCGTCTACCGCCGCGCATTCGTGACCTGACGATTGACTATACCGCTCTCAGCCTTACCGCCCCGGAAAAAGTTCGCTTTAGGTACAAGCTGGAAGGCCAAGACCCTGACTGGAGAGAGGTCATCAACGACCGCGAGGTGCAGTACTCAAATTTGCGTCCTGGCCCGTACAGGTTTCGCGTCATTGCCGCCAACAATAGTGGGGTATGGAACGAACGAGGCGATACGCTTGAGTTCTCCATCGATCCCTCCTATTACCAGACGAATTGGTTTCGTGCATTGTGTGTGGGCGCCGCCCTGCTACTTCTGTGGGCGATCTACCAGTACCGCGTCCGACGGCTGCATCATGAGTTTGAGATGACCTTGGACGCGCGCGTCGGAGAGCGCACGCGCATCGCGCGCGAGCTACATGACACTCTGCTGCAAAGCTTCCACGGTATTCTGCTGTATTTTCAGACAGGCATTAACCTGCTTCCGGAACATCCCGCCGAGCTCCAAACTGCCGAAGCCAAGAAGGCACTTGAGAAAGCAATCCATCAGGCGAAGCATGCGATTGTCGAGGGGCGAGAAGCGATACAAGGGTTGCGCTTGTCCGTCGTCGAAACGAACGACCTGGCTCTGGCAATACGGACGCTCGGCGAAGAGCTTGCGATCAACTCGGAACTTGTTGTCTTTGATGTACATGTGGAAGGAACGTCGCGAAGTCTTCATCCTATTCTTCGCGACGACATTTATAAGATTGCTGCTGAAGCACTGCGGAATGCGTTTCGGCACGCACAGGCGCGGCGGGTCGAGGTTGAGATCCGCTATGACCAGGAGCAATTCCGATTGCGTGTG
>Ga0207761_1000087_pt1 | contig 28055 bp, 22 predicted proteins | sample LuqExpMetageno34_FD_187792 | JGI IMG/M metagenome (GOLD analysis project Ga0207761, IMG submission 187792) | Tropical forest soil microbial communities from Luquillo Experimental Forest, Puerto Rico - Sample 34 (SPAdes) | ecosystem: Environmental > Terrestrial > Soil > Tropical forest ... | reverse complement strand
ATTACAAGCAGGACAAAGGCTACGTTGGGCCAGCGCTCGCCGACGTCGGAAACCGGCTCACGCCAGTGTAGATCTATCGTTGGCTGAAGGATCCAAACGCCCTGGTGCCCGGGACACCCATGCCCGCTCCACGCATGACCGATGACGAAGCGCACGATCTAACAGCGTTTCTTATTACGCTGAAGCGCGAGAAAAGGGGACGCGGAAAGTGAAGAAACGATCGCTTTTGGCCTTACCATGTTTCTTGCTGGGAGTATACAGTTGCGGAAAACATACGACGGGCGTACCTGCACTATCTCCGAAAGCATTCGGAACGCAAATCGTCGAGCAAAGCGGCGGGAAGCAGGCCGCCGGAGTAGGGTCGCGCCTAGGCGATCCTGTGGTGGTGCAGGTAAATGGAGCGGACGGGAATGGTGTAGCCGGAGCGCTGGTCACGTTTCACGGGGCGGGATTGAATTTCAATCCGGCCCAAGCACTGACTGACGACAGTGGACAAGTTTCGGAAGTTGTACAGCTCGGCGCCATTCCTGGCAGCTATCAGATTGTTGCGGAAACGCCCAGGGCCGGCGGCGGTACTGCCACGGTGACTCTGCGGGAAATCGCCTTGGGCTATCAGGAAAAAGTGGGCAAGGAACTCAGCGACAAATACTGCACCACTTGTCATGATCCCGAATCGACGCCAGAGCGCGTCTCCAATTTTGACAATCTGACGCCGCCTGCACCGCACCTTTTTTCTGATGGCAACACACTGAATTCCATGACGGACAGCGACCTGGTGAAGATCATTGCCGACGGTGGCCCCGCTCTCGGTAAGTCACCGCAGACTCCTGCCTACCGCAACACACTAACGCCCGCTGAAATCAAAGCAGTGATCGCCTACATGCGCGCCATCGCTGATCCACCATACAGTCGGCAAGCTGCGAAGTAAACAGCCACGGCCAGCTCCCGGAGTAGGTGAGGAAACCGAAGCGGGAGAAGTCGCGGAGGTATTCGGGCAGGTGTGGGATAACGGCTTCAAAGTCGGCGGTTTCAAAAAAACCCTGTCTCGCGTTTCCGACTTCGGAGAGCTTTGCAATGTACGGCGCTTCTGACAGTTGCTTGTTGCGGATCGAGAGCTTGAACGCCTGAGCGAGGATTTGCGTACGGCGGTTTATAGTCGCGTTCGAGTAGCCTTCCTCGCGCAGGGCGTCGATGTACTTCCCGACTATTTCTGAGGTGATGTCCACAGCCCTCCAAGTGCCGAAGCGCTCACGCACGATCTTTACGACGGACTCAATTTTTGCGTCCCACTTATCGCGCCGCTTCAAATCCCTCTCGACGCCGTCGAGCAAGGTATCGACCTTCACGCGGGCCTGTTCCGGTCCGATGAAGGCTCGGCCGCCGTGCTGCTCTGCGGCAATCTCCCCGAGCCTGTGTTTGAGGAAGCGCTCCGCCTCGTGGCGGTTCCTCTCTGTGGCTGCTTCCAGCTTCTTGCCGGTGCGGACGTGGCAAGCGGGTTCGCGCTTTTCCTGCCCGTGGGCGTAGTAAGCGACATACCAATACGGACTGCCCTTCTGTTGAAAGACCCTACCTTGTCCGCGAGTGCTCATGCGTCAGTCCTCCGCTTGGTGGAGTTCTGCGTTTGGCTCGAGGATGTTCTACTACCTTCTAGAGGCGATGTAGATGGCCACGAGAAGCGCAAGGACAGAGCCCACGAAACAAACCACGATTGCTGTGCGCTTGCGATGGTCCTGGGCGAGGCGGCCCACTGCGAGGTGTACGCCAACATATGCGAAAACCAGCCCCAGAAGAATAGCGAGCCCAATCGGGATGTTATTCATCAATTAGCACACCTTTCTATGAGTTCCTAATCGGGAGCTGGCAGTTCGTTCTTCCGCCCTCCACTGCGCGTCAGCTTTGGGATTATGGCGAGAAGTACGCCAAAGGCCAGAAGCGATAACGCAAAGGAAACAGAACTGCCACGCAGCAAATCTTCGAGTAACAGCTTGAGAGTGCCTAACCCGATCACGAGGTAGGCCAGCCAGATCAGTTCTTTGCGATTCCTACGAGAGCCGACCAGCGCGAGAATTAGGGTTACGAGGCAGATCACCACGCTTCGGATCACAGCGAGTTGAGGCGCAGTTGGTGAACGTCCAGCCTGCCACACAAGCACAATAACTGCAACGACGAGCGCTGCTGTGAGGAACGCGCCGTTTGCGACCGAAAAGCATCGCAAGACTGCAAAGTTGCGAGCAGACGCCGTTTGCATCAAAATCCAGGCGCAGGTGACTGCGCTCATGACCCCCATCCAGGCCATGGGAGGAACCAAACTGGGATAAGTTCCAGCGACTAGGTGGCCTGCATACGCTAGTAACCCCGAAGAAACTTCGACGGTAAGCAGCCAGACAATCGCGTGAATTGCAAAGGTGACGGAACTCGTCCGCAGGGCTAGAGCCGCTGCCAGGATGGCATTCAGAGACAACCAGGCTGTGACCGCAGAGGACGACATTGTCAAATAGCTGCTGATCAGAAAGAGCGCCCCAGCCCACACAGTGTAAAAGGAGAAGTTCCGTGAATCACTTCGGATTCTGGTGTTCAAAAACGCTTCGAGGTAACAGCATGCCGAGGTGAGGAAGCCGAATAGGCCGAAAACCTTGGCGCCGGGGCCGGGCGCGAATCTGAGGACCGCCCAAACGGCCATCGCGAACGTGGCACAGGTCTGCATAATGTCCCAAAAACCAGCTCGCTTGTGCAGTACGATGGTTCGATACGCGACGCTGCCAACGCTGGCTAACATTGGCGTTGTGAACGAAACCAGCAGCATCGGGGTGCCAATTGCGTTGTATCCCTCGGGAAAGCCTCCCGGCCTGGTGGCGAGATATGCCAATACGCAAAGTATTAGATCGAGCGGTATCTCAATAGCGATCCTGAGGTGGGGCCAGTCCTGACGACAAGCCACGTATTCTGTCAGCCCGGCACTTACGATTAGTGCTAACGTAAAGGCCAATGGGTCGCGTGTCGCAACCAAAAGCCCCAATCCACTAGCCGAAACAAAAAGGACAGTTACCCAAAGGGTGACTGCGGGAGGTGTTACGCGCACAAAACACAACGCGGAAACGAGCCACGCGACTAACACGGCAGCAGTCATCATGGAAGGCAGAAACTTGAAGCGAACGGCGTTTTCCCAAAGCATTGGGAAAATAATCAGTACGGAAGTAATGCCGTATAGAGCTCCAGCCCACGAGGAGCGTTTTGCAACGTGTATGGAGAGGAACAGCCAAGCCCAGGCATACAAAAGAGCGATGACCACAATTGCGAGCCTAGGAGCAACACTCGCTTCAAACGCCGCTCGGAGCAGGTAGGCGCCCGCCAAACCGAGCAGCGATCTGCCCATGATGGCGACGAGGTTCGCATCTGATGACTCTTTGTTAGCTTTCTGTTGACTGATCGCTGCGGTGGAACAGTTGACCTCAGGGGCAACTTCTTCTTCCTCCCGAATTTCAAGTACCGAAATGCGGCGCTCAAGTTCTGTTACCCGGGCGGCGAGCTGCTCGAGTTCTGATGAGCGTCGTTCGGCAAAACGATCCATGAACCACCCGTCTTCGCGAGGACGTGAATCTGCTCAGTCGGTCAGCTGCTCTGGACTTCGAGTAGACATCACCGAGGCATGCCTAGCTGGCCAAGGCGGAAGCAAACTAACCAGAAACCATAAAATGACCAGTGGAAGAAGAGTCAAAACCACAGCAGTCAAAAGGCCTTCGCGCGCGACGAAGCCCATCTTGTACGTCGTGTATCCGAGAAAACTCTTAGAAAAGAGTTGGCCGCCGATTACTACGTTCCAACGCATCGCGAAGATGCCAATCAGGGTCAAAGTACCAGCGAGAATGTAAATGCGTTTCCGCAGTTTTGGCTTAAGTGAAAAAACCTGTGTAAGCGCTAGCAGGACAAGCGGTACTATTGTCCCCGCCGCGATCTGAATCACCACTTGGGAGACAAACAGCCGGGTATGTACCATAAAATCCAAGCTGCGGAAGGATTCATCGGCCTCGTAGATCCGGTGGATAAGATCCAGCATTTCCAAGCTGAAATCGACCACGAAGGTGTAGAAGAGATAGCGGGCGATTGTATCGACGCAGCGCATATCAATTTCCTGCCTGCGAATGGTCGTCAGCAGCATGTAAAGCAGCATGACTGCGGCGATACCGGAAACCATCGCTGAAAAGAGAAAGACCACGGGCATTAACGGAGTGGACCACCAGGGATTGGCCTTCACGGAACCAAAAATAAAACCGACATAGCCATGCAACAAGAACGCCGAAGGAATACCGATGAGGGTTATCAGCCAGCCAGCGCGGCTGTCAACTTGCAGTGCACCGTCAGAAATATTCGTTGACCCCAGAGTCATGGCCCGGTAGACCCAACTTTTTAGTCCCCGGGATGACTGCATGATCAACACAATGTCCTTGCGGTAGTCCAGCCAAATTTCCACGAGCAGGACGGCCATCAGGTACCACAGGTACACAAAACCAAACATGGCCATCGCCGATGCGCGGTGTGGCGTGAGATACATTTCCAACGACCGTTCCGGATGGCCCAAGTGAAGTTGGAGAGGCAGTGGCGCGACCAGCAAAAACGCGAGCGCTGTAAGCAGTGCAAGGCGGTAGGTGGGCTTCACGGCTTCCACCAGGAACACCCGCTCCAGGGAGGCGAGAATGAACGCACCCGCCACTAGTCCTGTCAAGAAGGGGTACAGGACGATCAGCACGCTCCACTGCAGCTCCACTTCGTTGGGATACATGAATCCATCGAAGTTCATATTGCGGCCAAGACCTCCCTAGCGCACCGATCCGTCCAACCCGTTGTAGAACGCTTTGGCGCCCGTGGCCAAATGCGGCTTCAATACCTGCACACTGTGCGTCTTCAGAAATTCGTGCACGGGGTCCGCCGGATCCTTAAGGTCCGCAAGTTGCCTTGCCCCTGTCGGGCAGACTTCGCAGCACGCAGTCGTCAACCCCTTATTGATCCGGTGGTAACACAAACTGCATTTTTCGGCCGTATGGGTTTCAGGATTCAGGAAACGGCACCCGTAGGGGCATGCCTGAATGCAATAACGGCAACCGAGGCAATATTTCTTGTCCACCAGGACCACGCCATCAGGACTAACAAAAGTGGCGCCGACAGGGCACACTTGGGTGCAGGGAGAATCGGCACAGTGGTTGCACAACTTGGGCACGAAAAACGATTTTCCCTCACCGTCAGGCGTTGCCGGGAACCCGTCCTTACCCCCATTCGGAGAATCCACACTGAGATGCTCGAAACCCCACTCCTGAACTATGTACCGCTCGACCCATGTTCTGTAATACGCATCGGGTACGTGATTTTCTAGCTGGCAAGCGCGGACACAACTCCCGCATCCAATGCACTTGGTTATGTCAAGCAGCATTCCCCACCAATGCTCGGCGGCATTGTAATTGGGAGAGCTCTCCGGCGCGCGGGCCAGCACGTACTCCCAGGCAACAGCGGCCGCTGGCAACAATATGAGAAGCTTCCTTCGGGTGACGTTCATTTCTTACCGTTTACCTCAATTCTGGGGCTGTGCGGCTGGTGGCACGCATCACAAGCGCGCCCGGAAGAGTGCTCGATCGCACGCACTTGCGGGAAATCCATCGGCTTGGAGCTGCTCACCGCGTGGCATCGTACGCACAGCACCGCTGTATCCAATTTGGGCGGGACGATGCTTCCCGGATCTTCTGTGTGCTTGGCTTGAGGGCCGTGGCAAGATTCGCACGCCACCCGTGCGTGGCGCCCGACCCTCTTCAGTCGCAAAACGTCGTCGTGGCAGCCCTCGCACAAGTCGTGGCCTGCGTAAGAAACAGGCTGCGCCGCGATCTCTCCCAAGGCCGCGCCACGATAGTGGCCAAATTCCCCAAAAGTCTTCGGTACCAACAAACCCCGGAAAACCAAGAACAAGACCATCCCAATCATGAACGCTGCCACGAGCCGAATCAGGTGCGCCGCATCTTTAAAGGAAATCATGGAAGTCCCTGCCTGAAGGCAACGCCCGGCTCCTTTTCCCTTCGTATGCCTTTGCGTACACGCCAACCAGACAGCTGGCGAAAAATCGAAATTACATGACTAAGGGTTATCCGAGCCGGTCACGTACTTCTGTGTCCCAGGTCATGCACTCGTGTGACGAGAGCACACTGACGGCACCGCCGCATGTCAGGTGGTGTGACGACCGTCACTCCAAATAGTGACGGATATCACCGCAGAATTGTAACGACCAGCAGAAAATAGCTCCGTTTTTGAACAGTCTTTCGCGTCAGCAGTCACAATTTGCCCCCTTTAGGGCCAAGGCTGGTTCCAGTGAGCAAAAGTAAAGTGTGGTGTGTAAAGCTGGTCGTTTCGTTGTTGATCGCCGTCCTGGCACTACTGGCCACGGTGCCTCCCGGAAGAGCTATTCCGGCGTTCTCGCGTAAGTACCAGACTTCTTGCACCACCTGCCACAACCTCTATCCAGAGTTGAACGATTTCGGGTGGGCTTTCAAGAAGAACGGATTCAAGTTCCCGACCGATGACGAGACTTTCGTAAAGCAGGAGCCCGTACTCCTCGGCTCGAAGGCGCAAAAGGAAGCTTTTCCAGAAGCTGTCTACCCCGGTGAGATTCCTGGGACGATCCCGATCGCGTTCCGATACGAAGGAAATTTCAACTGGAATGCCTATCAACCGCCAGAAGTCCAGGCAACCGGCTACGTGCCACGAACGGATCTCTTCGTTCCCAACACGTTCACAATCATCTCGGCCGGCAGCTTCGGGGAGAACTTTTCCTTTTGGATTGATGACGACATATCTGCTGGTGGCTCGGGGGCTGGCGGTGGCTTGGGGGATGGTTGGATCAAGTACAACGATCTCGGCAGGATCATCCATCTTCCTAAGAATGCGCTGAACGTGCGATTCGGGCAGTTTGAGATAGACCTGCCCTTCACTAATGCTCGAACGCCCTATCTCTCTGGATACGACGTCTTCAGCCAGGGGGCGCTTGCTCAGGGACCGCCGTGCAGCGCAACGGTGACGGTTTGCGGTACTACGAACAATCCCTTTGTCCTTGGCACTCCGCAGCGCGGGATCGAGTTTGGCGGCTATCCCAACAATGGAAACTTCAACTGGTCCGTAGCCATTGTGGACGGAACAAACGCCGCCTATGGTACCAGCCCGCCGAACACGGCGCGGAACAGCAAAGACGTGTATGCCAATGTCTTTTATCAATTCAACCTGGAGCGAGAGCCGGAGAGCCGTCACTCCGTCCAGGCGGCGGGGAAGACAGGGCCACAAGATCACGCTTCGATTCGCGTGGGCGGATTCTACTATCACGGATCCAACCAGCAGAACTTCGGCGGGGGCGTGTACCCATTCACAGGCGCAATCAACGATCCGTTTTATCGCGCCGGAGCGCAAATCCGCTTCCGGTATCACAATAGATTTGAAATCTACGGCGTGGGGATGCACGGTCACGACAAGAATCACACGGTGGATACGGTGGCAGGAACGGTTGTCGACGGTACTCCGGTCACCTTTACGGGCGGATTTGTAGCCGTGAACTATTGGATCTTCCCGTGGTTGATCCCCACAATTCGCTACGACTTTGTGAATTCGCCTTCCGATTTTGCGAATGGCGTCTCCGCGTCGCGCACGCGCAACGATTTCCGGCCCGGGTACCAAATCCTGGTGCGGGCGAACATCAAGATCGTGGGTGAATACACGCGGCACTGGGGAGTACCGTACACGGATGCCGAGGGTAATGTGCTGAATTACCGGCCCAACACGTTCGTCACGGGCATCGATTACGTGTTCTAACGAGAACGACCGGTTCAACAATTTTGTTAAGACGCCTCAACAAAAACGAAAGGGAAAAAATGAGTTCACTTCGATTTGCACTCAAAGCAGTAGCCACGAGCGGTGCCATGCTGATTCTGGTCGGAGCAAGCTTCGCCGGTGACATCAAGGGAAAGGTAAGCGTGCAGGGCCTTAAGTCGGCGGAGAACATTGCCGTGTATGTGGATGCGATTCCAGACAAGAAGTTTGATCCACCGACCGTGAAGCCGGTGATGGATCAGGCAAAAATGACGTTTGCGCCGCACGTGATGGTGGTGCAAGTTGGCACCACGGTGGAATTTCTGAACAGTGATCCCGTGGGACATAACGTCTATTGGCCTAGTATCAGCGGCAACAAGAAGCTCGCGCACAACCTGGGCACTTGGCCAAAAGGTGAGAAGAAGAGTTTTCAATTCAACGATCTGGGGGTTGCAAGCCTGCTGTGCAACGTCCACCCCGAGATGAACGGCTACATCGTGGTTTCTCCAACGCCTTATTTTGCGCTCACGGACAAGAGTGGCAATTACGAGATCAAGAACGTTCCGCCGGGCAAATACACGCTGAAGACGTGGAGCGAAGACGGCAAAGTGACCACGCAGGCCGTGGAAGTCGGTAGTAGCACCGCAACTGCCGATCTGACCGTAAAAAAGTAAGCCAACGGAAATTCGGCCTGAGGCGGAACAGATGACAACGCGCACCAAGCTCGTCGATCTGGGATGGCTGGAGTCTAACTTTCCATGCATGCAGGCGTGCCCCGTGCACACCCAAGCGGGGCGTTATGTGTCGCTCATCGCCCAGGGAAGGTATGAAGAAGCCTACCGTTACGCCCGAGCACCCAATCCGTTCGCATCCATCTGCGGGCGAGTGTGCGGCCATCCATGCGAAACAGCTTGCCGGCGAGGTCAGTTTGACCTGCCTATTTCGATTCGCGCGCTAAAACGATTCGTGACTGAAAGGCACGGGCCAGAATCGCGCGAACCTTCGGACGTTTTTGCTGGCAGAAAAATCGAAAAGCGATCGGAGAAGGTGGCGGTCATCGGCTCTGGGCCGGCGGGCATGTCTGCTGCGCACGACTTGGCTCTGCTGGGATACCCAGTGACGATTTTTGAGGCCGCGGCTGTACCGGGCGGAATGATGCACCTAGGCATCCCGGAATATCGCTTGCCGCGGGACGTTTTGCAGGCGCAAATCCGCGAAATTCTAGATCTGGGTCCAGAATTGAAGCTGAATATGAGGCTCGGGCGAGATTTCACCATAGAAAATCTGAAACGGCAGGGATATAAGGCCGTGCTGATGGCCTTTGGACTCCATCGCAGTCGCGACTTGAATCTTCCAGGAAATGACCTGGACGGAGTCGTCAAGGGCATCGACTTCCTCTTGAACGTGAATCTTGGATATCGTTTCGAAGTGGGGAAGAAGGTTGTGGTGATCGGCGGCGGCAACGTAGCCATCGACGTCGCGCGTTCCGCGATGCGCGAGCAGCAGCAGAAGTTGATGGCCGATATGGCCACCGTGGTGTTGCCAAACCAACTGACCGCCAGCGAAGCGGACGTGGCCATGAAGGAATTCATGGACGTTTCGAGAGCGGCCTTACGTATGGGCGCGCGCGAGCTACAGTTGGTGTGTTTAGAATCCCGCGAGGAAATGCCAGCGTCCGAAGAAGAAATTCACGAGGGATTGCTCGAGGGAATGAAGCTGCGGCCGTCCCTGGGCCCGAAACAATTCGTCGGGAAAAATGGAAGACTAACCGGATTGGAAGTCATCAAGTGCATTTCGGTATTCGATGAAAACAAACGATTCAATCCGAGATTCGAGCCCGGCACTGAATCGGTCATTCCGTGTGACACGGTCATTCTGGCCATCGGACAGTCCTCGGACCTCTCCTTCCTGAAGCCGGAAGATGGTATCGAAACCACCCGCCAAGGCACTCTCAAAATCGATACAGCTACGCTGATGACCACGGCGCCGGGAATTTTCGCCGCAGGAGATATCGCCTTCGGTCCGCGACTGATCATCAACGCGGTTGCGGACGGCAAGAAAGCCGCGGAGGAAATCGACAAATTCCTGCGTGGGCCGGCTTGGAGACCGAAAGAAAAGTACGTGCAAATCACGGTGCTGAATCACCACGAAATGGCGGCGAGTTATGACGAGTATTCGCGGCTCAACGTGCCCGTTTTGCCGATCGACCGTCGCACCGGTGTTGCGGAAGTCGAGACCGGTTACACGGAAGAGCAAGCACAACGCGAAGCCAGTCGCTGTTTGCAGTGCTGGATCAACACCATCTTCGAAGGCACTGAAACCAATAGCACGGAGTGCATTCTTTGCGGCGGGTGCGTTGATGTATGTCCCGAGAATTGTCTGTCCCTCGTGCCGCTGAAGGATTTCGTGTTCACGGAAGGGCAGAAAGAGCGGCTCTACAAGGACAAAGAATTCTACTGCATCGACTTGCAGCACATGGAAGCGGAAGAATTGAACAAAGTCGAGGGCTCGGTGATGGTGAAAGACGAAACTATCTGTATCCGCTGCGGGCTGTGCGCAGAACGGTGCCCGGCCAACACCATTTCGATGGAAGCCTTTGAAGTATTCGATGAAGATCCAGAATTGATCGCGCGTAAGGAGGTGGTCGCAAACCCATGAGCGAAGTGAAACAGAACTCGACACCGGAAGCCGCAGACTCCCGACCAGCGGTTTCTCGAAGAGACTTCCTGAACGAGATCACCCTGAGCGCTCTGGGAGTCGCGGGGTTAGGCGGCGCGGCACTTACTTACCAATATTTTTCGCCCAACGTTCTATTTGAACCTTCGACAACATTTCGAGCTGGCAATCCGGACCTCTACCCGGTGAACTCAGTCACCTTTTTGCAAGACCAGCAGGTGTATATCGTCCGAACGCTGGCGGGATTTTACGCGGTGTCTGCCGTGTGTACGCATCTCGGTTGCATCACGCAGTGGAAACCGGAGGCGAACATGATCGCGTGCCCGTGCCACGGCAGCAAATTTCAGCCGAACGGAAAAAAAATCGAGGGCCCGGCGCCGCGCCCGTTGCCGCACTACACCATTAACTTAACTGCGGATGGCGAGCTTCAAGTCGATAAGTTGCAGGTCATCAAAACTGACCAAGTCTTGAAGGTCTGAGGAAAAAACGTGGCCACTTCCTTCAACTCTGCTCTGGAGAACCTCCGTGCGACGCGGGTTTGGAGATCCATTTTCCGGCGCGGTCCGGCAATCACTAATCGTACACGCAGCGTGGCGGTGTTTGGGAACCTATTCCTTCACTGGCTGCCGGTGAAGGTGAGGGAAAAGTCCTTACGCGTGCGCGCGGCCTATTATCTGGGATCACTATCGTTGCTGCTGTTCATCCTTCTGGTGGTGACCGGCGTGTTGCTGATGTTCTATTACCATCCCGCAGCGCCGAAGGCCTATCACGACATGAAGGACTTGCGCTTCGTTGTATCTAACGGGGTCTTTCTGCGAAATATGCACCGCGTAGGAGCGCACTTGATGGTGCTGCTGGTGTTCTGGCACATGTTTCACGTGTTCTACCGCGGTGGATACAAACCACCGCACGAGTTCAACTGGGTCGTGGGTGTCTTTCTGCTGCTGGTGACACTCCTCCTGAGTTATACGGGGTATTTGCTGCCCTGGGACCAGTTGGCATTTTGGGCCGTCACCGTGGGCACCAACATCATTTCCGCCATGCCGCTGATCGGCAACAAGGTTCGCTTCGTGGCATTGGGTGGCAACATTGTCGGCGAAAACGCGCTGCTCCGTTTTTATGTACTCCATGTGGTCATCCTCCCGCTGCTGGCCTTCCTCCTGATCGCTGTGCATTTCTGGCGCGTGCAGAAGGACGGCGGGTTGACGGTACGACCGAGAGAAGAAGATGGAAAAGACTAAGATCGAATCCGGGTTCAGCTCCGACGCCAAGAAAGAGCCGCGCCGGATCGTGTTCATCACCCGCAATATTTCGGCGAAAGTAAAAGACGACCGCGAGGCCAGAGTCATGACCTATCCGCATTTGCTGGTGCGGGAGGCCGTAGTTTTCGAAGTGCTGATTATCGCCATGGTGCTGGTTTCGTTGTTCTGGGATGCTCCGCTCGAACAATTGGCTAACCCGCTGTTGACGCCCAACCCGGCGAAGGCGCCGTGGTATTTCCTGGGACTGCAGGAGCTGTTGCACTTTTTTCCACCGTTTGTTGCCGGCATTCTTATCCCGACGTTGGTGGTGATTGCGCTCATCGTCATTCCCTACTTTCACGTGAACGTGGAAGGCCAGCCGCTTTGGAGTGGGAACGCGAGCAAGCGTTTCGGAATGGTTATCGGAGTGGTGGCCGCGTTACTCGTGCTGCTGGCAATCGTGGACGCCTGGACGATCATTGTGCCGACGGTGCTTATCGCAGCCCTATTGGTGGTGGCGTATCTATCGAAGGGGGGCAGTAGGTGGATGGACGCACTCCGCAGAAAGCCGGTTTCCTGGTGGGTGATGACATGGTTCATTGCCACGGCGGTTTGCCTGACGGTAGTCGGAACATTTTTCCGTGGGCCCGGGTGGTCGTGGGTATGGCCCTGGGGGACACATGTCGGTTGAAGAGACGGGGAAGTTGTCCAAGAAACTACGGCTCACCTTCGCGGTCGCCACGGTGGTTTGCGTGATCGTTCTCGCGATTTCGCCTCTGAAGGATTTTCGGGCGGAATGGAAGCACTATAAGCGCTGGTTTGTGAAGTATGCTGAGAGCCGCCCGGATACGAAGAGGCTACTGGCCGATTACAGCCCAAACATCGATCAAATCTGGCTGCCGGGGATGAACCTCACGGACCGCTGCACGACCTGTCACCAAGGAATTACCCAGCCAACCCTGGCTGATGACGCCGTACCGCAACCTTTTCGCGCGCATCCGCCCGTGCCTCACCATGTGCGGCAGTGGGGGTGCACCACATGCCACCGCGGACAGGGACCCGCGACGGAAGTATCGGAAGCCCATGAAACCACGCTGGCCTGGGAGAAACCCATTTTGCCGGCACGTTATTTGCAAGCGTCCTGCGGGAGTTGTCATCAAGCCGATCTTAAGGAAGCGCCACAGCTTGCTCGCGGCAGAGAATTGTTGACGCACCTGAATTGCGCCGGATGCCATAAGCTAAACAACGTGGACCGTGCTGCGCTGGGACCGGAGTTATCGAGTATCGGATACAAGGTCTCGCGCGAGTGGATTTACAAGTGGCTGAAGGAGCCGCGAACGATTGTAGACAAAGACGGCAACACAACGGTGAACGGGTATGAGAGTGAAACCGAACCACGCATGCCGAAGTTCCGGCTGACCGAAGAGGAAATCCTGGCGCTTTCGGCTTTCTTGAGCGTGCAGAAAGCCAAGCCTATTGAAATATACAAAATCAATCCCGCGGTCGTTGCGGCGTGGAGCAAAAGGCCGGACCTGCTGTCGCAAGGCGAGGTGCGCTTCCGCCAGATGATGTGCACCACCTGTCACTCGTTGGCGGTGACCCGCGCAGGCGAGACTAAGATCATCGGCGGCGAGATCGGTCCGGAACTTACTAAGGTGGGCAGCAAGGTCAACGAAGAATGGCTGGTCGCCTGGTTGCGCAGGCCCAACAGCTATCTGGAACACGCCAACATGCCGCGGTACGGCTGGAGCGACGAAGACCTGTACAACGTGTCGCAATACGTGATGAACAAGCTCACCGATTCCGACTTGCTCAGCAATGTTCCGAAACTGGACGCACCGGCCGAAGAAGAAATCAAGACGGGGAAACGGCTGTTTACCGAAAAGGGTTGCGCGAGTTGCCATGCGCTGAGTGGCGTTGCTCCGCAAAAAGAGTTTGGCCCCGACCTGACTGCGCTGGGCTCGAAAAATGCCTCGGAGCTGGAATTCGGCAAAGCGAAAATCGCGCACCATCTTGTGGCGTACATACAGGCAAAGCTGCAGGATCCGGTCTCTGTGAACCCGGCGGCGCGCATGCCGCAGTACAACTGGGAACAAAGCGATCTGGATGCGGTGACCACGGCGTTGCTGAGCCAGACAGGCCCTGCACAAACAAGTGATCTACAACATCTGGTGGTTGCCCGCAAAGACGCCTTCTTCCAGCCGGTGGGCGCCTTTGCGCAAGTCTACGAACGTTACAAATGTTATGTCTGCCATCGCTTCAATGGATACGGAGGAACCTTGGCTCCAGACCTATCCTTCGAAGGCAGCCGCGCCCAGAAAAAATGGATCGCCGACTTTCTGAAGGATCCCCAAACGATTCGACCAACACTCATTTTGCGTATGCCGCAGTTCAACATATCCGACAAAGAGGCTGCGATCGCCGCAGAATACCTGACCATGGCGGTTCAGAAAGCGGATGTTGATCCGGAAAGCGTGGACGCGCGGCAATTCACTCCAGCGATGGTCTCGCTGGGTAAACAACTCTACGAACTAAAATACCAGTGCCAGTCGTGCCACACGATTGGCGGAAGCGGCGGATACGTTGGTCCGAATTTGAACAACGCGGCGGGCTGGTTGACCCCGGCGTGGATCGAAGCGTGGTTGCGCGATCCGCAAGCTCTGCAACCAGACACCATTGAGCCGCGGCGCAATTTCACCGAGGACGAAATACGAGCGCTTGCGGCATATTTAATGACCCAGCGAACGGGGATCAAACCCTTGACCACCAAAACCGCAGCGATTACGCGCAGTTTGACGCAAGGAGAAGGGCGATGAAAACGACGGGCGCCATGCTTGGGGCTCTTCTGTGCAGCGCTTTCTGCATGTCCACGTTTTCCGGCTGCAAGAAAGCGGCGGTCCTGGTCACGCCCAATCAGGCATTTGGCAGCTATGACACGGAACCCGACTGGAGCGACAGCACAAAAGAGGTCAAGCTCGGATACCAGGAATCGCAAGGGAAACGCATCTTTTATCAATATTGCGTTTGGTGCCACGCGGACGCCACGCCAGCAGGCCCATCGAACCGAAGCAATCTGACGCCTATGCCGCCTCTGATGAACGACGGGGAAAAGCTGAATGCCGAGAGCGACGAAGCGCTGCAGAGCATGATCGCGCTGGGCGGGAGCGCCCTCGGCAAATCTGCCATGATGCCGCCGTATGGAAAAACTCTCAGCGTGGGCGAAATAAAGGCAGTTATCGCGTTCACCCGAGCGATTGCACGGCCTACGTACCAAGCCCGGGGGCAAGTGCTTGTGCCCACAGTCGTGAAGCAGTGATACTAGAGTCCAATGATGAGATTGCACCGGAATCCAGGGAACTGCGAGTTTCTTTTCGCGTTTGCTTTGGCATTTCTTTTCGTTTTTGTCCGGCCCTCTTTTGGCCAAGTCAGTCCCAATGAGATCCTCAATCCGGGGCTGAAAGAGCTGGAGACGCAGTACTTTCCGCAGTTAAAAGCAATAAATCAGCAGATCGCCCGGGCGCACTACCCGTTCCCTTTCAATTTGAACCGCGTCGTCGGCCTGGACCCGGCGCAGCAGATCGAGGCAGATTCGCGTGGCCTGGAGTTTCGGCGTTTTAAGGACCGCGTGGTGCTGAAGGCGACGGGCAACTACAATGCCGCCTACGATTCGAAGCAATTGACCCGAAATGAGCGGGCGGCACGCACCTTTCGCGACGTGATGCTGCCGATGCTGCAGATCATCACGCAGAATATTCCACCGGACATCGACTGCGATTCCATCGGCATGGAAGTTGCCTACCATGTGCGGGACCGCGAGAAGAGTTACGACTACGAAGGCGGGGAAATTCTGGTGGTGGTCCTGGACCGCAAGGACGCGTTCCAGATGGTGCTCGAGAGCAGCGACAATGTGCGGCAGGACATTCTGAACCGGTCGCTTGTCTATGTCGGCGGTGAAGAATATGGGCTATCGCTCCTTGACCGAGATCCGCTAGTGGTAGACAAGCAGGCGCGTGCCAGGTCAAATCAAATTGACGCTACGTCCTCTGCCAGCTCGTCTACGTCCGCCAGCCGCTTGATCCGCAGCAACCCTAACCTGCTCCCTTCTGCGGGCCCCGGCGTGCCCGATCCCGGCAGTGCGCCCAAGGTAGATCTCTCGTCCGCCAAGCCCGCGGCGACGCTAGCGGATGCGGAAAGACTGCAGACTCAATATCAGTCGCAGCTCGATCTTTTGTCCAAAGAGGGTCAAGCGCACTTTGGATTTGTGGAGTACGATCCGCCCACGTTTGTCGTAGTGAGCAAGCAGCTGGTCTTGCAGATGACGCTGAAGAACTCGGCGCGGTTCGACCCGGAAAAAACGAATATCTACAAGCGCGCCGCCCAAACGTTCGATCTGTTTGTAGCTCCGAAGATGAGAGACGTTCTTGACCGGGTTCCCGACGCACCGGTCGACTTTTATGATTTTTCGGTGGTGAATCCCCTTACGCCGACGTCCTTAGGTAAAGAACGGTCTGAGGCGATCGAGTATCTGTTTCCCAAGAAGCTAGCGCAGCGCTTCGCCAACAATGAAGTCACAAATCAAGAACTGATCGACAAGAGCCAGGTCCTTATCAACGGTGTTCGCATCGCCTTGAATCTGCAGCTCGTTGAATAGGTCATTTTTTCTGTTTGGGCGGGAAGTCCTGGAACGATTTCTTCACGAGCTCATTCACTTCTTTATCCATTTCCTTGAGGGCCTTATCAGGATCGCGAAAATTCTTCCGGTAGCTTGTCTCCCACACAGGCTTGGATGCGCCGGGTGGGACGATATGAAAGACGATTTGGCCATCAACCTTCATCCACGTGGTGGGAGCGATGACTGGGCCATTTCCGAGGCCAAAGCCCGGCGCCTGATCCGCGGTGGTTGAGGGTCCAGGATCGGCCTGGCTCACTCCACCCGCCCCAAGCTGCGAAGACCCGCCGCCATCGTAGGAAATGTAAAAGTCAGGATTCTCTTTTACCTCGACGAATCCCTTGGCGGCCAACTCGCGATTCACGGCTTTCACGATCTTGAGGTCCAGGACCTGATTGGTGTCGGGATTCTGCCGGGTCATTAAGCGGTTCCCACGCCACATGTACTTCTTGTGCTCGGAGAAGTTGAAGGTGTCGTCAGCCTTGGTGGAAATCTTCTGCGCGCGCGTCGCCGCGGCCATCAACAGCAAGCACACCATGCCAACCAGCAATACCCCACGTCGATTCGTCATTGGCCTCGACCTCCGTGTTTCAGGATTTTGGCTCCGCAGGCGGCGCGTGCCATTTTGCCGGAGGAACGACGACGTTTCCTTCCGGCTGAACCATGTAGTGTGGCGACATAATCTGGACGCCAAATTCGTTGAAGGCATCCTGGATTTGTGAATACAAGTCGGACAGCGATTCGATGCGCTGCTTCTCGTCCTCCAGCCGCGCGATCAGAGTGTATTCCACGTAGAAATCCGATAACTGGCGCTGCAAAACGTAAGGCGCCGGACGCTTGCGAATGTTCGGCGTGCGGTCCGCAGCTCGGAGGAGGAGAGCGTGCACCTGGCGCCACGGTGCGTCGTATCCGATGGTCACGGAAGGGCTCACGATCATCCCGTCGGGATGGCCAAGGCGCGTGAAATTAATCGTGGGGGTTCCCACCAGCACGGAATTCGGAATGGTCACTTCCTGCCACTCGATGGTCCGTATCTTCGCGGCCAGCAGTCCGACTTCCAGCACTTCCCCTTCCGTTTCATTGATCTTGACCCATTCGCCTGTGCGTATGGCTTTCGAATAGACAACGAACAGCCCGCTCATGATCTGGTTGAGGATGCCGCTGGAACCCAGAGACACCACCAAGCCCACGAACACGCTGATACCTTTGAACGCGTCGGTCTGCGACCCGGGAATATAGGGGTAGGCCACAACCACGGCGAAGATCCAGACAATAGCTGCGAAGATCCGCTGTGTAGCCCGCGCGACGTCAGGATCCATCCAGTAGACGCGGATATTTCCATTGGCGATCTGTTCGAAGAGAGCGCGGCCGAGGCGCACTACCCATCGCGTAACTGTAAAGATTACCGCTACCGCCAAGATTCCGGGCAGGGCATGCAGAGCGGCGATCCCCAACTGCCGAAGCAGGTCGATTACGTAGGAGCCGGCTTGGTAGCCCCACGGCGCCGTATAAGGAAAACACCGCAGCGATAGCGTGACCCAGAGGTAAATGGTGACTAGAGTCAGCACCCAAGCGCTAGTACGAACAAGCGAGTAAACCGTGGCAGCGATGTAAGGCAACAAATCGAAGCCGAATACGGTCAGCCCCTTGGGAAGCATGGATTCGCGACTGCGCGCAAACCGGACAAAGCGCATGTGCAAATTCCAGACCAAGAGGCAAAACCCGATCAGCAGAGCCAGTCCTACTAAAGTGAAGATGATGGCGGAGCGGATTACAGGCCAGGAGCGTTCCTCGACGCGAGCTTTGAGAGCTTCGTCGAGATTGCCAAGCACGGTACGCTGCGCCTCCTCCAAAGTCTCACCCGACTCTCTGTCCAGATCGCTTGGACCGAGGAAAAAAAGAACCTGGCCCCGGCCAACGAAGCCGACACCCTCCTGGTTTTCAACCTTGATGGGGCGGACGACGATGTCCGAGGAGGAGGCGTTCAGAGGCAGCTCGTACAAGCGTTCGGTGGCACGTTCCGCGCGTTCCTGTGGGGTGATTCCGGCCAACGGCGCCCGTTGAAAGGCAATGGTCCTGTTCCAAAAGATGATCTGCGCTTCGCTCTTACCTCGAGAGGTTGCAGCGTTTCCGGCATCGGCGGCCGCTAACCTAGGGAGGAACGTTGCGGCAAGGAGTGTTGAGAGGAAGAGCAGAAGCAGAAGTTTGACAACAAATCGGCTCGAGCGCACAGGATTGCCTGGACCCTGATGCAAAGGAGGTGACCTCAATTCTTCCTGGAGCGGCGTTACTTGGCTACAGTTTGCCTCTGCCACAAACTTCGTGCAACCTTCGACAGCTGCGGATGCCGGTGCCGGTCAGTGCCCGGCAACTTGCTGATGGGTCATGCGCGCGGCCAGTTCTTCCTTGGCAAGCTCGAGCGCGTCGCTTGCCGTGACCCTGGCGAAAATATCCATGGACCGAGCGATGAGTCCGGTCCACCCGGTCTGATGGCTAGCTCCCAATCCAGCGCCGTTGTCCCCGTGGAAGTATTCGTAGAACAGAATATAGTCCTTCCAATTAGGATCATCCTGGAACTTCTTGCTGCCGCCGTAGACGGGCCGGTGTCCAGTCTGGTCGCGTAGGAAGATCTTTTCGAGCCGGGATGCAATTTCCTTGGCCACCTCGAACAGAGTCTTCATTTGTCCCGAACCGGTCGGGCATTCCACCTTGAATTCGTCCCCGTAGAACTGATAGAGGTTCAACAGCCCGCGAATCAGCAACGCGTTTACCGGCATCCAGACCGGCCCGCGCCAGTTGGAATTCCCACCAAACATGCCAGTATTCGACTCTGCCGGCAAGTATTGGACTTTGTATTCCTCTCCTCCAACATGAAAGACAAACGGATTCTCCAGGTGGTAGCGCGAAAGCGAACGGATCCCATAAGGGCCGAAGAACTCGTTCTCGTCCAACATGTAGCCCAGAATTCGCTGGACTTTTTCCTTATTGCATACGGCAAGCAATCGGCGCCCCTTGTACCCGACGAAGTGGTCGTCCGCCGGAGCGATCTTTTTCAACACTTCGGGATGCCGTTTCCGGAACAGATCGATCAGCTGCATCAAGCGCGGGTGTCGCGCCGCTATTCCTTGCTCGACGACCGTCGAAGCACAAAGAGGCAACAATCCGACCATCGATCGAACTTTGAGCCGTACGGCGCGGCCGTCAGGAAAGTGCAGCAGGTCGTAAAAGAAGCCATCGCTCGTATCCCACATCTCGTCGTGGTTCACACCAATGCGGTCCATCGCATAGGTAATCCAGAGAAAATGCTCCAGGAAGCGGTAAGCGACTTCCTCATACATGGGATCGGTATCCGCCAGAATCAAGGCGATTTCGAGCATGTTTTGGCAGTAAAAAGCCATCCAAGCTGTTCCGTCAGCCTGGTCAAGGTTTCCGCCTGTGGGCAACTGCGCGCTGCGGTCGAACACGCCGATATTGTCCAGTCCCAGAAAGCCGCCCGCGAATACATTTCGACCTTGAGGGTCTTTGCGATTCACCCACCAGTTGAAATTCAACATGAGTCCTTGAAAAGCGCGCTCGAGAAACCGCAGATCGGTCCGGCCGAGATCCTTCTCGATGTTGAAAAGAAAGAGCGTAGCCCACGCGTGGACAGGAGGGTTTACGTCGCTGAAATTCCATTCATAGGCGGGAATTTGCCCGTTGGGATGGGAGTACAAACTTCGCAGCATCAGGAGAAGCTGCTCCTTCGCGAAATCGAAATCCACCAAGGAGAGCGACAGTGTATGAAACGCGAGGTCCCACGCGGCATACCAGGGATACTCCCACTTGTCGGGCATGGAAATCACATCGCTATTGAGCATGTGGAACCATTCCGCATTTCGGGCGTGCCGGCCCTCGTTGCTCATGAGGGGGTGGGCTTCGTGCTCATCCAGCCATTTGTCCAAGTCAAAGTAGTAATACTGTTTGGTCCACAACATTCCCGCGAGCGCCTGCCGATGCACGCGCTTTTCATCGTCGTTCATTGAGCTTGGTGTAATCCGCTGGTAGAACTCGTCCGCCTCGGACAGCCGTTCGGAAAGCAACGCATCAAAACGATCGAATGGTCTTGACTCCAATGTTGGACTCAGCCGCAGCCGCACCGTTCGCGACTCTCCGCCTGGAATATCCAGAACATAGTGAGCCGCGGCTTTAGTGCCTGACTTTTCCGGGTTCACCGCGCCGCGATTTCCGGCAACCAGGTATTCGTGAAAGCCGTCTTTCACGTAGGGACAGGCATTCGGCTGCCCCCAGAGCTTTACGGCGTTCGACTCGTTCTCTGTAAAGAGCAACTCCGCAGCATCTTGACAACTCAACAGGATATCGCCGAGTACAGGGTGAGAAGCATGAATCACACCCCCAGCCGCCTCGCGCAACGAGGGCTTCGCGATAAAGTGCCCCCAAGACCATGTGTTCCGGAACCACAGCGTCGGTAGCAAATGCAAACTGGCCGCCTCTGGCCCGCGGTTGTGGGCGGTGATGCGGATCAGAATGTCTTCTGGACTGGCCTTCGCAAACTCCACAAAGACGTCGAAATAACGGTCTTGGTCGAAAACACCAGTGTCGAGTAGTTCGTATTCGAACTCATCGCGGGAGCGATTCCGGCTGGTCTCGACCAAATCCCGGTAGGGAAATTCCCGTTGCGGGTATTTGTACAGATATTTCATGTAGGAATGTGTCGGCGTGCTGTCGACGTAGAAGTAGTATTCCTTCACATCCTCGCCGTGATTGCTCTCACTGTTGGTAAGACCGAACAGCCGTTCCTTCAAGATCGGGTCGCGCCCGTTCCACATCGCCACGGAAAAACATAAGTGCTGCTTATCGTCGGAGAACCCAGCTATGCCATCCTCGCCCCACCGGTAGGCGCGGGAGCGTGACTGATCATGGGTGAAATAGTTCCACGCATTGCCATCGGCGCTGTAGTCTTCCCGGACGGTTCCCCACTGGCGCTCGCTCAGATAAGGTCCCCATTTTTTCCAAAGAATGCCCTTCTCGCGCGCGTCATTGAGTCGCTTTTGCTCTGCGGTATCGTTGAAGAATGGCGCAACTGGCTGGGTGTTCGACATGGCCTACTCCTCGCCTAACAAGCGGTATGGCTTCAGCAACATAGCCTCCGGCACGTATTGCTAACGCGCATGTATATGCTAACGGGGGTGTTTGCGCAAGGCGAGCTGTCACATCCGCGCGGGCGATCAGAGGCGGCGTTGAGGGTTATCGAAATTTCGGCCAGCCGACCCAGGAGTACTGCCACGCCAGCGAAACGTTCTGGTAGTTCCCACCGAAGCTGATGTAAGCGCCGTTGCTATAACTGAATTTGATGGACTGGTGTTTGTTGATCGGTATCGACGCAGTCGCGCCCACCCGCGAACTTCTTTGTTCCGTTATGGGGTTCTGCACGCCGTTCAGGCTGGTTTTTCCGCCGAACCAGAAATTGCCGTCTAACGACACCCAAAGGCGCGGCTTGATGTCATAGCTCAGATGAAGTTCAAAGGCTCCGACCGGCTGCTCTGTCTGTTTCTGGAGTCCTGGAAAGTACTGATTGTGGGAGAAAAACTCAGGATTCGTGGTGAAGAACCAGACCGCCCCGTAGGTGTCCAGTACCCAATGTCCCCAGCTTTGTGAGTAGCCCAGTTCGGGCTTAAACGCCCAGCGGTTGTTGCCCCAGTTCAGCAAGCGGGTCGGGTCGTACTGCCCGGTGGGCATCTGGACCTTGAGGCTTGCGCCAAGCAGCCTCTTCTGTTTCCACTTGCTGAATTGCTGCAAATTCATCGCGGGGCCGCCCATGAGATTCACGGAGAATCGCACGTAGGAATCCAGCAGGCCGGAGCGGTAAGCGTACTTGGGTACTTGCAGAACGGTGCCGTTAAAGTCGCCAACCCCGTAAGGCACAATGAACGTGATATTCGCAGTGCGCCCGAAGCAGTTCAGCGTGTGGTAGTAGCTGAAGATGGGCATATTAATCTTCGCGGTCGCACCCGTAATCGGCACGGCGCCGTCGAACAGCAATCCGCCACTGAAATGGGAATACGTGAGGATGATGGCGTTCGAACCCGTCGGGGTAATGAGATAGGCGCGTGGCGCCAGATCTTGTCCGAAGGCGCTGATGCCGGAACAGAGCGCCATCGCTGCAAAAAAAAGCATGTGGCCTGGGCGGGTCCTCATATTTGCCTGGTTGCGAAACGGAGCGATTGCTGGCCCTGATTACAACACATCGCCGAGAGACTTTTCCATCTGGATTCGCACTCGCCTCTTCGGCCAGCGGTGCCAGCAACATTTACGGTTCTTTTTTAGCATCGCCGATGTACACTCGGCCTATTCGTCAGGTCCCACTTCCCGAGGCCAGAGACGCCGGGAGTGGAACAATCTTCTGCTTCGAACCAAATGCCATGAAAAAGAAACATAACCGTAAGACCGCCCGGGTTGTCCACAAACGCCGGCCGGTGGACGACTGGGAACACAGCTGGCTGGAGCACTGGAGCAAGGCAGGAACTTCCGGTTACGAACTCCCCGCGACCGGGTCGGGCGCGGAAGAAGCCGAATTCTTAACCGACACCCGCACGCCGGAAAAGGAAATCGCCCGGCTGGAGAGAATTCAAAACGAATTCATCGAGGGCTTTCGCGGGCTGTACGACCTTGGCCCCGCGGTGACTGTGTTCGGGTCGGCGCGATTCAAGGAAAACCATCCGTACTACAAGCTTGCGCGCGCGGTTGGAAATGAGCTGGCCAGAGCCGGTTTTGCTACGTTGACCGGCGGTGGTCCGGGAATCATGGAAGCGGCCAATCGCGGCGCGTACGAATCCGGCGGGGTAAGTTGCGGGCTGAATATCGTTCTTCCGCATGAACAAGCCGCGAATCCCTATCTCCACAAGAACATCGACTTCCGGTACTTCTTCACGCGCAAAGTCATGCTCGTCAAATATTCGTGCGCGTTTGTGGTAATGCCCGGAGGCCTGGGCACGCTGGACGAGATGTTCGAAGCCGCCACGTTGGTTCAGTGCAAGAAAATCGGACCGTTCCCTGTAATCCTGATGGGCAAGTCGTTCTGGAAAGGCCTGCAGACTTGGGGCAAGCACCTGATGAAGCATGGCGTTTTCGAAAAGAAAGAACTGGGCTTCGGCCGAATTACCGACTCGCCGCGTGAGGCCGTCGATCTGATTCTGCAAAGTCTACCTTCTGGAGTCCGCAGCCGGTTGAAACCAACTGCCTGACCTGACGTTTCCGGAGAACGCAAATGCAAATCAAGGTGATCGGCGCATCGGGCGGAGAGGTCACCGGTTCCGCCTACATGCTGGAAACAAAAAAGGCACGAGTGCTAATTGACTGCGGCATGTTCCAGGGAGGCAAGAAGTCCGAGGCTCTCAACCGCCCGCCGATGAATCCGAACAAGCGGCTCGATGCGGTTCTTCTGACCCACGCTCATCTGGACCACACCGGCCGTTTGCCTCTACTCGCGCAAATGGGATATCGCGGGCCCGTTTTTGCGACCGCCGCCACGATCGATATGAGCGCCTTGATCCTTCGCGACTCCGCGAAGATCCAAACCCAGGATGTTCTGCGGCAGAACCGCCGGCTTGAACGTGAAGGAAAGCCTTTGCGCGAACCACTCTACGAGATGGAGCAGGCCGAACAAATCATCTCGCAGATGCGCGGCGTTGCCTACCGCAAGACGGTACAAATCGCGGATGGGGTGGAAGCTACCTGGGCCGAAGCCGGGCACATGCTCGGCTCTGCCAGCATTAAGTTAACCGTCGCCGAAGGCGAACAGCAAAAGACCGTTGTCTTCTCGGGAGACCTCGGCCCGATGGGCGTGCCGATCCTGCGCGACTATGAACCTTTTCACCATGCCGATCTGGTTTTCCTGGAATCCACTTACGGCGACCGTGACCACCGACCTTTTAATCAGACCGTTGATGAGTTCGTGCGCGTGGTGAAATCGGCGGTGGCCGGGGGTGGAAAGATCCTGGTCCCGACGTTTGCCGTGGGCCGCGCGCAATTGCTGATCGGCCTGCTCGGTTGGATGTTCCGCAAGCAAGCGGCACAGCCTTTCCCTATTTTTCTAGACAGCCCAATGGCCATCGAAGCGACGAAGATCTACGTGAAGCACAAGGAAATCTTCGACGAGCAGATGACCAAGTTCATTGCCGAGCGGCCGTTGCGGGACGACTTGAAAAGCCTTAAGGTCACCGCTTCACCCCAGGAATCGATGAAGATCAATGACTTCCAAGGGTCTTGCATGATCCTGGCGGGAGCGGGCATGTGCAATGCCGGGCGAATTCTCCATCACCTCAAACGCAACCTGTGGCGCGAGGAGGCGCGCGTCCTGATCGTCGGCTTTCAGGGGCACGGCTCTTTGGGGCGTCGCCTGGTGGAAGGTCAACAGATGGTCAGTATCCATGGGGAAAAAATCATGGTGCGTGCGAAGGTTCACACCTTGGGTGGTTTCAGCGCGCATGCCGGGCAAAAGGATTTGTTGAATTGGTTCAGCGCGGTTGCGCCTAGTAAGCCTCGAGTGATACTGACTCACGGAGAAGATAAGGCGCGGAGAGTCTTGTCCGCCGAGATCAAGAAGCGCTTCGGTTTGTCTTCTTCCCTTCCGCGGATGGGAGAGGTAGTGAGCCTCTAAGTCCGCGCCACCGATTTTCTCGTTCTTTGGCGCTAAGCCGATTGTGCGGTAGACTGTCCCTCCCCGACTCCCTGCCGATCAGGTATCTTTCTGCTTGCCGAGGTCGTCAAACTCATATGCGATTCACGCTCGAAAACGCTGAACCCGACGTACTGGGATGGTCGCACCCGATTGTCCGGGAATGGTTTCTGACCCGGCTCGGCGCTCCAACCGAGCCTCAGGAGCAGGGTTGGCCTTTCATTCTGAAGGGCGCCACCACGCTGATTTCTGCCCCGACCGGTTCGGGAAAAACGCTCGCGGCGTTTCTCGCGTGCATTGATCGACTCTTCCGCAAGGCCATTGCCGGGGAGTTGGAGGATCGCACGGAAGTGCTGTACGTCTCTCCGCTCAAGGCCCTGAGCAACGACATCAAGACCAATTTGGAAGTCCCACTTGGGGAGATCCAGCGCCTGGCGATGGAGCGCGGATTTCTCATGCCGCAAATCCGCGCCGCGGTGCGAACAGGCGACACGTTGATGCCGGAACGGCGCGCGATGTTGCAACGTCCGCCGCACATCCTCGTGACGACACCCGAATCCCTCTACATTCTGCTTACTGCGGAGAAGAGCCGGGAGATTCTCAAGTCGGTTCAAACGGTCATTGTGGACGAGATTCATGCTGTGGCTGACGATAAGCGTGGTTCGCATCTCGCGCTTTCCCTAGAACGCCTGGAGGCACTCGCGGCGACTCCTCCTGTTCGCATCGGGCTGTCCGCCACGCAGAAACCCATTGAGGTGATCGCACATTTTCTTACCGGCAGTGGCCGTCCCGATCCAGTTGTCGTGCAGATCGGCCACCAACGCAAAGTGGACCTTGCCGTAGAGGTTCCTGCCAGCGAACTCGGGCCGGTGGCGTCGCATGAAATGTGGGATGAAATTTACGAGCGAGTGGCGCAGCTCGTGCGGCAACACCGTTCGACACTTGTTTTTGTAAACACGCGCCGGCTAGCCGAGCGCGTCGCTCACCATCTGGCGGAGCGGCTCGGAAATGACGCGGTGGCCACCCACCATGGCAGCCTGTCGCGCAAGCTACGGCTGGCGGCCGAGAAAAAATTGAAGGCAGGGGAAATTCAGGTTCTTGTCGCCACGGCGTCGCTCGAACTCGGCATCGACATAGGTGCGGTCGATCTGGTGTGTCAGATCGGGTCCACGCGATCAATTTCCGTGGGGTGGCAGCGAATCGGCCGCGCCGGCCACTGGCACGGAGCGATCCCCAAGGGGCGCATTTTTGCCACGACCCGCGATGAACTGGTGGAAAGTGCGGCGTTGGTTCATGCCATGAGACAGGGCCACTTGGATGCTATCGAGGTCCCACAAGCGCCTTTGGATGTGCTGTCTCAGCAGATTGTCGCGATGTGCGCGTGCGAAGAGTGGGGCGAGGACGAACTGTTCGCAGTGATTCGCCGCGCGGATCCCTACCGCGAACTGCCGCGGGAGCAATTCGAAACGATCATCGAAATGCTTTCGGAGGGAATTAATGCGCGTCGCGGCCGTTATGGGGCTTATCTGCTGCGCGATCGCGTGAACCATCGCCTCCACGGGCGGCGGGGAGCACGCCTGACCGCAATCACCAGTGGCGGCGCGATACCCGACAATGCGCTGTATTCGGTGATTGCGGAGCCCGAAGGCACGATGGTAGGCACGGTCGATGAGGATTTTGCTGTGGAGAGCCTGGGGGGCGACGTCATGCTGCTGGGTAACACTTCCTGGCGCATCCGGCGTGTGCATGCGGGGCGCGTCCTGGTCGAGGATGCAAACGGCGCGGCGCCAACAATTCCGTTCTGGCGCGGCGAAGCCCCCGCAAGGACCGCTGAGCTTTCCGAGCAAGTTTCGGAGGTTCGGGCCAAGGTGGACGAACTCACGCGAAACCTGAAGCCGGGGATGGACCTGAGGACCACGCCGGAGGCGATTCCGGCTCTGGAATGGCTACAAAGCGAGTGCGGCCTCGATCAGTCCGGCGCGGAACAGCTTGTCGAGCACATCATCACGGGCCGGGCAGTGCTCGGCGCAGTTCCCACGCAATCCACCGTGGTCGCAGAACGGTTCTTCGACGAGAGCGGCGGGATGCAACTCGTGATTCACGCTCCGTTCGGCGGCCGGGTCAACAAAGCGTGGGGCTTGGCGCTGCGCAAGCGATTCTGCCGGTCGTTCAACCTGGAATTGCAGGCTGCGGCGACCGATGACGGCATCAATATATCTCTCGCGGAGCAACATAGCTTCCCTCTAGCGGATGTCTTTCGATTTCTGCACCCGTCTTCACTGGAAGAAGTGCTACAGCAAGCGGTGCTAGCCTCGCCAATCTTCACGGCTCGATGGCGTTGGGATGCGTCCCGCGCGTTGATTCTTCGGCGTTTTCAGGGCGGCAAGAAGGTCGCGACCGTCCACGTGCTGCTTCAGGTCGAGGATGATGACCGCCGGCTGGTGGCGGACGGCCAGCTCCAGGACCTGCTGCCGGGTCTGCCCCCAGGTCAGGGTCTGCCAGCCGCCGCCGTCACCGGGCGCCTGGTTGGACAGGGCGGGCGCGTCGCCCGAGCTCCCCGCGGTCGCCCGCAGCAGGTCGCAGACCGTCCGGCCGGCGATGTCGCGCTCGACGATCACGATCTTGAGGGCCGGATCGGCGCGATGCAGGTAGTAGGCCGTCCACAAACCGGTGAGGCCGGCGCCCAGGACGGCGACGTCGGCGTCAGTGGTGCCGTCGAGCGGCGGTCGGGGCGACAGGTCGTCGCCGGCCGTCTCGAGCCAGTACGAGGTGCGTCGATAGTCGGTCACGGCGACGAAGGGTACGCTCGCCAGGGGCCCGGCACGCCAGCAGTTCCGGGGCGCGGTCCGCCGCCCCGCGGGCTCCGACCCTCGCTGGATTGCGCCCACGCGCTACGCTCGACGCACCACCCCCGCCCGAGGACGCCTGCGATGACCGACACGCCCACCACGCTCGGCGAGCTGTT
>Ga0207761_1000085_pt1 | contig 28096 bp, 22 predicted proteins | sample LuqExpMetageno34_FD_187792 | JGI IMG/M metagenome (GOLD analysis project Ga0207761, IMG submission 187792) | Tropical forest soil microbial communities from Luquillo Experimental Forest, Puerto Rico - Sample 34 (SPAdes) | ecosystem: Environmental > Terrestrial > Soil > Tropical forest ... | reverse complement strand
CGGGGACGAGACGTTCGTATCCTTGGACAGTGCGAGTGCGTGAGCGAGGGGGACGAATGCGGCTGATGGTCGAGGGGTTGAGCAAGATGTATCGTGGCGGGGTGCAAGCGCTGCGTGGGGTGAATCTGGCGCTGCGGCCTGGGGTATTGGGATTGCTGGGGCCGAACGGGGCGGGGAAGTCCACGCTGATGCGGATTCTGGCGACGATCACGCAGCCGTCGGCGGGACGGGTGGTCTGGGATGATGCCGACATTGCGAAAGACCCTGACGCGTTGCGAACCGTACTTGGGTATCTGCCACAGGATTTTGGCGTTTACCCGAATTTGAGCGCCATCGAGTTTCTGGATTACCTGGCAGCGGTGAAGGGAATCCCGGCGGACGCGGCGCGACGGCGGATTTCGGAGTTGCTGGCGCTGGTGAATCTGGCGGATGCGGCGAGGCGTCCCCTGGGAGGATATTCGGGAGGGATGCGGCAGCGCGTGGGAATTGCGCAGGCGCTGCTGAACGATCCCAAGCTTCTTATTGTGGATGAGCCGACCGCGGGGCTCGACCCGGAAGAGCGGGTGCGGTTTCGGAATTTGCTTTCGGAACTTTCGGGCGAGCGAATCGTCATTCTGTCGACGCACATCGTTTCGGATGTGGAAGCGGTCGCGACGGAAATTGCGATTCTGGCGCAAGGGCAGTTGCTGGCGCACGGCGCACCCGAGGAATTGTTGGAGCGAGTGAACGGGAAGATCTGGGAAGTGGTGGTGCCGAGCGGGGAACTGCCGGCGTTGCGGGCGAAGCATCTGGTTAGCAGCACGGCGCACAGGTCGGACGGCGTGCATGCGAGGGTGGTTGCGGATGCGGCACCGGGTGCGTCAGCGCGGGCGCTCGAGCCTTCGCTGGAAGATGCGTATCTGGCGGTGCTGGTGTCGCAGCGCAATGGTGTGCCGGCGGGAGTGGCGGCGTGAGGGCGGCTCGCAAAGCGGCGGTTGGGCGGAACACGAAGGAAAGAGAGATTCATCGCACAAAAGGCGTGCGATGGCGCAGCGTTCCTCACTGCGCAGACTTCGTTCGGAATGACGGGGTTGGGGGTTCTCGACAAACCGCGAAACCGATGGCCGGAGGGGTGGCGTGAGCGGCGGCTGGCATTCGGTGGCGGCGATCGCGCGGGCGGACTTTCAGGAGCGGACCCGGCGGTACAGTTTTTTGCTGGCGCTGTTGTTCGCGGTGTTTCTCGGCTACGCGACGGCCACGGGAAAAGTGTTCATTCAGTTTGATGAGTATCGTGGCGTGTATACGTCGGGATGGATCGGCACGCTGATGGCATTGACGATCACTTGTTTCGTGTCGCTGGTGGGATTTTATGTCGTGAAAAATTCGGTGGAGCGCGATCGCGCGACCGGCGTGGGGCAGATTCTGGCGGCGACCCCGCTTACCAAGGCCGAGTATGCGTTCGGCAAATTTCTGAGCAACTTTGCGGTGCTGTCGGCGATGGTGGGAGTATTAGCCGTGGCCGCGGTAGTGATGCAGTTCATCGTGGGAGGGGATTCGCAGTTGGATTTGTGGCCGCTGCTTTCGCCGTTCCTGCTGATTGCGTTGCCGACGGTGGCGCTGACCGCGGTGGTGGCGCTGTTCTTTGAGATGGTGCCGTGGCTGCGCGGTGGATTTGGAAATGTGGCTTGGTTCTTTGTGTGGAACCTCACGCTAGCGGCGCCGATCTGGAGCGGGCGAGGATGGCTGGACCCGATGGGACTGGTCGCGGTGATGCAGACTCTTGGCGAGCAAGCGAAGAAATACGTGCCTGGGTACAAAGGAGGCATGTCGTTTCAGATCAATATTGGACAGCAAATTCAGGTGATTCCGGGCTGGCGATTTGCGGGGATTCCGTGGAGCGCAGAACTGGTGGCGTTGCGGTTGATGTGGTTCGGAGTGGCTTGCGGGGTCGCGTTGCTGGCGGCGATGTGGTTCGACCGTTTCGATACGGCGAAGTTGGCTGGGGCGAAGAAGAACCAGAAAGCAGTTGCAGCGAGCGTTGCAGGTGAACCTGCAAGCGGCGGCATGGGCAGAGGAAGTCGCGTTGCTGCGCCGATTCACTTGACTCCACTGGCGGTGCCGGCGACGGTGCATGCGTCTGGGAGACTCTTTGCGGCGGAATTGCGGCTGGCGCTGTTCGGGTTGCGCTGGTGGTGGTATGCGGTGGCGGCGGGATTGTTGATCGCGGAGTTTGCCGCGCCGCTCGAGGTGTCGCGTGGGCCACTGCTAGCCAGCGCATGGATGTGGTGCGTGTTTGTGTGGTCGGGGATGGGCGCGCGGGAATCCCGTTATGAAACGAAGGCGCTTTTGTTTTCGTGCGCGAAGATTCTGCCACGGCAACTGCTGGCGTGTTGGATGGCCGGAGCGGCGGTAGCGGTGTTGATGGGCGCGGGAGCGGCCGTGCGGCTGGCGTTAGCCGGAGATGCGGCGGGCTTGCTGGCGTGGTTGGCAGGCGCGCTGGTGTTGCCGTCGGTTGCGCTGTTTTTGGGCGTGCTGAGCGGGACGAGCAAGCCGTTCGAGGGCGCGCTGACGTTGGCCTGGTATGTGGGGCCGATGAACCGCACACCGGGATTGGATTTTACAGGCGCGGCGAACGGAACGCGCGAAATGGGATACGCGGTGGTTGCTTTGATGATTGCGGCGGGATGTGTGGTGGGAGCAAGCGCAATGCGGGCGAGGCAACTGCGGAGCATGTAAACGTGAAAAGTGGCTATCTTCTACGCCTGGAGGATGCAACCCAGGCCCCACCCTCAAAATGCAAGGGTGGGGCACCCGGCTGTTCCATCGGGTTCTGAGGAGCGGACTCGACCTATGCCAAGAACCGGTTCGTTTACCTTTGCGTCCAGCCGATCAGAGCATTTTTTGCTCAGTGTATTCGGCGGGAAATTAACAGGAAGGCAAGGAGTCCGGTTCCGAGCAAAACTAGGCACGAAGGTTCGGGAACGGCAGAAACGGTAAGGAAACCTCCCGAAGCCTGCATAAACCCACCGGCGCTTCCGTAGGCGCTTTGGCAATCCCGTCCGCAACTGAAAAATACCTGTCCGATCCGAACCTGAGAAAGATCATAGGTCGCCGGGATGTCGGGCAGGCGCTGTGACGGACTGTAGTCGTTCGTAATCTGTAGTACGTCACCATAACTGTCATGACCAAAGTCGAAGAAGTTTAAATACACCACAGCCGAGGATCCATCGGGTACTGGATCTCCTGTAGTTATAACGGCGGCATCCGGCAGAAACACAATCGGAGACGAGGAAATTGCAAAATTGAATGCGGTGGCGTTGGTAACGTCCCAATAAAACGAAGCGTTGAGTGCTTCTGGAATATTGTTCGTAGGAGCGAAGGTGATGTTCGAGAGCGTCACTTGGAAGACGCTATCAGCCATTACTGGACTGCTGGTAAACAAAATCAACACGAGTAAGAGAATTCCGGCGAACAAGTGCTGTCGCACAATCCCTCCTCTTTCCCAAACAGGGTAAGCACCAGGTTCCAACGGGCCTTGGATCCAAAGCGAGCTACGCCCTGCAGCTTTCGGAATTGCGCGCATTTGCCGTTCCAAAGTCAACGCAATAGTAGGGAGCGGCTTAATGTGTTGAAAAGTGGGCTCGACTTTGAACTGGAGACAGCAAGGCGACTTCCATTTTGTGAAAGAGAATTTCGACTTCGAGCAAAACAGTTCCGTGCTTTCCTTCCGTATCTGATTAGATTTCTGGTGAGGCCGACTCCCCGGTCGCTACCCGACCGGCAGGAGCAACCCGATTCGGGTTTCGGTCAGTGCGCCGTTGGCGGCCCTGGTGTCCCATCGGACCACACATTGGCCAAAACCATGAAAATGGTCACACGTTGTTCAGGGTTACTGGCGGCTATAATCGGCGAGCCAGGCAGATTGGCTCCCCAGCTTTTCTCGGCATCGCCCGCAACCAGAAACATCACGTGGGGATGCCAATTCTTGGCGCCGTCGTTCAGATACTGCTGCTTGGACATCATGTAGCACATCGCTCCAGGCGCAAGCGAGGGCAGTTCTTTCTTCTCGAGCGCCGACACGGTTGCCGCGCCGATCTCCGCTTTCGATTTTCCCGCGAGTGCCAGCCTGGTCTTCATAAAAAAGACAGGCAGAAAAGTACTTGCGGCTGCCGCATTGTAGCAGGTGGGGGCGCGCATTTTGGGATTCCAGAAGTCCGACGCATCGCTCGAGTTCGCCCATGATCGCTCAACAACGCAGACAAAACCATTCGTGCCTTTCACCGCGGTCGCATAGCCATCGCGCCGCAGCACCATCACTTCGGCCGCATCCGAAATCGATGCCGGAGCGGCACTGCGAGCCAGCGCGATTTCGGCATTCTCGTCCGGAATCAAATACTGATCGAGAGGCGCCATCGCCGGATAGGGAGCCGCCTTGTCCACCTGTGCTCGTAAACAGATCGGACAGAATGAAAAGACCAGAACAATCAATGCTAAAGCGGCGATCCTGCTATTGTTCTTCCGCATCGGAACCTCCAGTAGAAGCAATTGTGCGAACCCACATTTTTCGAACACTTTAGCGTGCTATCGAATCGCCCCAGTTATTTCCTGGCGGCGTTGGCTGCCATGCGAGCGCGGAAGTTCTTTTCCTGCTGAATTTCTTCGGCGCTGAAGGCGAATGCGAAGTCTTCGGGCTCGAAGACCTGGCGGATCTCTACGTCGCCTTCGCCATCGGGGGTGTTGGGGCACCGCTTGACCCACTCGATGGCCTCTTCAAGAGACTTCACCTGCCAGAACCAGAAACCGGCGATGAGTTCCTTGGTCTCGGCGAAGGGGCCGTCAACGACAGTACGGTTGTTGCCGGAGAAGCGGACAATGGCGCCTTTGGAAGAGGGGTGAAGACCGTCGTAGCCTATCAAAACTCCGGCTTCCAGAAGCTCGTCGTTGAATTTGTTCATGTCGGCCATGAGCTGGGGATCGGGGGGCGCGCCCTCGTCTTCTTTTTTGACTTTGGCGATGACCATGAATCGCATTTTGGTGGTCCTTTCGGGTTGAGTTGGTCTGACGCTCAAGTTCAGAGCTTACCTGCTGCTCTGTCGATATGTCGAACGAGGAGGTGCAGGATCGACACGGGTGACGGCTTTTTTTGGGGGGGCGAAGGCCCGGTTAACGGTGCCGGCTCATGCGTCGATGCAACACAGGCCTCACTGTGAGCCAGCGCGAATTTCTGAGGAGAGTCGCTTTAACACGCGGACACCCGCAGTGAACAAGGGTCTGCGACGGCCGCGGACCCCCTTGACCGCGGTGCGAGCGGAGCCCAGAATTAGCAGGTTTCCTTCCCCGATCTGTCGGAGTTCCTTCCCAAGGGGGCGGCATGAACCAACTCAGGCTTATTTTTGTGACACTGACGTTTGCCGTGTGCAGCACCTTGCCCGTGCCGCCAGCCGTTGCCCAACATGAGCATCCCGCTGGCGACCCAACTAAACTCGGTAAAGTCAGCTTCCCGGTTTCCTGCGACCCAGCGGTTCAGCCACAATTCAACAGCGCGGTGGCAATGCTCCATTCGTTTTGGTACGAGAAAGCCAGCGAAACCTTCGCCGCCGTCGCAGAGAAAGACGCCACGTGCGGCATGGCGTACTGGGGAATTGCCATGACTTACTGGCATCAAATTTGGGACGCGCCCGGCCCTGCTGATCTGAAAGCGGGAACTTCTGCCGTTGAAAAAGCAAAATCAGCGGGGGCAAAGACACAGCGTGAACGCGACTATATCGCCGCTATCGACACGTTTTACAGGGACTCGGATAAACTCGACCACCGCACTCGCGCACTGGCGTATGAGAAAGCAATGGAGCAACTGCAAACACGCTACCCAGACGACCATGAAGCAGCGATCTTTTATGCACTCGCTCTTATCGCTACCGCACCGCCAACGGACAAGACCTATGTGAATCAGAGAAAGGCTGGCGCCATCCTTGAGCCACTGTTTGCCGAACAACCGGAACACCCCGGCATTGCCCACTACATCATTCACGCGTACGACTATCCACCACTGGCTCCGAGTGCTTTGGACGCGGCACGACGCTACGCCAAGATCGCTCCAGACTCACCGCACGCACTCCATATGCCGTCACACATCTTCACCCGGCTCGGCTTGTGGCAGGAGTCGATTGATTCCAACCTCGCGTCAGCAGCTTCAGCCCAGAAAAACAACGCTCCGGGTAACGAGCTACACGCGAAGGATTATCTGATCTATGCCTACCTGCAAGGCTCCCAGGATCGCGAGGCGAAACAGGCGCTGGAAGCGCCGCCGCAAGGCCGCGCTGATGACCCACAGTACATGAACTGGCTCTACGCGATGGGCACTTCGCCCGCACGCTATGCTGTGGAACGGCATAACTGGGCCGAAGCTACTGCCCTGACGATACCGCCAAATACTTTTCCGGGCGGACGCTGGGCGTGGACTGAAGCGAATCTGCATTTCGCACGTGCGCTTGGTGCGTCACATACGGGCCAAACCGAAGTCGCCCGAAAAGAAGTACAGCAGCTTGTATCGCTCCGAGACACACTCGTCCAAGGTAACTACAGCAGCTATTGGGCTGACCAACTGGACATCCAGCGTGAGACGGCGACAGCGTGGATTACGCTGGCAGAAGGCAAGCGCGAGGACGCACTGACGCAGATGCGTTCTGCTGCCGACCACGAGGACAGGACCGACAAGCACAACGTCACACCAGGAGTGATTCTGCCCGCTCGCGAACTGCTGGGCGAGATGTTGCTCGAAATGAATCGCCCTGCGCAGGCGATGGTGGAGTTCGAGGCCACCCTGCGCACGGCGCCCAATCGTTTCAACGCGACGGCAGGCGCCGCGCGTGCGGCCAAGCTATCCGGCGATGATGCGAAGGCGAAGACCTACTATGCCAAGCTCCTCGCCATGTGCGATCACGCTGACGGAAACCGGCCCGAGCTGCAGGACGCTCGGTCGCTCTTAGCCAAGAAATGAGCATCTTGCGGCAATATAACCGCTGCGACTCGGGATCGCGGCGCACGGCATGAGTGCCAGGTTCATTCCAAAGAAAGCGTAGCAGCGGACTACCCAAGCGCTACCATTTCTTCCGAAGAGGCGTAAAGGGACTATAATCGGGCCGCTGGAAGGAATCTGCGTGTGAAGGTAAGCAAACACATTCGCGGGCTTTTCTTGAGGTGGTTGAACTTTTCGCCCGCGTTGCTTGCCAGAACGCAAGAGGAGACGGAACTTCAGCACACCAGCATTGATGTGCTCCTACGCGACGCGCTGGAGAAACACTTAAACGACCTGAAGGTAGCGCGCCAGGAAGAAAAGGAAGCGGCGACGAGAGAGTATGCGCGGTTGGTCTTGAGAGCGCATTTCGCAGAAGATCGCAACGAATTTCTGACTGAAGACGGCATCCGCCGGGTCGGCAAACGCGGGGCCTGGTCCTGAACCAACGGTAATCCGGCGCAATCCCCAGAAACCAAAACGGCTGATTGAAAACCACGAAGTGCAATCGTGGTGCCCGCAAAAGGCGCTTCGCATATTGGCGCGTGATGTTCATCGTGAAGGAATCAAGTCAAAACCCGCACGCTTGCAAAGCAAGGGGTGCGGCACCCGCGCAAAGTTGGTAATGGAACCGGTTCTCCGTTTTTCCGGTGAGTCGAGCTATGATACGGCGCGCGGAGACCCGATTGCCAACTCAACTTCAAAGGCCCGTCTGGTGGAGAATCATCGTAGGGGCCCTGCTGATTTTTGTCGAAGTTAAGAACAACATCCATCCGGCGGCGAATCTGTTGAAGGCCAGCACTCCGGGCGAACAGCTTGTAATGAACTTTGCGATGGCAACCCTGATCGCCATCGGCTGTTGGTTGGTCTTTACGGGAATCGCACCATTCTTTCGCAAGGCTAGGTAACTGGCCAAGGTCCTGATGTAATCCTGCGCAATTCCCAGGAACCCAAACGGCTGATTGAAAATTACAAAGTGCAATCGCGCGCCCGGAAAAGCGCTTCGCACATTGGCGCGTAATGCTCATCGGGCAGGAATCAAGTCAAAATCCGCACCCTTACAAATTAAAGGGTGCGCCACCCACGCACCCAAGACCCACCCTCAAAATGCGAGGGTGGCGCACCCGGCACCACGCGCGGTTCGTCGGTTGCCTCTGACGGCATCAGAAGGTGCCGGCACACGTTGTTTGCAGGCCCAGGCGGATCGCGCCAGATCGCACATCCTCCGGCGTGATCACGTTAATGACGGCTTCAGCGAGGCGCGAGTCCACCCTTACGACCAGACGGATGGTGCCAGAGCGCTTACCAGTGAGATGGGGAATGCCGTTCGAGAGGGTCAATTCGGCGATAGAAGAATCGCTGACTGACCATTCGGCCTGAGTTGTGAGGGTGTTGCTACGGGTGTCGAGGAGATTGAATTGCTGTGTGTCGTTAACGAGCATGTTACCGGAATTGGGAGAGATGCTGAGGCCGTTGTCAGGAGGGGCACATGGAGCCTTGGGAGAGGTGGATTGCTGTGGGAAATGGGAGCGCGCGGGCGGAACGGTGGCGGCTGGTTTGGAACAGGGCGTGGGAGGAGCTAACCAGGCAGAGTTGACGGTGCCCGAGGCGGTATCTTCGGGGTTGATCACGTTTATGTGTGCTTCACCCGAGCGGGAGTCGACACGCCCATTCAGGCGGGTTTTGCCAGTTTGCTTGCCAGTGAGTGTAGGCGTGCCGTCTTCCTCGATGGTCAGCTCGGCAATCGAGGAATCATCGACCGACCAGTCAGCCACGGAGGTGAGTTTGTGTCCGTCGTGGTCGAAGAGACTAAATTGTTGGGTGGCCCCGACAAACATGTTCACGAAATAGGGAGACAGCATGAGATCCCTTGGCGAAGGTTGACAGGGTTCCGTCGCCGTTGTTGAAGGCGAAGACGAGGGCCCGGCCGCTTCGATCCTGGCCTTCTCAGCCTCGAACCGTCTCCGACGCTCGGTAGCCAGCGCAGCAGCGTCCTGTGGGGCCGAAGACGCAGCGGCAGGCGAGGGCGAATTTGGCTGGGCAGAGGACGGTGACAGAGACTGCCCGGAAATCTTCGGGGAATCTAAGAGGGTCGCAGCGAGAAGTGCGACGAACGGTCGAAAGGATCTCACGAGAATAACCTTAGTTTGTTTATACCGCTGTGGCTGTGAGGATTGGGAAGCGTCGTGCTGGCGGTTGCGAGATGGGCACCCCTGCACCCACGCTTCGCCCTTCAGACGCGAGGCTGGCGCACCCGGCGAGATGAATAAGCAACTCGAACGCGCAGATTCTTACCAACCGGCGTTACATACCAGCAACTAGGCTGCTATACTTCCGGCCGACTCGAGCGCCGTTCGGCTTGGGAAAGGGCGATCTTGCGACACTGGCTCCTTGTTGTCTCCCTTTTCGGGTACCTTTTGCTTCCGTACGCCGTCGCGGGTGATCTCCACACAAACAATCTTCTTTTCGTTGCCAACCAGATGGACCACACCGCGTTGCTTGTGGACCCCATGTCCAAACAGGTTCTGGCCAGAGTGGGAGTTGACATTAACGGACACGAGGTCGCGGTGTCCCCGGACGGGCACTTCGGGTACGTTCCGATCTACGGAAGCACATGGGTAGGGAGGCCCGGCTCGAACGGACGCACCATTCATGTTGTTGACCTCTTCGGGGGGCGGACGGTCGCCGTCATCGATCTCGGCAAAGAGGTTCGACCGCACTGCGCGCACTTTGGGCCTGACGGACTGCTCTATGTTTCCGCGGAACTGGCCAATGCCATCTACATCGTAGATACAAAGACTCGCGCTGTCGTAGGCGAAATCCCAACGGGCGCCAGCCACACGCACATGTTCGTGATCTCTCCCGACGGCCGGAGGATCTACACCGCGAACAACGAGCCAGGCAGCGTAAGTGTTCTTGATTTGCGAGCGCGGACTTTGCTAGCGACCATTCCGGTTTCCAAGAGAGTGCAGCGCATATCGATTTCGCCAGATGGCAAGTTTGTTTTTACACAGGATCAAGAGACGCCACGCATCGTGGTCATCGATACGGCAAGCAACGCGGTCGTCCGATCGATTACTCTCCCCATTATTGGGTTCTCTTCAGTTGTCACGAAAGATGGGCGCTGGCTCCTGGTCAACTCCGAGTCTGGAAAGCTGTGGGTGGTGGATTTGGCTAGTGGAGCAGTTACGAAAACGTTTGACACGCCGGATGTTCCGGTCCTGCCCACGCCAGGAGAATTCGCTCTGGCGCCGGACGGCACACGAGCCTATGTGAGTTGTCCGCAAGGCGGCACCATCGAGGTCCTGAACCTCACGGATTGGAAGCTGGAAGAGCCCATTCAGCTCACAAAGGGCGTGGATGGCATGGCTTGGGTTCGTTCGACGGCGAATTGATCCGGTCGCAAAGGTGTAGCCTTCGGGGACAAACAGAATGACGCACCTACGGAGCACACGAATTTCGGGCCAGGGTCCCAGCCCTTGCGGGCTGGGCTAGCTTGTAGCGCACCTCCGGTGCTTGGATCGTTCGGGCTGCGGATTCCCGCCCTCGTCAGTTCTTGAGCGAGACGGATGGGGGGCACGATTGATGGTGGAGGAGCAGACCCAAGAGCCAACTCGAAATGAGAGGTTGGGTACCCGGCGCAGCCGACCAAACTCAAGACCTATTCCCAAATACAAGGGCATAGATCTGCAAGCGGTATCAGGTGTTTGTAATGCGTCGGCGAAGACGCTTCCACCAAGGCAGCTTTGGCGACGGTTCTTGAGCGAGTCCCAAGGCAAGGGTTTGGGCTTCAACCCCAGGAGCTCTTGGCGTTACGCCTACGTTGGCGGCTTGCGAGGCGAGTGCGTTGAAAATCGCGTCAGACTCTTCCTCGATTTGGTTCTGAAGGTCAACAATGTCTGAGGTGACCTCGATGCGTTGGAAGATGGCATACTGGGGCGCTTGCACGCGAGCAGAGTCCCAATATTGCTGATCATCCGGAGACAGTGGATGGTGCTTCCAGAGGGCGTAGCGGATTTCGAAGAGACGGAGGAGTTCCAGCCGGGAAGATTCAGGGAGGCGCCCGACGGAAGGGAAATCGGCGACTTCATCGGACCAAAACACGCCCCCGAGCGGCGTAAGCGAGACAGCGCGTTTTGCGTCCGCGCGGAATGGCAATTTGGAAATGTAATCGACCGTTGACTGGCTCAACATGAAATGCTCGCGACGAGTATAGACCAGCGCTCACCGATTCGGTCAGAATGCCAGACTCGAAAGTCTTTAAAGTTCTGGGCCTAGAAAATGTCGATAGGCGGGGAAGCGGAACGACTAAGGGGCAGGAGGCTGGACAACCATGCAATTTCTTTTGATGATTTATGACCAGGAAGCGGACTTTGAGAAGATGTCGCAACAGGAGCAAGTGGCGATTTATCAGGAGTATAGAACGCTCGTGGACGAGTTGAAGGAGAAGAAGATGTACATCGGGGGGAACCCGTTGAAACCGACCAACACGGGCAAGACGGTGCGGGTGCGGCACGGCAAGAAGGGAGTGACGGACGGGCCGTTCGCGGAGACCAAGGAGCAGTTGGGCGGGTATTTCCTGGTGGAAGTGAAGGACGTGGACGAGGCTGTGGAGATCGCCGCGCGGATCCCGACGGCGCGGAATGGGTCGATTGAGGTGCGGCCGATTTTGCCGATTGGGCAGGCGCAGACGGCGTAGGCGGAAGAGCTAGCAGGCGAGAGAGTGCGCCGTGGGCAAGCGCGGTGGCGCACCTGCGGCGCTCATGAATTTCGCGCGCAGGTACCCAGCCCTGACGGGCTGGGCTAAGTTGTGTCGCACCTGCGGTGCTTGGATTTTATTGATGTGTGTGCGGCGAGCCGGACCGGTTGAGATCCTTCGTCGCACAAAACGCTCCTCAGGATGACAACGCATTGGACATTGTGTGCTGGCCAGTTGTCGCGATAGCCGGGCTCGGAAAAACCGAGGGCGGCGTAAAGCCGGCCCTACGCGAGAAGCGCTGTGCGGTGAATTTGGCGGTGGCGGGTGGCTTCGGAAAGCCGTCCCTACAACACCTACTTTGTCGAGAGGAGCGAGGGCCAGTTCTGGAGGAGCGTCAGGGGACGATTGTTTTCGTCGGCGGCGACGACGAGGAGGAATTTCTGGCCGTCGGGGCTGACGTCGTAATTGATCATGCCGGTGCGATAGATGCGCACGGAAGGGCGGAATGGGAAAAGAGGAAGAGGCTGGGAGACCTCGACGCTGTCCGCTTTTTGAAAAATGTCGACGGCCATCATTTCATTCCGCATAGAGACGAAATAGATTTGCTTGCCATCGCGGCTCCAACGGGGCCAGTGCCCGCCATCGGTAGAAGCCTGCCACATGCCACTACCCCCCGCGGAGGGCACGACAAAAATCTGGGGATTTCCGCCGGCGAGCATGGCGAAGGCGATGAACCTGCCGTTCGGGGAGAATTGTCCGCTGGTTTGCGTGCCGGCGTTGGCGACAGGGAGGAGATGCGGTTTTTCCTTGGGGTCGAGGGGGACGACGCTGAGTTCGGAATCTCCTGAGGAAAGATTGGCGCTTTCGACCAGAAGGTAGCGGCCATCGGGAGACCAGTCCGTGGCGGTATCGGAGGAAGGCAATTCCTGCAGGGTGAGAGATTCGCCGGCACCGGTGGAGGAACGGGTGACGATGCGGAACATACTGTTGGGCATGCCGAGAGTGACCGTGAAGCGGGAACCGTCGGGAGACCAAGTGGGTTCGCCGGCGATGAAACCGTCGAAGGTAAGGCGCGTTTTTTGCGAGCCGGACGAGTTGTAGAGCCAGACATCGTGAGTGGGATCGCCGGTGGTGACCAGAAAGCGCTGGGCATCCTTGGAAAGGCGCGGGCCGAGATAGACACCTTGCTCATCGACAAAGCTGAGATGCTTTCCGGCGCGATCGACCCATTCGAGGCGGGACTGAGCCATGGCGGTGCCGGTCTGGAAAATCAGAGTGTTGGAGAGTTGGGAGGCGGTAAAGGTGGAGTGCCATACGCCGAGGTCCAAGACGACGTTGTCGACGAGCGGAAGCGGAGAGCCTGAGAGGGAGAGAGAGCGGGGATCGAACGATTGCGCGAGGAGTGTGGACTCTCGGACGTAGAGGAGATGGCCCTGGGCGTAAGCGGCACCGGCGAGAGAGGCAACCAGAAAGCGATTGAGTTTGCCGTCGAGGGAGGCGACGTAGATACCGTTTTGTTCGCCCTGCGGAGAAGAGTGATTCGAGGCAAGGTAGAGGAAATGCTGGCCATCGGGGAGAAAGAAAGGCCAGCGATGGGTGGTATGGCGCGGGTTATCGAGCTTTGTGACTGGAACAGGAGCGCCGCCGTCGACCGGAACCTGGTGGATCACGTCGCGAGGGCCAGGTGTGAAAATAATGACGCCGCTGGAGCCCCAAGAGCCGCCGCGGGCCGCGGGCGCGTTACATAAGCTACGGACCACACCGGAACTGACCTCGAGAGTTTTCAATTTGCCGTCGGCAAAAAAGCCGACCCGCAAACTGTCCGGAGACCAGAAAGGATTGATGGCGCCATGAGCTCCGGGAAGAATGCGTTGCGCGCCAGTACGCAAAGAGCGAAGCCAAAGTTCTCCGCCCGCGCCAAACAGGAGAGAGTTGCCGTCAGGAGAAAGAGCGGGCTGGGTGCCCATGTCGCCTTCAATCTCGAAAGAAGTTCCGGAGGGCGGGATAATGGAAGAAAAGACCGGGAAAGCGGCAACGGCGGCAGGGGGGCGGCGCAAAAAGAAAAGAGCGCAGGCAGTCAGCAGGGCGAGTGCTGCGACGGCCCAGGCGAGGAGTTCGCGACGATGCTTGCGGCGGGCGACTGGCAAAGCGACGCCGGACTGAGAGGAAGACGGGTCGAAAGAAGCGATGGCCTTGAGTTCGAGAGCGAGGTCGCGCGCGGATTGCCAGCGGTCGTCGGGATCCTTGGCGAGGCAGCGGCGAATGATGTGATCAAGGCTGCGTGGCGCGAGAGGCTTGATGGTAGAGATGGGCGCGGGCTCTTTTTCGAGAATGGCGGAGGCGACGGAGAGTTGCGATTTCCCTTCGAAGGCACGCTGGCCGGTGAGCGCTTCGTAGAGGACGGCGCCGAGGGAGAAAATGTCGCTGCGGCCGTCGAGTTCCTTGCCTTCGATTTGCTCCGGGGACATGTACTGGAAGGTGCCGACGATGGTGCCTTTCTCGGTGACGGGAGAATGGGCGGCCACGTTTGTGAGGGTAACGGCGGAGATCGGAGCGGTAGCAGGCTTGGCGAGGCCGAAGTCGAGGAGCTTGGCGCCGGACTTGGTAAGCATGATGTTGCCGGGCTTGAGATCGCGGTGAACAACGCCGGAACGGTGAGCCTTGTCGAGGGCATCGGCGATTTCGGCGCCGATCTTTACAACTTGATCGGTGGGAATCGGGCCTTTGGCGATGCGCTGGGCGAGACTGTCGCCTTCGATGCATTCCATGACGAGGAAGTCGGTGCCGTCCTGGGAGCCGACGTCGAAGAGAGAGCAGATATTCGGGTGGTTGAGGGCGGAAACGGTTTTCGCTTCGCGTTCGAAGCGGGCTTTGGCGGAGGCGTCGGCGGAGAGATGGTGGGGAAGGATTTTGATGGCGACGGAACGGTCGAGGCGGGTGTCGCGAGCGCGATAGACTTCGCCCATGCCGCCTGCGCCGAGGGGAGAGAGGATTTCGTAAGGACCGAGTTTCGTGCCTGCGGCGAGGGGCATGTTGGAGAGAAATTATAGAACGGTTGAGGGAGGAAGGCGAAATTGAGCGCTAGATTCGAAACTCGCAATTCGAAAGCTCGTTCAGAAGAACCGTGTAAGGTGAAAAGTATCAGGCGCATGGAATGCAAGGTTGCTGCTCTGTAGAGGTCAGGCGGGGGCACGGCCAACAAACAGACGCCGCAACAAAGTGCTACGCGATGAGCGCGAAAACGGAAACTGAAAAAAAGAATTAGAGGCTGCGAAGGGAATCGAGGGGGTCGAGGCGGGTGGCGCGGAGGGCGGGGGCCAGAGTGGAGAGAAGAACCGTGGAGATTAGAACTGCACAGGCGAGGAGAACCGCGAGTGGGTCGTACACGGTGACGGAGTAGAGCAGGCCGGAATAGACACGGGCCATCAGGACGAAGGCGATCAGGCCTAACCCCATGCCGATGGCGGCCAGGAGGAGCGCGCGGGAAAGGATCAGGCGGAAAATGTGCGCGGGTTGCGCCCCGAGGGCGACACGAACACCGATTTCAAAAGTGCGGCGAGCCACCAGTTGGGAGAGTGTGGCATAGAGGCCGACGGCGGCGAGAAGGAGCGCGGCGAAGGAGAAGGCGGTGAGGAGTTGCGCTTCGAAGCGCGCGTAAGCGGTGGAAAGAGTGATGCGATCCTCGAGAGAGCTCACGTCGAAGAGGGGAATGTCGGGGTCGAGTTCGGCGATTTTGGAGTGAACCGCGGGAATGAAGGTGTGAGGATCGCCGGTGACGCGGAGAATGATTCCCAGCGGCCGGTCGTAGGCCTGCTCGAAGGGGAGATAGAAGCCCGGCTGGAGGTTTTGCGTCAAGTCGGTGGTGCGGACGGCGCCGACGACGCCGATGATTTCGAACCAGTGGAGAGTGGAATCGTCGTCAATTGACGGCCGGATGGACTTGCCCATGGGATCGACGCCGGGAAAGAACTTACGAGCGAATTCGGAATCGATGACGACGACAGGCTTGGAGTCGACGATGTCGTGGTCGGTAAACGTGCGGCCGCGGAGGAGCGGGATGCGCATGGTTTCAAAATAGCGCGGCTGGACGGCGGTGAATTTGGAGCCGGTGGGATTGGAAGGATCGTTGGGTAACCCGGGAAGTTCGAAATTGGCCCAGCCATCAAAAGCGAAGGGGAGAGGGAAAGAGCCAGTGACGGACTCCACACCAGGGAGCGTGGCGAGGGAGGATTGGACGCGACGGAGGAAGGCCGGAGCGGTTGCGCGGGGATAGTGGGCGATCGACATGCCGAGGCGGAAAGCGAGGACGGAGTGCGGGTCGAAGCCGGGATGAACGCGGGTGGTTTCGACGAAACTGCGGATGAGCAGGCCGGAGCCGGCAAGGAGGACGAGGCTGGCGGCGATTTCGGCAACGATCAAACTGGAATGGAGTTTGTGTTCGCGGCGAGAGCCGGAAGTGGCGCGGCCGGATTTCAGGTCGAGGGCGGAATCGGAGCGGGCGGCGCTCCAAGCGGGAACAATACTGCACAAGAGTCCGGTGAGGGCGGAAACGAGTAGTGCGAAGAGCAGGACCGCTGGGCTGAGGTGAACTTCACTGAGGCGCGGAAGATCCGCGGGAATCAACACCACGAAGAGCTTCAATAGAACTATCGCCAGAGCCACACCGGCGATACCCGCCAAACAGGACAGGAGCAAGGATTCAACGAAAACTTGTTTGTAGATTTGCGCGCGACTGGCCCCGAGGGCAATGCGCATGGAGAACTCGGCTTTGCGAATAAGGCCACGGGCGAGGAGAAGTCCTGCGAGGTTGACGCAAGCAATGAGCAGAACGGCGGTGACGGCGGCGAAGAGCAGGAGTAGTGGTTTGCGGAGATCGCCGGTGATGGAAGCGAGAAGTGGAGCGAAGGAAACCGCGGAGAAGTTGCGGTCTTCGGGAAACGCGGACGCGAGAGAACGTTGGATGGCGCTGAGTTCGGCGTTGGCTTGCGCGGAGGACGTACCGGGGCGGAGACGGGCGATGACGTTCTCGCCACGGTCACCTCGCACAAAAAGAGTTAAGGCGGGCGGGCGGATGAAGACGGCGCCGGTGTCCCAGAAGTCGGGCGGGTGATTCTGGAATGGGAAGCCGAAGCCGGCGGGCATGACGCCGACGATGATGCAAGGATGGTCGCTGAGGCGAATGGGTCCGCCGACGGCGTTGGGGTCGGCGGAAAATTCGGTGGCCCAGAAATCGTGGCTGATGATGATGGAACACGTTCCAGGAACCTCGTCCTCGCGGGTGAACGCGCGGCCGTACTGCGGAAGAACGCCAAGGGTCTGGAAGAATTCGGCGGAGACATGCGGGCCGAAAATGATGCGAGGTTTGCCCTTGGGCGGCGTGAATTTGCGGCTGGAGCTGTAGGAGTAAGTGGCGAGGAATTCGAGAGATTGTACGCGAGAGCGCCAGTCGAAGAAATCGGGATGGGACGTGTCGGTGGGGGAACCGGCTTGCGGCGAGGCATTGGGGGATGGATTGGCCGGGAATTCGAGAGTATGGATGGCGACAAGACGGTCGGGATCGGGGAATGGCAGGGGGCGAAGAAGGACGGCGTGAACGAGGCTGAAGATGGAAGTGGCGGCAGCGATGCCGATGGCGAGAGTGAGGACGGTGAGGAGATGGAAGCGAGGGTTGGAGGCGAGTTGGCGGAAGGCGGGTTTGAGGGGATGAAGCATGCGGATGTCTTAAGGTCTAAACGTTGTAACGTCGGAACGTCAAGAGTTGGCGCGGATAATTTTGGCGGAGGCGCACGAAAAAGTAAGAGGCAGGAGCAAGGCGGATCGGTTGAGATCCTTCGTCGCAAACGGCGCTCCTCAGGATGACAAGGATTTGGTGGATGAGACAAGACACAGGGACCGAAGAGGGATCCCTCGCTAGTGGTCTTGGGAGTAGAGGAGAGCGGTGTAGGGGCCGAGGGAGACGGAGGCGCAGGAGGGGAGGTTGTCACGTGGTGGATCGGCGGCGGTGGTGTCGTAGGCGGGATGGTTGGAGAACAAGGAGCTGTAGCCGTTCCAGTCGGAGTTAAAGCGGAGTCGCCAGAGGCCGGAGCGAGGGAAGCCGAGGAGGTAGGAATCGTAGGATTGGTTGGCGAAGTTAAGGATGACGACGACATCGTTGCCGGGGCCGCCCTGGTCCCAACGATGGAAGGCGAGAACTTTGGCGGTGTCGTTGACGTGGAAGACGTTGAGATGCTGGCCGCGGAGACCGGCGGTGTTGTCGAACCAATTGCGACGGAAGCGGATGAGGTCGCGATAGAGATTAAGGATTCCCGAAAACGTGGTGGCCTTGGTCCAGTCGAGCGGAGTTTTGTCGCTCCAGTAGCCGCTTTCGAGGAATTCCTGGCCTTGAAAAATCATGGGAATGCCGGGCGCGGTGAAGACTAGCGCAGCGCCGAGAGTGGAACGCTTCTGTGAGTAGAGGCTCGAGGGGTTGCCGGGCCAGATTTCTTCGGGGACGCGCTGGTGGCCGTTGGCGTCTTCGTCGTGGGATTCGGTGAAGATGACGCGCTGGAGCGCGTCGCCGTTGTAGAGGTGGGCGAGGGCAGCGGCGACGGCGGACATGCTGCGGTCGGAGTCGTTGGGAGTAGTGATGGCGTCGCGAACGGTGTGGACGAACTGCGCTTCCCACTGCGAAGTGAAGCCGGCACCGCCTTGATTGGTGGGCTTGGTGATCCAGTCGTTGCCCTGCATATCTTCGGCGATGCTGATTTTCCAGGGCTGGGTTTGCTTGATTTCGTCGTTGATGCCTTGCATGAGCGACCAGCCGTCAGGGATGTCGTTTCCCGGATCGTTGTTGTGGCCGTAGACGTTGCGGATATAGCCGGTAGCGTCCCAGCGCAGGCCATCGGCGAAACGCTGCTGGAGCCAGCGGCGAGCGCAATCGAAGAGATAGTTGCGGACTTCCGGGCGGCCGTAATCGAAGCGGGTGTCGCCCCAAGGAGTGGTGCTGCGCCTGTCGTTGTAGAAGTAGATGCCGCCTTTGTTGTTCTGACTCCAGCCATCGAACTGCCACATGTCGCCGGCGGGATAGCCAAGATGATTGAAGACGACATCCATGATGACGGCGATGCCGCGCTGGTGGGCTTGCTCGACGAATTGGCGGAAGCCGTCGGGACCGCCGTAGCGTTCATCGATGGCGAAGATGTAGGCAGGATTGTAACCCCAGGAAGTATCAGTGATGAATTCTCCAGCGGCCATGACTTCGATGGCGTTGACGCCGAGAGATTGCAGGTAGTCGAGCTTGGTGGCGGCGGAGGCGAAGGTGCCGCCTCCGGAGGGAAGGGCGGGGTCGGGGACGAAGGTGCCGATGTGGAGTTCGTAGATGACCATTTCGTCCCAAGAGGGAGTGGAGTACGGAGACGAGGGGTAGGAGGTGTCGCTGGTGGCTATGAGGCTGTCTCCGCCGGGAGTTCTGAAGGCGCGGGAGTAGGGATCAACGTGGCCGAGAACCGCGCCGGAGGGCGAGTTGGTGATAACGAAATGATAGAGCTGGCCGACGGTGGCGCCAGGAACGTCGGCGGACCAGTAGCCGTTGCCCTCGGAAGAAAGAGGCAGAGGAGTGGCAGAGAAGTCACCGAGGACGGAGACAGCGGAGGCGAATTTGGCCCAGACGCGGAAGGTGACGCCGGAGTCGTAGGGAGTGGCGCCCATGAAAGGACGAGAGGACGGGGGCATAGAGACCTCCAGGGGCGTAATGGGGAGGGGAATAGTAGCACTAGTAACTGGATCGGGCGAGGAGAAAATTCAGTGCTGCAATCCGTGTGAGACCATCGCATAAGGAAGAGCAGGAAAAGAAAAGAAAAAGAAAGCGAAGAAGAGTAGAAAAGTTTAAGAATGTGGTACGTGTGACTAAAATCACTGATAGGGCTAGGAGAAAACCGGAGACTAGCCGCAAGCACGACAGTTCGAGCTCTTCCAACCCTTCCGAACGTGCAATCCGATTGCTTCAGGGAGAATTCCGTGAATAGAACGTCGAAGTCCATTACGTGGACAAGGAGAACTATTGATCGCGCGATTTCGTTATGGAGCTTGATTCAAATCACACGAGCGGCGCGAGAAGTGGAACTCCGATCGCCGGCAACGCGGTGTCCGAGATGCGGGGAGATGGTGGAGTTGGTGGTGTTGCCAGGTAATGCGTGTGGGAGTTGCTGGTCGAAAGAAGTAATTGAGAAGTGGAGAGTGGCGCCGGCGGAGATGGCGGTGGTTCGGATGGGAACGGCGAATACGATGAGGCGGCCGAAGAGGCAGCGGGGGACGAAGCGAAGGTAAGCAGAGAAGTAATTCACCGAAAAAAGGCGGGAGGGAAGCGGCCAGGCGCCGCAGGCTGGTTCTGTACGCGTTGAAGATCTGAGCGGGAAGAGCTAGCGGCGGGCAACGCAAACGTGAGCCTGCATTGGTGTGGTGAACGGGCCCGAACCGAAGCGCGACGTGAGAGAAGCGGTGAGAGCGGCGGTAACTTCGTCGACGAGGCCCGGGTTCATGGCGGCGAGCTCGTTGCGAAGAGGACTGCCCTGGACCAATCCGAGAGCCGCATCGCCAGGGGAGCTGGCGTGGCAGGAGAGAGGGACGGTTTTGATTTGCGAAGTAGAGAAAGAGGCTTCGCGGAGTTGGGCCTGGATTTGAGCGGTATCGAAGTACCCGAAGGGCGTGCGGGAGAGGAAGGAAGGAGGATTCCCGAGGAAGAATTCGCGGAGGGCTTGAACAGTTGCGAAGGAGAGTTCGTTCCGTTCGATCCGGTCCCAGGCGGAGAAAAGGAAGAAGGCTCCGGGTTTGAGAACACGGTGGACCTCGCGGTAGGCGGCAAGCTTGTCTGGGAAGAACATCACGCCGAACTGACTCACAACACAATCGAAGGACTGATCGGGGAATGGGAGCTGCTGGGCGTCGGCCTGACGGAAGCTGACGCGTTTGTCGGTTCGAGCGGCTGCATAGTCGAGCATGGCCTGATTGAGGTCGGTGGCAACGATGGTAACCGCGGGAGGAAGGGAGTGGGCGAGGCCGCGAGAGAGGATGCCGGTGCCTGCGGCGAGTTCGAGGAGTTGGCCGTTGGAAAAACCGGAGAGGCTTGCCACGAGGTCGGCGGCATAAGGCTGGAAGAACAGCGGGCCCATATAGCGGTCGTAGAATTCGGGGATCGAGCCCTCAAATCTGTGATCCAGATTCGGCATGGGAAATCCTGAATAACCCGGCGGGGCAAGTCGGTTATTGCGCGTTGAGTTGTGCCTGGAGGCTGGCAGCATCCCAGTTCTGCCAGGCTTCAACAAAACGGCCAGCCTCGACGCGGACGACAGAAGTGCCGGTGATGTGAATTGGTTTGCCGGACTGTCTGTGGCGGAAGTCCGCGGACCAGTGGCAGCAGACGAGGTCGTCTTCGGCGAGGACGACTACGGGAGCGATACGGAAATTGTCGAACTGTGTTCGAAGATTATCGTGGAAAACGGAAAATTCGTGAGGACCGCGAAAGTTCTGGGGGCCATCGTGGAGGATGCCGTCGTCGTGGAGGAGTTCGGAGATGGTGTTGCGGTTGCCGCGATTCCAGACTTCTTCGAACCAGCGGACGACGAGTTGCTTGTTGCGTTCAAGAAGAGAAAAAGGTTGGTTGGCGGCGGACATGGCTGCCTCCGGAAGGAAGTATCGCGGGAGTATATAGAAAAGAGAGACGAGTGGCTAGTGCGGGAAAGTCGTGCCCAGCCGTTACGGGCCGGGCTAGGTTGTAACCAGGCTCCGGCGCTCCGCGGTTTTATCTGTCTTGTCAATGCGCAGGCGGCCCGGCGGTTATTTGCATGACCTGCAGCAAAGGATCCGGACCGATGGCGAGCTGCCCAACAAAAGGCCGATCGTACGCGGCGATAAGCAGAAAGCAGGCGGCAGCACCGGTAGCAAAGAGTCCCATGGCAACAATGCCAGCGGCGCGTTGATCCCCATGGGCGAGAGCTATGCCGATTAAGACGCAGACGGCTTCAATCACCAGGCAGGTCCACTTCACTAAACCAACGGACGAGCGGCTGATCAGGACCCGCTGACGGCGCGCATCGAGAGCGGACTCAATCGCGACCACCAGTTCATGCTGAGCGATTCCCTGGCCGGGATTGGCGGGTGTCAACGCGAGCGCGAGCTGTAACGCTTCGACCATCTTGGCCGGAGCTACCGCCAACGTGGCAGTCTGATGCGCCATCATGGGCCATTCCTTGGTCACGATTTCGTCAACGTGGCTGCGGATCAAGGCTTGAAACCGGCCCCGCGGCTCCTCCGGGAAAGCAGTGGAGAGCACCAGGACGCTTTTTAGTGCGCTTGCCTCTTGAGCAATCGCCGCGGACGCACGGTCATTGTCACTCCACACCTGAGCAGCAGTGAAGACCACGAAAAGCGAAAAGAGTGTGCCCAGCGGAGACAGCATACTGGCGGACATTGCTCTGGCGCGCAGCCAGAAGGTGGTCGGGAATGCGATTACGACGGCGTAGACAACGGCTGCACTGAGGTAAGCGCAGCCGAAAAACACAACCGCCATCCAGATGATCGGGAGGTTATGCAGCCAATTGTTCATTTTTCCTATTTGGAGACTGACTCAGTGTGATGACCAAGCATGTGAAGGCCGATATCAGTGTCATTGCGCGGGTCATCTTAGGTTGCGACCTGAGGTGAAGTCAACGAATCCGGGGGATAGGAGATAGGAGGGATCAAAACTGCCTTCTTTTGCACAATTTTGGTGCAATCAATCTGGATGTGTGAGCGATCCATTGGCGGGTAATCTCGTCGCCGAATACGAAAGCGGGACCACCTACTTTCCGATGAGCGATCACATTGGTTCCACTCGGCTCATGACCGGAATAAATCAGGCCGTCGTCCAAAACCTCGACTACTATCCTTTTGGCCAGCTCAATTCCAGCGACTCAGGCGTTACGTCACACAAATTCACAGGTGACGAGCGGGATGGCGAGACCGGATTGGACCGCACCAAATATCGGCAGTACGCCTCCTCTCAGTTCCGTTGGCTAACTCCCGACCCTGCCGGCCTCGGCGCCGTCGATCCCACCAATCCTCAATCCTGGAACCGCTACGCCTACGTCCTCAACAATCCATTAGCTTCTACCGACCCGCTCGGGCTAATGTGCTACCCTTCGGACTTTGCGACGACCGCTTATAACAATGTGAACTGCGGGCAGATTCCCACGTGCCCAGAAGGTGACGATTGCAGCGGTGACAGCGGAGGCGGCGGTGATAGTGGAACTGGCAACACGGGAGGGGGCAATCAGGGCTGTCAACTCCCGCCACTTTATTGCAGTGTCCCTCAACAGTATTCTGCCGACTACAATGGTGTTCCGAGCTCTACCCCAACTCTCATTACTTCTGCACCGGGCAATCAGGGTCTCTGGGGCAGCCAGACGGGACTGTGGGGGTGTTCGGGCCCCTCGGGATTGGTTAACAAACCTACTCAGTGCGGATATCAGTTCGGAGGAGAGCTGAAAAGTATACCGTCGTCGTACACAAGCATGGTCAACCCTACGCTCGTTTGTGTCAGTCCGATTTTGATTGTGTGTGAGATCGTTGAGCCACTCTTTAACTCGTTCGCTCAACCGCGAATCGTCAATGGGTCGCCGGCTGGGTTTTCCACCTCATTTTCCGCGTTCCTGCAATCGATGGGCATAACCCTGACGGATTCAATAAGTCTGGCTGGTGCCGGATCCATATCTCAACCGGTGAGTGCCGCGAGCTGCACGCAAGCGATTCAAGCCCTAAAGACGTTTATGAAAAAGCATCCAGGCGCGCCACCGCCTCCAGGCCTTCTGCAAGCCATAAATGCTTGCCCTTAGGAAATTCTCAAACTGCGAACGTCGGCTTCACAAATTCACCCAAACGCGGGAATCTAGACCCACCATGACGCCACGAATACAGCAGCCGGCCCTTGTCTTGCTTTTGGTAGTGAGCATTCTGGCCGCGCAAGTCTCAAGAGCTCAAGACCCCGGCGTTGCAGAAATTCGTGTTGAAAGTAAGGAAGTGATTGTGCCGGTATTTGTCGTGGACAAGACCCACGGCCAATGGCAGGCCGATTCCAACGGAGAAACGAGATTTGTTGAGGTAGATCACGAAATAACGGGCTTAACTGCGAAGAATTTTCATGTTTTTCAAGACGGTGTCGAACAGCACACCCAGAATGTCACCATGGAGCCTGATCATTGGTGGATCGTTGCTGACAATGTTTCACATCATGCGGAATACTCATGCACGCCTAGCGGCATATGGACGTGTGCGGACGTAGAAGCAGCTACAGTTCAGAGCAGTCTCCACACCTACTTTGTGGCCTATGTGCCACCGCCTTCGCCTGAGGGATCCTGCCACAAGGTCAAAATAAAGGTCGACCATAAACCCAAGGCCACTGTGTACGCTCGCGAAGAATACTGCAACGTGCAGCATTTGGTTTCGGATCCACTGGTCGGAACCAAGGCTGGGAACCAAATGGAGAGCTTCGCTACTTCCCCACAGAACGCAAGGATACCTCTCTTCGCGCGAGCAAATAGCTTCTTTGATCGCGTGGATCTGACCGTTGAGTTCCCTTGGAAGAGCTTGCAGCACGAGCTGGTCGGTTGCTTTCAGAGAACGACCGTAAGCATCTTGGGTTTGGTCTATACCAAGGACGGAACACTCGCAACACGATTTAGTGACGTTGCATGCGATTCATCAACAAAACGCCATTTTATCGATGATAACCCAACGTGCGAAGATTTCCAGTCGTCGTTCGAGTTTGTTGATCTACCCACTCGGTATTTGACGCAGCTTCATCTCCCCAGCGGGGACTACAGTCTAAAGGTTGTGATGACCGATGGGGAAAAATTCGGTCGAATTGAAATACCAGTGAGCGTGCTTAAATTCGATCGACAGCAGCTGTCAATTAGTGACGTAGCCGTCAGCAAGCGCTTTCAAAAAGTCGCCGACGCGGCAGATGAATCAACACTCGCTCCCGAATACGTTCGTCTGATTAGCAAGGGCTTGCAATTCGCGGCAGCAGCCGACACACAGTTTCTTGGAAGGAGTGATCGACTGTTGGCCTATACGGAAATTTACGAGCCACTACTCACCAACACAACACCGCTGAAGGTGCAGTTCCAAATGAGAATCAAGGATGAGAAAACTGGCGAGATCAAGTCCGACACCGGATTGCGCCCAGCCGATTCGTTTGTGCAGGAAGGAAAGCAAGTTGTTCCGATAGCTTTGGAAGTTGCGATCACAGAACTACCGCCAGGCACCTACCGTTTGCAGATTCAAGCGAGCGACACAGCAGGGAACAAGACAGAGTGGCGCGAAGCTGTGTTCACAGTACTGCAGTAGGTTTTTCGAGTTCATTTTCGGAAGAACAGAAGTCCAATCGGGACAAATTTTGACACCGGATATATCGCTGCCGCACTGGGTCTGCTTCCCCGAAATGCGCAGGGTGGATCACGCGATAGAAGAAACTATACCGAATCAATCCCAGCCAGCTTCGACAGTGCCACCCAATGTCTTGGATGTGGCAAGTAGCGCCCCGCACGGATTTCTGCCGCGTAGGGTTCAGAAACTCCCAAGGCAGCCGATATCGAACGGACTGTCGCACCCGAAAGCCTGGGCTGAACTTCTTCGCGGTAGACCTTTTCCGTCAGCCAGTGGGGCTTCTCGGATGGATTCCAAGACTTGACCGCTACGGCATGGTGACGCTGCTTTTCGGCTTGCCGTCCGCGTGCCTCAGGGCCGTGACCTTTCACTCGCCCCAGTTTCGCTGCTTCGATCATGCCCTCGCGTGCCACCGTTCGATTACATGAGGGACAATAACTGCGACCGACACCAATCTCGATTCCGCATATCCGGCAGACAGTCGGAGGACGCTGCGACGTTTTGATCGGAGCGGAAATACCACCTTTCACCTGGCGACGATGCTGCTGAGTTAGCCGCGTTGCGGGAGGGCGTCGGTGAGCGGGTTTCGATTGTGTTTTCCAAAGCGAATGTGCAACCCATTCAGCCAATGGCGCGACTGCGTGACTCCAAGCGGGTGCGGTCTCTGCGAGTCGAGCGGCGAAAGTTCCCATTAGACGACAATTGCCGTCACGCTGTTCAAAGAACCATTCCCGTCGAAGCACATCTCGCCTGAGCCAGTCCAATACATAAGCATCCACGAGGGGCCTGACAGGTTCCATCAAGTCGCAAGCCAAGCTGTCGCGAGTCCGACTGTCAACGTGCAAGAAACCTAAGCCCGGATCGAGACCAAGTGTAGCGACCGCCAAACGAGTCTCTGCTTCGAGGACGGCATAAAGATAGTTAAGAATTGCATTCGCTGGGTTTACAGCGAGGCGAGGTGAATGCGTAAGTGGAGATATGCGGGCGCCGAAGTTTTGCCAGTGCGTGGGAACGCGACGCATATCTGTTCTTGGGAATACGATTGGTACAGAGCGCCACGACGACCAATAAGCGAGGCCGCCCTGAGCTTCGAGATAACGGATATTCTCCAGGGTCGACGCGTTTTTCAGTGCTGTCCGTGCCGAGGCGATTTTCTGTGCTGCCTCGGAATCATTCAAGGTATTGCGAGCGACATCTTCTTGTTTCCCTAGTTTTTGGAGAATCAATTCTCTAGCGATCTCCAAGGCAATACCAGACCGACCCGCGAGAGACTGAGCGCGCCTTAGTCGGGCATCGGATGGCCGTACAGGTCCCGTAGTGGCCAGCACTGCTCCATTTCTCTCAAGCATGACGAACGCGGCATCTTGATCCGCTAGCCAGCCGAGCGCAGCTAGGGAGACCATCCCGTCTGAACTGCCGACAACAAGTCGCTTTAGGCCATGATAGACACGAGCGAATCTTGCCAAACGTCGTTCATCACCAATTCCGTCTTCCAACACTAGATGCCCACGTTCGACAAATACGCGCACTCCATAGCCGAAAAGCGTAACGACTCCACTTTTTGGTGTGAGGACGGATGGAGAATTGCGGTCGTGCGGAGAATGCAGTACGGTCTGAGTAGCTGCCATCGGAGTACATGCTCCCTTGGTGGTTAGGGCTTGTCGTTTGCTAGTAACAAGCGGCAGGCCCGCGATACTTCTTATCATTTTGATAAGCAAGTACTTAGCTTGATTATATCCCGAATTCAGTCGCGATCACATCGTTCTCCGGCGGTATTCCCTCATGTAATCGCGCCGCTTCGCTCTCCATTCCGGGCTCTTGGCATAGTGCTTTTGCTGGCAGCCTGTACAGCAGAAATCTTGATGTCGAAATTTTGCGTAGAGCCATTTTCGGCAATGTAGGCATCTCCGAAACCGGTTTAGATGCCCCGCTTTGGCAAAATCCAAAATGAGCCGCAGCGCAATCCCGTCATTCAATTCGAGTGTCCCATTCCGCAGTCTGGACCCTGTCGTGCTTCTCGGGACGATATCCCACAGCACTACCCAAGGCCTCTGTCCGGTTGACCATACCCGTGGCAAAAATACATATCTGCGGAGCACTTCATTTATTGCATATGTCTTTTCGCGCAGCGCTAACTCTTTTCGATATTTCTCTGGCGCAATTCGCTTGAGACGCGGGTGCGGGACAGTCCGCCCCGCTTTTGTCACTGATTTGCCAGCAAACTCGGCTTCTTTTTTCGTTTCGCCCCATAAAGGTCTTTCCATCTTTTCGAGCTCCAACATGTCCTCCAAAAGTCCAAGAATGCTTCTGTCTGCGTCGTGGCTCTCAGCGTTATCGAGATAGTTTGTTAAGCCTCTGATTTCGGCATCAGAAACCATCACAGTCCCGACACTCCCCCGAGTTACGTTCAGTTCCTGATATTCGCCGAGCTCGGAATGTATAAACCGCCGCTTTCGCATGAGAGTCGCGCTCCGACCGAACAATCGCTATCTACGTGCGTAACATATGGCCATCGTAACTATGACAAGGTATTGATTATTTATTTACAGACATTCAGCGGTCAAGCAAAAATATGCCTGTGTGAGAGCTGCAGTTGGAGTGAGTGACGGGCGCTCACTTTGGAAAGAGAGTACGAGATATGCCTAAGCGTAGCAGCCGGAAAAGAACCAGAGTGCGGCGGTCAACAGGCCGAGCCCCGGAGAAATCGCCAAGTACACCGCGCACTCCGGATGAACTGTTCGCCCTCCCCAGGAAGTTCCAGGACCAATGGAATCGAGTTGTGCAGGTTCCGACTGAAATGAGATCTCAGGGTATCTCGTTATCTCAAGCCGCCCGACAATTGGGCATAAACCCGAAAACTGTGTTGCGGCTCGCGCGTTCAGCGTTTCGCAAGTCTGGCAGAGGATACATGTCAAAGCTCTTTAGAAATGTCCCCTTCCTTAGCTCAATAGAAATGTCCCCCTTTCTCGTTTGTACCTCTTCTTCTTTTGGCTGTTTCCCTTAAGAGA
>Ga0207761_1000084_pt1 | contig 28118 bp, 16 predicted proteins | sample LuqExpMetageno34_FD_187792 | JGI IMG/M metagenome (GOLD analysis project Ga0207761, IMG submission 187792) | Tropical forest soil microbial communities from Luquillo Experimental Forest, Puerto Rico - Sample 34 (SPAdes) | ecosystem: Environmental > Terrestrial > Soil > Tropical forest ... | reverse complement strand
CCGCCAGCATAACTCGGCACCGCAAACTGTTTCATCACCCGCATAGCGGCAACGGCCCAGGATACGGTCGGCGCGCCGAGGCTGAGGTCGGGCGCTTCCTCCAGCACCGCGGCGTTGCGCGCGAAGCGTACCGGATCGGAGGTCAGCAAATTACCGAAGAAATTCTCGCTGGCGAGCACGCGGCCATTGCCGGTCGGCACATAGCCGGAGCCACGGCCGAGCAGACGCATGAAGCCGGCGAGCGGACCGGCCACGCGCGTCAGCGGTCCCGGCGGCAGCGCAATCATCGGCGCCGCCAGCACCAGGCGTTCAAAGGAGCGGCTGCCGTCGTGACAGCCGCGGATGGCGATAGCGGCACCCATCGAATGGCCGAGCGCGTAAATCGGCGGCGGGCAATCCGGCAGCACCACCTGCTTCATGATGGCATCGAGGTCGCTGGCGTATTCTGAGAAGCTGCCCACGTGGCCTTTTTTGCGGTCGGACAGCGCGCGATCCGATAGTCCCTGCCCTCGCCAGTCGAAGGTCGCCACCGCAAACCCGCGTTTGCGCAAATCGCGCACGGTCTCGAAATATTTCTCGATGAATTCGGCGCGGCCCTGCAGAATCACCACCGTGCCCTTGCGACCGGGCGGCGGCGCCCAGCGCGCGAAGCGCAGTTTGACCCCGTCCTGGGTCTTGATGCTGCCGGACACCACTTGATCGGGCACCGGATTGGCGGAAATGGAGACGAGTCTCATGAATACCCGTGGGAAGTCGCGCGAATGGCCGCGGCCTTATAGGGCATCATCGCGAAACCTGGGAACCGGTTTTCCAGCGGCGAGGCGCTTCTTAGGCGCACGCCGAAATTTTTCTGCCACCGGTCGACGCAAAATTAATCAAATCAAATCAAAAGCTTAAAGGACTTTTCTGGCCTCTTGCACGGCCCAAAAGCCGTTCCCATATGAATTTTTGCGCAGGCCACTGGTGGTTGCGCACGGGCATTTGGTCCGGCCATGTGGCGGACCGCCCGCATGTCGCTCAATTCTCAGGAGGATATGCTATGCGAACTTTTGATCTTGCTCCCCTCTATCGTTCCACCGTCGGCTTCGACCGACTCTTCTCGATGCTGGATGGCTTCGAGAGCGCGCCGGGCTACCCGCCCTACAACATCGAGCGGACTGGCGATAACGACTACCGCATCACCATAGCGGTCGCCGGCTTCGGCGAAAGCGACCTTTCGATCGAGGCGAAAGAGAACACGCTGACCGTCAAGGGCGCCAAGCAGGCGAAAGAGGAACAGCAGGGTACCGTGCTCTATCAGGGTATCGCCGCGCGCGCCTTCGAGCGTGTCTTCCAACTCGCCGATTATGTCGTGGTGAAAGGCGCCAAGCTCGAGAACGGCCTGCTGCACGTTGATCTTGCGCGTGAAATTCCTGAAGCGAAGAAGCCGCGCAAAATTCCAATCGGCAACGGCCAAGTGAAGCCGCAGGTGGTCGACGTCAAGGCCGCCTAACGCCAACGTTAGCTCCAAACAGAAGCGCCCCGGATGCCCCCCGGGGCGCTTTCGTTTCAGCTATTGATGATCGATTACCCACCCGACGCCTTTTTCGCCGGCACCGTAGCCAACCGCCGGTCGGCCGCGGCGTACCCCCGAATGCACAGTTGAACGTATAAACTGGCCGCCATTTTTGCTGCAGCGAGCGGCGCAACGGCATTGCGCTGATAGCCGGCCCGTGGTCCTCTTCTTGCTCGGCCGAAGACGTCGCCGCAACAATGGCAAAGGTTCCAGTCATTCCAGCATGGACCAGCCTTGTGCAGCGGCGCAAAATTTGGCATGGTCTATTAGGACAGCAATGCTGTCCTAATAGGTGGCGACACGATGCCGGCCTTCGCGAGCAGGCCGATAGCGGTGGCGCCCAACGGGAGCAGCCACGGCGGCGACAACCGGGCAAGGCTGCCCTTCTATGATAACAGTTACCGCTCGACTGCAGCGCCTGCTGGCGATGCAGACGCGGTGAGTGCGCCGGAGGTCGATCTCCGGCGAGGCAGGATCAGAATGAGCGAGCTCGACAACAGCGCAACGATGAGCATACCGCTGGTACAGGGTCTGTATGATCCAGCGCTCGAAAAGGATTCCTGCGGTGTCGGCTTCATTGCCGACATTAAGGGCCGCAGGTCGCACGGCATCATCGAGGACGGCCTGCGCATCTTGTGCAACCTCGAGCACCGCGGCGCGGTGGGTGCCGATCCGCGCATGGGCGACGGCGCCGGCATCCTGGTGCAGATTCCGCACAAGTTTTTTGCCAAGGAAGCCAAGCGGCTCGGTTTCACGCTACCGAGCGCGGGCGAATACGCCATCGGCCAATTGTTCATGCCGGTCGACGCCAACTGGCGGCAGATCATACGCGACATCTATGCCGATGTGATTGCGCGCGAAGGGCTCAAGCTGCTCGGGTGGCGCGATGTGCCGACCGACAATTCATCGCTCGGTGAGTCAGTTAAGCCAACCGAGCCGAAGCACATGCAGGTGTTCATCGGCCGGGGCAAGAAGAAGCTGAATGAAGCCGAATTCGAGCGTCGGCTCTACATTCTGCGCAAATCGATCTCTAACGCCATCTACAAGAAGCGCGAGCGGCGCGTAGCTAGCTATTATCCGGTATCGATCTCTTGCCGCACGGTGATCTACAAGGGGATGTTCCTGGCCGATCAGCTGGGCAGCTATTATCCCGATCTGCACGATGCAGATTTTGAGAGTGCACTTGCGTTGGTGCATCAGCGCTTTTCGACCAATACCTTTCCGACCTGGTCGCTGGCGCATCCGTACCGCTACATTGCGCACAACGGCGAAATCAACACGCTACGCGGTAACGTCAACTGGATGGCGGCGCGCCAAGCCTCGGTTGCCTCGCCGCTATTTGGTGCCGACATCAATAAGCTGTGGCCGATCTCCTACGAGGGGCAGTCGGACACCGCCTGCTTCGACAACGCTCTCGAATTCCTGGTGCAGGGCGGCTACTCGCTCGCGCACGCTATGATGATGATGATCCCCGAGGCCTGGGCGGGCAATCCGCTTATGGACGAGGACCGGCGCGCTTTCTACGAATACAACGCCGCACTGATGGAGCCGTGGGATGGACCAGCGGCAATCGCGTTCACCAACGGCCGCCAGATTGGCGCCACCCTCGACCGCAATGGCCTGCGCCCGGCGCGCTATCTGCTCACCCGCGACGACCGTATCGTGATGGCGTCCGAGATGGGCGTCCTGCCGATTGCCGAAAGCGATATCGTCAAAAAGTGGCGGCTGCAGCCGGGTAAGATGCTGTTGGTTGATCTCGACGAGGGCCGGCTCATACCCGATGATGAGTTGAAGGCGACACTGGCGAAGAGCCACCCTTACAAGGAATGGCTAGCCAATACGCAGATCGTACTGGAAGACCTGAAGGGCACTGGCAGGGAAGCGCCACTCTCCAACCTATCGCTGCTCGATCGCCAGCAGACCTTTGGCTACAGCCAAGAAGACCTGAAGTTGCTTATGACGCCGATGGCCACCACCGGCGAGGAAGCAATCGGCTCCATGGGCAATGACACACCGATCTCGGCACTGTCGGATAGGCCGAAGTCGCTATTCACCTATTTCAAGCAGAATTTTGCGCAGGTCACCAACCCGCCGATCGACCCGATCCGCGAAGAGCTGGTGATGAGCCTGGTCTCGATCATCGGGCCGCGGCCAAACATCTTCGACCTGGAAGGCATGTCGAAGAACAAGCGACTCGAAGTACGTCAGCCGATTCTGACCAACGATGACCTCGAGAAGATTCGTGAAATTTCCGCGATGAGCGGCGATCATTTCAAGTCCTACTCCTTCGACATCACATTCCCGGGTGAGCATGGCGCCGACGGTATGGATTGGGCGATCGAGCAGTTGTGCGATCGCGCCGAGGAAGAGGTGCGCAAGGGTTGCAATATCATCATCCTGTCCGACCGGAAGGCCGGCGCCGACCGCATTCCGATCCCGTCGCTGCTTGCCTGTGCGGCGGTGCATCACCACCTGATCCGCTGCGGTCTGCGTACCTCGGTCGGGCTGGTGCTGGAAACCGGCGAGCCGCGCGAGGTGCACCATTTCGCCTGCTTGGCCGGCTACGGCGCGGAAGCGATCAATCCCTATCTCGCCTTCGAGACGCTGATTGCCATGAAGGACGAGCTGCCGCAGAAGCTCGACGAGAAGGAAATCATCAAGCGGTACATCAAGTCGATCGACAAAGGTCTGCTCAAGGTGATGTCCAAGATGGGCATCTCCACCTATCAGTCCTATTGCGGCGCACAGATCTTCGACGCGGTCGGCCTGCGCCAGGACTTCGTCGACAAATATTTCACCGGCACACACACTCGCATCGAGGGCGTGGGCCTTGCGGAAATCGCCGAAGAGACAGTGCTCCGCCACCGCGACGCCTTCAGCGAATCGCCGATCTATCGCTCGATGCTCGACGTTGGCGGCGACTATGCCGTGCGCATGCGCGGCGAGGATCATGTCTGGACCGCGGAGACGGTGAAGTGTCTGCAGCATGCGGTGCGCGGCAATTCGCTGGATCACTATCGCGCTTTCTCCAGGATCGTGAATGACCAGAATGAGCGGCTGCTCACCATTCGCGGCCTGTTCCGCCTGAAGTCAGCAGAGGAAGTCGGCAGTAAGCCGATTCCGCTAGAAGAGGTCGAATCCGCCAAGACCATCGTGCGGCGTTTCTCGACCGGCGCTATGTCGTTCGGCTCGATCTCACGCGAGGCGCACACCACGCTTGCCATCGCCATGAACCGCATCGGCGGCAAGTCAAACACCGGAGAAGGCGGCGAGGAAGCCGATCGATTCAAGCCGCTGCCGAACGGTGACAGCATGCGGTCGGCCATCAAGCAGGTAGCCTCGGGGCGCTTCGGTGTCACCGCCGAATATCTCGTCAACTCCGACGTCATGCAGATCAAGATGGCGCAGGGCGCCAAGCCCGGCGAAGGCGGTCAGTTGCCCGGTCACAAAGTCGATAAAACCATCGCCAAAGTGCGCCACTCGACGCCGGGTGTTGCCCTGATCTCGCCGCCGCCGCACCACGACATTTATTCGATCGAAGACCTTGCACAGTTGATCTACGATCTAAAAAACGTCAATCCGGCGGGCGACGTCTCGGTCAAGCTCGTCTCCGAAGTTGGCGTCGGTACTGTCGCCGCCGGCGTCTCTAAAGCGCGCGCCGATCACGTCACCATCGCCGGCTTCGAAGGCGGGACCGGCGCCTCACCGCTGACATCGATCAAGCATGCCGGCAGCCCGTGGGAAATTGGGTTGGCCGAAACCCATCAGACACTGGTCGTACAGAAGCTGCGGGGCCGCATTTCGGTGCAGGTTGACGGCGGCGTCCGCACCGGCCGCGACGTAGTGGTGGGCGCCCTGCTCGGCGCCGACGAATTCGGCTTCGCCACTGCCCCGCTGATTGCGGCTGGCTGCATCATGATGCGCAAGTGCCACCTCAACACCTGTCCGGTCGGGGTAGCAACGCAGGATCCGGTGCTGCGCAAGCGTTTCAAGGGGACACCCGAGCACGTCATCAATTACTTCTTCTTCGTCGCCGAGGAGGTGCGCGAGCTCATGGCTCAACTCGGCTATCGCACCTTCAACGAGATGATCGGCCAGATGGACATGCTCGACCAGCGCGGACTCTTGGAGCACTGGAAGGCTAAGGGCCTCGACTTCTCCAAGCTGTTCATGAAGCCGAAGGCGGCGACCGGTACCGCCATCTACAAATGCGAGCCGCAGGATCACAAGATCTACGACATCATTGATCGCAAGCTAATCGCGGAGTCGCAGGCCGCGCTCGACCGCGGCGCGCCGGTGCGGCTGCAAGCGGTAATCCACAACACCGACCGCGCGTGCGGCGGTATGCTGTCGGGCGAGGTGGCCAAGCGCTACGGGCATGAAGGTTTGCCCGATGGCACCATCCATGTACGCTTCACCGGCACCGCCGGCCAAAGTTTTGGCGCCTGGCTTGCACATGGCATCACATTCGAACTTGAGGGCGACGCCAACGATTATGTCGGCAAGGGTTTGTCGGGAGGCCGCGTGGTGATCCGACCGCCGGCCGATTCGGGCATCATTCCGGAAGATTCGATCATCATTGGCAACACCGTGCTGTACGGCGCGATCGCCGGCGAGTGCTATTTCCGCGGCGTGGCAGGCGAGCGCTTCGCGGTGCGCAATTCCGGCGCTGTCGCGGTGATCGAAGGCGCCGGCGACCATTGCTGCGAATACATGACTGGCGGCGTGGTGGTGGTGCTTGGCCGCACCGGGCGCAATTTCGCCGCCGGTATGTCGGGCGGGATCGCTTATGTGCTGGACGAGGACTCTACCTTCAAGTCCCGCTGCAACTTGGCGATGGTCGAGCTCGAACCAGTGCCGGAAGAAGAGCAGATCGCCGAGCAGGAATTCGGCGTTGATTTAGAGTCACACGGCCGCGTCGACGTGATGTCGGACATGACAACTAAAGACGCCGAACGGTTATTCACGCTGATCTCTGCCCACGCGCGCTATACCGGATCCAAGCGCGCGACCGATATCCTCGCCGATTGGAAAAACTATCGCCCCTTGTTCAAGAAAGTGATGCCGGTCGAATATCGCCGCGCGCTCGCTGAGATGGCAAAGGAGAAGGCCGCCACGATGCAGGCCGCGGAGTAGTATGGGTAAGGTCACCGGGTTTCTTGAAATCGAGCGCGAGGACCGCGACTACCAGCCGGTCGCCGAGCGCATCAAGCATTGGCACGAATTCGTCATACCGCTCAAGGAAGATGAAATCCGCGAGCAAGCCGCGCGCTGCATGGATTGCGGCGTGCCCTATTGTCACGGGCTCTCCCGCATCACCGGCGCGCCGACCGGCTGCCCGGTCAACAACCAGATTCCCGACTGGAACGACCTGGTCTATCGCGGCCATTGGGACGAAGCCGCGCGCAACCTGCACTCGACCAACAATTTCCCGGAATTCACCGGCCGCGTTTGCCCCGCGCCGTGCGAGGCTTCTTGCACGCTCAACATTGACGAGAACCCGGTCACTATCAAAACGATTGAATGCGAAATTGCCGACCGAGCCATCGCGCAAGGCCTCAAGCCTGAGCCGGCGGGGCGCAAGACCGGCAAGAAAGTCGCTGTGGTCGGCTCCGGCCCGGCGGGTCTCGCCTGCGCGCAGCAACTCGCGCGCGCCGGCCACGAGGTGCACGTTTATGAGCGCTGGGCCAAGGCAGGCGGCTTGCTGCGCTATGGCATTCCCGATTTTAAGATGGAGAAGATCCACGTCGACCGTCGCGTCGTGCAGATGCAGGCGGAAGGCGTGCAGTTCCACTACGGCGTCGATGTTGGTGTTAATCTGCCGGCCGATAAGCTGGTGAAGGAGTACGACGCTGTTGTGCTGGCAGGCGGTGCCGAAAAGCCGCGCGATCTGCCGATCACAGGCCGCGAGCTCAAGGGCATCCATTTCGCCATGGAGTTCCTGCCCCAGCAGAACCGGCGCGTCAGCAACGAGCCGCTTGGTAAGATCGAGCCGATCGTTGCCTCCGGCAAGAAAGTCGTGGTGATCGGCGGCGGCGACACCGGCTCCGACTGCATCGGCACCTCGATTCGCCAGGGCGCTGTGTCGGTGTTGAATTTCGAGATCATGCCCCAGCCACCCGAGCACGAGAACAAGATGCTCACCTGGCCGGATTGGCCGCTCAAGTTGCGCATCTCAACGAGCCATGAGGAAGGCGCCAAGCGCGAATTCGCCGTGCTGACACAGAAGTTCACCGGCGAGAACGGCCAGGTGAAGAAACTGCACTGCCTGCATGTCGACGCCAAGTTACAGCCAGTGGCCGGCACCGAATTCGAGGTCGAGACCGATCTGGTGTTGCTCGCCATGGGCTTCGTGCATCCGGTGCACGAAGGCATGTTGAAGGCGCTGGGCGTCGCACTTGATCCGCGCGGCAACGTCAGCGCGGACACCACTGCCTATCTAACCTCGGTGCCGAAGGTGTTCACCGCCGGTGACATGCGGCGCGGTCAATCGCTGGTGGTATGGGCGATCCGCGAAGGCCGCCAGTGCGCGCACGCAGTCGACAAATTCCTGACAGGATCAACCACGCTGCCGCGCTAGCAGCGGATTAGCGTAACCAGCCGAACGGATTACCCGACGGACGAATTGGCGCCGGCGGGCGCGGCGCGTCGTCGCTATGCGGCGGCGGCTTGTGCTTGACTGATGCCGCCTGCGTAGTCTTGGCCGTGGTGCCGGTTTTAGGCTCCGGCTTCTTCTCGATGACGGCCGGCGGCTCAATATAGGCCGATGCACTGGGCGGTTCCGCAGCGGATGCCGCCGCAGCCGCCGGCGGCACAGTAGCAGCGGGCTGAACGGCATTGCTATTGCTGCCGCGTCGCCAGGCGAAATCGTCGGCGCGGCCGGCAGGCGCGAGCACCGGTTCGCCCTTCACCAGTACGCGGGTGGCGATGGCGTCGCCATGCGCACTGCCGCTACCCGAACCGCCGAGCAGTTCATCGGAATTAGGCGGCGTCACTGTCAGCGGCATTACCGGCCCAGCCACCGGTCGTACCGTGGATTTACCTTCCGTGGGTGCTGGCACCGCCGGTACGGATGGCAGCGAGATCTGCAGCGAGCGGTTGCTCATATAGCGGCGGATTTCGCGCTCGACATAATGCGCGAGATTGCGCGCGCCATACTTGGTGAAATAGACGCCGTCAGCCGAACGCAGCCGGCGGTTCTGGCCCTCATAGTCGGGACCAAAGGTCGTGAACTTGCCGCCCTCGTCGACGAAGCCGTCCCACACATCAATATAAACCGCACCGGCTCGCTCGACGCGCGCGCGATAGAGATCATTGAGGTAGACCGAGTCGGCGGTGGACTTTGCACCGCGAATTGACGGTAGACCCACCCAAAAGACGGGCACGCCCTTGCTTTTGAGCGCGCCAACCGTCTCGTCGATACGCTTTGAATAGACCTCTGCCCATTTATCAGTACGGAATTCGATAACGCCGTTGGCGCGCTTGCCGGACGTCGCCTCGGGTGCCGCGATCGGCGGCTGCTGGCCACCTTCGTCCTTGTCGGCAATGTTGTCCTTATTTTCCGGCTGGGCGTCTGTGTTTGTCGCGGCCTTGTCGGCGTCGTGCTTGTCCGGCTGTTTTTTCTTTTCGGCGGCTTGCTTTTCGGCGGCTTTCTTTTCGGCTTCTTTGGCGAGATCCCTCTCGCGGATGTTCTGGCGATCGCCGACACCGACCATCATGACCACGTAGCTGGCCTTCTCCTGCGCGAGCAAGTCGCGTGCGACGTGCCACCAGTCGAGGTCACCCTTAGCCTCGTAGCGAAGCAGACCAGAGTGCTGCTTGTTCTTGCGCACAATGGCGACTTCTGGCGTATCGGCGAACGCATCTTCTAATCCGTAGGCCAGCCAGTCGGCCATGCCGTCGCCCATCACAACGATCGAGGTGGTCGGCGTCACCGGCTCGGCCTTGGGGTCCGGCTTGCGCGGGCTAGGCGCGCGCGAATTGTCGACCGGCGCCTGCTGTATAGGCTCTCTTTCGAACATCCGCGGCTCCGAAGGCCCAAACAGACCGCCGAAGAATCCGCCGCCGCCCGAGCGCGGCACGCGCGGGTAACGATCGCTGCCACCGAACCACTGGGCCTGCGCGGACTGGGTGAGAGGCATGTGGAGTACAACCACGGCCGCGCACTCAGCGGCGGCCAAAATGACTGCCCCGACCAGCCACCGCGTCATACGCTTGCTACCGACCATCGCAATCGCCCAACGTCCTAATCTATAAGGACTAAGGCCGGCCGCCAATGCGGGCCTTCGCCCCACAAGGGTCCGTACCAGCAAAAGATGTCAACTCGAAGGTACCCGACTGGCTAGCCTAAATAGCGCTGTTTTCAGCGGGTGCGCAGCTGATCGAGCACTACGGCGGAGGCAAAACCGTCGGGAACGTGACCGATCCGGCTCTGGAAATCGCGGATCGCCGTCCGCGTCCTGGCGCCGAGCTGGCCGTCCGGTTCGCCCACATCGTAGCCATGGCGGGTCAGCAACTGCTGGAGTTCCAGCCGCTCGGTGCGCGACAGCACGTGCTCGTAGCGTGGCCACGGCTGCACGAAAGGCGGTGCCCCGCGCAGCCTGTCGGCGAGATGGCCGATCGCCAGCGCATAGGCCTCGGCCGGATTGTATTTCATGATGACGCGGAAGTTCGCCGACATCAGGAAGCCGGGGCCCTGCATGCCGGCTGGCACCAGCAGGAAGGCATGGTCGTTTGGGCGCGGGAACGGCTTGCCGCCGGGCCGGGTGATCCCATAACGCTCCCATTCGCGGATCGGCAGCAAGCGTGCATTATCGGCGAGCGTGAAATTGAAAGTTGCCGGCACCACCACTTCGTAGCCCCAGGTCTGTCCGGCGACCCAGCCATCCTTGTGCAGATTGTTGGCCGTCGAAGCGATGATGTCGGGCACCGAGTCGACCACGTCGCGGTGGCCGTCGCGATCAAAATCGACGGCATAGCGCTTGAACGCCGTCGGCATGAACTGAGTCGGGCCGAAGGCACCCGCCCACGAACCGACCAGTCGGTCCGCCCGCACGTCGCCACCCTGGAGGATTTCGAGCGTGGAAAGGAACTCCTCCCGGAAGTAACTCTGCCGCCGGCCGATACAAGCAAGCGTCGCAGTCGAGCGGATCACCGGGCGGTCGCCACCGATCGTGCCGTAATTAGTCTCCACGCCCCAGATGGCGGTGATGATGGCGCGGTCGACGCCATAGGCTTTTTCCACCGCATCAAACGTGGCGCGATATTTTTCCATGAGTGCGCGGCCAGTGGCGATACGCTCGGGGCTCACCAGCAGGTCGAGATAGTCCCAGAACGACTTGGTGAACTCGGGCTGGTTGTCGAGCAAGTCCATGATGCGCAGGTCGGGCGTCAGCTGCGCGGTATAGGCCTGATAGACGCTGCGGCTGACGCCGCGCCGCGCCGCCTGCGGCCACAACCGTTCCATGCAAGTGTGGAAATTCGCCGCCGCCGCGCGGATCGCCTCGGCGGTCATCAGCGGATGGCCAGAGGCGCCCGACTCACCCGACCAGTCGTGCTCGGCCGACCGCACGCTGGAAACAGCCGGAGGGATCGTTCCGGTCGTAACCGGGTAGCGATCGTCGCGCACCTGCGCGGCCGCACTGGTGGCTGCCACCAGAACGGCGCAAATGAAAAAGGCTTCGGTCTTGCGCATAAAGATGGTGATTCGTGCCTACCCGATTCTGATCGTTATCGGTGCCGCGATATCCTTTCGAGAACGTTAATGAACTTAAGTTCCACTATCGTCTGGACCGAGGCTCGTTAGCATGCTTTGTGCTGCGCCGGACGTCAAAAAGCCCCACAATGACGACATCGCCCGCATGACCCGCATCCGCAAAGCCATCTTCCCCGTCGCCGGCCTCGGCACCCGGTTCCTACCGGCGACAAAGGCCATGCCGAAGGAAATGCTGCCGGTGGTGGACCGGCCGCTCATCCAGCATGTGGTAGACGAGGCCTACGAGGCTGGCATCGAGCATCTGATCTTCGTCACCGGCCGCAACAAAGGTGTGATCGAGGATCATTTCGACCGCCAGTTCGAGCTCGAACTTACCTTGATGGAGCGCGGCAAAAAGGCTGAGCTCGCGCTGCTATCTGAGGCGCTGCCGGAAGCCGGCACCGTGAGCTTCACGCGCCAGCAATCGCCGCTCGGCCTCGGCCACGCGGTGTGGTGCGCGCGCGAGCTGGTCGGTCACGAGCCGTTCGCATTGCTGCTGCCCGACGTGTTGGTCCAGCATTCTCGCGGCTGCCTTGCGCAGATGATCGACGCTGCTGGCAGTCTCGACGGCAACGCCAATATCATCGCGGTAGAGGAAGTGTCCCCCGAGCGCGTGCACATGTATGGCGTGGTCGGCGTCGGCGCCCCCAAAGGCAAGGCGTTCGCAATCACCAAGATGGTAGAGAAACCGAAACGCGAAGAGGCGCCGTCGAACCTCACCATCACCGGTCGTTACATCCTGCAACCGGAGATTTTTGAACTGCTGGCGAAACAGGCGGCCGGCACCGGCGGCGAAATCCAGCTCACCGATGCTATGGTCGCGCTCGCGCGCACGCAGCCGTTCTATGGACTGAAATTCGAAGGCCGCAGCTTCGACTGCGGCTCTAAGATCGGGTTTCTCGCAGCCAATATTGCCTATGGCCTGAAACGCTCCGATATCGCGCAAGAGCTGCGTGGCGAGCTGCATAGGCTGTTAGGCGAAAAATAGTTACTCTTGGAAGCGCAACCCGAACAGAAAGATACTCGCGGTATAGTCGACGCCGCTTACGTTGGAGCGCAGCCAATCTTGGTGGAAATCGCCTTTGATCTGCACCGAGCGGTTGAGCTTGTAGGTCAAGCCCACACCTGCCGAAAAAAGCTTGTCGACACGCCCGGCAGCTGTGCCCGCGACATCATCCGCTGAGCCTACATAGCTGTTGAGGCCAAAGCCGACTTTCGCGGTGCCAATCAGCCAACGGCGGAACGCGTGGTCGGCCTGCAAACTGACGTCGCGATAGAGTACGCCGGAGACGCCGGCGATTGTTGATTCCTCGATGCTTGACTTGGCACTCAGCTTCACTGTGTTCAGCGCATCGGCTGTCCAGATCAGAGAGGCATCGCCGATCGGGGCGGAAAGCTTTTCGAGCCGTGGGTCCTCGTAGCTGCGCTGCGCATAGCCAATCGAGATTTCGCCGGTGAGGGTGCCGGGCAACTTGAAGCTGGAACCGACCCTAGCGGCAATTCCGTTTGAATTGCGCTCGTAGCCGTTGATATCGGCTTCGAGATCGTGCTTGCGCGTATTGATACCGGCCTCTGCGAATGGCGTCACCCCGGGCATTAGCTCGTAACCGCCACGCGCGATCACGCCGTACTGGTTGTAATTGCGATCGGCGTTGCTCGCCGTCGTGCCGTCAGTTAGCTGCGAGTCCTGATAGGCGGTGCGCTGGGCATCGCCCTTAATCGACAAATCGACGCGGTTGAATTTCTGCCCGATGCCGGCGCTACCCCCGTAGGTGATGTAGATCGGCAGCCGAGCGAGCCCGGCCTGCAAGTTGGGGCTGTTGGGATTATCAGTCGACACCAGCACACGAGTGCCGAGATTAATGCGCGTCAGATTGGTGACGTCGATGCGACCGTCGGCTTTGCCGTTGAGATAGGGCCGGCTCAGCGCCGGCTCGCTATCGGGGCTATAGCCGGTGTAGCTGCCTCGCAGCTCGCCCTTCAATTCGTGCCGCGCCCAGTTCGACTGCACCTGCGCTTCCGGCGCAATGGTATAAAGCCAGGCATCTGCGCCACCGGGGTTATGGGATGGATCGCTGTCGTGGCCGCCGATCAGCTCGATCGCCGGATAGAATAAGAATGACCCGACTTTCACGCCGAGCGGCGCATAGGGGTCGTCCGGCTCGGTGTGCGCCTTGCGTTTCTTCGGCGGACGCCGGATCGGACCGAATTCGACCGGTGGGCTGTCGGGCGCGGCGGCAAATGCGGCGCTGCCTTCGTTGGTGGCCGGCTTCTGGTACGGCGAGACCGGTAGCGCCGCCGCCTGCCCGCGTGCGCTCGCCGCACGTGACTTCGGCTTGGGTTTACTCTTGGCCTTGCGGACATTGGTCGAGTCGAAACCAGTATCGCCAGCGCCTGAGGCCGGCGGCGCGAGCGGCACTGGAGCGCCAAGCTGCGCCAACGTGGGCCGGGTGAATTTCTGGAAGCGTGGCGGATTGCGCGGATCGGTCGTGACCCTTGGCGTCCACGGATCGGGCGCTGCCACCTGCGCCTCAGCCGCCGCGCTGCCGAGCAGCACGCAGACGGCAAGCAGCAGGCGCGCGCCGCGCGGCGTGACCGGGCTTATGAGACAAAAGCGCGCCACGTCCGTTGCTCAACTCCTCGTTCGTCCGCGAGCGGCGCGCGCGCCCACGCGCACACGCCCGCGGAACCGGCAGGCAGTGGTTAACGGACGTTAAAAGTTTATGGTTAATGAGCCGTTGCTTGAGGCAAAATCAGAATTCTGCCAGTCAACGCGCAGTAAAAGCGGCTCTCAAATCCAGCCCTTCAGATCACGCAGCACCACGTCGCGAATCACCGCCATACCGCCGGGGGTGTCGTTGAGGCAGGGGATGTGTGCGAAATTCTGGCCGCCGCCATGGCGAAAGATTTTGGCGTTTTCCATCGCGATCTCTTCCAGCGTCTCTAGGCAGTCGGCGGCAAAGCCGGGCGTGATCACCGCGATGTTCTTGACGCCCTTCTCGGCCAGTGATCTTACGGTGGCGTCGGTATAGGGCTTGAGCCACTCCGCCGTACCGAAGCGCGACTGGAAGCTCATAATCAACTGATCCTCGCTGAGCTTGAGCCGCTCGCGCAGCAGGCGGGCGGTCTTGGCGCACTGGCAGTGATAAGGGTCGCCCTTGTGCAGGTATTCCTCCGGCATGCCGTGAAATGATGCGAGGATCACGTCCGGCCGGAAGCTGAGTTTGGCCAGCTCGACATTGAGCGAATTGGCGAGCGCCTCGATATAGGCAGGCTCGTTAAAATAGGGCGGCGCCACGCGAAGGCTCGGCTGGTAGCGCATCGGCATCAAGGCACGGAACACTTCGTCGCAAACCGTCGCGGTGGTGGCCGCCGCATATTGCGGATAGAGCGGCACCACCAGAATACGATCGCAGCTCTGCGCGGCCAGCGCCTCCAGTCGTGAACGGATCGAGGGATTGCCATAGCGCATCGCCCAGTCGACGCGGATGCGCTTGTCGACTTTCTCCAGTATTTCCTCAAGCTTGTCAGACTGCGAGCGGGTGATGGTCTTGAGCTGCGACTCGTCGCGCTGCCTATTCCAGATCTTGTCGTAGTCGCGCCCCTTGCGGCGCGGGCGCACGGTCAGAATTATGAGATTAAGCACCAACCACCACTTGACCCGGTTTTCCTCGATCACACGGCGGTCGGAGAGAAATTCCTTCAGATAACGGCGCATTGACCAGTAGTCGGTGGCCTCGGGCGTGCCAAGATTGACCAGCAGGACGCCGATACGGCGCGGCTGCACTTCTGGGTGACCCGGCGGCAGATGCGGGTTGGCGGTCGGACTCACGGTGCACGCTCGTCCGCAATGACCTTGCCATCGTTCGGCAGCGAGCCTATCGCCACCAATTTGACTGCACCTTTGAGCTTGGTGACCGACTGCAGCGTGGCTGCAACCGCGGCCCCCAGCGACGCATCGGGGCTGGCGCATTCGGCCGCGAGCGTCATGGTGTCCTGTTCGGCCACGCGGCCGACCACAAGGCGCAAGCGGCCGAGCTGCGGGTAACGGCTGGCAACTTCTGCAATCTGCTTGGGATGCACAAACATACCTTTTACTTTGGCGGTCTGGTCGGCGCGGCCCATCCAGCCTTTGATACGACCGTTGGTACGCCCGCAGGCCGATGCACCGACCATCAGCGCGGACAGGTCGCCGGTGCCGAGCCGGATCATCGGATAGTCGGGATTGAACGAGGTGACAACCACCTCGCCGATTTCTCCCTCGGGCACCGGATTGCCGGTACCGGGCCGGACAATCTCGACGATTACACTTTCGTTTACGATCATGCCCTCGCGCGTCGGCGCTTCGTAAGCGATCACGCCGAGCTCGGCGGTGGCATAACATTGCAGCACCTCGACGTCACGCTTGCCGAGTTCTTCGCGCAGCGAAGCCGGCAGCGCCGCACCGGAGACCAGCGCGCGCTTAATCGAGGAGGCGTCCTTGTCGGTCTTTTCCGCGGTGTCGAGTAGAATCTTCAGAAAATCCGGCGTGCCGACATAGCCCGACGGCTTATAATGCGCGATCGCCTCGAGCTGCTGCTCAGTATTGCCGACACCGCCGGGAATCACCGCGCATCCGAGCGCATGTGCGCCCGCTTCCAGGATGAAGCCGCCGGGCGTGAGATGATAGGCAAAGGAATTGTGCACGATGTCGCCCTGGCGGAAACCGGCGGCGTAGAGCGCTCGCGCCGAGCCCCACCAGTCCTTACCCTCGCCTTCGGGTTCGAAGATCGGACCCGGCGACATCAGCAGCCGGCGCACCTTGCCCGGTGCGGTGACGGCAAGCCCGCCAAACGGCGGGTTTTCCTTCTGCATAGTCGCGAGGTCGGATTTGCACAGCACCGGCAGCCTGGCCAGCGCCGCTCGCGAGGCGACCGACTTGGGATCGATGCCGGCAAGCTGTCTGGCCCAGCCCGGCGCGGTCATGGCGCGCGCAATCACCTCCGGCATGCGGACAAATTGTTCGCGCTCGCGGGTGGCCGGATCGCGGGTTTCGAGATCGTCGTAGTGCTGTCCACTCATTCGGATAGCGTATAGCCAGCTGTGTACCTTTACGCTAACCAACGCTTTCGGCGCCGGTAATGCTTACCTTCGCGGAAACTCTTGCGGCGGCCACCGGAAATGCCGAGGTAGAATTCCTTGACGTCCTCGTTTTCCGCGAGCTCCTTGGCCTCGCCGTCCATCACCACGCGACCGTTCTCCAGGATGTAACCGTAGCGCGCGAAGCGCAGCGCCATATTGGTGTTCTGCTCGGCGAGCAGGAACGAGACGCCTTCCTTGTCGTTGAGGTCCTTCACGATCCCGAAGATCTCCTCGACGATCTGCGGGGCGAGGCCCATCGACGGCTCGTCGAGCAAGATCATTTTCGGGCGTGACATCAGCGCGCGGCCGATCGCGCACATCTGTTGCTCGCCACCGGAGGTGTAGCCGGACAGCGACTTGCGCCGCTCGGCGAGTTTAGGAAAATAGTTATAGACCATGTCGAGGTCGCGCTTGGTCGCCGCCGTGCCGTCGCGCCGCGTGAAGGCGCCGGTGAGCAGGTTGTCTTCGATGGTGAGATGGCCGAAGCAGTGGCGGCCTTCCATCACCTGGATGCAGCCGCGCTGGACCAGCGCGTTGGGCGTCAGGTTATGCACCTCGCCACCGTCGAAGATGATCGAACCCTTGGTGACCTCGCCACGCTCGGCATGCAGCAGGTTGGAGATCGCCTTCAGTGTGGTGGTCTTGCCGGCGCCGTTGGCGCCGAGCAAGGCCACGATGCCGCCTTTTGGCACGTCAAGCGAGACGCCCTTGAGCACCAGGATGACGCGGCTGTAAACTACCTCGATGTTGTTCACCGAGAGAAACGGCTTCTCGGTCGCGGCCAATGCTGGGGTGGCAGCGGATGACACCTGCGCAGGCTCCCGTCATTCGGTAAATCAGACGTGGGAGGCGGCACTGCCTCCCACGATTTCGTTAGCGCGCGTCAACTTTCCTTCGAGCAGTCGCGCGTCGTGATTTTCTTCTCGCCCGCGTATTTCTCAGACGCTTCCTTGACCATCGGGTCGAGAATGGTGAGATCGGCCTTGTAGTAGCCCGAAATGGTCTTCCACTCCTTGCCGTCCCATTGCTGAACGCGCGCAACATCGGCACCCTGATGGTCCTGGCAGGTGAAGCGCAATGGCTGCAGCATGCCTTCGAAGCCTAGTTCCTTGATCCGCTCTGCGGTCAGATTAAGGTTCTCAAAACCCCAGCGGACCTGCTCGCCGGTCATCGGCTTGTTGCCGTACTTCTTCATCGCGGTGCGAATCGCTTCTGTGCCGATCATCGAGTTGATCACGCCGCGGTTGTAGAGCACCTGCGCGTAATCGTCCTTGGTCATCGTCTTGCCTTTGGAGATCACGAATTTGTCGAGGTCCGCGTGCACCTTGAACTTGCCGGCGCCGTGCTGGAGCATCAACGCTTTGTAGCCGACCGACTGATCGCCAGCGGGGGTCACGTCAGGCTCGGCGCCTGACCACCACACGCCGATCATGTGATCGCGCGGATAGCCGACTGCCGCGGCCTCCTTGATTGCGGTGGAGTTCATTACGCCCCAACCCCAAAGCAGCACATAGTCCGGCCGGTCCTGGCGGATCGCCAACCATTGCGACTTCTGCTCGACGCCCGGATGCGTGACCGGGATGGCCTTGAAGGTAAAGCCGTTGAGCTTGGCGCGCGCTTCCAGCGCTGTGATCGGCTCCTTGCCGTACGGGCTGTCGTGATAGACGAGAGTGATCTTCTTGCCCTTAAGCTTGTCGAAACCACCGAGCTCGTGCGCGACGTGCTGGATGGCGACGTCGGCCGCCGTCCAGTAGCTGCCGACCGCGACGAAGTTCCACATGAACACCGCACCGTTGCGGCTTTCCGAACGGCCGTAGCCCAGGGTCAACAGCGGGATCTTGTCGCCGGGCACCTTCTCGGTGAGTGCGAAGGTTATGCCGGTCGACAGCGGCGAGACATAGGCAGCGCCGGTCGGGCCTTTGCCCTTCAGGCGCTCATAGCATTCGACGCCCTTATCGGTAGCGTAGCCGGTCTCGCATTCCTCGAACACAATCTTGACGCCGTTGATGCCGCCGTCGCGTTCGTTGAGCAGCGTCCAGTAATCGGCGACGCCGTCGGCAAACGGGATGCCGTTCGGCGCGTAGGGACCGGTGCGGTAGACCAGCGCCGGAATGAACTGCTCGTTCTGCTGCGCGGTCGCCGGCTCGGCCATTGCCGTCGTGCCCAGCGCGACAGCGGTGAGAGCCATGGTCAGCTTCCTCATTGCGTTTCCTCCGTTATGCCCGGCCACCGGCCGGCATCTTGAAGCGTTTGCTTAGTTATTGAGGTGGGGCGTGTCGCTTCAACCCACGCGCCCGCGCGTCATGCGGTCGAGCCTATGCCCTCAATAGGGGTAAGGCCAGAGCCTCAGCTTCTCTTTTGCAGTCAACCAAAGTCTAGCAAAGCCGTGCGGCTCGACGATCAGCAGCCAGCAGATCAGCGCTCCGGTGACCATGAATACCAAGAGCGACACGGTCTCCACCGAAATCGGGATGCCGAGCGCATGCGGCACTTGGTCGAGCAGGATCGGAAGCACCAGGATGAAGGCGGCGCCTAGGAACGAGCCCATAATCGAACCGAGCCCGCCGATAATCACCATGAACAGGATCTGGAACGAGCGGTCGATGTTGAACGCGAGCGGCTCCCACGAGCCTAGATAGATGAAGGCCCAGAGCGCGCCGGCCATCCCCATCACAAAGGACGAGATGGCAAAGGCCGACAACTTGGCGTAGAGCGGGCGGATGCCCATCAGCTCGGCGGCGATATCCATGTCGCGCATCGCCATCCACTGCCGTCCGATATTGCCGCGCACCAGGTTCTTGGCGAGCAGCGCGACCACCGTCACGAAGATCAGACACAGCAGATAGCGTTCGATCGGCTTATTGACGGTCACGCCGAAGAAATTGAGCGCCGGCGCGGTGACCGAGCCGGACGAGGTGTAGTTGGTGAACCATTGGATGCGGATGAATACCCAGTCGAAGAAAAACTGGGCGGCAAGCGTGGCGACCGCGAGGTACAGCCCCTTGATGCGCAGGCTGGGTACGCCGAACAGGATGCCAACCAGGGCCGCCACCACGCCACCGAGCAGGATCGAGGGCAGCACCGGTAGTGGCAGAATCGAGATCGCGAACCAATCGAGCGGGATGTGCACGCCGGTGCCGAACTTGTAAGCACTGTAGGCGCCGATGGCCATAAAGGCACCGCTGCCGAGCGAAAGCTGGCCGCAATAGCCAGTGAGGATGTTGAGGCCGACCGCCGCCAGTGACAAGATCAGGAACGGGATGAGGATCGCGCGCAGCAGATACTCACCACCAAAGGGCCAGATCTGCATCGCATCGAGCAAAGGCACCGCGATGAAGGCGACCGCGAGCAGCCCCCAGAACGCGATGCGATCCTGCCGGATCGGAAAGATCGCCATATCGGAGGCGTAGTTGGTCTTGAACTGGCCGGTCTCGCGGTACAGCAAACTCGCCCCCTCAAATACGCTCAATGATGCGCTCGCCGAACAGCCCCTGCGGCCGCATCAGCAGCACCACCAGTGCCAGCACATAGGCAAACCAGTATTCGATGCCGCCGCCGAAGGCAGGACCGAGATAAGCCTCCGCGAGTTTTTCGCCGGCGCCGATGAGGAGCCCGCCGACGATGGCGCCCGGCACCGAGGTGAAGCCGCCGATAATCAGCACCGGCAGCGCTTTAAGTGCCAAGAAGGTGATGGAGAATTGTACGCCGAGCTTGGTGCCCCACACCATCGCGGCTGCGAGCGCCACGAGGCCGGCGACCAGCCAGACGATGAACCATATCCAGTTGAGTGAGATGCCGACCGATTGAGCGGCGGCATGGTCGTCGGCAACTGCTCGCAGCGCGCGGCCCGTCTTGGTGCGCTGGAAGAATAGCGCGAGGCCCACCACCAGCGCCGCCGCGATAAGCCCGCCGAAGACGTCAATCTTACTGACCAGGATGCCGCCCGGGAACGCGTTCTCGAGCAGGAACCAGGCATCGCTCGGGAAAAGTGGCAGCGGATAGACGTCGGAGCCGAACAGCATCTGCGCGCCGCCGTCGAGTATGAAAGTGATGCCGATGGTCGCCATGAACAATGTCAGGCCATCCTGGTTGATCAGCGGCCCGAGCACGAAGCGTTCCACCAGCCAGGCGGTGATCGCCATGATCGTCGCGGCGAACACTAAGCCGACAACGACCGCAGCCCAGAACGAAAAACCTTTGGTCACCAGAAAATCGAGCGCGCGCACCAGCGCGAGGCCGGCCAGCAATACCATCGAGCCTTGGGCAAAATTAAACACGCCGGAGGCCTTGTAGATCAGCACGAAGCCGAGCGCGACCAGCGAATAGAGCACACCGGCGAGCAGCCCGCTGATCAGCACTTCGAGGAACTGGCCGAAGATCACCATGCGCTGAGCCTCAATGCGCCACACCGAGATAGGCGTCGATCACCACCTGATTGGTCTTGACCTCATCCGGCGTGCCGTCGGCGATCTTGATACCGTGGTCGAGCACCACGACGCGATCGGACAGGTCCATCACCACGCCCATGTCGTGCTCGATCAGCGCGATGGTGGTGCCGAAATGGTTATTGACGTCGAGAATGAAGCGCGACATGTCTTCCTTCTCTTCCATGTTCATGCCCGCCATCGGCTCGTCGAGCAGCAGCAGGTCCGGCTCCATCGCCAGCGCGCGGCCAAGTTCGACCCGCTTCTGCATGCCGTACGGCAGCCGCGCCACCTGCACCTTGCGGATCGCCTGGATCTGCAGGAAGTCGATGATTTCCTCGACACGATGGCGGTGCTCGACCTCCTCGGTCAGCGCCGGCCCAGAGCGCACGAGCTGCCAGAGGATGCCGCGATGCATCTTCAAGGTGCGGCCGACCATAATGTTGTCGAGCGCACTCATGCCCTTGAACAGCGCGACGTTCTGGAACGTGCGCGCTATGCCGCCGTGGGCCGCTTCATGCGGGCGCATCTTGGAACGCGCTTTGCCCTTGAAGGTGATGCGGCCTTCCTGCGGATGATAGAAGCCGTTGATGATGTTCAGCATTGAGGTCTTGCCAGCGCCGTTCGGACCGATGATGGCGCGGATCTCGCCCTTGCGGATGTCGAACGATACGTCGTTCACCGCCTTCACGCCGCCGAACGACAGCGATACGGCCTTGACCGACAAGAGCACATCGCCGACCGCGACGTCGGGTCCGCCGGGCGTTCTCATGCCGCTTTCCCCATGGCGGAAGCGACTGCCTCAGTCGTCATTTCGCGGATCTTCACGCGAGCGCTGATCACGCCCTTGCGGCCATCCTCGAACGTTACCTCGGTCGAGATGTCGGCCTCCTTCGAGCCATCGTAGAACGCCTTGATCAACGGCGCGTAACGCTCGGCGATGAAGCTCCGGCGGACCTTTTGCGTACGGGTGAGTTCGCCGTCGTCGGCATCAAGCTCCTTGTGCAGGATAAGGAAACGTTTGATCTGTGCGCCCGCCATTACTTTATCTTGAGCAAGCGAGCGGTTCACTTCGGCTACGTGCTTTTCGATCATGTCGTAGACCCGCGGATGGCTGGCCAACTCTTGATAGGAGCCGTAGACCACGTTATTGCGCTCGGCCCAGCTTCCCACTGCGGTGAGATCGATATTGATCATCACGCAGACAAAGTCCCGCTGGTCGCCATAAGCCACCGCTTCGCGGATGTTGGGATAGAACTTGAGCTTATTCTCGATATATTTTGGCGGAAACAGCCTACCGTCGTTGAGCCTACCCACGTCCTTGGCGCGGTCGATGATCTTCAGATGGCCGGTCTTCTCGTCGAAGTAGCCGGCGTCGCCCGTCATCACATAGCCATCCGGCGTTATCGCCTCGGCGGTCTTGGCGGCGTCTTTGAAATAGCCGGCGAACATGCCGGGCGACTTGAACAGCACCTCGCCGTTATCGGCGATTTTAATGTCGACGTTCGGACAGGCCGGGCCGACAGTGTCGGAATAGATTTCACCGTCAGGCTGTGCGGTAACGTAGAGGAAGGCCTCGGTCTGCCCATAGAGTTGTTTCAGGTTGAGGCCGATCGAGCGATAGAACGCGAACAGCTCCGGGCCAATCGCCTCGCCCGCAGTATAGGCGACGCGCACGTGCGAAAAACCGAGCACGTTTTTGAGCGGCCCATAGACCAGCACATCGCCCAGCCAATAGAGCAGCCGGCCAGTGAACGGCACTGGCTCTTTATTGAGAATGCTCTCGCCGTAGCGACGTGCGACTCCGATGAAATAGTGGAACAGCTTGCGCTTGACGAAGCCAGCGTCCTCCATGCGGATCATCACGCGCGTAAGCAGTACCTCGAGCGTGCGCGGTGGTGCGAAATAAAAAGTCGGGCCGATCTCGCGCAGATCGGCCATCGCAGTATCGCCGCTTTCCGGACAGGCCATGCAAAATCCGGCGACCAGGCCTTGCGCATAGTTCAGGTAATGATCGCCGACCCATGCGAGCGGCAGATAGGCGAGCGCGACATCCTTCTCGGTCAGGTGATCGAAGGCGACGGTGTCGGCGGCGGCTTTGATCGAGCGTTCGCCAGTGAGCACCACGCCCTTGGAGGTGCCGGTGGTACCCGAGGTATAGAGGATGATAGACGGATCGGAGCCCTTGCCGGTGGCGATCTCACCATCGAGCCAAGCACGGATCGACGGATCGGCGAGTGCCTTGCGCCCGACGTCGATCACATCGTCCATGGCATGCAGTTGACTGTGGTTGTAATCGCGCAGGCCGCGCTTCTCGTCGTAGACCATCAGCTCGAGCTTCGGCAGGCGTTCCTTCACTGACTGGATCTTGTCGACCTGCTCCTGATCCTCGACCGCGGCGAAGCGGGTTTCGGCGTGGGCCAGCACGAAGGCGAGTTCGTCGGCGACCGCGTCGGCATAGACCGGCACGGGGATCGCGCCCAGCATCTGCGCCGCCATCACAGACCAGTAGAGCTTCGGCCGGTTGGCCCCGACGATGGCGATGGTCTCGCCGCGCTTGAGCCCGAGCCGGCTGAGGCCCACCGCATAGGCACGCACGATCTCGAGCACCTGGCCCCAGGTCCAGGTCTGCCAGATGCCGAGGTCCTTGTGCCGCATAGCCGGCCGCGACCCATAGAGCTGGGCATTGCGGATCAACAGCTTGGGAAAGGTGTCCGCCCGCGCAGCGGCGTCCGGCCCCACAGCGATTTCCCTCCCGTTTTGACCGCGCTCTTGCCGGCGTGGCCCGTCACCCCTTACTGCCCTTACAGCGAAGGGTCTTATTGTCTCGATATGAAAACACGGCCCGTAAGCGGTCAAGCCTCGGGAAGCCGATTATTTCGTCGTAGGGAGAGCTAAATTATTCCGCCGCCTTAAGAAACGACGCCGTGCCGGCGCGGAATTGCTCGCGCAAGGCGGCCTCCTCGGCCTTGGCGGCGGCAAGATGCTGCGCCTTGACCGGCCCAAAGCCGCGGATCTTCTCCGGGATTGATGCGAGCGCGACCGCGGAGCCGTGATTGGTCGGCGTTAGTTCTGCAATGATCGTCTCGAGCAACGCCTGGTAGTCGACGATCAGCCGGCGTTCGGAACGCCGCTCCGCGGTGTAGCCGAATGGATCAAGCGGCGTGCCGCGCAGCAGCTTGAATTTCGCAAGCACGCCGAGCAGCGTCAGCATCCAGGGGCCGAATGACATTTTCTCAGGCTCGCCGGTGAGCGGATCACGCCGCGCAAGGAGCGGCGGCGCCAGATAAAATTCGAGCCGCAGATCGTCGCCCTCAAAGGTCGACCGCACACGCACGAGAAAGGCCGGGTCACTGTATAGCCGCGCCACCTCGTATTCGTCCTTGTAGGCCATCAGCTTAAACAGATAACGCGCCACCGCCTCTGACAATGCAGTCTGACCGGGTGCCTTGGCGGCCTCAGCCGCGCGTACGCGCTCGACCAGTACGCGATAGCGGCGTGCGTAGCGTCCATTTTGATAGGCAGTGAGATAGGCTGCGCGCCGCTCGACAGTCTCGGCGAAAGACTGCGAGAGCCTGAGCGAGTCGTGGTCCTGCTGCGGGCCCGGCGCGATTAGTTTCTCGAGTGCGGCCGGATCGACCGCAGCACGGCGGCCATAGCGGAACGCCGCGATGTTCATCGGCACCGCTTCGCCGTTCAGCTCAATGGCGCGCTCGATCGCCTCCGCCGACAGCGGCAGAGCGCCGGTTTGGTAGGCATAGCCGAGCATGAAGGTGTTGGCGCCGATCGAATTGCCGAGCAGCGCGGTCGCTAACCGACTGGCGTCGATAAAATGGCTGCGTGCGGCACTCGCGTTTTCGACAATGGCGCGTTTGAGCCGCTCGGTCGGAAGCGAGTAGTCAGGCTGGCGGGTGAAGTCGCCGGGCAGAAATTCAGCGGTGTTAACGATCACCCGGGTATTACCCGACTTGACCGCGCCCAGCACTTTCTTGGCCCCGACTACCACGATGTCGCCGCCGAGCACCAAATCGGCACCGCCGGCGGCGACGCGGATGGCGTGGATGTCGTCCGGCGTATTGGCGATGCGGATATGGCTGTAGACCGCGCCGCCTTTCTGTGCGAGCCCGGCCATGTCGACGATGCCGACGCCCTTGCCTTCCAGATGCGCGGCCATGCCGATGATGGCGCCGATGGTAACGATGCCGGTGCCGCCGATGCCAGTGACGATGATGCCGTAGGGATGATTGAGCAGCGGCAGCGATGGCGCCGGCGGCGACGGCCAGTCGGCCGGCGCGGCCACACCCTCGCCGCGCTTGAGCCTAGCGCCATGCACCATGACGAAGGACGGGCAGAAGCCCTTGATGCAGGAGTAATCCTTGTTGCAGCTCGACTGGTCGATTTTCCGCTTGCGCCCCCATTCGGTCGTAAGCGGCTGCACCGAGACGCAGTTCGACTTCACGCCACAGTCGCCGCAGCCTTCGCAGACCAAGTCGTTGATGAACACGCGCTTTTGCGGATCGGGAAAGGTGCCGCGCTTGCGACGGCGACGCTTCTCGGCAGCACAGGTCTGGTCGTAGATCAGCACGCTGACTCCCGACACGGTCGTAAGCTCGCGCTGCACGGCATCAAGCTCATCGCGGTGATGCACGGTCAGGCCACGCGGCCAATCGGTGTCCCTAGGATATTTCCACGGTTCGTCGGTGACCACGACCACGCGCGATGCGCCTTCGGCGGCAACCTGACGCGCGATCTGCGGCACGGTCAGCCCGCCGTCATTGGCCTGCCCGCCAGTCATCGCTACCGCGTCGTTGAACAGGATCTTGTAAGTCATGGTCGTGCCGGACGCGATTGCAGCACGGATGGCGAGATAGCCGGAATGGTTGTAGGTGCCGTCGCCCAGATTCTGGAATACGTGCGGGCGCTTGGAGAACGCCGCCTCGCCAATCCAGTTGGCGCCCTCGCCACCCATCTGGGTGTATCCCAGGGTCTTGCGATCCATCCATTGCGACATGTAGTGGCAGCCGATGCCGGCATAGGCACGGCTGCCGTCCGGCACGCGGGTCGAGGTGTTGTGCGGACAGCCCGAGCAGAAGTACGGGATGCGTATGGCCACATCGGACGTTTCTGCCAGCGCTCGCTGTGCGTCCTTCAGCCGCGCCACATGCGCTGCCAGCTCGTCAGTGGCGCCATAACGCAACAGCCGCTCGCCGATGCAGATCGCGATGTCGTTGGGATCGAGCGCGCCCTTTACCGGGAAAAGCCAGTTGCCGTGCTCATCCTTCTTGCCGATGCAGAGTGGCTGATGAGCGCTGCCGTACAGTTCCTCGCGCACCTGCACTTCGATCAGCGAGCGCTTCTCCTCGACCACGATGATGAGATCGAGCCCCTGCGCGAAGTCCATCAGTTCCTGGCGACCGATCGGCCACACGCAGGCGATCTTGAACAAGCGGATGCCGACATCGTTGCAGCGCGTCTCGTGAAGCCCGAGCTCGTCGAGCGCCTGGCGCACGTCGAGATAGGCTTTGCCGGTGGAGACGATTCCGATCTTCGGATTGCGTCCGCCGGAGGTGACGACCCGGTTGAGCCCGTTGGCGCGCACGAAGGCAAGCATGGCGTCGCGCTTGAAGTCGTGCAGGCGCGATTCCTGGCCGAGGATCATGTCGGCAAGGCGGATATTGAGCCCGCCCTCCGGCATTCGAAAGTCGGTCGGTGTCACGATCTTAATGCGGTCGAGCCGGCCGTCGACCACGCCGGTCGACTCTACCGTCTCGTGCATGCATTTGAGCGCGGTCCAGGTGCCGGTGTAGCGCGACATAGCCCAGCCATAGAGCGCGTAGTCAATGATCTCCTGCACGCCGGCCGGATTGAGGATCGGCATCATGACGTCGACGAAATGGAATTCGGACTGATGCGCGGTGGTGGAGGATTCGGCGGTGTGGTCGTCGCCCATCAGCGCCAGTACCCCGCCGTTCTTCGAGGTACCGGCGAGGTTGGCGTGGCGGAACACGTCGCCAGAGCGGTCGACGCCGGGGCCCTTGCCGTACCAGAGTCCGAACACGCCATCGAACCTGCCTTCGCCGCGCAGCTCGGCCTGTTGGGTGCCCCACAGCGCGGTGGCGGCCAGTTCCTCGTTTAGGCCGGGCTGGAACTTGATGTCGGCGGCGGTCAGTTGCCTGGCTGCGCGCACGAACTGCTGATCGAGACCGCCGAGCGGCGAGCCACGATAACCGGTGAGGTAGCCGGCCGTGTTCAAGCCGGCCGCACGGTCGCGCTCCTTTTGCATCAAGCAGGCGCGGATCAGGGCCTGATAACCGGTCACCAGCACGTGGGACTGGGTCAGGTTGTATTTATCGTCGAGGCTGACCGGTCGGAGCGTCATTGGCGACCTTGGGCGATCCAGCGAAAAGAAACGGTAGCCGGCGCTTCACTCATATAGGCTCAAGCGGACAGACGCAAAGTCAGCGAAGCAGGCGGAAAAGCTGGCATTGCAAGGGCCTGCGGTCAATTTCGTAGTCGGGACGTGGTCTAAACGGAAATTTCAACCGGCGGACGCCCGATAGGCATCTACGTATAGGCACGGAAGAAAGATGCGGATGAGATTGGAAAGCGGTTTTGCCCGATTTCCGCTTATTAAGAACCGATGCAACTCGGCTAGGTTCGACGCCCGGTGAAATAAGTCTAGCCATGACGAAAACGAAGGCTGATCCTCACGAGCCGTGGCTGGTTAAATATGAGACGGCCTGTAAAAAGGGACCGCCAGCCGGATTCCTCCCTGAATGCAGCAATCGCTTTCCGCGTCGATCGAGAGCCGAGTGTCCTGGGTCGTCGCCTCGGTAGCGCTTGTCGTCATGCTGATGGCCTTCGGCGCCGCCTGGATCACGGCGGTCGCACTCAAGGACATCGCAGCGGAAGTGGGCGGCACCCGCTCAATCCCCGCGCTCGCAAGCGCCTTGGCTTGGCTCGGCTCCGGTGCCGGCGGCATCATAATGAGCCGCATCGCTGACAAGGTCGGTACGCGCTGGACCGTGCTGTGCGGCACGCTGATGATCGGGCTCGGCCTCGCGATCTCCACGCTCGGGCCGCCCTGGCCGCTGTGGATCGGCCACGGACTGTTCATCGGACTGCTCGGCCTCGCTGGCATCAACGCGCCGATGTACATCTATGTCAGCCGCTGGTTCGACCGGCGACGCGGCTCGGCGCTGGCGCTGATCTCGAGTGGCAGCTATCTCGCCGGCGCGATGTGGCCGCCAGTGTTCGAGCGCAT
>Ga0207761_1000083_pt1 | contig 28126 bp, 29 predicted proteins | sample LuqExpMetageno34_FD_187792 | JGI IMG/M metagenome (GOLD analysis project Ga0207761, IMG submission 187792) | Tropical forest soil microbial communities from Luquillo Experimental Forest, Puerto Rico - Sample 34 (SPAdes) | ecosystem: Environmental > Terrestrial > Soil > Tropical forest ... | reverse complement strand
GCAGACTCAGGAACGGGCCCAAGAACATGAACTCGGCAATTTGCTCCGTTACTGGCGGCATCAGCGAGGCAAGAGCCAGCTCGACCTGTCCCTCGATACTGGGATCTCGCAACGGCACCTCAGCTTTGTGGAGAGCGGCCGTAGTGTCCCGAGCAGGGACTTGCTCATGATCGTTTCGGAGACACTGGACATTCCGCTGCGCGAGCGGAATGCCCTGCTGCTCGCTTCGGGCTACGCACCGGTTTACACCGAGCACGCCTGGGAAGTTCCGGAGATGGCCGCGGTCACGAAGGCAATCGGCAGGATGTTGCAGCAGCAGGAGCCGCACCCGGCGCTGGTTTTGGACCGCTACTGGAATGTGATTCGCACGAATGACGCCGCGCCGCGATTCTTCGGCTCCTTCATTGATCTGGAAGCGCGCAGGAAGCCGCGCAATCTGCTCGACCTGATGTTCGATCCCGCGGGGATGCGGCCGTTCGTGGAACAGTGGGAGTCGGTCGCTGCGGGCCTTCTTCAGCGCGTTCACCGCGAAGCAGTAGGCCATGTCGTGGATCAAAAGACGGTGGAGCTGTTGAAAGGCCTGGAAAAATATCCGGGCGTGAAGGAACTGACCCGAACTCCAAAGGCGCAAGGCCCGGTCATTCCCATCGCCTTCGTGAAGGACGGTAAGCGATCTTCGTATTTTTCGCTGATCACCACCGTTGGCACACCGCAATGTGTTACGGCGCAGGAGTTGCGCATTGAGTGCATGTTTCCGGCAGACGCCCGTTCATAGCCGGACATGTTGGTACCGGAATCGGAGTTGGGTGCTTCGGCTCCTCATCAGTGAAGCGTTATCCATTCTCGACGAGGAGTTCAGTAGAGAGTCGGAAAAGCAAGAAAACGTTCTATCCGTGAAGAAGGAACAGAAACCGAGAGAAGGAGAACACGATAATGAAACAAAGTCTGGATGCTTTGCATACCCGCTTGATCAGTAGTAAGGAATCGTTGGCCAAGGAGGCTCGCGCGGGGCTTGCTAGATTTTCTAAGGAGGAAACATTTTATGCATAACGCCATACCGCTTTCTCTGGCTGCTCTCATGGCTGTGGGGATCATTGTCATCGGTTGTTTCTACCTTGTATCTCCTGAACGAATCTCAGGAACATTTGGTCTTAAGCCGCCTGCATCCGATGCTGCCACTCGTGCCTGGCTACGTCCTAAAGGAATTCGGGACGTCGTAGCTGGATTGGTCGTGCTGACAATGATGCTGACCGCGGACGGGCGGTTGGTAGGCATAGCTCTACTCGTTGAAGCCATCATCCCTCTTGGCGACATGTCAATCATTCTGGGGTCGGGCGGGTCGAGGTCGCGAGCGTTGTCAATTCACGGCGTAACCTTCGCGGCGATGCTCGTCGTCGGCCTCTTGTTGATCCGTGCCGTTTGAGCAGCGACGGTTAGAAAGGAGGAGGGACAATGAACCATTGGATGTGGCCGGTAACTCTAGTTGGCATTCTCAGCTCGGCAGTGGTGTGTGGCACGGATATGTTCTTTTTGACTATCGGCCGTCCCGCTCTCAGATTGGCTTCACCATCTGCCGGAACCGAAATCATGGGTTTTTTCCACATGTTCGCCAACGCGCGGATGCCGATCTGGGGCGTCTCGGCGCTCTTGTCCAACTTCTTGCTGGTCGTGTTAAGCAGAAGTGGACAGCGCTGGTTCTATTTCGCATCGCTCTCAATGCTGATTCTGTTCGTCGTTATCTATTCTCGCTTATCAAACCAATTAATCGGCTTCAAACCGAAGCGGCAATAACCGGAGAACGCCTCAACAATGGTCGAGAGCTACAGGCGTCGTGGGATAGATCGGTAATGATCCGTGTTCCGCTGCTCGTTGTGTCCCTGCTTGCCCAGTGCTTCGTGTTGCTAGTCGCTTCGGCGTGAATGTGGCTGGCGCGCTCCCCTTTGAAGAGTCAGGAGCCATACGAGGCTTGGACGGTGGCCTCCGTGTCGTGCTTGGTGGCTGCGCCTGACGGCACCTCGGAAGTAGGCCCGATAAGTTAAAAGACTTGGTTACCAAGGTTTCGGAGCCGCAGAAAGTCGATGCGTATGCGGCTCGTCTCAAGCATCCCCTACGTAAGTAGTTAAGAATTTGCGCCGAATCATCCTGAGCATCGATGGCGAAATTGGCGAAGAGGTCAAGTGGAACGCACCGACATTCTTTTATTCTGGACCAATGAAGCCGACAAATCCGAAAGAGTACCGGCGATACATAGTGGTATTCAATTTGTCCAGGAAGGATTGTATCCGGCTGGTATTTCCAAGTGGAGCGAAAGTCGAAGACTCGTCCGGGTTACTTGAAGGCGACTATGCGGAGGGCGCTTAGCGATGTTTTACCACGTGAAGGACGTGAGTTCCAAGGAGAAGGTTTTGCGCACCGTCATCACCAAATGGCTAAAATTATTGGAAAAATAGCCCGCTTCTGGACGCTTGACGCCGGTAGACTTCCTTGCCCGAAATCAACTTCGGCGATTACGGCGTTTCCCTAGTCAAAATGGAATGACCGGCTACGATTCGCGGTTCGTGGGTTACGCTGCGAATCGGAAGACTAGCAGTACAGAGCCACAAGCGAAGGAGCCGGTCGATGAAAAGAATAAAGTTTGTTGGTTTGGATGTCCATGCCGAGACGATTACCGTGGCGGTTGCCGATCAGGATGGAGAGGTGAGATCGCTCGGAGTCATTCCGAATCGGGAGGAGTCGATTCGGAAGCTGGTTAAGAAATTGGGACCCGTGGAGCAGCTGCGGTTCTGCTATGAAGCAGGCCCCACCGGGTATGTGGTGTACTGGCAACTAACGACATTGGGAGCGAAGTGCGAAGTGGTGGCACCCACCTTGGTGCCGATGAAATCGGGCGAGCGGGTGAAGACCGATCGGCGCGATGCGCTGAAGTTGGCGCGGAATCATCGGGCCGGGGAGTTGACACCGGTGTGGGTGCCGGATGCCGCCCATGAAGCCTTGCGAGATCTGGTGCGAGCACGGGAGGCCGCGAAGAAAGACCAGTTACGTGCGAAACATCGGCTGGGCAAGTTTCTCTTGCGGCATGGCCGGCGGCCGCCGACAGGTGTGAAGCCCTGGACCTTGAACTACCTGTCGTGGGTGAAACACGAAGTGCACTTCGAGCAAATGGCGCAAGAAGCCACCTTGCTGGATTACCTGCACGAGGTGGAGCATGCGGAACTGCGCATCGCACGGCTGAACCTGGCGATCGAAGAAGCGGTGAAGTCGACACCGCCGAAGATGCGCGCGGTGATCGAGGCCTTGCAGGTTCTACGGGGAGTGGCCCAAGTAGCGGCGGTGACGATTGTGGCCGAACTAGGAGAAGTATCGCGATTCTCGCGGGCGCGGCAGCTGATGGGCTACGGTGGGATCGTAGCGAGCGAACATTCCAGTGGCGAAAGTAACTGGCGAGGAGGCATTACCAAGACGGGGAATGCGCACGTACGACGAGTGGTCGTGGAAGCTGCCTGGGCGTACCGCCACCGGCCCAACGTAGGCGGAGTTTTACGGAAACGGCAGGAGGGGGTCAGCGAAGAAATCCGTGAGATCGCCTGGAAAGCGCAGCATCGGCTGCATACGCGCTATCGGAAACTGATGGCACGAGGCAAGGAAAAAGGGAAGGTGGTAACGGCGATGGGCCGTGAGCTATTGGGTTTTATCTGGGCCATTGGGATAAAAGCAGAAGCAGCACAGAAGGAGACCGAACGTCAGGCGGCATAAGTTGTTTTTCTACTACAGAATTTCTTAGGAGGCAGCGTGGGTAGCGGTCGAGAGGTGCATGGAAAGGAGAATCCTCGAAAACACTATGCGGTAGGTCTGAGGACCGAACCCGCGCACCTAGTCCGAGGCAGCTCCCGACGGATCACGATTATGCGGTTTCGACCCGCGAATATCAGAGTGATCAACCGTCGCAATAGCCGCCTCGACCGCGACTTGCGCTGCCTTCTACGGAAAGACGGAAAGAAAAAAGAAAATAAGGAAGAAGGAAAAACAAAAAAGGTACTTGACAAGGTCATTCCATATCAGTGTTTAGCCGTGAGCGATAGCCAGACGGGTGTGTTCCTTCTATTATATAATTACTTAACGAAAAATTATTTCTGTGATAAAAATGTAATAGTAATTGCGATGAACGGCGGCAAAATGCGAACGAAAGGTGAATAACGAAGGAGAAATTGATTCCTCAGGGTTAATCGCAACTTGCTGATTTCCTTCAATTAGCGCTCACTCCGGCACGTTCCGATGAAATTCATCATTCGGCTGTTAACCGAAGGGTTTCTAGTTTCGAATCTAGCCCGGGGAGCCAATCCTTTCCACTCAACAAATCACCCATGCGGTCTTCTTCGACGCTCAGATGAAGAAATATAATCAATTGGGGATCACACAAGGAACTACTCGGCGGCTATGACGGCGATAGAATCGGAAATCCTCGTCGGTTGTCAGGACGATGGGATCAGCAAGCGTTTCGGTCATGCGAACGAGGCAAGCATCAGCGAGACTCATCGGAACGTCTGAATACTTCTCGATTAACCTCACAACGGGCTCGACGTGTTTGGCAAATTCGAAGCTAACCAGCAGAGCACGGCGGCGAACCAGTGCGCCGAGATTGGGTGCGCCACGCCCTCCAAGAAGGTGGAAGGACTCCGATAGAACAGCTTCGCACGTGGACCAAGGTGGAGGGAATCCGGAGGCTTGGGTTACTGCCCATTCGTGGTGATTGTCGCGGCTGCTTAGCAGCGCAACAACAAATCCGGCATCAACGAGGACGTTTCTGGCCATAACCCGTGTCTCGCAAATACTGCTTCTTGCGCGCAGTCAGGTCGGTCGGCAGATTCTCCACAGATCCGATGAGATCCGCGATGGCATTGAGTGACGTAGTGCGGCGCCTTTTGCGGGGGGCTAGCTCGAGCCTCTCGCGAACCACATCCGACTTCGAGATTTTGCGGCCGCGCGATTCTGCTTCAATGTCCGCCACCAACGGCTCAGGTAATCGTACGGTGAGGGTCTTCATGGTTTAAGTGTATTACATATCCGGCAGCTCTGCAAGACAGCACTCGGACGTCGTATGTGGCGGATGGGTGCAACACGGGTGCAGGATTCAGGGTATCTTTGCGACTCCTTCGTTTCCTAAATGACGGCGGAGAAACGAGTTGTTGAATTTCACTCCTTTTCTTTTAACCGAAGGGTTGCTAGTTCGAATCTAGCCCCGGGGAGCCAACTCAATCTTCAGCCCCTCGAAAGCCTTTCGTTCTCCGGGAGAACTCGAGCACCTCGGCACCGTTAGAGGTAATTCGACAACGCACGGGCTGTCATTTCTTTTCTGTCGCTCTGTTTTCATCGCTTGGATCAACGCAAGATCGATGTCTGTCGGCCGCCGGGGGCAGCGCAAAACTTCTTGAGCGCCGAGGTGCATCGCCTGAAGATATTCTTCCCATTCACCCGTGCACAACATGACCACGAATCGCGTCTCAGGCCAGGTAGCACAGACACTTGTCAGGAGGTCGGAGTAAGAACCGTCTGAGAGTCGCTCCTCGCAAAACACCATGGAAATGAAAAGCGGCTGCGAGGCCAAGACCTCCCTCGCATCGCGAATCGTCGAAGCCACGTAGCTATTAATTGAGAGCTCATCGAGCACTCGCACAAGCGTCTTCCTGTTTTCGGGTCGACGAGAAACAACGAGAACTGCACTTTCTTGGTTCATGGTACTTTCACCCTTCTTGCGATTTCGAGGCCGTCAGATTCAATGAACGGGAGGATCCATTTAAGCAATTAATTCCTTTAGTGGAATCGGGGCCATGTTGTACTGGCGTCCGATATCTCCTGTACCCTAATTTGGAGCTAAAATCTTTCCCAAGCGCTCCTTTTGCTTGGTGGCACACTATCTGGATTCATTCTGTCCTGAAGTCTTTTTGTTGATTTCCGTGTCGATCGAGGCGACAAGAGAGAGGCTCAGGAAGTTCGGACTAGAGCGGAGCTTCAGAGACGCACGGTGAGCGGGTATGTCATAAACATCGTCGTACGGCGAATTCAATTTGCCGAGGAAATTCCCGGCATAAACCCGCCAGTGTTCAGGACTGAGCGGGACAAGCGGGGCTGCCGGGCCGAGAACTACCCTGCACATATACTGTAGCCTCGAGGACGCGCGCAAAATCCGCCGCGCTGCGCGCCTTGGCCGAGTGACCATAAGCGGATTTGTGCTTCATTGTCTGCGGCACTCTTGGCAAATCGAGGACAGCTTAGCGGAAATCCAACGCAAAACGCGTATTCATGGCCCGAGCCTCTGGACCATTCCGAACTGACTTGGTTCATGTTTCCCGCGATGATTTCGGGATGGAAATCTCCTGCCTACTCCCGGTTGCGAAATAAGAGACTAGGCATCTGCCGGGCGACCTTCGAACACTTCAGAGGGCAGTACCACAGCGCTCAGTGATCCGACGCGCCGACACATTCGATTTGGGTGGTGCGGCCCAGGAGCGGATGGAACAGCAGGCTGCAATGCGTCAGAACGCAATCAAGGCCCGTCGTGCGTTTCGCGAAAGGCACAAACTTCGCTTGCGAAATTCACCGGTCAGCGTATAGTGCGAATCAAAAGCGCCTGTCCCCGCGCCATCAGGAGTCTTTCTATGAATACCGGAAAGACCCAGGGGTACGTCCTTACTTTTCGCTGCATCAACTGCGGGAAATTCGAAGTATTCGCCAAATACCCGACCGAAGGCCTCGAGCCTGAAGACCGAGTCCGCGGGCGGCTATACCAAGTTAGCTGCGAATCGTGTGGTTGGAATGGCGACGCTTGTGGTCTTTCTGCCGTCCGTGTTTCGCATACGACGGAGCTCAAAGCGAGGGCTCGAGCACACGGACTTGGTTTGTGATCCGGACGGCGAGCCGATCACTTCCGATTGGCCGGAATAAACCGATAGGCTCACGTTGTTCGGCAATGTTTCTGAGCCTCTGGACAGAGATCATAGGTGGTTTGCGAGTGACGGACCGTTGTCTCGAGAGATCGGGTTCCGTTAGCGTTTTGCCGAAGTTAACCAGCTGTCCAGGTGGTCTGCATAACCTCGGCTGGAGCGGTGTTCCGAACCGTCCGATAGCTTTACCAGGTATTCCCGATTATCAATAGGGCAGAGTTCGCGAATGCACTTGGCGCGTACAATTCTTGACCGGTGGATACGAAAAAACTGCGCCGGATCAAGCTTTCCTTCGAGAGAATTCATCGTTTCGCGTATCAAATGAGAACGTCCGCTGCCGTGGAGTTCGGCGTAATCCCCCGCCGCCGCGATCCATTCGATCTCGTCCGCAAGCACAATCCGAATCCGCGAACCGACTCGCACCGGGAAGCGTGATATGTATTGCTTTGCGTTCTTTTGAAGCATCTGCAGCAGTCGCTCGGCCATCTGAAGCTTGGAATTATGATCTCCAATCATTCTTGCCCTTTGTAGAGCCGCGCGAAATCTGTCGTCGTCCACGGGTTTAAGGAGGTAGTCCAAGGCGTGATATTCAAACGCGCGCAATGCGTGCCGCTCGTAAGCGGTAAGAAAGATTACCGATGGCAGATTCTCCTTTGGAATAGTCCTTAGAACCTCAAACCCGTCCATTCCTGGCATCTGCACATCCAGGAAAACAACATCAGGAGAAACGGTGAGAATTCGCTCAACTGCAGAGGAGCCATCCTCACACTCTCCAACGATCTCGACATCTTTGAACTTCTTCAGCCGGAGCACGATCCCGCGCCGCGCCAGCGGTTCGTCGTCGACAATCAGTGCGCGCACACGCCCCCCTCAACCGCTTGAACCGCTCGCCGTAAAGGCACTTCGATCATAGCCTCACAGCCACCCGCGTCCGGCCATTCGAGCAAAAACCGGTGATCGTCTCCATACAGCGCCTTCAGCCGCTCTCCCGTGTTTCTGAGGCCAATGCCTCTGACTTTTCCATTTGCACAAGAAGACCTGCTGTTTGCGTTGGAAGAACCTTCGGCTCCGTTACGCGGGCCGGAATTGCTGATCGTGATCATTAAACGGTCGGCGTTCAGACGGCTCTCTATCCGAATCGTTCCACCTTCAATCAGCGGAGCAACTCCGTGCCGCACAGCGTTCTCAACCAGCGGTTGCAACAACATTCCCGGTACGATTGCGTCGAGCGCGTCCGGGGAAACGAACACCTCAACTCGAAGCCTTTTGCCGAGTCGGGTTTGCTCAATCGCAAGATATTGTTCGATGAAGGCAAGTTCCTGCGACAGCGGCGTTTCCTGCAAAGCATCATGCTCCAGTGTGGTTCGCAATAGGTCGCCGATCTGCGCCAGCATTCGCGTGGCACCCTGAGCATCCCCGTCCAACACCAGTGTGGAAGCGGCATTCAGCGAATTGAACAGAAAGTGAGGATTCAGTTGGTAACGCAAAGCGCTGAGGCGAGCCTCACGTGCCTCGGATTCGGCCCGCAGCAGGCGTTCCCTCTCCTGAGCGGACCGTTGCCATTGCTTGATGCTGAAATACAGGCTGCACCAGAGAAAAAGTACCACCGAAGATTGAACCGAATCTCCGGCCATGTCGGGCCAATCGAGCTTCTTGAAATTTAACGATACGAGTCCAGCCGTGACTGCTGCCACAGTTCCCACGATCAGAGACCATACCGACATTCTGAGTCCGAAAGCGAGCCACGAAGGCGAGCGGAGCAGCAGCGATCGGCAGATTGGATGAACCACAAAGCTGCCCAGGAACATGAAAACCACTAAGATACTCACTTCGCGCAGCGCACCCGGCCGCTTTACGATATCGGGGATACAAGCCACGAGCACGACCACATAGAGGCAAACCCCTCCGGTGATCTGAAGCCGCCAGAACGAAGGGAAGCGGAGCGGGTCGTCACCTGCCATGGACAGCATTCTAGCGCAGGTGCACCGCCGCGCAGCCCCGTCCGTCGCACCAAACCTGCGGTTCGTCGCATTGTGTGTTCGTTCCACGGAGTGGCCCTGACAGCCGGGAACCTATCCGGGTTAGCCTCCTTCAGAAGAAGAGTTGTTGAAGAGGTGTTTCATGGCAGAAAACGCCATCCGCGCAAGGACCGTGCCCTGGTACGTATGGTCGTCGGCTTTGGCAGTAACATCGACAACGGTTGGTCTCTACTGGGACATTTCTTGGCACATTGGCATCGGGCGCGACACATTCTGGACGCCCGCCCATCTCGCCATTCAGTTCGGAGCTGTCCTCACCGGACTGTGCTGCGCCTATTTGATTCTGCACACCACATTCGCGCCTGAGGCCGCAGCCCGAGAACACTCGGTCCGGATTTGGGGATTCCGCGGGCCGCTCGGTGCTTTCATCGCGGCATGGGGCGGCTTTTGCATGTTGACCTCTGCGCCCTTCGATAACTGGTGGCACAACTCGTTCGGATTGGACGTGACAATTCTTAGCCCGCCGCACGTTGTGCTGATTCTGGGGATTTTCGTGATGGGCTTGGGCGGGCTCATCCTGACGACTAGCCGGATGAATCTGTCGACAGGAGAAAACCGAGACAAGCTCAATTGGCTGCTGCTGTACAACGGGTCGCTGTTGTTGTGTCTGTTGCTCATGCTCGGCTACGAATACATCGGCGATCAAACCCTGATGCACAGCGCGATCTACTATCGCGTGCTCGGCATGATTGTGCCGGTGGTACTGGTTGGGATTGGCCGGGTTTCCGGAAGTCGCTGGGCCGCCACCACGCTGGCGGCGATATACACGGTCTTATGGCTCGCCGGAAACTGGGTTTTCCCTTTGTTTCCAGCCCAGGCAAAGCTGGGTCCCGTGTTTACGCCTATCACGCACATGGTACCGCTCGGCTTCCCTGTGCTCATCCTCCCTGGTGCGATGGTCCTCGATGTTGTTGTCAGGCGATTTGCCAGTCGAAGTGACACACAGAAAGCGCTGGTCGGCGGCGCTGCCTTCATGGCCGCGAGTCTTGCCGTAAGTTGGCCGTTCGCATATTTCATGATGTCTTCCCACGCGCGTAACTGGATCTTCGCCATGAATGAATTCAGCTATAACACTCCGCCTTCGCAATATCACCTGGCGTGGACGCTGACAGCTTACGAGCAGACGCGAGTGGAATTCTGGGTCGGTATGCTCATCGCGCTGGCGGCGACAGTGCTCTCCATGCGCGTCGGGATGCTGTGGGGAGACTGGATGCGCCGAATCTGCCGTTAATTACGGTGTCGCAATCAGTAGCTTTGTTAAAGGGGGTTGTATGCGAGCTTACGGGCTAGCCATTTTGCTTTTGACATGCAGTTTCTCAGTCCATGCGCACGTTGGAAGTCCCGAGGTGTATTTTGAGGGCGCTGCCGGACCCTATCACTTACTGGTGAAGGTGAGTCCTCCGGCGATGGTGCCCGGTATCGCGCAGGTGCAGGTTCGCGTCACGTCCGGTACCGTCGGCAGCATCAGTGTTGCTCCGGTCTATCTGAATGGCAGAGATCAAGGCCTTCCGCCGGCGCCGGATTCTCTCGAACTGTCCGCAGTCGATCCGCAATGGTTCACCGGCAAGGTTTGGATGATGGAATCAGGTTCTTGGGAAGTGCGCGTCGAGGTCGCTGGGACTCAAGGGCCCGGAAAGCTGGCGGTTCCGGTTCCCGTTTTTGCACGCCGCGCTTTGCCGATGGAAGGGTCACTCGCCACGCTGCTCTTCGGACTCATGCTGTTCCTTTCGATCGGCATTGTCTCGATCGTCGGAGCAGCCGCCCGCGAAGGCGGACTTGAGGCCGCGGCGACTCCTTCACCGCACGATCGACGCCTTGGACGCATCGCAATGGTGTTGGCCACCGTATTGGTTGCAACCATACTGGCATTGGGAAATTGGTGGTGGAACGCACAGGCCGCTGATCTGAAGCACCGTGTGATTTATAGCACTCCGCCGCTCCATGCCTCCCTCAATCGAATGGATGCCGGCACCGGGCATGAAGTGGACCAGCTCACGCTGCGTATCGACGAAGATTTCTGGCACAAGACTCGCAAGGATCAATGGTCGATGAGTTTGATTCCGGACCACGGACACCTGATGCATTTATTCCTGCTGCGTGTTCCCGCGATCGACCGTTTCTACCATCTTCACCCCGAGCAGACGAGCGATGGATCGTTCACTATGAGATTGCCAGCCATCTCAGGGGGCAAATACAGGATTTTTGCCGACATCGTTCGCGGCACTGGATTCCCCGAGACTCTGGTCACTGAAATCGACCTGCCGAGCGTGCAGGGCGAACCATCTTCCGATGACGACTCCAGCGCGGCAGCAGCACCGTTTGAGTCCTTCGCTACGCCGGTGAATGTTGCGCAGCTCTCGGATGGCGGTCGAATGGTTTGGGAACAAGGCACGAGAGCGTTGAAAGCTGGCCAGGTTTCCTGGTTTCGCTTTCGCGTTGAAGACGCCGAGAATCGACCGGTGAATGATCTGGAACCTTATATGGGCATGGCTGGACACGCGGAGTTCGTGCTTTCCGATCTGTCGGTATTTGCGCATGTTCACCCCGCAGGGTCAGTGCCCATGGCTTCACTGATGATCGTGCAACAAGACCTTGGGCTGCCCATGGACCACAGCTCCACGCACGCACTTCCCGCTGAAGTGTCGTTCCCCTACGGATTTCCCCAACCAGGTGAGTACAGGCTGTTTGTGCAGGTCAAGCGCCACGGGCACGTTGAAACGGGCGTGTTCGACGCGCACGTAAGAAACTAACGACAAATCCTGGCTATTTTACGAAGCTAAACACAGCGCTAGCTTCGGGGCGCGACAACGAAGCTGCCTTCCGTTAGCACTCGAAGCGTCTTGTTGCACGGGCATGCCGGAACATTCCAACTCGCCGCGTTTACGCTCCCAATGGATGCCGCCAACGCAAACCCCGGAACCGAGCGAAATCGCTGTCGGTGGTGATCAATTCACAGCCGTGCTCAATGGCCAATGCCGCCACATAAGCGTCGGTGACCAAAGAGCCCTCGATCGTGTCGCACAGCTTCACAAATAGATCCCAGTGAGTGCGACTCGGCACAACGAAGACGGCTCGTGGCCAGTCGACAAGCGCGCGGCAAAATGCCAAGGCTGTCTGCATCGGCGTCGGCGGCCGAAAGGTCTTGGGGTTTGTAACGATTCGCAGGAAGCCGGCGAGCACGACCTCCGCCACCGCGAATGGTTCTGGTGCCTCGACCAGAGCTCTGAGCCAAGCCGCGTATCGGCTGTGTTCCGGCGCGTCCTGTCGATGCGCGTAGATTAGGACATTGACGTCTGGCAGTTGCATGGGTTAGCGTTGCCGTTCAAAGCGCTCGAAGTCGTCGGCTTCGAGCAGCGCAGCGGTCTTATCGACATTAAGCGGTGTGAACTGACCGCCCTCGCCGGACGTCACCAAATCGAAATGGTCTCGCCGCGGTGACGACGGGACCTGCAGCAGAAGCCGCACCGCACGCTCGATCAGCCCGCTGATGCTCGTGCCGGATTCCGCGGCACGCTTCTTCAAACGCTGCAGAAGACGATCATCTAGTGTAATCGTGGTGCGCATGATGCATGATCATACTCCATTTGCATCACTGCATCAACATGGAAGCCACCGCAATCAGGTTGTGGCGGTCTTGGCGGGCTTGTAGTGGCCCGGCACGGCCCGAAGAGAAATCGCCAAACGATTCCATAGGTTGATCGTGCCGATCACCAAGGTCAAGTCCACGATCTCCTTTTCGCTGAAATGCTGTTTCACTTCCTCGAAAACGGCGTCGGGTGCGTGCGTCTGCGAGATAAGCGTAAGTGCTTCCGTCCACGCCAGCGCCGCCCGTTCCCGGTTGTTGAAGAAGGGAGTTTCGCGCCAAGCGTCCAGCGCATAAAGGCGCTGCTCGGATTCACCCGCACCTCGCGCTTCAATCGAGTGCATATCAAGACAGTAGGCACAGCCATTGATTTGCGAAGCCCGCATTTTAACGAGGTGAACTAACTTGCCATCGAGTCCGCTTTCCGCAAGGTATTTTTCCAGCGCGAGCATTGATTGCAGCGGCTGTTGCGCATATTTGCGGTAATCAATACGAGGTTGCATGTTCGTTCTCCTAGGGCCGTGAATTTACTCTCACCTTCGGTTGATTCGTTTCCACGTGCCCTGGGCTGTACGCGTCGCTCTTTCCCCTGGCTCGGCCTTTTACCACTGGAATGTACAGCACCAAGAACGCCGTGAACGCCAGTCCTATCGCTAACGCCGCCCACAAGTCCGCCGGCGTGAAAAATGGCTCTGGCGTGCGATAGAAAACCACAAAGTACGTGTAAATCCAGATGAGGACACAACTCACAAGGCCCGGCGAATACTCGCGGAAATGAATCGTCCACCATACGTGCCAGATGGAATTGCAGAACCGCTCGATGACCCACGCCAGCGGCAAGATGACCCAGTGCCCGCCGAGCGTATCAAAAAGGACTACGCTGGCGAACATAACGACAAAGTAGACGCCGTTGAACCAAAAGAATTTGCGCCATGAATACTGTGGCCACCAATGCGTCCGAACTTTTTCAACAAAGCTGCCACCGAGCAGAGATTCATCGATCACGTGGATAACGTAGGCCGCTATCATCATCCAGAAAGACAGAACCGACGGTATTTGCACTTGCATGGCGCGTCCCCTTTGAGGATTTGATTATCGAGGCTCGCTAATGGGTGGCTTTCCCAAGAAACGAAACACTCCCGGCAATCAGCCCCGATCCCGCTGCGCTCTCCGCCTCCGACCAGCCAGTTCGCGGATGGTCGGCAAAACCAAAAACTGAGAAGTCAGGTTGGTGACATCGATCCAAAACTGAAGATGGCTAGAAAGATGCAGCCGCGAGCTGGCAGGGAGTTCCAAGGGGCCGCAAAACACAGTGTGCAAGGCAGAATTTGCAGGAACGAGAGGGCACGATCATTCCAGGCTCCTTGTACTGGAAACGATGACAAACGTGCCTGCCTCTCTCCAAAGGTCAGTGGTTCTGGAGGAGAGAGAAAGTGGCAGGGGTAGGGCTGGACTCGGGCACATTGGGTTGCGCGGAGGCGAGAGAGTTGGCTTCATCGAGTTGTCTCCGAGTCATGATTTGCGAAAGGTGTTTGAGACGATTGGCGCTGGAGTCCTCGCCAGCAGCAATGGCACGAGAGTACCAAGCATAGGCAGAAACGTAATCGAGAGGGACGCCTTTGCCGTTTTCATAGAGATAGCCGAGGAGAGCGAAGGCGCGAGCGTGTCCTTGATCGGCGGCGCGACGTGCCCAGTAGACGGCCTGAACGTTGTCGACAGGGACTCCATGACCTTTGAGATAGCAGTGAGCGAGATCGTCCTCGGCCTCCGGCAGCCCCCGGTCGGCAGCGGCGCGGAACCATTTGACAGCCTCGACGTAGTCGACCGGAGTTCCGTAACCGAGATAGTAGAAGGTGCCGAGATTGAGCTGCGCCGAAGCGCTGCCGTGCATGGCGGAAGATCGGTACCAGCGGAAGGCAACCGCCAAGTCCTTGGGCACACCGAAGCCGCGCTGATAGAGACTGGCGAGATTATTTTCGGCGGGAGCGTAGCCCTGGTTCGCGGAGGCTGCATAATTTTCCCCGGCCTTTGCGTAGTCGCGCGGGAGACCTTTGCCGTGCTCATAGAAATAACCAAGAAGATATTGGGCGTCCGGCACTCGCTTCAAGGCGAGGGATTGGAGCCAGGAGAGGGCCATACCGTAGTCCGGTGAGGTGGGCTCAGCCGACACAAGAAATTCGGCAAGTTGGCGTCTAGCGGACACGTCGCCGGATTCGACGCGAGATTTGAGTTCGGGGATGGAAGGAACAGAGGGGGGAGCTTGAGGCAGCGTGCACGCAGGCCAGCAGATAGTCGAGCCCAGCAGCGAGGCAGAGAGGAGGAGGCGGAAACGGAAATGCGAGTTGGAGCGACGAAGTGGAGCGAGCATGTGATCCCTCCAAGGAGCGCTGAAACCGGATCGTGTGTCGGCGCGTCCGGTGGGTTACGGAAGGCGGCGGACAGCACGAACCGGAGCACACTTTCAGCGGCGGTGCCGCGACGCGTGCGAAGAGGGGAAAAATGCGGACACCCCTATTCGCGGCGCACTCCCAGCGAACCTGAGACCACATCGCTTTTAGGCTGTTAAGAGTGAAGACGGAGAAAAACAGAAAAAGTTTCGTTGTGAGCGGATTTTTCGACGTGTGCAGGGACAGGAGACGCCGGAAGGAAGCCGGCGTTTAACTCCAAGAGCAGAGTAAGCGAATAGCTCAAAACCGAGCTTCAACGATTCCCGTGAGGGGCAGTTTCAATACGACGTGGCTTGAGCAGCGGTCTGGCGATTCACAATCTCCGCGTGCCACTTGTCGTACGCAAGTTTGAGACGCTTTCGTTGCTCGTCGAGCGCCGTCACAGAGATGCCATCATGAGAAGCGAAGGGTGTCGCCTCGAGGCGCTTAATCTGTTCGGCCGATTCCATTAATTTTCTTCCTTCGTCCCAGCGCGCCTCCCACCACGCGTTATGGTCGAGCCGACACTCGGGATGCCCCTCGTAAATGCGCTTTTCAAGGACGTCAATCTCGTCTCGCGTCATGTACTCTCCATTCGGCTTTATATAGGACGTATCCCCCCGGTATCTCAAGAAAAATCTGCTACAAGCCAACTCCCTATGAGCAAAATCGTTGTTAAATGCGCGTACGCCTGTTTCCACCCTTTCTGCAACGCCTGCGGGAACCTCGCCAGTCAAGCATTTTTCAGAATACTCACACGCCCGAGTGGACGGGATTGCTCCGGCACCGGAAGTACGCATCGCAGGTGTCAGCAAACTGGCGACTACGATTAACAGAAGAACATTGATGATTGCGACTGCCTTCCACTTGGGGGGCATTTTTTCTCCTACTGCCTAGACTCGGGGTGCTCTGCGCACTTGGCAATAGGACTTGCCGAATGCATCAATTAGATGAGAAGAGCAGCTGGACGGATCGCCGATTCGCGATCCGCCAGAAATTCAACTAACCCCTTTGCCAACTGCAAGATAACCACAGTTTGAATTTGCTTCTTATCATTCCACTGTTTTGTCCTTCAGCGCGGCTGCCTTGTGCCTCCGCATGAGCCGTCCCGGACGGCCAGACAGTACGCCCGATCCCTCACAGGGGCCTTGCAATGAAAACAAGTTTGTTGCGCGGTTACCCGGTAGCTCGATAGGGGAGCGCTCGGCAGTCAACTTTATAACTTTTCGTTGATGCGAACCGTTTAACCCCCATCTTGCCACCAGCAGAACCATGCAGGCAAGTTGTAGGGTGTTGCATTCAGCGCTGCGTTGAGAATCCTGATTAAAGCCCGAGAGAAGGGTTGCGGGAAGACTCTGACTCCGGCAAGCTTCTGATGAAATTAGTCATTCGGCTGTTCAACGAAGGGTTACTAGTTCGAATCTTACTCGGGGATCCGAATCTTCCTTCTTCCCCAGTATTTAGCGACGGCCTCTTTTCCCTCCCTTTTCGAAATCGGCAAAAACGTCATGAAAACGTAATAACTGATTCTGATTCTGCAAGAACATCGGCTCCCTCGAGGTGTGCGACGGCCGCGAATACTTGCGACGATGTTTTCCAGCCGAGGTGATTTACCATGCTCAGAAGCTTGCTAGAAATCAACCGAGGCATGTGACCAATCCGTCCGACTTCGAAATCAAATAAGATACGGTTAGGCTGCGTACGTTGTTACATCGATGAATTCCGTTCGAACGACACCCAAGGCGTCCTTGACTTTTTGTTAGGAACAGCGTACGCGACTACTGTGGGTCCCTTCGCAATGGCTGGCGCCGCGAGCACAACGGCAATCTCGAGGATAGGAAAATCAATTCCACGGATGGTGTTTCTCTTTTCACTCGGATGTTGCACGCTGAATCACAAAGCACAGGGACAGCCGCTTTGTTCTGGTGCATCGCCCGAACAACGAGTCAGCAATGTTCGCGCGGAAAGCAACGGACTGGTTCCCGGTCCGCTATTTGTGATCATAGGCAAGTCCGAGTGTCGATTGTCAGAGAAAGCCCTGAAAGCCTGGATCGTCGCTGGTGGCAAGAAGGTTGTCTTTTCAACACCCGGGGGCGCTGGAGGCTATGAGAACGAGGGGATGTCCTTGCAGCTTTACGACCTTGCTTCGGATACGCAGCGAGTAGTTCTCTCGGAATATTTCGCTATCACCGGAGTCGAGGAAGTTCGAACCCGCGGCGGACGGGAAGCCTTGATTGTGGAAATGCGTGACGGGGGTTTGGGCGCCTCCCATATCGCCGTTGTCGACCCTAACCGCGGAGAAGTGTTTGTGGAGCACAAGGTCATGGTGGTGAGTCGCAGGGGCGATGTCTTCACGCTTGGCTACTTTCACGACAGTGAATGGGAGTTCATAGCACGCGGCGAAAGCGTACACCCCTACTACACCAAGTCCTACGACATCAACTCGCTTTTGAACAAAAAAACCATTGTCCGAGAACGAACTCCTCAGTAGCCCGTTCGAGGACCGCGCCAATCCAAAATAGGGAGAGAGAAATGGCTAACTGGAAGGGAATCATTGGGCAAAGCTTCACACCGTCGGCATTCCAACAATACGTCGATACCGTTGCGTTCGATACCTGGAGGCCTCAGTTTGTCGTCCTGCACAATACTGCGGCCCCTACGCTTGCCAATTGGCATTCGGTTCCGGGGGAAACGCGAATGAGAAATCTGGAAAGTTTTTACCGCGATGTTCAACAGTGGTCCGCAGGACCGCACATTTTCGTAGCGGACGATCTGATTTGGGTCTTCACACCACTTAACGTCAGCGGTGTCCACTCGCCGTCCTGGAACAGCATCTCCTGGGGAGTCGAGATGGTCGGTGATTATGAAGTGGAACCGTTTTCCCCCGCGGTCAAGAGCAATGCCGTGAGTGCACTGGCTACCCTACACGGCGCCGTTGGACTTGACCCAACGACCCTCAAGCTGCACAAGGAGGATCCACGTACGACCCACAACTGCCCCGGCAGTAACGTCGTAAAGGCAGATATAATCGCGCAAGTGGCTGACGCCCTGGCCACGCTACATCCCGGCGACCATGAACCGGGGGGCGCAGCTTAACTCGGCGAGCCAAATACGGAGCTGCAGACCAAGTGGACACAAATGTATCCTCGACTACGCTCTTGAGCGCTTACGAAATCAGCCGGAGCACCCCGCTGTCGGGTTACAGCTTCTTCCGCAAAAATTCACTCTAGGCGAGTACCCGGCGGTCTACGCTTCACCGGGAAGAGCAAGCCTCGCTGAGGTTGCGACCTGGCCTTGAGTTCCGGATTGCCGTGACCCGCCCACGGGTTCCGATTCGTTTCGCCTCTCAAGGCGTTCTCTGAGCTAGGCGTTTTCGACGCGCGCCTTTATGTCCAAGTACGCCGTATGGATAAGCCTGCTTAGCGCTGCGGCGTTTGTGGCCGCTCCCGGTCTGAGCTTCACATGACGCATGAACTTGCCGGTGCCTTGCAACAAGCAGGCCGGATCCGGCAGCGCTGCGCCGTGAAAGAACCCCACGCTTACGTGCGAGGTGAATATATTGACGTAGCCGAAGGGCGCATCTCCCAAACATGCGACCGGACAGCCGTCATGCAAAAGCTCCCGGACTTCGTCCCCGCATTTTCGCATCACCTCAAACCACTGACGCGCGATGGCTCCCAATTCACCTGCATGCCCTTTCATCCAGGCATTGATGGCGGGATCCCGCTCGACGGCGCCGTTAAATCGCAGCAATTCCGTTCTCATCGTCGCTCCACTTTCTGCTAGCGCCGTCAGGTTTCGAGATTGTACCCGTATTGTTGGCAAACCTTCCCTTAACCGATTATGGGAAAGTTGCTCGTCACCCGACCGCAATCTCTACGGATGCGCGGCTTCCTTGGTAAACGCTCGACGACATTTAGAGCTTGATCCAGGTGAAATCTGCTCTCGACTTCTAGATTGCAGCCGAAGCGCCTCATTCACTTCGGCGCGGCGAGTTGGCCGTTGATGAGAAGCCTCGAATCCACGATGCCGATCTCGACCCGGCGGTTCGCTGCGCGTGCCTGTTCGCTGTTGCCCGGGACGCGCGGGTCGGACTTGCCAAAGCCCTTCGTGCTCATGATCGTCGGGGAGATTCCAGCCTGCACCAGGAAGTCGCGGACGGCTTCGGCGCGCCGCTGGGACAGTTGCAAATTGTACGTCTGCGTGCCGATATCGTCCGTGTATCCGTAGACAGCAATCGTATATCCGTTAAGCGTCATTAGGATTCCGGCAATGCGATTCAGCACGTCGCGGTATTCCGGCTTCACGTCGGCCTTGTCAAAGTCGAACCGGACCGATTTGCTGTCCAGCGTCATTACCAGTCCCATCGCCGTGCGGCGCGTTTCGGCGATCTGCGAGAGAGCCTCTTGCAGTTGTGCCAGTTCCGCCTCTCGCTGTTGGCGATATTCTTCAGCCTGGTGTGTGGCTTGATCCGCCCTTTGCTGCTCAGCGGCGGCCTGCTGCCGGGCAAGTTGCGCCTGGGCCTCCGAGTTCTCCTGGGACTGCTTCGCCAGGTCACGCTGTTGAGCGGCCGCCTGTGCGCTCGTTGCCGCTTGCGAAGCTTGCTGAGCCAGCGTCCGGGATTGGTCCTGGGCACGCTCGATCAGCTGGCGGAAAGCTTCCGACTCTTGGCTGAGCTGCGCCACCTGGCGCTCCAGGCGACGGACCGAGCTTAGATAAAGAAACCCAAGAACCAGGCTGAGCCCGATTGCAATGACTCCCAGAGCAAGCGCTAACCTCCCATGAGACTTGCCAGGCGCAACCGCAAGTCCAGATTCATTGGGCCCTGGTGCCTCGGGTGAAAAGCCCATAATTTCGTAATTTTAGCTTGGAATCGAAGATTGACGCAAAAACACAGACGCTGGTCATCCGATGACCAATATTGGCGGCTATGTGATTTGATTCATGGCGAAGCACGAGAGAGGGTTGTGCCCACCCAGTTGAGGTTCTGAAACTCAGATCGGAGCATGGTGCAAGAGCGGCTTGGCATTTATCCTCTCCGCATCGTCTTGCGGCGACGGTGAGTTTCGCCGTTTTCTTGACACTCCTGATATATCTAGTAGAGCGAAACTAACGAAGGACTCCGGCAAGATCAGCCCGGGAAGGTAGTCAGCCGGCTTCATGGCGTCTAGTTGGCTTAGCTCAGGATGTTGTTGTGAGTCTCTCCGGACCATTGCATTCGCCGCGGTAGTGGTGTTTTGTCCTGTTGCTGTAAGCGCGCAGTCGTCGAATGCGTCCTTAACAGGCCGAATCACCGATCCCAGCAAAGCGGTTATCCCCGCTGCAAAAGTCTCGGTCATCAATTCCGGTACGCGCATTCACTATGATACCGTCACCAACGGGACGGGGAGCTATTACGTAGCGAATTTATCTCCGGGAACATATCGAGTCGAGGTCGAAAAACTCGGGTTCAAGACGGTCATCAAGTCTGATCTGGTGCTCCATGTGCAGGACGCGCTGGAGGTCAATTTCGAGATGGCTTTCGGATCCGCGTCGGAGAGTGTCACCGTACGGGGAGGCACACCGCCGCTGGACACGGAATCCTCGACCGTGGGAACAGTGGTAGAGCAACGCAAAGCGAACGAGTTGCCATTAAACGGCCGCAACGTTTTCAACCTGATCGAATTGGCCCCGTCGGTCGTTCCGCAGGGGAGCGCCACGGGTACACCGGTCGGCGTGAACCCATTCGGGTGGGGCAATTACCAGGTCAACGGTTCCTTTGGCAACCAGAGCGCCGAATACCTGGACGGACAGCCGCTCAACATCGGTTACATCAATCTGCCAATACTGATTCCGACCCAAGATTCGATTCAAGAGTTTAAGGTGCAAACCAGCAATCTGGGCCCCGAGTGGGGCCGGTTCTCGGGCGGCGTCACCAACCTTAGCACCAAGGCGGGCGCGAGTTCGGTCCATGGAGAGGCCTACGAATACTTCCGCAACCGCATCTTTAACGCGAACGATTTCTTCCTGAACGTCGCCGGGAAAGCGAGACCGCCTTGGGTGCAAAACCAATTCGGGTCGAATGCCGGGGGACCCTTGCATCTTCCTTACCTGACTGGCCGCCGCAAAACGTTTTGGTTTCTCAGCTGGGAGGGATTCCGGCTGCGGACAGGTCAACCGTTCACCGCTACGGTACCCGATGCGAACGAGGCCGCCGGTGATTTTTCCGAGATCTGCAAAAGCGGGTTTACGGCAGGTATATGCAACGATCGCGGACTGGATGCCAATGGCAGACCGGTTGTCACCGACCAGATTTATGATCCTTGCGCGGGTCGGGTGAATGTCCAAGGCGCTTGTCCCGGGAGCTCCGTTACTCCTACCGCGTTCCGGAACAATATCATTCCCGCGGATCGCATCAATCTGACCTCCGAGAGACTGCTGAGTCTCTGGCCCGCGCCGAACAGCGGAGGGTTGACGAACAACTTCACAACCGTCGCGCCGTCCGGAGGCGACCACAATCAGCTGGTCGCGCGCATCGATCAAAACCTCACCGACAAACAGAGACTTTTTCTCAGATACAACTATTGGGACGTGATCGATGAGCCGATCGATCCGTTGGGGAGCGGCCTATGTGTGGACCGTTGTGACGAGCGTTACTACACCTATGCGCTCGCTGCCGGATACACCTATGGCGCAACCCCGACAACTGTGTTTGCTTTCAACGCCAACGTCAGTCGGTTCCGCTATAACCGCAGCCCGGAGAACTCCGGGTTCGATCTGACGAAGATTGGCTGGCCGGTTAGCTACAATGAAGCCGTGCCTGCGGTCATGCGGACGCCACCTACGCCATGCGTGGCGAACTTCGCCGACAGCATCATGTGTACCCAAGGCCAAAGCTATATCCAGGATCGCAATACCCAGTACAGCTTATCTCCGAGCGTCTCGATGCTCCGGGGGCATCATCAGTATCAGCTGGGTTTTCAATTGGAGATCGGCCGCGACAACTATACCCAATCGAATATTGCAAGCGGGGCTTTTAACTTCTGCAGTCCTGGCCAAGCGTGCTTCACGAGCCTCCCTGGAGTTTCCGGAACGGGATTTTCTTTCGCGGATTTCCTCTTAGGGTACGCGGGAAACTTCAACAATTTTGAGAATCATTTCTTTGCGCAGGCTGTTGTTCCTGCTTTCACGGCAGGCCAGCAGATTTACCGGGCATTTTATTTTGGCGATTTCTGGCATGCCACAAGCCGGTTGACGTTGAACCTGGGGCTGCGCTACGACCTGCAGGGACCGTGGTCGGAGCGGTTCAACCGGTTGTCCTACTTTGTTCCGACGGCGACGAACTTTCTGACGGCGTTTCTGCCAGCGGACTCGTCACCTGTCAAGGGAGACGTTTTCCTGGTCGATCCCGGCCATCGCAACAATCTGCCTCTGGACAAAACTAATTTTTCGCCGCGAGTTGGTTTTGCATACAGTCTGAACGGGAAAACAGTGGTACGCAGCGGCTATGGAATCTTTTGGATTCCGAGCTACGTCTCGTTTGCTCTCAATCCCTTGAACGATATGGTCAATGCCGGCACCACAACCTATTTCGGCACGGTGGACGGAACCCATCCGGTGAGCACAATAGCGCTCCCGTTCCCCGCGGGAATCGCACTGCCGCCCGGCCGCAGTCTAGGAGTTCAGGGAACGCAGCAATACCTCACACAAGTAGTGCAGTCCATTACGGAAGTGGATCCGCGTAACCACCCGAGTGGTTACGTCCAGCAATGGAACTTAAACATGGAACGCGAACTGCCCTTCGGATTTTTCGTGTCGGCTGCCTACGTGGGGGCCAAGGGAACGCATCTCGAGCAGTATTCGCAGCAAATCAACCAAATTTCTGATGCATTGCTGGCGCAGGCGGCGGGGGAAGTAAATCCTTCGCTGCCCAACCCGCGACAGAACGTTACCCTTGTTCAGCCGGCGCCAAACCCGTTTTTCATCAATGGCCAGGCTTTGGCGCTTACGGGGCCCACGACGACCGTCGGGCAGCTCCTCAGACCGTACCCGCAGTACACCAGCGTGCAGCTGGCGGGTCAGGGATCTTACGACAGCAACTACCACTCGTTGCAATTGACGGTTAACCGACGGTTCGCCAATGCCGGGTCATTGCTCCTGGCATACACGAATTCGAAGCTGATCAGCGACACGGACACGCTAACTTCCTGGTTGGAGCCTGCCGTCGGGGGAATTCAAGATAACAACCGTCTGAGCGGCGAACGCTCGCTCTCCTCGCAGGACGTTCCACAGCGCCTGGTTATCAGCTATGTTCTGGACCTCCCGATTGGCAAGGGCGGGAAGTATCTAACTAACGTCCGTGGTGCGATGGATAAGCTGGTCACCGGTTGGGGGGTTGATGGCGTGACTATTTTCCAACGAGGATTTCCTTTGGTGTTCACGAACGGCCAAGCCAACGGAACGACTCTATTTGGCGGAGGATCCCGACCCAACGTTGTGCCCGGCTGCAATCCGGTCGTGCAGGGGAGTGCTACCTCACGACTGGGTGATGCGAACAATAGCCACATGCCGAAATGGTTCAATACGGCGTGTTTTGAGGCGCCAGCCGATTTCACATTCGGTGATGAACCGCGAGTGGATGCGAGGCTGCGCGCGCAAGGGATTAACAACTTTGATTTTGCGGTGTTCAAGAGGACACGGTTCGCTGCAGATGAGCGCTTTGGTTTGGAGTTCCGTACGGAGTTCTTCAATATCTTTAATCGCACGCAATTTGCGCCGCCAAACACGATCTGTTGCAACGCAAACAACGTGAACTTCGGCGTCATAACCGCAACGGCGCCGGGCACAAACCCGAGACTCGTTCAGTTTGGCCTGAAGTTCCTGTTCTAGATCGATGAGCGGGCTGGCCGTCGGACTCTAGCGGCAACACGCGTACCGACGGGCGCGGGCTTCCGAGCCTTCGGGTAGTTACGTGGCTCATCTCGGTTTTGTACCAACGCGCACAAACTTTTTTTGAAAGCAAATTTGGCGCGACCGCATCGAAAAGTCTTCTCGCCGAAGGCGGAACTGGTGTATTTTGCTTTGAACCGCCGAAGGCTTGCGGGGAAAGTCCGGCGCAACGCGTCTTCTATGGCTGATTTCAGCCCTTCGCCGTGGAGTGGGGGACCAGGCATGAGTTCTACTTCGCCAGGACGTGCCCTGACCTTTCCGATCGCTTGGGAACGAACCGAGGGACGGGAAGGGGCCGCACCCCATCTTCCAAGCGATGAAGAACTCATGGCCCGTGTGCGATCCGATGACTCGACGGGTTTGGAGTTCCTTTTCCAGCGCTATTGCCGATTGGTGTTTACGGTTGCGCGAGGTATTTTGCGCGATCACGGCGAGGCGGAGGATGTGGTCCAGGAGGCTTTCTTTTATCTATATAAGAAATCGACCCTTTTTGATGGCGCCAAAGGCAGTCTGAAAAACTGGATTGTGCAGATTGCGCTTCACCGGGCCCTCGACCGCAAGGCCCACTTGGTTCGGAGAGGCTTCTACGTTGGTACAGATATCCGTTCACTCGGCGATACATTACTAGGAGCGACGGACCTTGATCGCGAGGTCGGCGCGAAGCTCGACTGGGAGCAGCTTCAAAAGGCTTTTGAGCAGCTTCCACAGATTCAGCGTTTAACCCTTGAGTTGTATTACTTTGAGGGTTTAGACTTGCGGGAAATCAGCGAGAAGTTGCAAGAGCCTCTTGGCAACACACGACACCATTTTTATCGCGGCCTGGAACGTTTGCGAAAAAATGCGTTCGTGCAGCACCTCCGGACTGCGAAAAAATGCTAAACGGTGACGGCGCCAACAATAAGCACGACAGGTATCGGGAGCTTTGCGCATTGGTGGACTCCGGGAGCCTCACGCCACTCGAGCGATCCGATCTGCAACTTCACCTCCAGCAGTGCAAAGAATGCGTTGAGGTCCTGCGGCAGTACCGATCCCTAACAGCCGAGGGGATAAGCACGCTGGCGGCAATCTACCTCGAACGACCCGCGCTAGAAACCTGGGATGACAAGGCTACGTTCGAGCGGCTGCTCGCGCGGGTGCGTGCGGAGCAACCAGAGAATGCGGAGAGGAGGATTCGGGCACGCGAAGGTGTCGAATCCAGTTTCCTCCGCCGGATCGCCGGCAATCCTTTCGTTCAGATTCCGCTGGCCGCTTGCGTCATTCTGGCGGCGGCCTACGCAGGCTATTGCCTAGGCACTCGGGTGACCGTGAACCCGGCCTTGGTGTCTAACGTCGAAGCGCCAATGCAAAAGCAACCGGACGAGCAAAACGCTGCGTTCAAGGAAGCTCAGAGTCGCCGGATTGCCGAACTCGAGCGGCAAAGCTCGGCAAAACAGCAGGAGCTCGACAAGCTTCGATCCGCACTGCGAGCGCTCGAGGACCGCTCAAACGATCTTACCGTGGTGAACAGCCAAACCGAGGGACGGCTCGAAGCTATTTCCGATCAAAGGGACACTTTGAATACCCAGCTGCAAACCGAGGCCCAAGCCTTCGAACGGGATCGCGCCGAGTTGACGAAGCTACGAGCGGAACGGGACCAGACCCTCCTTCGCACGGCCTCGCTTGAAGCACGAAACGAAGAACTCACCTTAGCGACTCGGGAACAGGAGCGCCGCCTGAAAGAAGTAGAACAATACCTGAGCTCCGACCGGGATATCCGGGAATTGATGGGTGCCCGGAAGCTGTACATTGCCGATGTATTTGATGTCGACGGCAGCAGCCGTACACAGAAACCGTTCGGACGCGTTTTTTATACGCAGGGGAAATCTCTAATTTTCTACGCTTTCGATCTCGATCGTCAGACCAAGGTCCTGAACGCCAGCAGTTTCCAGGTTTGGGGGCAGCGCGAGGCACCCGAAGGCGAGCAGGCATTGCCCATGAACTTGGGAATTTTGTACATGGACAGCGAGGCCAACCGCCGCTGGGTGATGCGATTTGACGATCCCCAGCAGTTAGCGGAGATCGACGCTGTGTTTGTCACCGTCGAGCCGCACGGGGGAAGTCAAAAGCCCACAAGCAAGCCCTTTCTCTACGCCTTGCTTCGCAAGGAAGCAAATCATCCTTAAAACCTGACAGATAAACCGGTTCCACGGCTGCGGCTCGCGGCACTTGAAACGGCGGAATCCGTTCGGCGCACCGCACCCGATGATCCGGAACGCGTCCTGCTTGGTACACCTGGTCACACAGCTTCGTATTCACTCGTAAAGCCAGGAAAAAGTGTCGAGGAATTTGCGGTCGAGTGGTGGGTTCCGCGAGGCCAGTGGTGTTGGTGTGTTTCATCGAAATCTCCGTGACTCGGTGAAACTTCGGCGATAGGAGCCAGATCATGAAAAAGCCGTATTTTCTGTTTGTTACGGTGATGAGCGTAGCGGTCTGCTTTCTTTCCCATGTCGTTTCTTGCCCGCGCCTGATGGCCCAAACCACTTATGGCGTAGTAACGGGCACGGTTACAGACCAGAGCGGAGCCGCCGTTGCCGAAGCGCAGGTTACTTTGACGAACAGCGGAACGGCCGAGAAACGCGTGCAATCCACCGGTCCCGACGGCCTCTACAATTTCGTCAATCTGATCCCCGGGAAGTACCGCATCGATGTGGAAAAGACCGGTTTCAAACGCACCAGCAACACGGAAGTCGTAGTGGAGGTGGCGCAAACAGCACGCATCGACATAACCTTGCAGCTTGGCGCGCAGACCGAGACCGTGGAGGTATCGGCGGCGACGCCCCTGTTGCAACCGGAAACGTCGTCGCTCGGTCAGGTGGTCGAGCAGCGCAAAGCAAATGAACTGCCGCTCAATGGCCGAAACGTTTTCAACCTCGTGACTCTCGCACCGTCCGTCGTGCCTCAGGGCAGTGCTGGCGGCACACCCGTGGGAGTTAATCCGTTTGGGTGGGGCAACTACCAGGTGAATGGCTCCTTCGGGAACGAAAGTGCCGAATACCTGGATGGGCAGCCGCTCAATATTGGATATATCAATTTGCCGGTCGTCATTCCCACGCAGGATTCGATCCAAGAGTTCAAAGTGCAAACCAGCAATACGGGCGCCGATTGGGGCAAATTTTCCGGCGGCGTCATGAACTTCAGCACGAAGTCAGGTACCAACGAACTTCACGGAGAGCTGTACGAGTATTTGCGAAACCGGGTTCTGAACGCCAATGACCCGTTCAACAAGGCGCACGAGATCGTGACCGGCCAGCCGAACAAGCAGCCGAGCTTCACACAGAACCAGTTTGGATTAAATGCCGGCGGCCCCATGTGGATCCCGCACGTTTACGACGGGCGGGACAAGACTTTCTGGTTCTTCAGTTGGGAAGCGTTCCGCCTTCGTCAGGGAGCTTCGCCGGTCGTCACCACGGTCCCCACGCCCGCCGAACAAACGGGCAATTTCTCGGCGCCTGGCATTTCCCCGATCCTCGATCCCTGCGGTGGAACCGTGACGACTGCGGTGGCCTGCCCGAACTATACCGGGCCGGCGACGCCATTTCCCGGCAACGTCATACCGACTTCGCGGCTCAATCCCACTTCGCTGGCCATGGAAAATCTATGGCCTGCCGGCAACGCGCCCTGTGTACCTGACCCGACGAACAAGATCGGGTGCACGAACAACTATGCAAAGTCTTATGCCACGGGCGGCAACCAGAATCAGGTGGTCGGACGCCTGGATCAGAACCTGACCGCGAAGCAGCGCATTTTCTTCCGTTATACCTATTGGAACGTGTTGGATTTACCGCAAGACCCGTTGGGGACCGGCCTGTGCCAGGACCGTTGCGCGGAAAAGTATTCTACGAGCGCAGCGGCCATCGGCTATAACTACAGCATTACTCCAAACACGATTGCTGCCTTAAATGCCAGCCTGAGCCGCTTTGCTTACAACCGCTCACCAACCAATGCGGGTTTCGACCTGACTAAAATTGGCTGGCCGGCTTCGTTTAACGCGGTGATTCCTTCTATCGCTCGGACACCACCCACACCTTGCGTGTTCGACTATGCGGATAACGTCATGTGTTCGCAGGGACAAAGCTTTATTCAGGACCGCAACACGCAATATGATATCGGGCCGAGCATCACGCTGGTTCGCGGCCGCCACACACTGAAAGCGGGGTATCAATTTGAAGTTGG
>Ga0207761_1000082_pt1 | contig 28455 bp, 20 predicted proteins | sample LuqExpMetageno34_FD_187792 | JGI IMG/M metagenome (GOLD analysis project Ga0207761, IMG submission 187792) | Tropical forest soil microbial communities from Luquillo Experimental Forest, Puerto Rico - Sample 34 (SPAdes) | ecosystem: Environmental > Terrestrial > Soil > Tropical forest ... | reverse complement strand
ATCGAGGGAGCCTCCTTCCTTGACTCACGGAAAGGGGGCCTGTACAGTGCCTAAAGGCTGCGACAGCGTGATTCCTGAATGGTTGTATCCGGAACCGATACAGCCATCCAAGCCTCATGAGCCTGCCAGGCCGGTGCTCGCAACGGGCTCGCCCAACAAAAGACGAATGGCCAGAAAATTCCTCGACGTAGTCAGTGTGGTTTTGCTGCTAACGGCCGTGTCGGCCCACTGCGCCTGTGCCCAGAGCGTCACCGTTATTCCGCCGCGTCAGAGAGTTGCCGCACCAAGCACCGTAGCCACGATTGATACGAGTGAAGCGATGTTCGCAACGATGTGCGCGCTGTACGCCTCCGGCTACGAGAGCAACGTCAACGCAGACAACTGGACTTCCTTCCGGGCACAGACCCGCGAACAACTCCTGGCCCAAAAGGGCCCAGCGGTCGACGCAATCCGCGAATTTTACAGAGGGCACCAGTTCCGCGATCCCGCGTCGATGCTTTCCCGCTACGTCTGGTTCGCGCTGGTGGCCGGCCCCGCGCCGAAGTTTCAACCCGTGTTGCGGCGCGACCAGTTGCCTCCCGAAGTTCTCGACCTCGAGGGCTTCCCCGAACTGCTGGCCAACTACTACACGGAACAAAAGATCCATTCGCTGTGGCGCCAGGTTCAGCCCTTGTACGACAAGGAGATCGAGCGTTTGCACGACCCGGTTTCGAACGTGCTCTTTGTGGCGTCCACCTACTTGAGGGAAGTGGTCGACCCCGCAAGACCGCGCACCTTCAGCATCATTGTCGAACCGCTCGTGGGCCGCATCACCAACGTGCGGAGCTTCGGTGATCACTATTCGATCGTCCTGAGCGGCAGCAACGATATTCCGGTCGATGTGGTCCGCCACGCCTATCTTCATTTTCTGCTGGATCCGGTGCCCATGATGTATCCGCACGTGATCGCCGTGAAGCGCCCCCTGTTTGAAGTTTCCCAGAAGGCGCCGCGGCTGCCGGGTGACTTGGCTGACGATTTTCCCGCGTGGTTTGCGGAATGCACCGTGCGTGCCGTCGAAATCAAACTGAAGAAAGTATCGCCTGGCGAACGGGAAGTAGCGTTGCAGAACGCGGACGTCGATGGATTCGTGCTGGTGCGTCCAATCTCGGCCGGGTTAACCGGCTACGAGCAGGGCGAATCCACGTTTGCGCAGTACTTCCAGGACCTGGTCCGCGGCATCGACGTCAAAGCGGAGCAAACTCGGGTCGCCGCAATCCGTTTCGCGCCGCAACAGACAGAAGCCGAAGCGAAAGAGCTGAGCAAGGAAGCAGTGGCGAAGAGACAGGCGCGTGCCGTCACCACCGTCTCGGGTGACCAGGATGTAATCGCGGCGTTGACCGAAGGAGAGAAGAAAATCTCCGAGAAGAATCCACGCGCGGCGGAAGCGGCGTTTCAGTCGGTGTTGACGAAAAATCCAAACGAGACGCGGGCGTGGTGGGGACTGGGCCTGGTCGCACTGATGGACCATGATGCCGACCGCGCGAAGCAGATATTCGGGCGGTTGACTACAGGCGAGCACGCAGCCAAGAACGATCCCATGGTGATGGCGTGGTCGCACATATATCTTGCGCGAATCTACGACGATGAGGGACAGCTCGAGCGAGCAAAAACCGAATATCAGGCAGCCATCGATGTTCAGGGTGCTCCTGCGCAAGCGCAGCAGGCGGCGCAAAAAGGCTTGGGTGACCTGGCGCTAAGGAAACCGTCTGAACGGCCCTAGGGACGAAAAGGAGAAGCAATGATGCAAGGGATGAGCAGTTTATTCAGGACCGCCCTAATGTTCACCGCGTTGCTGGCAGGTGCCGCAATCGCTGCGCGGCAGACTTCCGGCCAGCAACCTCAGCAGCAGCCGCAGCAGCAACCCGCTCCCGCTGACAAATCGAACCCGCCCCAAGCGGCGCCTCTCACTCTGGAGCCAGCAGCGCCTCCGGTGAATGCCGAAGAAGATGCAGCCATCAAAACCTTCCGCGAAACCAAGAACGATGATTTGGCCAAGAAGAACCAGGTGGCCGACGACTTCCTGGCCAAGTATCCGCAAAGCCGCTACCGGCCTGAGGTCTACGCGTGGCAGGTTCAGTATTTCCACAGTAAGGGCGACATCGACAAGATGGAAGTCGCGGCCGACAAGCAACTCGCATTGTTTCCCAACGACCCTCAGACCCTCGCAGTGGTAGGTTCGACCCTGCCTCGCGCCATGAATGCCAATACGCAGGAACCTGCCAAGCGGCTGGCGAAGGCCGAGCAGATGTGCCAGAAAGCGTTAGAACTGCTCACGACCCTCGCCAAGCCAGACGGCATGCCCGATGACATGTTCCAGAAAGCAAAGGATCAGACTGCGGCGATGGCCTACAGCGGCCTTGGCACCGTCGACTTCCGGCGCGGAAAGTTCGCCGACGCGATTCCCAACTTCGAGAAATCCGTGCGCATGGATCCGGACCCCGATCCGGTGAACTTCTACTTGCTGGCCTTCTGCAACCAGAAGACCTCGCACTTCGATGATGCGGTGGCTGCTTATCAAAAATGCGCCGCCATTCCGAGCGGAATGCAGTCGACGTGCACGCAGGGTGCGGAAGAAGCCAAGAAACTGGCCTCGACCCAACTCAGCGCACCGAAATAAACTGACCGCGCCCGCGGCGCGGCAGGAGAAGAGCATGACCCGCGGCGACGACGAACGATTGATGGAACGGCTCGGCTACGAGTTTCGCGACCCGAAGTTGCTGGATCGCGCCCTGACGCATAGCTCTGCGGTGCCGGAACTCCGAGCCGCGCGGGGCGAAGATATTGCGTTTGCCGGCTCGGAAGTGCAAGACAACGAACGGCTGGAGTTTCTGGGCGACGCGGTGCTGGAGTTGCTCACCAGCGAGTTCCTCCTCAAGAGCTTTCCTGAATGGACCGAAGGGCAACTCTCCAAGAGCCGCGCTCGCATCGTCAACGCGCACTCCCTGGAAATCGCGGCACGCAGCCTGGACATCGGGTCACATCTGCGGCTGGGCCGCGGCGAGGAGAAAACGGGAGGCCGCGAGAAACCCGCGCTGCTGGCCGACGCTTTTGAAGCGATCGTAGCCGCCATGTATCTGGACGGCGGGCTTGTGCCGGCCCGCGAATTGCTCACTAATACCGTTTTCCTCCAGGCGCGCGAAAACGGCGATCGCATGGCGGAGTCCGACCGCAAGAGCGCATTGCAGGAATTCCTCCAGGGCAAAGGCGGCCAACTGGCGGAGTATCGCCTGGCGGGCGAAAGCGGCCCCGATCATCAGAAGACCTTCCTCGTGGAAGTTTGGATTCGCGGTGAGCGCATGGCCAGCGCCGAAGGAAGCACCAAGAAAGAAGCGGAGCAGAAGGCGGCGCGAAGCGCGCTCGAAAAACTCCAGCAAAACGACGCCAAGTCTAAAGAAAAGGAAGAGGTCGGACCGAATGCCGGATGAGACGCTCGCCCCGGAAACCGCAACGCCGGAACCCGCTGGCGCCGAACCTGAAACGCCTGCAGTGCAGAACGAGGCGGAGCCGGAACCGGCGCCGCGCGCGAACATTCCGCAGACCACCACCTTCTCCGAATACCTCGAATCGCTGCTGGTCACCGTGATCCTGGCATTGTTTGGAACGAGCTTCGTGGTGCAGGCATTCAAGATTCCATCGCAATCGATGGAGCGAACCCTGCTGGTCGGCGATCACCTGCTGGTGAACAAATTCATTTTCGGCGGCCATGGTGCCTGGTACGACAAGTTTCTGCCGTACCGCGCGCTGGAGCGGGGCGACATCATCGTTTTCAAATTTCCCTACCAGGATCATCCTCATTTCGTAAAACGGGTGATCGGATTGCCCGGTGACCATCTGAAGATCGTCGACCAGCAGGTCTACGTGAACGGCAAGCCATTGAATGAGCCCTACGTCGTGCACGACGCCGCTTCGGGTTACGACCCGTTGAACTACACGTTCCCGCCCGTTGGCAACCAGATGTATCTCTCTCTCGTGCAGCCGGAATGGGCGCATGAGATCCGGAAATACATTCAGGGCGATGAGCTCATCGTGCCGGAAGGAAAGTATTTCGCCATGGGCGACAATCGCGACCATAGCCTGGACAGCCGCTACTGGGGGTTCGTCGATCGCGACGCCATCATGGGCCGGCCGTTTCTGATCTACTGGTCTATCGACGCCAACAGCAACGACTACAGCGACAATTCGTTTGCGCAGCGGCTGGTCGGGATTTTCGATACCCTGCGGCACCTGCCCACCAGGACCCGCTGGAGCCGCATGCTCCATACCGTGCACTGATCGCGGCTACGAATCGTCACGCGGTGCTACACTCTTCTCGCAGTTCTGGGAAGCTCCCATCCAATGAGTCGAGGTCGAAAATATAGCATCATCGCCGTGTTGGTACTGGTGGCGCTGGTGGCGGTGCAAGCCGGTTTGAGCCTGCTGGTCAGGACGCACCGCATGCGCGGATATTTGACGGCGCGCTTGGAAGCGGCATTTGGGCGCCCGGTCCAAGTCGGAGATTTTTCGTTCACCCTGTTGCCGTTTCCCGAACTCTCCCTCGAGGGAGTCACCATCGGCGAAGATCCAGCCTTTGGTCACGAATATTTTTTGCGCGCCGAAGGCATGAACGCGAGCCTAGGCTGGACAGGATTGTTGCGCGGGCATTTCGAGTTCGGGGCCATGTCGCTCCGCCGGCCTAGCCTCATTCTGGTGCGGAACGCCGAAGGGCGATGGAATCTGGAGGGCTGGCTGCCTCCCTCGCGCGCGAAGACGGCTGGCGCAGCGGCTACGGGAGCCGTCTCTGCGAGCGTTACCGCTGGTCCAGTGCAGGCGATTCACTTGTTGCAGAAGTTGGAGTTCGACGACGGCCGCATCAATTTCAAATTTGGTGACGAAAAGCGGCCCTTTGCCTTCACCGGGGTTTCCGGCAATGTCGAGCAGGTTGCTGCGGCTCGCTGGCGTGTCAGCCTGGAGGCCACCCCCTGGCGCAGCGGCGTGCAGTTGCAATCCACGGGCACGTTGCAGGTGGAAGGCGACGTCGCCGGCACATCCGCGAGGTTGCAACCGGCGCAAGTTCGCTTGCACTGGGACAAGGTGTCAATTGCCGATCTCTTCCGCCTGATTACGGGCAACGATTCAGGCGTGCGCGGAGAGTTCGCCCTGGATGGCAATGCCAGTGTCGGCGTGCCTTCGCCGGACACGGCCGGACGCCCCGGCGAATGGCACTTTGTGCTGATGGGACGAGCGAAGCAGATTCACCGCTGGGACCTGACCGAACGCACCGACAATCCGAGTTTCAATCTGAATTTACAGGGCGACTGGAATTTAGCCGCCAATGAAGCAGTGGTGAATGAAGTGCGTCTTGAACTGCCGCATTCCAACCTGAACGGATCCGCGCAACTCCAGACGATCAGTCCCGCTGGCTGGCACGCGCAGTTTCGCAGTATGGCGATTCAGTCGGAGGATTTGCTGGCGTGGTATCGCGCGTTTACGTCTGGTGTGTCGGACAACGTGGCAGTCCACGATTTCTTGACCGGCGAGTTGGCTGCGAGTGGATGGCCCTTGCGCTGGCAGGAAGGTGCGCTGGATGCCAAGGCGGGCTCGTTGCTTGTTCCCGGGCTCGGGCCGTCACGGATTGAGCCGTTTCACGCGTCGGTGCGAGGTGGCAAGTTTACATTGGAGAATCTGCGGGTAAGGTTGGGAACGGAAACGATCGCTTCAAACGAGAAGGTCGAGACGAAAACGAAGACGGTTTCCCCCGCAACGGAAAACGTCGTCGAAATTGGACTGAATCACGACTCCGCTTTGCGCCAGGGTGGCTTGCGGGTGAATCTGCATCTTGCGGATTCAACGCGTCTTTTCACGCTGGCGGCGGCGTTCGGCAAGACGCTAAATGCAGGGTGGGAATACTCGGGAGGCGCGAACGGAAATGTGGCGTGGAATTGGGGAAACAATTTGCGCGATGGGCGCCGCGTCGGCGCCGTGGAATTGTCGAAGGCGCGATTACAGGTGGCGGGGCTGAACGAGCCGTTGAAGATCGAGCAGACCCGCCTCGAATGGAGAGACGCGAGACGCCTTGTAACCATCGGCAAGGTCGACGCGTTTGGCGCGAACTGGTCCGGCACGCTCTCGGAAGATACGGAAGCTCTTGCGAGTGAATACCACAAGTGGAGTTTTCAATTACGCGCGGATCACCTGGATGCCACACAGCTGGACCGGTGGTTTGGGCCACGGGCGCGACCGAACTGGCTGCAGCGGCTATTACCGTCGCTGCTCGGTGGAAACGAAAACAACCCTGCCGCGGCCCGCGCCAACGAATTGCTAAGACGGGTGTCGGCGGAAGGGGAGCTTTCGGCCGATACCCTCTCGATCGAGAAGCTGAAATTCACGCAGGCGCACGCGACACTCTCATTGAACAATCTGGAGCTGCGGGCGCGAAACATTGATGCGCAGTGGGCCGGCGGGACCATTCGCGCCGAGCTGCAGGCGAAATTCTCACCAGTGCCCGACTACGAAGTCGATGCGGATCTGGAGCGTGTGAATCTCGCGCAATTGCCCTGGCCGACGCGCTGGGCGGAACGCTGGGCCGGGGCGGCCTCCGGGCGCGTTCATTTAACCACTGGCGGAGTTGGGCGTGACGAGTTGCTGAAGCAGTTAGCGGGAACAGGCACGGTCAAGCTGAACAAGGTCGAACTCCGCGGCTGGGACGTGGAAGCAAGTGCGGCCTCCGGTAATTTGCGCGCCGGCGCTTCGCGATGGTCCAGCGGAGAAGGGCAATTCGAAATTGGCGAGCGGCTGATTCGTTTTGCCGACGTGCAATTGGTCGGGACTGCCGCGAAAACGCGCCTCAGCGGGAACATCGGATTTGACATGACTGGGGACCTGACGTTTTCCCCGTTGGTCATCGCTGGCCGTGCCAGCAAGGGTCTGCCGGCCAGCCGCGAATTGCGAGTGAGCGGGCCGTTGGAGTCGCCTACGGTAGTGGTGCAGTCGCTCAGCGCGGCTGCTGGCAAGCCTCGCTGAATGCGATTTTCGTTCGTCTAATTTGAGGGAGACACATGAATCGGACTCCGTTGGGTGTGTGCGGTCTCATGTTCGCCATCCTGTGCGTCTTCGCGTTCAACTTCGCGGTGTGCGCGCGGAATGTACAGGCGCAGGAATCTTTCACGTTGCAGCAAGTCATGAGCGCGCCCTTTGTCTCAGACCTGGTAGCGGCGAAAACGGGCAATCGGATCGCCTGGACAGTGAACCAGGAAGGGCGGCGGAACATTTACGTGGCCGAAGGGCCGAGTTTTGTGGCGAGGCAACTGACGAATTATGCCGCGGATGACGGTGGCGAACTGACCGAGTTGCACTTCATCGATGACGGCAGCGCCATCGCCTATGTGCGGGGAGAGGGCAAGAACTCTGCCGGCGATTACGCCAACCCGACCAGCAATCCCGAAGGCACGGAGCAGGATGTGTGGATCGTTGCGTTTGCGGGAAGCGCGCCGCGCAAAATCGATGCGGGAAACTCCGTGGCGCTTTCGACGCAAGGGCGAATCGCGTACGCCCGTGGCGGGCAGATGTGGTTGTCGTCCGCAAAGACGGACGAAAAGTCGAAACAAATTGTGGTGCGCGGGAAGAATTTTCCGGTGGAATGGTCGCCGGACGGCGCGCGGCTGCTGTTTGTTTCGGTGCGCGACGACCACAGCTTCATCGGGATCTATGATCCGAGTGCAGAGACCGTGAAATTCATCTCGCCGTCGGTGGATTCGGATTCCGACCCGGTGTGGTCGACAGATGGAAAACGCGTTGCGTTTACCCGGCAGCCAGCGGTACGCCGCGATGCTCCAGAGGGCTACTTCATTGAGCCGGACCGGCCGCATCCCTGGGCGATCTGGGTCGGTAGCGCCGAGACGCAGACCGCTCGCGAAATCTGGCACAGCGGCAGCGAAATGCAGGACTCTTACCCGTCCATGGCGGGGGAAACCGGAGGGGGCGTCTTACATTGGGCCGCCGACAATCGCCTGGTGTTCGCGAGCGAGGCGGACGGCTGGCAGCATTTATACGCGATGCCCGCGGATGGCGGAGCGGTGAAATTGTTGACGTCGGGAAATTGCGAAGTGGAGCAGTGGTCGTTTTCGCCGGATCAGAAGACGGTTTTGTTCAACTCGAACTGCGGGGACGTGGACCGCCGGCACCTCTGGCGAGTCGATGCCCGTGGTGACGGCCCCCAGGAACTGACTTCCAGCAAAACAGCGGGAATTGAATGGAATCCTGTCGTGCTTGGCGACAATTCCGCTTATGCGTACTTGTCCTCGGACGCGAAGGATCGCGGGCTCGTGCGGATCGGAGGACTTGCGCGAGGTGGAGCTTCGACGGCAGTCTCCGGGCAAGCCGGGGCGACCAATTTCCCGTCGGCCAGCCTGGTAACCCCGCGGCAGGTGGTGTTCAAAGCAGGTGATGGCATACAGCTGCACGGGCAACTGTTTGTTCCGGCAAATTTGAAAACGGGCGAGAAGCGCGCGGCGTTGATTTTTCTTCATGGCGGGCCGGTCCGGCAGATGCTGCTCGGCTGGCACTATATGTATTACTACTCGAATTGCTACGCGATGAATCAGTTTTTGGCGAATCGTGGCTACGTGGTGCTGGCGCTGAACTATCGTAGCGGCATCGGCTATGGACGGGCGTTTCGCGAAGCTCCTGGCCGAGCGGGGCGAGGTGCGACCGAATATCAAGACGTGGTTGCCGCCGGAAAGTATCTGCAATCCCTTGCGGAAGTCGATCCAGCGCGCATCGGCCTCTGGGGCGGAAGCTACGGCGGCTACTTGACCGCGCTGGGACTCGGGCGCGACTCCGATCTATTCGCCGCGGGTGTGGATCTGCACGGTGTGCACGACTGGCCTACGGACAATTGGGAAGGCAAGAATATTTCGCCTGACTTGGTAAAGCTGGCGCACACGTCTTCGCCGATTACGGCTGTGGACACCTGGAAGTCACCGGTGTTGTTCATTCACGGCGATGACGACCGCAACGTAATGTTCGCGCAGACGGTGGACCTGGTCGCGCGGCTACGAGCGAAGAATGTGGCCATCGAACAGCTCGTTTTTCCGGATGACGTCCACGATTTCCTGTTGCATCGAAACTGGCTGGCGGCATACGTGGCCGCGAGTGACTTCTTCGACCGTAAATTGAGCACACCAAAGAAATGATCCAATGGCTCCATTCTCGCCAGGCAGCGAAGCCCATCTCCTTACTGCCGTTGGCGGCGATTACGGCGAGCGCTGCGCTGGCTGCCGGTTTTGCGAGCGATAATCGCATCGTGCTGCTGCCCCGCCTGCAGAATGGGGATTCGCTCCAATACGAAACCCGCGCGCGCATCGACCGGAACGTGGCGACAAAGAGCAATGTTTCCTCGATCGTCGGACCGCGCCAGGTCCGCCGCGATCTGGCTTCTGCGCTGCGCCTGGATGTACAGGAAATGCGGGTCGTTGATAATCGCCCGCTCCTCGCCGCTGAATCGCGGGTGGTTTCTTTGGACGCGCCGGCTCCTGACGAGTCACCGGCGAAGGAGGCAAAGATTGTGTTCACTGTCGGCGGCGATGGAAGCATTCACGTCAGCGACGGCACCGATGATCTGGATGCCGAGCAGAATCTCACCTGGCAATTCTGGGCGGCGCAGTTTGCGTTCGGTTGGACACTGCCGTCCGCTGGGGTGAAGCCCAACGAAAAATGGAAATCGCTGGAAGCCGAGAAGACACCGTCGCCAATCGGTGGTTTAGTGTGGGAACGCGAAATCACCTACGTGCAGAACGATAAGTGCCCGATTGTTCCGGACGAAGAATGCGCGGTCTTCTTGACCGCGGCGACGCTGCGCCAGAAATCCAATCCCAAGGACACGACGCCCGAAGACTACCGCCTGCACGAATTAAGGACCTCCGGCACCGCAACGGGTACGAACGAAACGGTCTCGTACATTTCCCTGAAAACGGGACTCGTGGTCCGCGCCACCGAGGATTTACAACAGAAAATGGATGTGACCATCGCCAAGACCGATGGCACCAATCAGATTCACTACACGGTCACGGCAACCAGCCACTTGGAAACGGCGCTACGGCCGGCAGTCAGTTCCAACACGGATTGATTGCCGGGTCAGACAATCTTTTAGAGCGCCAAAGGAAAATCCAAAACCGTATAAGGTACAAAGTGAAAGGTATAAGGGTTCAGGAACTTTGCACCTTATACCTTGCACCTTACACGGTTTTTCTTTCCTTTACTGCTGCGGTACCGGCAACGGGATCCGTTCCTGAAAAGTCCACTGGTGCCAGTAGGGGTAAATCGGAGTGACGCGGCTCGCGGCATCCAGTTTAGCCACCTGCTCGGCCGTCAAATTCCACCCCACAGCGCCAAGATTCTGCCGTAGCTGCTCCTCATTGCGCGCGCCCATGACCACGTTCGCCACTGTCGGTCGCTGCAGCAGCCAGTTCAATGCAATCTGGGGCACCGTCCTACCGGTTTCCTTCGCAACTTCGTCCAGCGCGTCCACCACTTTGTACAGATGTTCTTTGTCTATCGGCGGGCCCATCTCGCCGGTTTTATGCAGCCGGCTCACTTCCGGCAGTGGCTCGCCGCGGCGAATTTTCCCGGTCAAGCGGCCCCAGCCGAGCGGACTCCAGACCAGCGCGGAGACCTTTTGGTCCAGCCCCAACGGCATCAGCTCCCACTCGTACTCCCGGCCGATTAGAGAATAGTAGACCTGGTGGCCAACGTAGCGCGCCCATCCGTAGCGCTCGGACACGGCGAGTGACTTCATCAGGTGCCAGCCAGAAAAATTCGAGCACGCGATGTAGCGCACCTTGCCGCTTTGTATCAGGGTGTCGAGCGTCCGCAGCGTTTCCTCGACCGGCGTAACCGCGTCAAACCCGTGCATGTGGTATATGTCGATCGTCTCCACGCCAAGCCGCCTTAAGCTTTTTTCGCACGATTCGATCAGGTGGATCCGCGACGAGCCTGCGTCGTTCGGCCCTTCGCCGAAGCGGAACGTGGCCTTCGACGAAATCAGCACGCGGTTGCGTTTTCCGGCGATTGCTTTCCCGAGAATCTCTTCCGACATGCCGTAGGAATAAATGTCCGCCGTGTCGAACAGGTTCACGCCCGCGTCGAGGCAAATGTCCACGAGTCGCGTCGCCTCGGCCACGTCGCTCGAGCCCCACGCCTTGAAAAAGTCAGTGCCGCCGCCAAATGTGCCGGTGCCGAACGAAAGCACTGGAACTTTCAATCCTGAGTACCCCAGTTGTCGGTATTCCATGGCGAAGTAGATGTCCCTCCACTCGTGAACGGTACAGCTTTCTTGAACCCCATACCTTACACACCGCACTCTATACGGTTTTCGATGCCCGGAAGAAACCGTGTAAGGTGTAAAGTGCCAAGTACAAAGTTCAAGGTGGGGAAATGACCGACTTTCCGCGTTTTGATTTGACCGGGCAGGTAGCGCTGGTGACCGGCGCCGCACGGGGATTGGGTCGCGCCATTTCGCTCGCGCTCGCGAATGCCGGTGCCGACGTAGCACTGGGCTTGCGTGATGTGAACTGCGACGCCGGCCTGGCGGAAGAGATTCGCCGACTCGGCCGCCGCGCGCTGCCGCTCCAGATGAATGTGAGCAAATTGGATCAGATCTTCCGAGCCGTCGACGAGACCGGCTTCCAATTCGGCCGCATCGACATTCTGGTGAACAACGCGGGCATCGCCCCGGAAAATCCAGCCGAGTTGGTTCGCGAAGAGGATTTCGACGCGACACTGGCCGTCAATCTGAAAGGTACCTTTTTCGCCAGCCAAGCCGCCGCGCGCGTGATGTTTCAGCAGAAGCGCGGCACCATCATCAACATGAGTTCTCAGGCAGGATTCGCCGCGCTGCCCACCGAATCCGTCTACTGCATGACGAAAGCTGCCATCGCGCACCTGACAAAATGCCTTGCTGTCGAGTGGGGAAAGCACGGCATTCGCGTCAACGCAGTCGCTCCCACGTTCATCCGCACACCGGGCACCGAAGAGTATCTGTCCGATCCCCGCAATCTCAACGACACCGTCGAACGTATTGCCGCGCTCCACCGCGTCGGCGAACCCATGGAAGTGGCCGGCGCGGTGGTGTTCCTCGCCTCCAGCGCCGCCTCGCTCATCACCGGCGAAACGCTGCTCATCGACGGTGGCTGGACTGCCCGGTAATGCACGCCTTCCGCTATTTCCTGCTGGTTGCGCTGCTGGCGTTCATTTGGCCCCTTGCTGCCGCCAAAGTGAAATATCCCAAGACTGCTCCCTGCCCGATCGACGGCGCGACCGCAAAAGCCACCGGTAAACCCACGCCGACGCTCGATCCGCAGTGCGTTTCCGTCGCGTACCAGCACAAGGGCACGGACTACACCAACCGCACGCACCCCCAGCGCTTCAAGCACGAATTCTCGCTGAACATCTGCGACAACACCACCACGAACGCACCCGCACCGCCAAAGTAAGGGTGCCAGTGGATTTGTAGGGTCCGCTTTCTGAGGCGGACCGCTGTCGACGATTGCTGCAATCCAGTGATGGTGTGGCCAGGCTCACGTTGCGGACGGCCTCAGAAGGCCGTCCCTACAAGGGCGAAGCTAGTCGCTCGCGGCTGCTTTTTCAGCACGACGCAGGAAGGCTGCGAGCAGAGACTTAAACGAATCGTTCAGCCCAAGCTGCTCGCTTTCTTTATCGAATTGTGCGCGCGCGTCGTCGGCGGTCTTGAGTACGTAGCGGAGATACGACAAGCGCATCAGCCAGAGCGCGTGTTCCAGATCCCGTTCGGTGTGCATTCGAAACGTGGTCCAACCCGAATCCGGAACCCACTGGTGTCTCTGTGCCAGTCCTTCAACCAGCAACTCGTCGTGAATCGGGCCCGGGAAGGGAATGTCCACGATCCCGCCGACATGCACATGTCCCACCTCCGCATGGCCCAGGCGAAATTCTGTGCCGCCGAAACGATACGCATGCAATGTGACACCGGGCCACCGCGAGAGTTCCTGTTCCAATCTTTTCACCAAAGGGCTCATTCCAACTCCTCCCGGCGCAATCAAGTGGTTTGATGAAACCTGGCCTGGGATGGGCATACGGCAGCGGAGTTGCTTATTGGTCGCGATGTTGAAGCCGTGCGAAAGCGGCCCGGGAGATTACGCCGAGGTGGATTTGGACCGGGATTCCTTGCGGGCCTCGATGCGCACGGGCAGGCCATGTTTTGGCCGCAGAGTGATGGAAAAGAACGGCACGACAGGAGGATCGGGCAGCAGCGTGAAGCGGTAACGTTGCGCAATGGTGGCGAGCAGTAGCGTCGCTTCCATCATGGCGAAGCCCGCACCGATGCACACCCGCGGGCCGCCGCCGAACGGGAAATACGCAAAGCGCGGGAGGGCGCCGCTGCGAATTGGATCGAGACGCCAGCGCTCCGGGTCGAAGCGCAGGGGGTCGGGATAGAAGCGTGGGTCGCGATGCACGAGCCACTGCAAGATGAAAACGTTAGTGCCTGCCGGGATGTGGTAGCCGCGAATGTCAAAACTGCGCAGCGCGCGGCGGCCGATGCCCCAAGCGGGCGGGTACAGGCGCATCGATTCCTTGATGACCATTTCGGCGTAGGGCAGGCTGGGCAGATCGGCTAATCCCGGCGCGCGGCCTCCTAGAACGCGATCCAGTTCCGCATGAAGCGCTCGCTCGATCTCCGGATTCTGCGCCAAGAGATACCAGGTCCAGCTGAGCGCGTTTGCGGTCGTTTCATGGCCCGCGAGGAACAGGGTCATGATCTCGTCGCGCAGCTGCACGTCGTTCATGCGCTGGCCGTCTTCATCGGTGGCAGTCAGCAGGGTTTGCAGAAGATCGGTCGCAGGCGCGGAAGATTCGCGACGCGCGCGAATGATGGAGAAGATGACCTGATTCAGATGCTGGCGCGACTTCAATAGGCGGGGCGACTTGGGAATCGGGAAGCCGTCGGGGAGGAGGAAAGACAGCGCGGCCTGCTGGAAAAAGCGGTCCATGACTGCCGCGACTTCCTGGCCGATGGCGGCGGTGTCGTGGGAAACCTTGGAGCCAAAAAGGGACTTGCTGACAATCTCGAGGGTGAGGTCGGCCATCTCGTGATGAAGATTGCAGGAGTGTTTGTCGCGCCACCGCGACAGATGCCTGGCAGCGGATTCGGCCATGATTTGCGCGTAGGCCGAGATGTTTTCGTGGCGAAACGCGGGCTGGATCAGTTGGCGCTGCCCCTGCCAGGAGTGCCCCTCGTTGGTAAGCAAGCCACGGCCCAGAATGAATTCGAGCGCGGCGTAGTCGCGGGACTTATGGAAGTTGGAAGCGTTGCGGACCAGTACCGTCTCGATGTCGTCGGGATGGGTGAACTGGCAAATCGGCACGCGCAGAAAGCGGTAGAACGCCACGTCGCCATAGTCGCGGGCGCATCTAGCACAGAAGCCGGGCCAATCATGCGCTAGCTCCGGCGCAGAGCCCAGCAGGAAGTTGCCCTTGGGGCCCGGAGGGAGTGCGGTTTGGGTGGCCGTCGCCATCGAAGCATGGTACGGGGTTAGCGCGAAAAACCCAAGAGGCGAAAGATGCGTGTCCTTGCTGTGCCCAACGCGCACTTTGTCCCGGTCGCTGACGGGTTTCGAAATCCGTGCGAGCTAAAGGGCCGACGAATCGAGCATGCGCTACTTTGCCCTGCGAGCGGGCGAGGCGAAGTTGACCTTTCCGCGCAGCACGGTAATGGACGCGGGCGGCAGTTCGAACTGCGTTTCGGGCGACGCGGGGATGGCGGAAGTGGCGATAGGGCCATCTGGATCAGCGGTCAGCGTGGCAGGATGCCATTGGTATTGAGCTTTGCCAAAGATTTTGGCGGTGACGGAACCGGTGAAGAAGCCCGCTTGCGCCGAATTGTCAAAGGAGATTTTCACGACGTGAGCATTTTCCTGATCTTTGTTCACGATCATTAGCGACCAGTCGCCGTCTGGCCGTTGCGCAGCATAAACGGTAACCAGCGTGTTGCCGGCGCCGTCAGTGATGTCGCTTGTCGCGTCAAACAGCTTGTGCTCGCCGTTGCCCGGTTGGACCCATTCCAACGTGATGAGCTGGCTCGCGAAATATTGTGAGAGCGGCTGCTGAATCTTCAAATCGCGATCGGCTGAAAACATCGCAAAGGTGCCGCGCGAGCCGTTGATGCCGTGGCCAATCGGCGCAGGCATGTAGTGGAACGTGTAGACGGCGGCGCCGCCGCCATTCAGAAACGAACCGATGTAGTCGGCCAGCCAGAGTCCGCCAAAAATGTCTGGGAACGCTTCAGAGTCCACCCAGGACAGATTGCACTCAGTGATAAGCAGGGGCACGTTTTCAGGCACGCCGTCTTCCCGCCAGATTTTCATGATGCCGGTGACCAATCTGGGTTCGTCGTAGAGATTGCTCCACTGAATTTTGCCGGGCTCGAAGGGATAGTGCTCGAAGGAGAAAAAGGCAAGCTCGCTGATGGCGTTGTGAGACTTCAGGTAGTTGATGAAGCGGCCGGTCCAGGAGGTTTGGCCCGCGGAATTCGGCCAGGTCTCGATGTCCTTGTTGACGCCGGTGAAGATGGGGCCGCCGAGTTTGAGTTTGGGATCGACCTTGTGAAGAGCGACAGCGAACTGAACGTAGAGCGTCGCGTAATCCTCGGGATTCATGAAGTGCCCATCCGGCTCTTCACCCATCTCGACGTGCGAGATCGGATAGCCACGCTTTTCAAGGTAGGTTAGTTCGTTAGCGGCGTCTTCCGGCGTGGAGTAGATCAGCGCGATGGGAATCATGGTGGGAAGGCCGCGCGTGTAGCCATTGGGCATGAAGAAGAGATCGAAGCCGACTTGCTCACCGGCATGCTCATCGAGATCGCTGGACTCGTGCCACGGGTCGACCGAGGAACAGTAGGTCATGGTCTGGTCCTGGTCAGGAGTGTGACGAATCAGGTCGTGAAATTTGCCGTCAGCGGATGTGCTGCCGAGATAGATCTCATGAATGGCGTAGCCGAGGCAGTTCCGTTTGTCGGCGGAGCCGTGCGTGTCGCAAGTGTTGGAGGAAGCGGTCATGAGGATGCGCACGAACTGCGTCGTCACAGGAAGAGTTGAAAGTTGGAGAACCGCGCTGCCGCCTTTGCCGCCATTGATCGTGCCGCCGGGGAAGGATTGCCAGACGCCGCTCGTAGGCTTGCGAATTCCGTCTTCGCCGGTGAAATATTGCACGACGAAATTGGTCGCGTACGGTTCGGCCCAGTCGATGCGAATCGCGTTCAGTGCTCGCGGCTTGGCGAGATCGAGAACAACCCACTGCGGATGCAGCGAATCGGATTCGTGGGTATACGGCTCGGCGAGATACGGATTGCTCTTCCAGTAGGTGGCGGGATCGCCATCGGTGAGGCGTGAGTAGCCCACGGTGTCAGTGCCGTCATCGCGGGTGACACCACGGTGGGGAAGCGGGTAGCCGTAGGAATGGCGAATCGGTTCTGCGCTCGGTGTGGCGTTGCCGACGAAGTAGCCTTTGCCTGCGGGGTCCGACCAGGTGCCATTGGGGTTCCAGTGCCACGCTTCCATGTGGAGTTCGGTGTTCTGGCGGTAAGTGATGGTCTGCCAACCGGCGGAGAGCACTCTATCAATGGTGTCGGGAACATACAGCTTGTCGGCAGCACCATAACCAAGACGGTCTATGCCTGCGCCGAGCGCCTCGGTCGGGCGAATCGTGTTCGTGGGGCGAGAGGCATCGACGTGAATCGTTTGCGGCGAAACCGGAGGCACAGAGAAAAATAACGCTGCCAGCAGCAGCAGTCGGTGCAAATTTTCGCGGAGACAGGACATTCCAAACTCCTTGCGCCGAAAGGGAAAGCGCGGGAATAGATCGATTTAAAACGGTTCAATGTGAAGAATGTAAGACGAGGTGGCGCGGGCGTCAAGGAAAAGTGAGAGAGAGCCCTCGGCGCTACAAGCTACTCGTAGCGGAGGGCTTGGGTTGGTGCGATGCGGGAAGCTCTGCGCGCCGGCAGGTAGGCCGCGAGCGTAGTGACAGCGAAAAGTGTCGGCACTACGACGAGATAGACGACGGCGTCGACCCGGCCTGCGTTGAACAGCATGGAGTCCATCAGGCGCTCCACGGCGAAACCCATTACCAAACCGATCACCATGCCGAAGCCCACCAGGACAAGGCCTTTGCCGAGTACAAGCCGGAGAACGTCGGTGCTGCAGGCTCCAATCGCCATGCGGATACCAATTTCGCGCGTGCGCCGGGTCACGTTGTAAACCATTACGCCGTATAAGCCAGCGACAGTGAGAAACAGGCCGATCAGACCCATGCCGGCGACGAGTTTGACCGCAATGCCGGGGCCGCGTACGGCTTTGTTCAGGTAGAACTCCTCGTAGGACATGGTCTGCATCATCGGTAGGTTGGCGTCGAGAGTGCGAACAACCTCCTTGACCGGCGGAACGAGTTGCAGCGGATCGTTCGTGGTACGAATCATCAGAGTTAAATGGGGAATAGGGTGCTGACTGAGCGGCAAATAGACAAAGTCCATGGGCTTTTCGCCACTGTCCATGTAGTTGGTGGTCTTCGCGATGCCGACAACCTCGATCAGAGTTCCAGTTGAGCTGTCGAGGTGGATGCGCTTTCCGAGTGGATCGGCGCCGGGCCAATAGTGCCGGGCGAATTGTTCATTGACGATGGCGACCAGGGGAGCGTCGGCGCTATCGCTGGAGAGAAAATTCCGCCCGGAAAGTACCGGGATGCGCATGGTGTCGAAGTAACGCTCGTCGACCGTGTCGGTTCCACAGGTGAAATGGTCGCGATCGGGCGGCATCTGAAAACCATCAGGGACGAAGCTGAGTGCATCGAAGCTCTCGTCGTTGAGAGGGATATTCTGTGAGAGAGCAGCGTTTTCGACACCGGAGGTTTCGCGGACACGCTGGGACACAAGCTTATAGAAATTCCGGGTCTGTGCGTCGTTGTACTGGAGAAGACGTGGATCGAAGCTGGCCATGAGAACGTGATCCGTGGGAAAGCCAGTGCCATTGAGCACCAGGCTTTTGAAGCCGCGATACATGAGGAAAGCCGCGGTGAGCAGCATCAGCGAAGTGGAAACCTGGGCAACAACGAGAGCGTTGCGGCCCCAAAGACGTTTGCGGCCGGGAAGATCGACGTCAGCGGATTTCAATCCATTCACGACAGCGGCCCGAGAGCCCTGGAGTGCGGGGACCAGTCCGCACGCGATCGCGCTGACGGCGGCCAGGACGAGACAAATGAGAAGGACGCGATGATCCATCCGGAAGGGAATGAGGACCGGCAGGTCGCTCATGAAGATGACATCTCGATAGCTATGAAACCAAGCGATCACCGCATAGCCGACAGCGATGCCGGCGATCCCGCCGAGGAGCGCGAGAATCACGCTTTCGGTGAGCAGCAGGCGGATCAAGCGAAGCCGTCCCGCGCCAATGGCAAGCCGCACAGCGATTTCCCGGGTGCGGGTGCGAGCGCGGCTGAGAAGCAGTCCCGCGACGTTGGTGCAGGCGACGAGCAGGACGGCAAGGGAGAGGATGATAAAGACGACCCCGAATTTCCAGTTTCCATCGTCGGGACGCGTGCGCATTTCGAATTGCGTATGAACGGTGGCGCTGCGCCCGCGATTCACCTGAGGGTATTGGCGTTCGAGGTCTTTCGCGAGGACCGCGAGTTCGTTTCGCGCCTGCTGCAGTGAGACAGCCGGCTTAATGCGCGCCCGGACGGCCAGTTCGCGGTCGTCCCGGTCCTCGAAAAAATTCTTGTGGGCGTTGGTGGTGAACACGCGAGCCATAGCCAACGGAACGTAAAAATCCGGGTGCGCAAAGATCAGAATTCCGGGAAAAGTGTCGGGGGCGACCCCGATGACGGTGAAATTCGTGCCGTTGAGGCGGATTGCGCGGCCGAGAACGGAAGGATCGGAGGCAAATTCATGGTGCCAGAATTCGGGGCCGAGTACGACAACGGCGTCGCGCCCGGGAACCTGATCTTCTTCGGGGCGAAATCCGCGACCAAGAGTGGGCTCGACGCCAAGGACGTGAAAGTAGTTGCCGGAAACCATCATGCCCCCCTTGATGCGGGGCGTGGCTTGCGGCTCGGCGCTGAAACCGACCGCTTCCATCGTCGAGTTGGCGACGACACCGTCGTAGCTGGTGGTCTTATCGCGCAAGTCGAGATATTCGCGATAGGAGAAGTCTTCGAAAGAAGAGTCGTGAGTGGTGCCGACTAGGGAGACAACGCTGCTGGAGTTCGGCACGGGATACGGGCGGAAGACGAGGGCGTCCAGCATGCTGAAAACGGAGGAAGTAATACCGATGCCGAGTGCGAGGGTGAGGACCACGAACAGCGTGAGTCCCGGCGTGCGGCCCAGACTGCGAAGGGCAAAGCGGACGTCCTGGCTGAGGTCTTCCAGTAAAACGAAGCCGCGTTCGGCGCGAAAGTCTTCCTTCATCGATTCGATGCCGCCGAATTTAATGTGCGCTTGACGGCGCGCTTCGACCGGGGACATGCCGGCGCGAATGTTATCGGAGGTTTGCAGGGCAATGTGTTCGGCAATTTCTTCACGGAGACGCTCTTCCTGGGAACGGTGCGTGGCGGAACCGAAGACGCGGGCGAAAAAACGGCGGAGGGATTTCATGACCAATCCTCCTTCTTCAACTGAAAGAAACGCGCGATGATCGCGGCGGTTTGTTGCCAATCCTGGGTTTCGGCCTGTAGCTGCTTGCGGCCTTCACGGGTGAGTTGGTAGAAACGCGCGCGCCGATTGTTCTCCGAAGCGCCCCATTCCGAGGAGATGGCGCCTTCCTGCTCAAGCTTCAGTAGGACGGGGTAGAGCGTTCCTTGATTCACGGCGAGAAGGTCGCCACTGATTTGCTCGATGCGGCGGGCGATGCCGTAGCCGTGGAGTGGGCCGAGGACATCAAGGGTTTTGAGGACCATCAGAGCAAGCGTGCCCTGGAGGACATCGGCCTTGGATTTGGAGTTCGTAGTCATTTGGGAAACCAACAGGAGGATGGCACAGTTCCTTTGGGAAAACAACAGGAAAGTTTTTTGGAGATGGTGGCGAGGGCTATTGGCGAGAAATAAGGTGCAAGCGTTCTGTTAAAGCGTCAGCTAAGGGGCTGTGCGTTTGGCGACGATGAGGGTGATGTCGTCGTGTTGCTCGTGGGGGCTGAAGCGCCGGAGTTCGTCGACAATGGCGTCGCAAACGTCCTGGCAGCAGAGATGGCAGTGCCGCCGCAAGCATTCGAGAAGACGTGACTCGCCGAACTCGTCGCCCGAGGGGCTGAAGGACTCGGTAATGCCGTCGGTGTAGAGGATCAGTGTGTCGCCCGGGCAGAGCTGTGACTCTGCAAGTTCGCAGTCCCACTCTTTGAACGCGCCGAGAATTGTGGCGGTCGAGGAAAGCCGCGCGATGGAATCGTCGGCACGCAGCACCAGCGGCGGGAGATGCCCGCAGTTGACGTAGCGCAGGCAGCCCGTTACGTCGTCGTACTCGGCGAAGAATAACGTGGCGAACGCGGCGTCGGCGGTGTTCGCACAAAGCAGTTGGTTGACGGCCGCGAGAAGACGATGGGGCTCGTCGAGCGTGATGGCGCACTGGCTGCGTACATTGGCCTGCAGATTGGCCATCAGCAAAGCCGCCGCGATGCCTTTGCCGGAAATGTCGCCAATCACGAGGCCGACGCGGTCCGGCCCAAGCGGGAGAAAGTCGTAGTAGTCGCCGCCGACGTGGCGCGCCGGAAGACAGATGCCGGCAAACTCGAGAGATTTGAGAACGGGGAGATTTTGCGGGAAGAGGCGCGCCTGGACTTGCTTGGCGATTTCGAGTTCCTGAGCTGCGCGCCGCTCAGCCTCTATTTTATCGGCAAGGGCGCGGCGTTGCGCTTCGATGGCGTGGCTGACCTCGTCAAAAGCAGCAAGCGAGAACGAATTGCCGTCGGGATCGCGAAAGCGGGCAAACATGCCGCCCCAAATGGGGGCGGGTTCGGAGTGGGACGACGTTTCAGTCGAGGAAGCGACCTGCGGGGCGTGGCCGGAAATGCGGCGAAGGCGGGGCGTTTGATGGAATCGCACGCCGCGGCTGTTCCAATCTCGAAATTTGGCAAGAAGATCTTCGGTGATGAAGGTGACCAGGTTCGACCGCCCGATCAGTTTGTACTGGTCGGACTCCGGCGATGGAGCGACAAGAACGATATTGGCGGTGCCGTCGGGCGGAGAAACCACAACCCAGCGGCGTGCGGTCGCCTGCGAGGTAGGAGGCAAACTGACGCGCGCGTCGAAATCCAGCCGAAAGCCGAGCTGGTTGACGTAGAAGTCGAGGCTGCGATCGAGATCGCTCACGAAGATGGTGACGGACTGGAGCCGAATGTACGGATCGCGGGGATCCAGACGAACAGCAGAGTCTGCCGGCGACGGGCTATGTGGCGCGTTGGACATGCACGGGAATTATAAGTGGGACCGTGCGGGTTCTGTACAGGCTAAACAGCTTCGGACAAGGCCCCGTCCCTCAGACTGCCAACGACTACGCTACGACTCGGTCGTGGAGGATGCGGTGCGGCGAAAGTAGCGGTAGAGGAAGAAAACGACGAAGAGCGCTACCAGAGCGCCACTAGAGTCCAATAGAGAATCCCATATGGACGCGCCGCGAGAAGGGACAAACACCTGGTGGAACTCGTCCGACAGGGAATAAAGCGCGGCAATGACCCAGGCGATAAAGCCCCAGGACCAGTGGAAGCCTTTGCGTCCGGCGCGCACCCCGCGATAAACGAGCAGGAAGAAAATAAAGTATTCGGCGAAGTGCGCGAATTTCCTGAACAGGTGATGGACAATGTCGATGGTGTCGGAGGACATCGAGGGAAAGAGCCAGTGAAGCAGTGGAACAAAGTAGCGGCTGGTGTGCTCGGAGGAGAGACCGTCCGTGGAAGCAAGAAAGATGATGGTGCACCACACGATCGCCGGCCACCAGGCGCGGAGCCACGTCAAAATCATGGATTGCGGAGGAACGCGGTGGCGGACCTCGTCGAAATTGGGGGCGGGGCGGGGATTACGCCAGGGTTCGGTAGCCATTCACGAATAAGTTTCCACATCTATTGTAACGGAAGAATGAAAGCGATGCAGAGCGGATGATTGTAAAGGTGTAACGGGGCAAGCTGCCAACAGAAACCCGTGAAAGCTGAAGTTTCAGCCGCAAGGTGAAAGCACACGGACTAGTCGGCGACGGCTTGGTGCAGACCATCTTCAACCTTATGCAGCTCGTCGGGAGTGATGGCGGAGGCGCCTTTTTCGAACATGGAGAGGAACCATTTGATTTCTTCGGGTTCGGTGGGGAATCCGGTGGTTTCACTCTTCCCTTTGACCTTGGTGGGCGCGTTGGAATTGACGATGAGCTTGGCCTTGGCATCCAGAAGAGCGATGAAGGGCAGGCCCACATTGCCGGAGGGCGAAATACCGCCGTATTTGGCGATAAGGGTGTCGGAGCCGGGAGTATCCCAATCCTGATGGCCGGCGGCGCCTTCGCCGAAGGTGATATGTGCGACGACGAAATACTTGTCCATGATGGGAGCAACCTCGGGCAGAGCCAGGAAGGTGTCGAACTGGTGGCAAGCTTCGCACCAGGAGGCGCCAAAGATCAGGAAGATGGATTTGTTTTGGTCGGCTGCTTTGCTCTGCGCCGTTTTCAGGATGTCCCCGGCTTTTTGAACTTTTTGCGCGAAAGCCGCAGTGGCAAAGACAAGTAGAATCACGATAGATAGAGCGGCTTTCCGCATATAGGGCTCCGGGGACATAGGTTCAGGCTAACAAGTCTTGATGGAGATTCGACGGGGCGGGTGAGCGAAAGGGTTCCAAAAAAGAAAGTGGCGAGTAGGGAATCGAGAATCTTAAACCTCTTAGCTTTCACTTCAAACGGGTTTGGCCGTTGCGCTCTTAATACCGTTTCACTCTTGTACCCTTCTTCAGGGGAGCAGACCGTAGACGCAGACGGAGTTTTGTGTGCCGAGAAATACCTTCCCATCGGCGATGGTGGGGGTGATGAACTTATTGCCGGCCCCGCATTGATCCCGGTTGGAGGCGGCTTGGTTACTGTTGTAAAGCTCATTGGTCAAGTTGCTGGCGTCATAGGCATGGAGCACGGCGGGGCTTGTGTTTTCGTTGGCCCACACGATGCCGTTGGACGTGCCGTTTGCGGAGACGGCGGGAGCGGTGCCGGGATAGGTGAACGTGATCCCGGTTTGCGAGGACGGGGACAGCGCAAGTTTTGCGCTGGAGACCGGGAAAGCGCGGAGCGGGCCGTTTACCGCGCCATAGTAGACGGTGTTGTTGAAGAAGGCGGGAGTGGACCAGATGCCGCCGGGAAGTGCGCCATCGATTTCCTGCCAGATGTTGTTGCTCGAGGCATTGAACTTACCCATGTTGTCGCGATTCACGACGTAGATGTTGCCGTCTTTTCCGGCGCCGACGACGAGATGGCGCGCCGTGTTTGTTGAGTCAGTCAGGGAATCCGGGAGAACCATCGCGCCGCCCGAGCCGAGGTCCGTGTCGCCGTTCGATTCGCTGACCTCATTCGACATTGCGAAATAGTCGACGACCTTCAACGTGTTATTGGCGGTGGAGATTTTCACGAAGGAATTTCCATAATCGCCCTGATTTGGGAAGCCATTGGCGTCGAGCGTGGTTTCGAAAGCGCCGTTGCCCGCTAGCACGTAGATGTTTCCGCTCGAATCAGCCGCAGGCCCGCCGCCACTCATCCAGATAGAAGGCCCGCCGCCGTTGGGACCGATGTTGATCACGGCCATTTGCGCGAGGCTCTTCTCGTTGTAGCCCATGATCCAGCCGGTGTAAGCCCCGCCGTCGCAATGTGACGAAAAACTGAGATAGACCACTCCATTGAGGAGCAGAAGACCCGGGCGTTCCTTGTATTGACCGGGATCGAAAGTGGTTTGGCCGGAAGCGTTCGGGAACGTGGCGGCAATTTCCTTGGGACCGCTGAAGAGTTCGACGCCAGTGGTCACGTCGAGAGCGTGCAGACGCTGGTGGTAATTGTTCTGCGAATCTTTGGTCATCGCGACAATGTAGATGGCGCCGTTGGTTCCGGCGTGGGGGTCGATGACCGGCGTGGCGGTAACGCCAATTTCTGGAGTGACTTGGTTGCAGCCACGATCGTCGCTAGGAGATTCGCCATTGGCGACGGAAACGGACCAGAGTGTGGTGCCGGTGTCGGCGTCAAAGGCGTAGACCAGGTCGTGTTCCGTGGCGACGAAGACGACGTTGTGCGCTGCGCCGGAAATGGGAAGTTGCGAGAGGTAGAGCGGCTGCGCGTCGACCTTGCCGGTGACGGACAGTTTGCGGAGCAGGCCGAAGGTGGTGGACTTGACGTTGGCGGTGGTGAGAATGGTTTCCGTGGAGTTAAGGCCGCTGCGCGCGACATCGTTTTTGTAGGTCGTCACATCGGTGCCGGCGGATTGCACTGGGTTCACGGTGAGTGTGGCATTGCTGCTCGTGGCGTTACCGGCGGAATTGGAAACGACCACGCGGAAGGTAGAGCCACTGTCGGATTGAGCCGTGGCAGGCGTGGTGTAGGACGAAGAAGTAGCGCCGGCGATGTTCGTGTTGTTTTTCTGCCATTGGTAAGACAGTGGAGCAGTGCCGGAGGCGACAACCGAGAAAGTGGCGGTTTGGCCGACGGTGACCGTTTGATTCGCGGGTTGTGTGGTAATGGTGGGAGCGACGGGAGCGGTGTTCACAGTTAATGTTGCGGCGCTACTCGTAGTGTTCCCCGCGGAGTTCGTAACCACAACGCGAAAAGTTGAGCCGTTATCGGATTGAACGGTAGCGGGCGTGGTGTAGGACGAAGCAGTGGCGCCCGAAATGTTCGCGTTGTTCTTCTGCCATTGATAGGAAAGGGGAGCCGTACCCATGGCGACGACGGAGAAGGTTGCTGTTTGACCCACGTTCACCGTTTGGTTGGCAGGCGGCGTCGTGATCGAAGGCGCGACCGCCGCGGCATTGACGGTGAGCGTGGCGCTGTTGCTAGTGGCGTTGCCTGCGGAATTGGTGACGATTGCGCGGAAAGTGGCGCCGTTATCGGATTGTCCGGTTGCGGGAGTGGTATAGGTGGATGAGGTGGCGCCGGAGATGTTCGAATTGTTTTTCTGCCATTGATAAGTTAGCGGGGCGGTACCAGTAGCGACGACGGAGAAAGTGGCTGTTTGACCCGAGTTCACACTTTGGTTGGCGGGTTGTGTGGTGATGGAGGGAACTACGGGTTGCGTGCCGCCTCCGGGAGTGTAGTTAGAGCTGCAACCGGCGAACAGTAACGACAGGGTGAGCAAGGCAGAAAGCTGCGTGAGCGAGCGAGTCATGTCGATCTCCGAGGTGATTTCGGCGCCAGTTTCGCGGAAGTGGGATGGGACGTAATTATAACGGGGTAAGGGTAGGGAAGCACCTGAACTGAGGGGCAGCGTGAGGAGCGGGTGCACTAATAGGAGTATCGTCCCACGCCGACGTTGGCGCATCGTCGCTTTTGTTCATGTCGTGCGGGCTTTCATGCCACCGCTTTCGCGTTGGCGCTCTCAGGCCTATTCTACGCGGTAGTTCGGGGCTTCCTTGGTGATCACCACGTCGTGGACGTGGGATTCGCGGAGGCCGGCGGCGGTGATACGGACGAAACGGCTCTTGTCGGCAAGTTCGGCGAGCGTGCTTGCGCCGACGTAGCCCATCCCGGATTTGAGGCCCCCGACGAGTTGGTCGGTGAGGCCGGAGAGCGGCCCTTTGTAAGCGACTCGGCCCTCGACACCTTCGGGAACGGATTTGCCGCGCTCGGCACCTTCCTGCGCATAGCGATCAGCGGAGCCCGCTTCCATCGCACCGGTGGAACCCATGCCGCGATAGGACTTGAAGGTGCGGCCCTGATAGAGAATCGTTTCGCCAGGCGATTCTTCGGTGCCGGCGAAAAGGCTGCCGATCATCACGGCCGAAGCGCCCGCAGCAATCGCCTTTGTAATGTCGCCGGAATACTTGATGCCGCCATCGGCGATGATGGGAACGCCGGTACCCTTTGCCGCGCGCGCGCATTCGAGAATGGCGGTGATTTGCGGCACTCCGGCGCCGGTGACGATACGAGTGGTGCAGATCGAACCGGGGCCGATGCCGACTTTGAGCCCGTCGATGCCGAGGGAGATGAGTTCCTTCGCTCCATCGTAGGTGGCGACGTTGCCGGCGATAAGTTGCATGTCCGGCAGGCGATGGCGAATTGCCTTGATTGCTTCCATGACGCGCTCGGTGTGGCCGTGGGCCGTGTCGATGGCGAGCACGTCGGCTTTCTCCTTGGACATTTCGACGGCGCGCTCGAGGAAATCGCCTGTGGCCCCAACCGCCGCGCCCACGCGGAGCCGGCCCTGCTCATCTTTCGCGGCGCGCGGATATTCGAGCTTTTTCTGGATGTCTTTGACGGTAATGAGGCCCTTGAGGTTGAAATCCTGATCGACCACAAGAAGTTTTTCGATGCGATGCTTCTGCAGAATCTTTTCCGCTTCGTCGAGCGTGGTGCCCACGGGCACGGTGACGAGATTGTCTTTGGTCATCACCTGGCCGACGAGTTGCGCGTGATTTTTTTCGAAGCGAAGGTCGCGATTAGTGAGGATACCGGTAAGTCGCGTGCCGCGGGTGACCGGAAGGCCGCTGATGCGGTACTTGGTCATGATCTCGAGCGCCTGGCGGATGGTGATGTCGGGCGAGATGGTGACCGGGTCGACGATCATGCCGGATTCGGACCGTTTCACGCGGTCGACTTCCTCGGCCTGGCGATCGATCGAGAGATTGCGATGAACGATGCCGATGCCGCCCTGGCGCGCGATGGCGATCGCCAGGCGCGATTCGGTGACCGTGTCCATGGCGGAAGAAGCCAGCGGGATATTCAGGGCGAGCTTGCGCGTGAAGCAGGTGGTGGTGTCGACTTCGGTCGGCAGCACGGAGGAGCGGCCGGGCTGTAGCAGAATGTCGTCAAATGTCAGGGCTTCGAGAATTGGACCATCAATCATGAGAACCTCGCGGGTGGCCAAAGCGGCCTAAAAACAGCGCAGCCCAGCGGGTACACGCTGGGCTGAGAGTTGGATACGACAAATCGAAAAATTGCATCACGGTGAAACTTCTATTTTAGGGTTGCCGGCGAGGTGGGTCAAGTTCACCACGAATCGCGGGGACAATTTGGCCCATGCTGGTGTCAAGCAGTCAGGAGGGACAGTGTGCACCTACTGTCGGCAGTGCTGATTGGCCTGGTCGCAGTTGCACCGCTGGCGATCGCTCAGGATACGACGCTTGAGTGTTGTCCCGCTGACATTGAACGACTCTCTCAAGAACAGGTCAGAAAGCTCGTCAAGAAGGCGCAACCGATTGATCCGCCGCCCCTGAGCAGCCGTATGCACTTTAGCGGAACAATGGAACTAGCAATCCGTGTGAGCGCCGAGGGTGTTGTGGATTGTGTCAGCATTGTATCGGGTCACGCCCTGTTATACGGAGCCGTAATCGATTCGGTGCGACGGTGGGAATTCCGTCCTTATAAGCGTGACGGGTTGAGCAAGCCATTCTGCGGAAGAATTGTCCTTCGCTATGAAGTGAGCGATCACGCCGTCAAATACAAACTAGTTTGAACGCGATTTGGAATAGTAATCCTCGTAGGCGCGGGAGAGGTAGGACTCGAGGCGAGCGCGGGTAGCGGCATCGGGCGCGGAATTGAGCATGGTGGTGAGGATGGGTTCGAGGAAGCGGCCATAGTGGGCGAGGGTAGCGGTGTCGTTCGAGGCGAAGGCGGCTTCAACAACTTCCTGGGTGGCCGGAGTAATGAGTTCGAGGCGGCCGACGAACACGCGGGTGAGTTGCGCGGGGGCGGGAGAAATGGTGAGCGGAAGGACGGAATCGACGAAGCGGCGCGGAACGATATAGAGGATGCGCGAGCCGTCGTCGAACCACGAGGTCTTCCAGGTTTCGAGCATGGCGTGAGCTTCGTCGGGGAAGAGGCCTTGGGAGACTAGGAGTTGCTCGAATGTGGAGCAGAAGGAGTCGAGAGATGCGTCGAGTGACGGCACGGAGATGGTGGCTTCGCCCGCGAGCGGGCCGAGGAGGCGATAGCCAAGTTTGGAGCCGCGACGTTCGAAGAGGACAGCGGCGGGAATAGCGTCGGCGAAATGATTTTGCACCTGGACAAAATTGTCGGCAGCGAGCGTGGCGGTGAGGGGAGGGAGAATGGCCGAGACGCCGCGGTAGAAGAGAAAGCGCTCGCGCTGTGGGCCCGAAGGGGTGTCGATGGAGAGGGGACTGGCGGAGGTGGCGCGCGCGGCGTAGTAACGATTGTCGCGCGCGGAGTCGAGGGGAAAATTGGGAGCGGCGCTGGGTTCGACGGCGACA
>Ga0207761_1000080_pt1 | contig 28661 bp, 29 predicted proteins | sample LuqExpMetageno34_FD_187792 | JGI IMG/M metagenome (GOLD analysis project Ga0207761, IMG submission 187792) | Tropical forest soil microbial communities from Luquillo Experimental Forest, Puerto Rico - Sample 34 (SPAdes) | ecosystem: Environmental > Terrestrial > Soil > Tropical forest ... | reverse complement strand
AGCGGCCGGAGCCAAGCCCATGGCCAACCGATTCCGGCAGCTTGATGACCTCAATGGCACGCGCCCGGTTGGGCAAGCGGCGGATGAAGCCGCGCTCTTCCAGGGCGGTGATCAGCCGGTGGATGCCGGATTTGGAGCGTAGGTCGAGCGCGTCCTTCATCTCGTCGAAGGAGGGCGGCACCCCGGTTTCCGTGAGCCGCTCATGGACGAAGCGCAGGAGCTCTAACTGCTTGCGGGTCAGCATCTGTCTCTCCCCCCTCGGCCAGGCCCGTAAAGGGCAACCTGTTAGAAACAAATCATGAACGAACACTATCTGTTCGATATGTGTTCCGCAAGGTTTTAATTTGGAGTGAAAAAGTCGAAAGGCCGCTAAAGGCCTAACTTAAGGATGACGCAGGGTGAACCGGAGGCGGCTGCCGGCGCGAAAGGCGGCCGAATCACGAGACAGTCGGCTTGGGCCAGTGGGGCCATCAGGGAACTGTCCTGGTTGGGCAGCGGGGTTGCCACCGGGCCAGTGGGGCCCAGGGTCAACGTCGCCCGCATGTAATCCGCTCGCTCATCATTGGCCGGCAGATCGCTGCCAAGCAGGGCGCTGGCGGTCGGGTATTCCATATCGGCGCGGCCGGCGAAACGCCGGATCAGGGGAACCAGGAACAGGAAGGCGCAGACGTATGATGATACCGGGTTCCCGGGAACGCCAAGCACCTGCATGCCGCCTAGCCGCCCGTGCATCATCGGCTTGCCCGGCCGCAAAGCGACGCGCCAGAATGATAATCTAAGCCCTTCCGTGGCCAGCGCAGTCTGCACGAGGTCATGCTCGCCGACTGAGGCGCCACCCGTGGTCAGAAGGATATCGGCGCCCCAGTCGCGGGCGCACCGCACCGCCGCCGCGATATCCTCGATCCGGTCGCGGGCGACGCCGAGATTGTTGGTCTCGGCGCCCTCGCGCTGCGCCATCGCGATCAGCGCGAAGCCATTGGAATAGACAATCTCACCCGGGCCGGGCCGGCTGCCGGGCGCCACCAGCTCGTCGCCGGTGCCAAGCACCGCGACCTTGGGCCTGCGGTGCACTGCAAGCCGCGAGTGGTTCATTGCGGCGGCTAGCATTAGGTCGCGATCGGTGAGGCGGTGGCCTTGGCGGAGCAGCACCTGATCGGCCACAAAATCGATACCCTTCGGGCGTACGTTGCGGCCCTTGGTCGTCGGATTCTCAAATGTGACCTGGTCGCCGTCTCGGGTAGCAATCTCCTGGATCACCACGGTGTCGGCGCCCACCGGCATTATACCGCCCGTGAAGATGCGCGCGGCTTGGCCTGCGTCGATCTTGCCGCCGAACGGGTGGCCGGCGGCCACCTCGGCGATCAGCTTGAGGGTGACAGGCGCGGTTGCGACATCGGCGGCGCGCACGGCGTAGCCGTCCATCGCGGAAACCGCAGCCGGTGGCTGTGTGCGCAGCGCCACCAAATCTTCAGTCAGCACGCGGCCGAGCGTGTTGTCGAGCGCTACTGTTTCGGACGGCAGTGGGCGCGCGTCGGCAAGCACGCGCTGCAGGGCGTCGCTGACTGGCATGAGCGCCAAATTAGTTCTCCGCTTGCCAGTCGTCCGATTTGCCGCCGGTCTTTTGCAACAAGCGGATTCCCTCGATACGCATGCCTTTCTCGATCGCCTTGACCATGTCGTAGATGGTGAGACACGCAATCGACACCGCGGTTAGCGCCTCCATTTCGACGCCGGTTTGCCCGGTTACCTTCACGGTTGCTTGTACTAGGAAGCCAGGCAGGGCGTGTTCCGGGTTGATCTCTACCTCGACTTTGGTAATCGGCAGCGGATGGCAGAGTGGGATCAGACCATGCGTGCGCTTGGCCGCCATAATGCCTGCAAGGCGCGCCGCGCCTAGCACGTCGCCCTTCATGGCATTGCCGGCGAGTACTAGGTCAAGCGTCTGCGTGCGCATGACAACTTTGCCTTCGGCCACCGCCATGCGTTCGGTCGCATTCTTGCCGGAGACGTCGACCATGCGGGCTTCGCCGCGGTGGTCGATATGGGTGAGTTCATCAATAGAGAGCGAAGGCTTCGCCTTCCTCTTCTTCGACTGCGCGACCGCCCTCTTGCTGCGCGCCATTGTCTACTCCGCCGTCGACCGGTGTGCGCGCGCGAGCAGGGCGCGCGTTCCCGCAGTAACGTCGGCCTGGCGCATCAGGCTCTCGCCGATAAGGAAGGTCGATATGCCAACGGCCGACAGGCGGGCGAGGTCGGCCGGCGTGTTGAGGCCGCTTTCGGCAACCACAATACGGTCATGGGGGATCAAAGGAGCGAGACGCTCGCACACTGCCAGCGAGGTCTGGAAGGTGCGAAGATCACGGTTGTTGATGCCGATGAGGGGTGATTTCAACTTTAGCGCGCGAGCAAGTTCATCCTCTTCGTGAACTTCAACTAATACGTCCATCTCTAGGGAAATAGCCGAATTTTCGATCACCGAAGCCTCTGCATCCTGCACAGCCGCCATAATGATCAAGATGCAGTCGGCACCGAATGCACGCGATTCAACGACCTGATAGGGCTCATAAATGAAGTCCTTGCGCAGAGCTGGCAGGGTCGTAGCATCGCGTGCCGCTCTAAGGAATTCCGGTGCGCCCTGGAATGATGGCGCATCGGTCAGCACTGATAGGCAAGTGGCACCACCGGCCTGGTAGGCCTTTGCGAGGGTGGGCGGATCGAAATCGGCGCGGATCAAACCTTTCGACGGGCTTGCCTTCTTGATCTCGGCGATCAATGCATAGCCGCCATCGGCAATGCGGCGTTTAATCGCTGCGACGAAACCCCGCGGCGGCGGAAGCGCCTTGGCAGCCTGTTCGAGTTGCGCGAGTGGGCGCGCGCGTTTTGCCGCGGCAATCTCCTCGCGTTTGTAAGCTTCAATTTTGGCCAAGATATCGGCCACGCTACGCCTCCACGGCGTTGGACACCGCGATCAGACGATCAAGCCGGCCTTCGGCCTCGCCGCTGTCGATCGACTTAGCAGCGAGCGCGGTGCCTTGCTTCAAGTCCTTGGCCCTACCGGCGACGATCAGCGCGGCAGCCGCATTGAGCAGTGCAACATCGCGGAATGCGCAGGACTTGCCCTTGAGCACTTCGAGCAGCGCGGCGGCGTTGTACTCGGCATCGCCACCCCGCAGCGCCTCCGGCTTTGCGCGTGACAGACCGGCATCCTCTGGCGTGACTTCGAAAGTGCGCACCTTCCCGTTCTCCAGCGCGGCCACGCTGGTGACGCCGGAGGTGGTGATCTCGTCGAGGCCATCGGAGCCATGCACCACCCAGACGCTCGCGGAACCAAGCTTTCCCAGCACCTGTGCCATCGGTTCGATCCAGTGCTTCGAAAACGTGCCAACCATCTGGCGCTTGACGCCAGCCGGATTCGAAAGCGGCCCGAGCAGATTGAAAATGGTGCGAGTGCCGAGTTCGACGCGGGTCGGGCCGACGTTCTTCATCGCGGGATGATGCGCAGGCGCGAACATGAAGCCAATGCCAGCGTCGCGTATGCAGGCGCCTACCTGCTCGGAATTCAGATCGATCTTGACCCCAAGCGCCCCCAACACGTCGGCAGCGCCCGAGCGCGACGACAGCGCGCGATTGCCGTGCTTGGCGACCGGCACGCCCGCGCCCGCCACGATGAACGCGGCGCAGGTCGAGATATTGAACGAGCCCGAGGCGTCGCCACCGGTGCCAACCACGTCGATCGCATCAGGCGGCGCTTTCACGCCCAACATCTTGGCGCGCATAGTGGTGACCGCGCCGGTAATCTCATCGACAGTCTCGCCGCGCACCCGCAAGCCCATCAAGAGCCCACCCATCTGAGAAGGCGTGGCTTCGCCCGACATCATGCGGTCGAAGGCGAAGGCTGCTTCTTCTCGGCTGAGCGCCGCCCCGGTCGCGACCTTGGCGATGAGCGCTTTGAAATCGTCAGCCATGTTGGCGCTCTCAGATTGCGGCGTGCGCAGGCGCGCATGCCGCACTTGGGCGGCGGCCGTGCTGCGCATTCCAGGCCGCTGCGAGATCAAGGAAATTACTGAGTATCAAGTGTCCATGCTCGGAGGCGATGCTTTCGGGATGGAACTGCACGCCGTGCAGTGGCATGCTCGGATGCATCACGCCCATCACCAGTCGATCGTCAGTTTCAGCGTTGACGGTGAGCTTGTTCAGTATACTGGCACGCTCGACCACCAGTGAATGATAACGAGTCGCTTTGAACGGCCCGTTGATGCCGCGAAACACGCCGGTGCCGGCGTGTTTGATCTCGAACACCTTGCCGTGCTGCGGTGCCGTGCGCACCACCTTGCCGCCGAAGGCCTGGCCGATAGCTTGGTGGCCGAGGCAGACGCCTAGGATAGGCACAGTCGGCGCGGCCTTGGCGATCAGGTCAAGGCAGATGCCGGCCTCGTTCGGCGTACAGGGTCCGGGCGAGAGAACGATCGCATCCGGCTCCGAGGCCATCACGTCGGCGACCGACACTTTGTCATTGCGATGTACGACCACATCGGCCCCTAGTCCGCCCAGGTAATGGGCCAGATTGAAGGTAAAGCTGTCGTAGTTGTCGATCAAAATGATCATGTTTGCATGCCGTCTCAAGCTCTTAAGACGGGCCTGGAGGGGGGTCAAGCAGGCCGCTCGGGACGGGACCTGGTTACTGTCCGCGCTTAGCGGTGCTGGCGAAACGGCGTGCCTCTTCAGCGGCGCGGAACAAGGCCTTCGCCTTGTTGATACATTCTTGCTGCTCAAAATCGGGATCACTGTCGGCGACGATGCCGGCACCAGCCTGTACGTACATCTTTCCGTCCTTCACCAGCGCGGTACGCAGCACGATGCAGGTATCCATTTCGCCGGCGGCTGAGAAATAGCCGACCGCGCCGGCATAAAGCCCGCGTTTCTCTTTCTCCAGTTCATCGATGATCTGCATGGCGCGCACCTTCGGCGCGCCCGATACGGTGCCGGCGGGAAATCCGGCCGTCAGCGCGTCGAGCATGTCACGGTCGGATGCGAGCCTGCCCTCGACATTTGACACGATGTGCATCACATGGCTGTAGCGTTCGACGAAGAACTGTTCGGTGACGGCGACGGTGCCTGTGCGGGCGACTCGGCCGACGTCGTTGCGGCCGAGATCGAGCAGCATTAGATGCTCGGCGCGCTCTTTTGGATCTGCCAGCAGTTCCTCCTCCAACGCCTTGTCCTCGTGCGGCGTGGAGCCCCGGGGGCGGGTTCCGGCGATCGGGCGGATGGTCACCATGTCGCTCGACACCTTGACCAGGATCTCGGGGCTGGAGCCGGCGACCGCGAAGTTGCCGAAGTCGAGGAAATAGAGATAAGGCGACGGGTTGGTCCGCCGCAGCGCGCGGTACAACGAGAACGGCGGTAGCGTGAATGGCGCCTCAAAGCGCTGCGCCAGCACAATCTGGAAGGCGTCACCGGCGGCGATGTATTCCTTTGCCTTCATTACCATCGCTTTGTATTCGGAGGACGAGGTATTGGATTTTGGGGGCACGTCGAGCGGCCCGGCGTCTGATTGAACGAGCGACTTTGCGAGCGTGCGATCGAGGCTTTCCACGATGACGGACAAGCGCTCGACTGCTTGCGCTCGCGCAGTTTTCGCGTTGACGCCGCGCTCCAGGCGCACCGGCGTAACGACTGTGATTGCATCTTTCACCGCGTCGAACACCACGATGATCGTCGGCCGCACCAGCACCGCGTCTGGAATGCCGATCGGGTCCGGATTGGGCGGTGGCAATTCCTCCATCAGTCGCACCATATCGTAGCCGAGATAACCGAACACGCCGGCCGCCATCGGCGGCAGACTGTCGGGCAGTGTAATGCGGCTTTCGGCGATCAGCGTCCGCAGTGCGGTGAGTGGCGGCTCGCTGCAGACCGTGAAGGTATCGGGTTTGCTATGCGGGGAACGATTAATTTGCGCGGTCTTGCCCCTGGCGCGCCAGATCAGGTCTGGATCGAGTCCGATGATCGAATAGCGGCCGCGTACCGCGCCGCCTTCAACTGACTCGAGCAGGAAGCTCATTGTCCTGCCGTCGCCGAGTTTGAGGAAGGCCGAGACTGGCGTTTCCAGGTCGGCGACTAGCGTGGTCCACACCACCTGCGCTTGGCCGCGACCGTACGTTTCCGCGAATGCGCTTTCCGACGGCTCGATCTGCATGGAGGTATTACTGACTGGCAGTGCCGCCGCCGATGACCTGATTCAGGGCTGACTGGTTGACGCTGACACCGTAATCACTCTCCAACCGGGTGATATACTGACCAAGCAGATCGTCGCTGATGGCATTCTGCAGCGAGCCTGAAAGCTGCTTCGCCTCGGGCGAATTGGTATCGAAGGGTGGTTCGACTACCTCGGTGACGCGGAACACGTAACGCTGGGTCTGCGTGTCGCCATCGGACACGCCGGTCGTGTCCTTCGGGGTCTTGAACACGGCATCGACCACCTTGGCTGGAATAAAGCCCGCCGGCTTGCGCCGCTGGAGACCGCTGGTAGTCTCGACCTTGAGGTCGGCCTCGCTCGCGACCTGTGCAAAGGCAGCGCCGGCTTTCAGTTTGCCGTGCATGTCATCGGTCTTAGCCTGCAGCCGCTTAGCGACCTCGTCGTCATGCCAACGGGTGATGGCTTGATTCTTCACGTCGTCGAGTGTGCGGTCGTGCGAGGGCGTGATGCCAGTAACGTCGTACCAGAGCAGCCCGTTGTTCGGCAGTTGCAAGGCTTCATTGTCGACGCCGGGATCGCTTGCAAAGGCGGCGCCGATCACGTCCGGTGTCTTCGGGATCTCGGCGATCAGCTTGCCATCCGGCGTGCGGCCGGAACGGTCGGCGGCTTCGATGCTAACCGACTTGAGTCCAAGCTTTTTTGCGGTCTCCGACAGGGTCGAGCCAGCGGCGCGTTCATCCTCAATCTTGTCGCGCAGGTTGTTGATCTCGCTGCGGGCGCGGGTCTCGGCAATCTCGCGTTTGATCTGTGCCGCGAGTTCTTCGTAGCTCTTCTGCGAGCCCGGCTCGATTTTGCCGACTTGCACAATCACAGTGCCGAAGCCGCCCTTAATCGGCGCGCTAACTTCGCCCGACTTGAGTGCGAAGGCGGCGTCGGCGACAGCCGAATCGATGATGTCGGATTTGGCGACGATGCCGAGGTCGATATCGCTGTCCTTCAAGCCGCGTTCTTTGGCGAGATCCGCGAAGCTCGCGCCCTTGTTGATACGTTCATGCGCGGCGGCGGCCTCTTGCGGGTTGGGGAATGCAATCTGGCGCAGTTCACGTTTTTCGGGCACGCCATAGTTTGTCTTGTGCTGCTCGTAGTAATTCTTGGCATCGGCATCGGACACCTCATCGGTCTTGGCGATGTCGGCGGGCGTCAGCGAGAGCAGGGTGATCTTGCGATATTCGGGAGCGCGGAACAGAACCTTGCGCTCCTCAAAATATTTGCTGAGCATTTCCGGTGTGGGCTCGGGAATCTCGCCGGCCTGCGCTGCCGTCAACGCCACATATTCGATGCTGCGCTTCTCGTTCTGGAACTGATTGATCACCGTAAGCGCGGTCGCGGGCACCTCTAAATTGCCGATCACGCTTTGCGCGATCTGTCGGCGCAGGATCGTGCGGCGCTCCTGATCGACGTAGCGCGGTTCGGAAAACCCCGCCTGCCGGATCAACTGCTCAAAACGCGCGCGATCGAACTGACCGGTGAGGCCTCGAAAATTCGGGTCGGCGGTGATGCGTTTCGCAATGTCTGCGTCGGAGAGCCCGAGATGCAGCTTGCGGGTCTGTTCGTCGAGCGCGGTCTCGGCGATCAGTTGGGCGAGCAATTGCCGGTCAAGCCCAAGGCCGCGCGCCTGGTCAGGTGTAATCGCCCGACCGAGCTGGCGGCCGAACTGTTGCAGACGATCGGTGTAATACTGGCGAAACTGCTCGATCGAGATTTCGGTGTCGCCGATCTTGGCGACCGAATTGGCCCCAAAGCCGCGGAAAATGTCGTTGATGCCCCAAATCGCGAAGCTAACCACCAGCAGGCCCATGACTGCAGTCATGACGGCCTTGCCGAGCCAGTTCGAGGTGGCTTTATGAATTCCGCGGAGCATGGACGCGTTCTTCCCGGATGACTGTAAGAGCTGAATGAGGGCTGGTCGCGCCCTTATAGGGAGCAGCACAACTCCTTGCAACTCAAGAAGGATCGGCTTTCTTGACACATACCCTGGCGCCTCGCCGGCTGGTCTGATAACCGCTCGCGGAAAAGGACTAAACCATGGCAGGCAACCCACGCCCGCTAGTCGCGGGAAATTGGAAGATGAACGGGCTCGCCGCGTCAGCCGGCGAATTGTCGAAAATGACGGCCGGCGCCGCCGCGCTGTCGGCTAAGACCGATCTGATGGTATGCCCGCCGGCCACACTGATCGCGAACTTTGCGCACGCCGCACGCGGGTCTGCCCTCACCATCGGTGGACAGGATTGTCACGCTGACGCGTCCGGCGCCCATACCGGCGATATAGCTGCCGAGATGTTGGCCGATGCCGGCGCGAAGGCCGTAATTGTTGGACACTCCGAGCGTCGGGCCGATCACCATGAGACCGACGCACAGGTGCGCGCCAAGGTGCTGGCGGCCCGACGGGCGGGTCTCATCGCTATCGTCTGCGTCGGCGAGCATCGCGGCGAACGCGAGACCGGAGAAACGCTGCGGGTGGTGGGGCGCCAGCTCATTGGCTCGCTGCCTGATGCCGTCGTGACTGCGGCCAATATAGTGATCGCCTATGAGCCGGTCTGGGCGATCGGCACGGGACTCACGCCGACGCCGGCCGACGTCGCCGAAGTGCACGCCTTCATCCGCCGGCAGCTGACCGAACGCTATGGCGCGGACGGTAGCGGCATCCGCATCCTCTACGGCGGCTCGGTGAAGGTCTCAAACGCCAAGGAATTGCTTAACATCACCAATGTGAACGGCGCCCTGGTCGGCGGCGCCAGCCTGAAAGCCGAGGATTTCTTCGGAATTGCGAAGATTTATCTGTAGGCCCGGCAAGGGTGGAAATAGCTCGAACTATCGTGTAGAGACCGCGGCGAATTCCCATATGAGCAGCAGGCCGCCGGGGTAAGTAAGCCCGGAGTGCCTCGGATTTGGACGGATTTCGGCTTCATGCAGCAAGTGGTTATTGTCATTCACCTAATGTTGGTGCTCGCCTTGATCGGTGTGGTGCTGCTGCAGCGCTCGGAGGGCGGCGGCCTCGGCATCGGCTCGACCGGCGGTTTTATGACCAGCCGCGGCACAGCCAACGTGCTTACGCGCGCGACTGCGGTCCTTGCCGGTCTGTTCTTCGTGACAAGCTTGTTGTTGTCGATCCTGGCCGGGCTTAATCGCAAGCCAACCTCGATCATACCAGGCGCCGCCGGCAGCGCGCCGACCGCGCCAACTGCGCCCGGCGCGCCGCCGCCACTCAGCAGCAGTGGAGGCGGCCTGCTCAATCAACTGCAGGGCCAGCCCGCGGCGCCGCCGGCACCCGCGGGACCGCAGGTGCCGCAGTCGAAATGAAGAACCTCAACAAGGGGCCGGGAAACCGGCCCCTCGGCGTTATAGACTTGGAACGGCGAGCGTTCTTCGTAGTTACATGAAAAGACTCATGCAAAGTATTGTAAACACGTGGTCTTCCAGAGCCGCGCAAAGCCGCAAAGCGGCCCTTCGCTTTTCGCGCTCGTCGAATCGATTCGTGTGGACTAAAGGTTAGGTCCCATGGCGCGGTACATTTTCATCACCGGCGGCGTGGTCTCCTCACTTGGTAAGGGTCTCGCATCGGCGGCGCTTGGCGCGTTGCTGCAGGCGCGCGGCTACAAGGTGCGGCTACGCAAGCTCGACCCCTATCTGAACGTCGATCCCGGCACGATGTCGCCCTACCAACACGGTGAGGTGTTCGTCACCGATGACGGCGCCGAGACCGATCTCGACCTTGGCCATTACGAGCGGTTTACCGGTCATCCGGCGACCAAGCAGGACAATATCACCACTGGCCGCATTTATCAGGACATCCTCACCAAAGAGCGGCGCGGCGACTATCTTGGCGCCACCATCCAGGTGATCCCACACGTCACCAACGCCATCAAGGATTTCATCTGTGACGGCAACGACGGCTTCGACTTCGTTCTGTGCGAAATCGGCGGCACGGTCGGCGACATCGAAGGCCTGCCGTTCTTCGAGGCGATCCGTCAGCTCGGCAACGAGCTGCCGCGACGGCACGCCGTCTATATCCATCTTACGTTGATGCCGTTCATCCCGAGCGCCGGGGAACTGAAGACCAAGCCGACCCAGCATTCGGTGAAGGAGCTGCGATCAATCGGCATCCAGCCCGACATCCTGCTCTGCCGCACGGACCGTCCGATCCCGGAGAGCGAACGACGTAAGCTCGCACTGTTCTGCAACGTGCGCGAAAGCGCGGTGATCGAAGCGCGCGACGTCGACAACATTTATGCTGTGCCGGAAGCATATTCGGCGCAAGGGCTCGACAGCGAAGTGCTCAGCGCCTTCGGCGTCGAGAGCAAGGCACCAGCAGAGCTGGAACGCTGGCGTCTCATCAATGAGCGCATCCGCAATCCGGAAGGCGACGTCACTATTGCGATAGTCGGCAAATATACTGGCATGAAGGACGCCTACAAATCGCTGATCGAGGCACTCTCGCACGGCGGGATCGCCAACAAGGTGAAGGTCAATCTCGACTGGATTGAGTCCGAAGTGTTTGAGAGCGAGGACCCGGCACCGTTCCTCGAGCATGTTAACGGCATACTCGTGCCGGGTGGCTTCGGCCAGCGCGGCGCGGAAGGAAAGATTAGGGCGGCGCGGTTCGCGCGCGAGCGTCATGTGCCTTACTTCGGCATCTGTTTCGGCATGCAGATGGCGGTGGTGGAAGCCGCGCGCAATCTGTGCGGCATCGAGAACGCCAACTCAACTGAATTCGGTCCGACGCCGCAGCCAGTGGTCGGCCTGATGACTGAGTGGCTCAGGGGCAACGAGCTGCAGATACGCGCCGCGGGCGCCAATCTCGGCGGTACCATGCGGCTGGGAGCCTATCCGGCGACGCTCGCGCGTGGCAGCCGGGTCGCGCAGATCTACGGTACCACCGAGATTTCCGAACGCCACCGCCACCGTTACGAAGTCAACGCCGGCTACAAAGGCCGACTTGAGCAGCGCGGCATGCGATTCTCGGGCATGTCACCAGACGGCATTCTGCCCGAGATCATCGAATATGAGGACCATCCCTGGTTCATCGGCGTTCAGTTCCATCCGGAGCTAAAGTCGCGTCCGTTCGAGCCGCACCCGCTGTTTGCCTCGTTCGTCGAGGCCGCGGTCGAGCAGAGCCGACTGGTTTAGTGAGATCGTTGACCGGACCGCCTCACCGTTTCATGGTCGCGCCGCATAAGGACGAGAGTCTTGGATCAGACCCCAAACGCGACCGTGACCATCGGCGCCGTCCGCTTCGGAAATGCGCTGCCACTGGCGCTGATCGCCGGCCCTTGCGCGCTTGAAAGCCGAGCGCATGCGATGGAAATGGCATCCGCGCTGAAGGAGATTGCGGCCCGCGTTGGCGTTGGCGTTGTTTACAAGACGTCCTTCGACAAGGCCAACCGTACTTCGGCCGCCTCCGCGCGCGGAATTGGGCTCGACGCTGCGTTGCCTATATTCGCCGAAATCCGCGAAACGCTGAAACTGCCGGTGCTGACCGACGTGCACGACGCCGAGCAATGCGCGCGCGTGGCGGAAGCGGTCGACGTGTTGCAGATCCCGGCCTTCCTGTGTCGGCAGACCGATCTCTTGGTCGCCGCCTCCAAGACCGGCCGCGCCGTCAACGTCAAGAAGGGCCAGTTCTTGGCACCCTGGGACATGACCAACGTGGTCGCCAAAATCACGGGCGCCGGAAACCGTAACGTGCTGGTAACAGAGCGTGGTGTCTCGTTCGGCTATAACACGCTGGTTTCCGACATGCGCGCGTTGCCGATCCTGAAAGAGGAAATCGGCGCGCCGGTGATCTTTGACGCCACCCATTCGGTACAGCAGCCGGGCGGGCAGGGCGCTTCCTCGGGCGGTGAGCGGAAATTTGTACCGGTGCTGGCGCGCGCTGCAGTTGCGGTCGGCGTCGCCGGCCTGTTCCTCGAGACGCATCAGGATCCCGAAAGGGCACCCTCTGACGGGCCCAACATGCTGCCACTAAAGGACATGGAACCGCTGCTGCGTACGCTGGTCGATTTCGACCGGCTGGCCAAGCGCTGATTCGGCACATTCGCCTCGTATGGGACCCGTCCTCAACCTCATGGCGTTCGTTGTATTTGCGACGACGCTGTTCATGCGGTCGGTCGATCCGGTCATCCCGCAGATTGCTGCTGGCTTGAATGTCGAGCCAACCACCGCAGCGCTGCTGTCGACCGGTTTCACTTTACCCTATGCACTGGTGCAGCCGCTGCTCGGGGCGCTCGCTGACATGTTCAGCAAGACGCGGCTGATTACGATCTGCATGCTGATCGTCGGCGTCACCACGCTGGCCTGCGGGCTGGCGATGAATTTCGAGACTCTGATGGCGTTGCGCGTGATCGCGGGCATCACCGCCGGCGGTATCTTTCCGATCGCGCTGGCCGTGGCCGGCGACCGCGTGCCGGTAGCGCAGCGGCAGGTCGCGATCGGACGGCTATTGTTTGCAGCGATGAGCGGCAACCTCTTGGGCGCGTCGGGTGCCGGTGTGATTGGTGATCTGCTCGGCTGGCGCGGCGTGTTCTTGACCACCGGCGCCATCGATCTGATTGCGCTGGCGGTGGCGATTCCCGGATTTCGCGGCATAAACGCAACCGCCGGCCGTTTCGATCTGTCGACGCTCCTTCCGAACTACCGCGCTATCTTCAATAACCGTTTGGCGAAATACTGTTTCGGCGCAGTGTTCATGGAAGCGGTGTTCATGTTCGGCGTGTTCCCCTATATGGCGGGACTTTTGCACACCGAAGGCGAGACGCGCGCGTCCATCGCCGGCGTCGTGATTGCGGGTTTCGGCATCGGCGGCGTCATCTACACGCTGCTGGTCAGCCGGCTGCTGTCCCTTGGCGAGCAACGACTGATGGCCACGGGCGGCATGACGATGGCATTCTGCCTAATCGTGATCGCGTTGCGTGCGCCGTGGCAGGCGGAGTTCGCCAATTTCATACTACTCGGCTTCGGCTTCTACCTTTTGCACGGCTGCATCCAGGTCTATGTGACCGAACTCGCGCCGGCGGCGCGCGGCTCGGCGACTGCGGCGCATTCTTTTTTCTTCTTTCTCGGGCAGGCTGTAGGGCCGGTGGTCTACGGGATCGGCTTGCACAGCATGGGGATCATCCCGGTGCTGCTAACCGGTTCGCTAGTACTGGCGACGACCGGCTGGCTTTGCGCATTGCGCATGCAGCGGCCGACGCTATCTCCGATGTAATTGTACGGCAGGCGGTGGAATACCGGGTTCGCAAGCGTGAGGAGCCGGCTTTGATCGCGCACGCATAAATTTCATTGTCGTTGGGCGATCTCCGGGGAAAAACTCATGGCTCGACGGTTTGTAGGCGCCCCTTTCCTATTTTTGCCTGTCGGTGTTCTCGGTGGTTGTGTACCTACTGAACTATACGCGTCTCACGCCAATGAACGAATATGAACTGCTCGGCAAGAACGTGCCGAACGCCGCCATCGGATCGTGGTACGCTGTCGATGCGCGAGGGCAAAAGCGCGATCACCAGAGCACATCGCGGTTCGTGCCACACGCCATCCTCGGCTGAACTTCAACCGCGGCCGCGATAAGGCGCCACGCCCTGGTCGGGAATCCATGTGCCCTTTGGCAATTTGCCAGCCTGCCAGAACACATCGATCGGCATGCCGCCGCGAGGATACCAGTAGCCGCCAATGCGCAGCCATTTTGGCTTGAGCAAGGCGAACAGCATCTTGCCGATCGCTACCGTGCAGTCCTCGTGGAAGCTGCCGTGGTTGCGGAAGCTGTTGAGATAGAGCTTGAGTGATTTTGACTCGACCAGATATCGCCCCGGTACGTAATCGATCACCAGATGGGCAAAATCGGGCTGACCGGTGATCGGGCACAGCGTGCTGAATTCCGGCGCGGTAAAACGGGCGACGTAATTGGCGCCCGGATGCGGGTTGGGAACCCGGTCGAGCTTTGCCTTGGCAGGCGAGGCGGGGATCGGGCTCGTACGCCCGAGCTGCAGCGGCTTTTTGGGCATGGGCGGACTATCGCGGTTCTTGCAGCCCTTTGATGCGCCGCCTGTGTGGGACATGACAAGGGGGTTGTCGATCCTGTAGAAGCGCGGGAAATCCCCCGCGCAACGCCGGACCAGCCCCATGACCGCCATCACCGATATCATCGGCCGCGAAATCCTCGATTCCCGCGGCAATCCGACCATCGAAGTGGATGTCATCCTGGAGGACGGCTCTTTTGGTCGCGCGGCAGTACCGTCCGGCGCCTCGACGGGCGCGCACGAGGCGGTCGAATTGCGCGACGGCGAAAAGGCCCGTTATGGCGGCAAGGGCGTACGCAAGGCGGTTGATGCGGTAAACGGCGAGATTTTTGACGCGCTCGGTGGCATGGAGGCCGAAGCGCAGGTCAAGATCGACGAGACCTTAATCGCGCTCGACGGCACACCCAACAAGGGCCGGCTCGGCGCCAATGCTATCCTCGGCGTCTCGCTCGCAGCCGCCAAGGCGGCGGCCAATAGCCGGCGCACGCCGCTCTATCGCTATGTCGGCGGGACGGCCGCGCGGGTGCTGCCGGTGCCAATGATGAACATCATCAATGGCGGCGTGCATGCCGATAATCCGATCGACTTCCAAGAGTTCATGATCATGCCAGCCGGCGCGCTGACTTTTGCCGAGGCTTTGCGCGCTGGCACGGAAATCTTCCACACGCTGAAGTCGCAGCTTAAAGCGGCGGGCCTAAACACCAATGTCGGCGACGAGGGCGGCTTTGCGCCCAACCTGAAGTCGGCGGAGGCTGCGCTCGATTTTGTAATGCAGGCGATTGCCAAGGCCGGCTACAAGCCGGGCGGTGACGTCATGCTCGCGCTCGATTGCGCTGCCACCGAATTCTTTAAGAATGGCGCTTACGTGTACGAAGGCGAGGGCAAGACCCGCTCAAAGCAGGAGCAAGCGAAATATCTCGCTGATCTAGTGGCACGCTTTCCGATTGTCTCGATCGAGGACGGCATGGCCGAAGATGACTTCGAAGGCTGGAAGCTCGCCACCGATTTGATCGGTGGCAAGTGCCAGCTGGTTGGCGACGATCTGTTCGTCACTAACGTGACGCGGTTGTCGCAGGGCATCAGCGAGGGCATTGCAAATTCGATCCTAGTCAAAGTCAACCAGATTGGCTCGCTAACCGAGACACTTGCCGCCGTCGAGATGGCGCACAAGGCCGGCTACACCGCGGTAATGTCACATCGCTCGGGCGAAACAGAGGATTCCACTATCGCCGATCTCGCCGTCGCTACCAATTGCGGGCAGATCAAGACCGGTTCGCTGGCGCGATCCGACCGCACTGCAAAATACAATCAGCTACTGCGGATCGAAGAAGAGCTGGGCGCGCAGGCAAAATATGCCGGCCGCGATGTGTTGAAGGCCAAGAGCTAGTGCTGGTACTAGGTTACAATCAGATGAGTGTTTGATGGCGGCTTGCGTCGTCGCTCAATTCACTACACACTTGAAGTGTATCCAACGCGCGCTTTGACAATGGATCAAATGACGACGCTTACCTTTAGCGACCGCCGTCTGAGCGTGGACCATCTGGCAGCCTTTGTAACGCAGTCGGTCGACGCGGCGCGCGCGGTCGACAAGCCGTTTTATCACCTCGAATTCGACTGCGTATTCCCGGATGACATATACGCACAGATCCTGAGGCTGATGCCAGAATCGCGCGACTACAGGCCGATGCATGGCCGCAGCAAAGGCCATGATCTCGACGACGGCACGCATACGCGCGTGAAGATTGATCTATTCCCGGAATACATCCGCAATTTGCCGGCCGAAAAACGCGCGCCGTGGGACGTAGTTGGTCGTGCGCTGTGCTCGGAGGAGGTTAAACAGGCCTTCATGCGCCGGCTGGCGCCGGGCCTGTCGAAGCGCTTCGGTAAGGACTTCGCTGAGACTCGCATGTACCCGATCCCGATCCTCACCCGCGACATACCCGGCTATTTGATCACCCCGCACACTGACACGAATTGGAAGGGCATCACAGTCCAGCTCTATCTGCCGAAGGACGACGCCAACGTCGACATCGGCACCATCTTCCATGAGAAGCTGCCGGATGGCTCGATGCCGAAGAGAGCGCAGATGCGCTTTGCGCCTAACACTGGCTACGCCTTTGCGGTCGGCGACGACACCTGGCACTCGGCCGACCCGGTGCATAACCGCGTGAAGACCCGCGATTCGATCCTGCTCACGTATTTCGTGGACAGTGGGCTGCTGCGGACCATCCGCAATCGCGGTAAGCGGATTGGCAATTTCCTGCTGAATGAGGTCCGTCAACATATTTAAAATGTAAGATGCGGCGGTCGTGTCGGCCGTTAAAGACGCCTTAACGGGATTGCCGCATCTTGCGAAAATGGTCTCCCACCGGCGTCGTCGCACTATCCTGACTGTCTTCGGTCTTTATCTGTTCGCCGCGCTATTCATCGGCTACTTTGGCGTCAATGCCTTTAGCGGCAACCACGGGCTGCGCGCGCAGGCCGACCTCGACCAGCAACTCGCCGGCATGCAGCAAGAACTGCAAGCCCTTAAGGCCGAGCGCGCGCTGTGGGAGCGGCGGGTGGCGCTGCTGCGTTCAGACCGCATTGATCCCGATATGTTGGATGAGCGCGCCCGGGCGCTGCTCGGATTTGTCGATCCGCGCGAAGTGACCCTTCTGCTGAACCCGCGCTAAGGCGGCTCGAAGCCGCCGATTATGTCGAACCTTTCGTCGAATTATCCGCTGTCTGCCGGATGGGCCTCGCGCTTCCGCCCCCAGAAGGTTTAAGCTATGGGGAATGGGCGCGCCGAAGCCCATCTAGTTTCTACTGTCTGACCATCCCGTTCAGGAGTGCAAATGGCGGTCGCCCAGAAAAGTCCGAGCGCCGAGCAGAAGGAACCGGCGGGCATGCCGGTGACCAACTTCAGCAAAGACCAGGACCTTGCTGCCTATCGCAGCATGCTCTTGATCCGCCGCTTCGAAGAGAAGGCGGGGCAGATGTACGGCATGGGACTGATCGGCGGCTTCTGCCACCTCTACATCGGCCAGGAAGCTGTCGTGGTCGGAATGCAGATGGTGCTCAAGGACGGCGACCAGGTGATCACCGGCTATCGCGATCATGGCCACATGCTGGCCTGCGGTATGGACGCCAAAGGCGTGATGGCGGAACTGACCGGCCGAACCAATGGGCTTTCCAAGGGCAAAGGGGGCTCGATGCATATGTTCAGCGTCGAGAAGGGCTTCTATGGCGGCCACGGCATCGTCGGCGCGCAGGTGCCCCTCGGCACTGGGCTTGCCTTCGCCAACCACTATCGTCGGAACAACAAGATAACACTCACTTATTTCGGCGACGGCGCCACCAATCAGGGTCAGGTCTACGAGAGCTTCAACATGGCCGAGCTCTGGAAGCTGCCGGTAATCTATGTGATCGAGAACAACCGCTACGCCATGGGCACCCCGGTTACGCGCGCCTCGGCCGAAGTGAACCTGTCGCGGCGCGGATTATCTTTCAACATTCCGGGCGAGCAGGTCGACGGCATGGACGTGCGCGCGGTGAAGGCAGCGGGCGAGAAGGCCGCTGCCTGGTGCCGCGCCGGCAAAGGGCCCTACATTCTGGAGATGCTGACGTACCGTTATCGCGGCCACTCTATGTCCGATCCGGCGAAATATCGCACGCGCGAGGAGGTCGACAAAGTGCGCACGACGAACGATCCGATCGACATGGCACGTCACCGTATCCTCGAAAAGAAATTTGCTACAGAGGACGACCTGAAGGAAATTGACGGCGAGGTGCGAGACCTGATCAACGAGGCGGCCGAATTCGCCACACACGATCCTGAACCGGACGCGTCCGAACTTTATAACGATATTTATCGCTGAAGCAGTGCCTCCCATGCCGATTGAAGTGCTCATGCCCGCGCTATCGCCCACGATGGAGAAGGGTAATCTCGCCAAGTGGCTCAAGAAAGAAGGCGACAGTGTCAAGTCGGGCGACATCATTGCGGAGATTGAAACCGACAAGGCCACCATGGAGGTGGAGGCGGCAGACGAAGGTACGCTCGGTATAATCCTGGTGCCGGAAGGCACCGCTGACGTGGCAGTGAACACGCCCATCGCCGTCATCCTCGGCGAGGGCGAGGACAAATCGGCAATCAGCGCGGCCAAATCAGCGCAGCGGCAGAAGGCCGCTGAATCGGCGCTGACCGCAAAATCTGAAAAGACCGAAGCGGAATTTTCTGCGCCGCCCGCGTCAAAGCAAGCGTCAAGAGCGCAGGAAGCACCCGAGGGTAAAGTCGCCGCAGATCCAGACATTCCGGAAGGCACCGAGTTCGTCACCATGACCATGCGCGAGGCTTTGCGCGACGCTATGGCCGAGGAGATGCGGCGCGACGGCGACGTGTTCGTGATCGGCGAGGAGGTTGCCGAATATCAGGGCGCCTACAAGGTTACGCAGGGCCTGCTGCAGGAGTTCGGCGCCAAGCGCGTGATCGACACGCCGATCACTGAGCACGGCTTTGCCGGCTTGGGCATTGGCGCGGCGCTGGCCGGGCTGAAACCCGTCGTCGAGTTCATGACCTTCAATTTCGCCATGCAGGCGATGGACCAATTGATCAATTCCGCCGCCAAGATGCTGTATATGTCGGGCGGGCAAATGGGCTGCTCGATTGTGTTCCGCGGGCCGAACGGCGCGGCCGCGCGCGTCGCCGCCCAGCACAGCCAGGACTATTCAGCCTGGTACTCGCACATTCCCGGCTTGAAGGTGATCGCGCCCTCGACCGCTGCCGACGCCAAGGGGTTGCTGAAGGCCGCAATCCGCGATCCCAACCCGGTGATATTCCTCGAAAACGAGATCCTCTACGGCCAGTCCTCGCCGCTACCGAAGCTCGACGAATTTGTGCTACCGATCGGCAAGGCCAGAATCGCACGCGTGGGTAACGACGTCACGATCGTAGCCTGGTCGATGGGCATGACCTACGCGCTGAAGGCGGCCGAAGAGCTTGCAAAGGACGGCGTCGAAGCCGAGGTGATTGACCTGCGCACGCTCAGGCCGATGGACACCGAGACCATCATCGATTCGGTGAAGAAGACCGGCCGCGCCGTCACCGTCGAGGAAGGCTGGCAGCAGTCCGGCGTCGGTTCCGAGATCGCCACGCGCATCATGGAGCGCGCCTTTGATTATCTCGACGCGCCGGTCACGCGCGTGTCGGGCAAGGATGTGCCGATGCCTTACGCCGCCAATCTCGAGAAGCTAGCGCTGCCATCGGTCGCTGAAGTAATCGAGGCGGCGAAGGCGGTTTGCTACCGGTAACTCACCATGCCAACCAACATCCTCATGCCGGCGCTGTCGCCCACCATGGAGAAGGGCAACCTCGCGCGCTGGCTGAAGAAGGAGGGCGATAAGGTCAAGACTGGCGACGTGATCGCCGAGATCGAGACGGACAAAGCCACGATGGAGTTTGAGGCGGTCGACGACGGCACGCTCGCCAAAATCGTAGTACCGGAGGGCACGCAAGACGTGGCGGTCAACTCAGTGATCGCGGTGCTGGCCGCTGAGGGCGAGGATGTCAAGGCGGCAGCAAGTGCAGCGACGGCGGCGCCTGAAGCGCGCGAAAGAAAATCACAGTCGGTTACACCCTCACTCCAACCCCTTTCATCAAGAGGAGAGGGAGCGCGCAGTACCGCGCCGCAAACTCAGAGCCCTTTACCTTTCCGCAGTGGGGAGAGGTCCCCGCTGAAGGCGGCGGGTGAGTGGGGGCCTGCACCGCGGGGAAATCGCATCTTCTCCTCGCCACTTGCACGCCGTCTCGCGAAAGACGCGGGTATTGATCTTTCCCGCGTCCAGGGTTCCGGCCCGCATGGCCGGGTGATCGCACGCGACATTCAGGCGGCGAAATCCGGCGGCGCCTTGCGCGCGCCGGTCGCAGCATCGGCTCCCGCCACTGCGCCGATGGCGGCTTCGCCGTCCGACGCGCAGATTCGCGCGCTATACGAAGAGGGCTCTTACGAATTTAAGCCGCACGATCAGATGCGTAAGATCATCGCGCAGCGGCTTACGTTGTCGAAGCAGACCATCCCGCACTTCTATCTTACGCTCGACTGTGACATCGGCAAGCTCTTGGCAGCGCGCGCTGAGATCAACGCCGCCGCGCCCAAGAGCAAGGACGGCGAGCCGGCCTACAAGATCTCGGTCAACGACTTCGTCATCAAGGCGCTGGCACTTGCACTGCAAAGAGTACCAGGTGCTAACGTGACCTGGACCGAAGGGGGCATGCTGTACCACAAGCACTCCGACGTCGGTGTCGCAGTCGCGATCCCGGGCGGCCTGATGACGCCGGTGATGCGTCAGGCCGAGACGAAATCGCTCTCCACCATCTCGAATGAGATGAAGGATTTTGCCGCACGCGCGCGCACGCGCCACCTGAAGCCGCACGAATACCAGGGCGGCTCGACCGCGATCTCCAATCTGGGCATGTATGGCATCAACGATTTCGCCGCGGTAATCAATCCGCCGCACGCGACCATTCTTGCCGTCGGCGTGGGTTCGGAGCGGGCGGTGGTTTGCAACGGGCAGCTTGCGGTCGCCAATATTATGACGGTGACGTTGTCGACCGATCACCGCGCGGTCGATGGTGCACTCGGCGCCGAGCTGATGGCGGTATTCAAGGCTTTGATTGAAAATCCGGTCATGATGGTGGTGTGACTGCCGCGGGGTTTCGCGCATGCGAACCGTGCCGATGACGCTCGGCATTGCCACGGCGCTGATGAGCTTAAGGTTGTACGATTTGAGCGCTCGTCGGCACCGGCTGGTCCGGCGCGCGGCGGGTTAAATAAAAGCGATAGAACGCGACTCCAGCCCGTTCGCTTTGATCACTGTGATCGCGCCCGGTGTCTGCAGAAACTTGATCAGCGCGCGGCCAGCATCGTGATTGGCGCTGCCGATATGTACGCCGCCGGCGAATTCCGTCACATGTTGCTGCCTCCGGCGTCGAGATGTCAGACTTAGGCGTCCCTTTAGCACCGCGACCCCCATGCCGGAACTGGCAACTGGCGCCGGTCCCGGCGATCAGTCTACCATCTTTGACGAGGGTTTCGATGCCCGAGACGGTACTCAACACCACGTCGGCGATCTCGCCGTCAGCACGCTTGGCGATTGCACCGGAGGCGACCCGCCAGCGGCGAATTTCGGTTTGAGCTCGTGCCAGACCTTCGACAGCTCTGGAGTTGTGAGCACCTTAAGTTCGGCTGCTGTAGCAGTCTTTGGGTACGGCATGATTCCCGTAAATCCCGCAACTATGGGCCCCATCGAAAAGAGTATTTTCGTCTCCCAGGGCGTTATCTTTGGGCAGAATTAGATTTTGGAATTGGGCTACATTCAATTGTCATTGGACCACCCCCCACGCGCCTTGATCGGCGCGTAAGCGTATGGGAGACGAAGGGGACTGCGATCCCTTCTAGTGGAGAAGCGCGTGGCGGATACTTCCTTCGACGTCCTGATCATCGGCTCCGGCCCCGGCGGCTATGTTACAGCCATCCGCGCGGCGCAACTCGGCTTCAAGACCGCCATCGTCGAGCGCGATTATCTCGGCGGCATCTGCCTCAACTGGGGCTGTATCCCGACCAAGGCTCTGCTGCGCTCTGCAGAGATTTTGCACTACATGCAGCACGCCAAGGAGTACGGGCTGAAGGCTGACAATGTCAGTTTCGACGTCGCGGTGATCGTCAAGCGCTCGCGCATTGTGTCAAAGCGGCTCAATGACGGCGTCGGCTTCCTTATGAAAAAAAACAAGGTTGCGATCATCTGGGGGGAGGCCGCGCTCGAGGCGCCGGGCAAAGTGACGGTGAAGGCGGGCGAGAGCGAAGCTCCAAAGGGCGCGCTTGGCGCCGGCAGTTATCAGGCCAATCACATCATCCTTGCCACCGGCGCGCGACCGCGCGTGCTGCCTGGCATCGAGCCCGATAAGAAGCTGGTGTGGACTTATTTCGAGGCCATGGTGCCGCCGTCAATACCGAAATCTCTGTTAGTGATCGGCTCCGGTGCCATCGGCATCGAGTTCGCCTCGTTCTACCGTTCGCTCGGTGCCGAGGTCACGGCCGTCGAGGTGCTACCGCAGATCCTGCCAGTCGAGGATGCCGAGATTGCCGCCTTTGCCCGCAAGAGCTTTGAGAAGCAGGGCATCAAAATCTTGACCAATGCCAAGGTGAACAAGCTTGACAAGAAGGCCGACAGCGTGACCGCCACCATTGAGGAGGGCGGCAAGTTGCATAGCGTAACAGTGGAGCGCGTGATCTCCGCGGTCGGCGTAACAGGCAATATCGAGAAGCTCGGACTTGAGAAGCTCGGGGTGAAAACCGAACGCGGCTGCATTGTCGTCGATCAGTTCAATAAGACCAATGTGCCCGGCATCTACGCCATCGGCGATGTCGCCGGCCCGCCGATGCTCGCTCACAAGGCCGAGCACGAGGGTGTCATCTGCATCGAGGCGATCAAGGGCCTGCACCCGCACCCAATGAACAAGCAGATGATCCCAGGCTGCACCTACTGCGTCCCACAGATCGCCTCGGTCGGCCTCACCGAACAGGCGGCGAAGGACAAGAAGCTCGACATCCGCGTCGGCCGTTTCCCTTTCGTCGGCAACGGCAAGGCGATTGCGCTCGGCGAGGATCAGGGTCTGGTGAAGGTGATCTTCGACAACAAGACCGGGCAGCTCCTGGGTGCGCACATGGTCGGATCGGAAGTCACCGAGCTAATCCAGGGTTACGTGGTGGCCATGAATCTGGAGACCACCGAAGAAGAACTGATGCACACGATCTTCCCGCACCCGACGCTGTCGGAGATGATGAAGGAAGCGGTGCTCGACGCTTATGGGCGCGTCTTGAACGTGTGAGGGGAGGACTCGGAAATGGCCAAGTTCGAAAATATTCTCGGGACCGTTGGCAACACACCAGTGGTCCGAATTAACAAGCTGGGGCCGAAGGGCATCAACCTGTTCGTTAAGGTCGAGGCATTCAATCCGCTCGGCTCGGTCAAGGATCGCCTTGCACTCGGTGTGATCGAGGCGGCGGAGAAGTCCGGCGAGCTCAAGCCGGGGCAGACAGTCATTGAGGCAACGTCCGGTAATACTGGCATCGGGCTTGCCATGGTCTGCGCGCAGAAGGGCTACCCGCTGGTGGTGACCATGGCCGAGACCTTTAGCGTCGAGCGGCGCAAACTGATGCGCTTCCTCGGCGCAAAGGTCGTGCTGACGCCCGCCGTCGAACGCGGTTTCGGCATGGTCAACAAGGCGCAGGAGCTTGCCAAAACGCATGGCTGGTTCCTCACGCGCCAGTTCGAGAACGAGGCAAATCCCGACATACATTCGCGCACAACAGCGCGCGAGATCATCAATGACTTCAAGGGTGAAAAGCTCGACTATTGGGTCACCGGATTCGGCACCGGCGGCACGCTGAAAGGCGTCGCGCGCGTGCTCAAGAAGGAAATGCCCAACACTAAGATCGTGGTGTGCGAGCCAACCGACGCGCCGATGCTCACCAGCGGCGAAAAGCAGGATCGCAACTCGGACGGGACGCCGGCCAAACCCAATCCGGCGTTTAAACCGCATCCGATGCAGGGCTGGAGTCCAGACTTCATCCCGAAGATCACCGGCGACGCGGTCGACATGGGGCTGATCGATAGCATCCTCACCATCGCCGGTCCCGAGGCGATGAAATGGAGCAAGGCGCTAGCGCAAAAGGAGGGCATCTTCGTCGGTATCACCGCCGGCGCGACTTTCGCTGGTGCGCTTGAAGTGTGCAGGAGTGCGGCGCCGGGCTCCACCGTGCTCGCCATGCTGCCCGACACCGGCGAGCGCTACCTCTCGACCCCGCTGTTCGGCGACATCAGCGCCGACATGAACGAGGACGAAATGACAATTTCCAATTCGACGCCGAGTAACCGGATGCCGCCGAAGGCAGCGTAATCGTCATTGCTGGACCACGTCGAGGCCGCGACCCGAAGATCTATCCATGTGAAAAATGATCCATAGGCTGGTCAAGCCTGCGCATGGATAACGCGAGGGGAAGGATCATGGGCACCATTGCCTGGATCATGGTCGGACTGATCGCCGGCTGGCTCGCGCACGTTGTCCTGGGAGGCCGAGGCGGTATTCTTGGCAATATCGCAGTCGGGCTGGTTGGCGCCATCGTCGGCGGATTCCTGGCCGAGAAACTTAATCTGCAGATCATGCCGGATTTCTGGGGCAACCTGATCACCGCTACCATCGGCGCGGTCATTTTTCTGTTCATCTGGCGGGCAATCCGTAGCGCCTAAGCGCTGCCTTGCGGAGGCGCGCCCGCCGCCGTAAGTAACAGCCATGGCCGTCGTCCTCGACCTGAGTACTTCGCCCTCGCGCCATCCGGAAAAGGCGCATCGGCCGGATTCGGCACAGCCGCCGAAGCCCAATTGGATCCGCGTCAAGGCGCCGGTGTCCGAAGGTTTCCACGCCACGCACGCCATCATGCGCGCCAACGGCCTGCACACAGTGTGCGAAGAGGCTGGCTGCCCGAATATCGGCGAGTGCTGGGAGAAGAAGCACGCCACCTTCATGATTATGGGCGACACCTGCACGCGCGCCTGTGCGTTCTGCAACGTCAAGACTGGCTTGCCGGGCGCGCTCGATCCCACCGAGCCCGCCCACGTCGCCGCGGCCACTGCGAAGCTCGGCCTTTCACACATCGTGGTCACCTCGGTCGACCGTGACGATCTCGCCGATGGTGGCGCGCAGCATTTTGCTGATACCGTCCGCGCCATCCGTGTGCGGTGTCCGGAGACCACCATCGAGGTACTCACACCCGATTTCTTGCGGAAACACGGAGCGCTGGAGATCGTGGTGGCTGCCAAGCCCGACGTGTTCAACCACAACCTGGAAACGGTGCCGTCACGGTATCTCAGCGTGCGGCCAGGCGCGCGCTATTTCCATTCGCTGCGGCTGCTGCAGCAGGTTAAGGAGATCGATCCCGCGGTGTTCACCAAATCTGGGATCATGCTAGGCCTCGGAGAAGAGCGCAATGAAGTGCTACAGCTGATGGACGACTTGCGCTCGGCTAATGTCGACTTCCTCACTATCGGGCAATACCTTCAGCCGACCCGCAAGCATCACGAGGTGAAGCGCTTCGTGCCACCTGATGAATTCGGGGCGTTGGAGACCATTGCCTACGCCAAGGGCTTCTTGATGGTCGCGTCCTCGCCGTTGACGCGCTCCTCGCATCACGCCGGCGAAGCTTTCGCGCGCCTGAAGGCTGCGCGCCAGAAAGTCCGCTGATCGATGCCACAATTCTCCTCGAAACGTCGGGTCCGTCATGCCGCGGCGGACATGTTCGACTTGGTGAGCGACGTGGAGAAATATCCTGTGTTTGTCCCGCTGTGCAGCGCATTACGTGTTAAGAGCCGCACCGACAAAGGCGAGGGCATGACCGTGATGGTCGCCGACATGACCGTCGCCTACAAGATCATCCGCGAGACCTTCACTAGCCGCGTTACTGTCGATAAGCCGAACCTGAAGATCCTGGTTGAATATCTCAACGGCCCGTTCAGCCGGCTGCAGAATCGCTGGTCGTTCCATCCCTTGAGCGAGACTATCTGTGAGGTGGAGTTCTTCATCAACTATGAATTCCGCAGCCGCGCTCTGGCGCTGCTGATGGGCGCTATGTTCGACGCCGCCTTTCGCAAATTCGCTGTCGCCTTCGAGCAACGCGCTGACAAGGTCTACGGCCGCAAGAGCGCGTAACGCACGACAATCGCCTTTAGGCGTATAAGCCAAATATTCGGCAATTTTCCGATGACTATGTCGGCAGGAGCGGCTTTACCAAAAGGCGAAACGTTAGCTTGCGGTCGATATCACTGGTACCGATCTTGTCAGGGAACACCCGCACATCAAATGGAAGTATATCACCAAGATGCGCCAAATAGGTCATTGGGCCGCTCAGTAATTGGTAATGTCATCTCAAGGCCATTTACGTTAGTTTTCAAATTTCTGCGGCCTACCTAGCCGGTGAGCGGATCATTCAGAACGACTTACGAATCAATTTTACGCGCTGGCCGCTTAACTTTTTCCTGCCGGCACCATCGGTTCTTCTTTTTCCGCCAATTCCTGCAACATGGCGAGCGCTTGCAACACGGATTCGCGTCGCACCTTGCTGCGCCCGATGTCGCCATACTTGTGGTCGTGCGTAATGACGCGGCCGCTGCGTGAAGCAGCGCAGAAGTAAACCAATCCAATCGGCTTGCCCGGCACCGCGCCGGTCGGTCCCGCGATGCCGGTAATAGACACAGCCAGATCGACCGACGCATGTATCAGCGCGCCTTTTGCCATCTGCTCTGCGCATTCTTTGCTTACCGCGCCATACTCATCGATAGTCGAGGATGTCACACCCAGCATCTGCTGCTTGGACAGGTTCGAATAAGTGACGAAACCGCTGTCGAGCACGAGCGAGGAGCCGGAGATCTCGCTCAGCGTGGCGGCAACCAGCCCACCGGTGCAGGATTCGGCGGTTGCCAGCGTCAGTTTCTTTTTTTTGCATAGTTCAAGCAGCGCGTTGGCTGCATCGATCATGATTTCGTCAGACATCGCATAGTCACCCAAATGGCAATCGTATGGTTGCCGTAGCGTAAGCCGCGATGCCTTCGCCGCGCCCGGTGAAGCCGAGCTTCTCGCTAGTGGTCGCCTTCACCGCCACGCGGTTCATATCAACGTCGGCCAGTCGCGCGATGCACGCGCGTATGGTGTCGCGGTGTGGTCCAATGCGCGGCGCTTCGCAGATGATGGTGAGATCGAGATGTGCAATGCGGCCACCGCGCGCCCTCACGCGTTCGACCGCGAAGGCGAAAAAGTGGTCGGAGGAAGCGTCGCGCCATTGCGGATCGCTGGGCGAAAAATGTGCGCCGATGTCGGCGTCTGCGAGCGTGCCAAGAATGGCATCGGTGAGCGCATGCAGGGCGACGTCGGCATCGGAATGGCCGATGAGCGCTTGCGCATGCGGAATGCGCACGCCGCCAATCATGACATGGTCGCCAGGCCCGAACGCGTGTACGTCTATCCCGGTGCCGGTTCGCACATCGCCGAGCAAAGCGAATAATGTTGCCTCGGCGCGCGCGAAGTCGTCCGCATTGGTGATCTTGATATTGCCGGGCTCGCCGGCGAAAACCACAATTTTCATGCCGGCCCATTCGGCGAGTGCAGCATCGTCAGTGAAGTCCTCGCGCCCTTGTGCGGCGGCGCGCCGGTGCGCCGCGAGGAGCGGGACGAATTCGAATGCTTGCGGCGTCTGCACCAGCCGTAGTCGGTTGCGATCCAGCGTCTGATCCACGTTATCGTCTTCATCGACGCTCTTTACAGTGTCGGTCACTGGCAGTGCCGGGATTGCCGCGCCGGTTTTGGTAACGGCATTGATCGCGCGCGCGACGAGGTCGGCGCTGGCGAACGGGCGCGCCGCGTCGTGGATCAGCACAATGTCGGGCGGGTGGGCGCTCAGCGCTTCAAGGCCCTCGCGCACCGAGGCTTGCCGGGTGGCACCACCGTAGACCGGCACCAAAGTCTCGATGCCGGCCGCTGCGGCTCGATAGAGTTCGAGATCCTCAGGGTGAATAACTGGCTGTACGCGGCCGAGCTTTGCCTCTTTTACGAGCATGAACAGCGAGCGCCGCACCATGGCTTCGCCGCCGATCCGCCGGAATTGCTTAGGTAGGGCGCCGTCGGCGGCGCGGGTTCCGCGCCCGGCGGCGACGATGATGGCGGCGACCTCCGGCATGGAAATGGGCTCCGACTGGTTGCCTGGCTTTAGCTGACACTCCAGGAATCAACAAATTGGTGCATTGCAGCACTTGCACTTGCTGTTAGTTTGTCTAAACTCTAAGCAGATTCAAAAATCGCCTAAATGATAAGCATAATTGAGATATGATCAAAAATACACGATTTTTTCAAGTTCCAATGAAGATTGGCTCGGTTTCCGTGCCGAACCGCGTGATTTTGGCTCCGATGTCCGGAATTACCGATGCGCCGTTCAGGCGCCTGGCCGAAAGGCTTGGTTGCGGGCTGGTGGTGTCGGAGATGACCGCCTGCGCCGCTTTGGCGCAGGGAGAGCGCGAAGCGCACAGCCGCAGCGAAGTGCGCGGCGTTGCTATTCAGGTCGTCCAACTCGCCGGTTGCGAGCCCTTTTGGATGGCGGAGGGCGCCCGCATTGCCGAGGCCAAGGGTGCGCAAGTCATCGATATCAATATGGGGTGCCCGTCCAAACAGGTCACCAACGGCGCCTCTGGTTCAGCACTGATGCGCGATCTCGACCATGCGCTCTGCTTGATCAAGGCCGCGGTCGGTGCCGTCAGAGTGCCCGTGACGCTCAAGATGCGGCTCGGCTGGGACCCCGCCAACATCAACGCGCCTG
>Ga0207761_1000079_pt1 | contig 28671 bp, 18 predicted proteins | sample LuqExpMetageno34_FD_187792 | JGI IMG/M metagenome (GOLD analysis project Ga0207761, IMG submission 187792) | Tropical forest soil microbial communities from Luquillo Experimental Forest, Puerto Rico - Sample 34 (SPAdes) | ecosystem: Environmental > Terrestrial > Soil > Tropical forest ... | reverse complement strand
TCGCTCCCGCCTCTTTCCGCGGGGAATCGCGGCTCGTGTTTTGCCCGCGTGGAGGAGTTCTGCATACAGAGCTGCGTGCGGCGCCGCATGCAACCTTGTAAGCAAGACTGCATGACCAGAGGAGGACGGCCGTTGTCGCTCGTTAAACCACCACCAAGGAAACCCAAAAGTGCAAGCTTGCAGGTGCGGATCGATGCGCAGGTCAGGCAGACGCTCGACTTGTACGCTGAATTCATCGAATCCACACCTTCCTACGTCGTGGCCGAAGCGCTGAGACTCCTGTTCAAACGGGATGAACAGTTCAAGCGCTGGTTAGGCCAACACACCTGCTCAAATCCCGCTTCCGAAACGAATCTCGAATCCAAAGGAGAAGAGTCCCTGGTCGACACTTTCAAACTTGCATGACCCCTCGCGATCTCCAATTCGATCTGCGCAAGAACCCAGACTCGCCAAGAGTACATGGCTTGCGCATCGGAGCCAGTTCGCCGTCGAATGCAGAGCAGAAGGAATCTCAGAGCGGAGAGGAAACACCGCCGGGGAATGCAGCTCGAATGCACAAAGCATTCGAGCTGCCACTGAGCGATGCACCTCACGGGACCACAGGCGAGAAGAGACAGGAGTCAGGGCGACTGCTAACCGTCGAGGAAGTAGCAGCGCTGCTACACGTGCCGGTCTCCTGGGTCTATGGCCGCATGCGCAAAAGATCGCCCGAACGATTACCCGCCTACCGACTCGGCAAATACTGGCGCTTCCGCGAGGACGAAATCCACACCTGGGTAAAGCGTCAGTGCGGAGGTGGCCGCAATGCTTGACACATCGGCTACTCAACACTGACACAGAACAAGCCAAGCGGGCCATTCATGGAGGAATCAGGATGGCTCGTAGGCGTTTTCAGTATGGCTCACTCTTCAAGCGAGGAACTCAGCACAAAGTGTGGGTTGCTCGCTGGTGGGAGGAAGTTATCAAACCGGACGGCTCCATCGGACGCAGCAGACGTGCAGAGGTTTTAGGCACTGTTGCCGAACTTGGCTCACGCTCGCGGGCAATGGACGTCTTGTCCAGGCGGCTCAACCCAATCAACAGCGGCTCTCATCGGCCTCAGTCCACGCGGTGCTACGCTGATTACATCGCGCAGGACTGGAAGCCGGTGGTGCTGCCCACTCTGAAGTATGCAACGCAAAAACACTACCGCTACATTCTCGATGTTCACCTAGTACCGGCGTTCGGCAATGCTCGGCTCTGCGACATCAAGCGCGAGTGGATTCAGTCGTTCCTTGCGGCGAAGTTCAGTGCTGGACTCGCGTGGAAGACTGTTAAGCACATTCGCGGCGTTTTGGGGCGAACATTATCAAGTGCCGAGGACTGGGGATACATCACCCACAATCCCGTCCTCAAAACCAAGTTGCCGCGAAGACCGATCAGGCAAACAGCTAAAACGATTCTCACCCCCAGCCAGTTTGGGGAGCTGAGGAACGAACTGCGGGAGCCTGCTCGTTCGATTGCTACGCTGCTCGTTCTCACGGGATTGAGGATCGGAGAGCTCCTAGCCCTGCGATGGAAATGCGTGGACCTAGAGAGGCAAATTTTGCGGGTTGCTGAAACCGTTTACGACGGCCATTTCGACACGCCGAAATCTCAGCGAAGCGCTCGGCTTATTCCGTTGGGCGAGGAAGCGTGCGCCGTGCTTACCGCGCGCCGTCCGGCAGACTGGCAGTCGGACAACCTCGTGTTTCACACGGATGTTGGCACACCACTGTCTAGGCATAACCTGTTGCGCCGGCAACTACGACCTGCGTGCGAGAAGTCGGGATTGTCAGGAATCACCTGGCATTCGCTTCGTCACTCGCATGCAACGTTGCTGGACGCAGCGGGCGCGCCGCTCGGAACGGTCCAGGCTCTCCTTGGCCACTCAACATCAGACATCACTCGCGAAGTTTATCTGCACGCCATACCGGAAGATCAGCGCCGGGCCGTGGCGGGCGTCGGAGCACTGCTATTTGGACTCAATCGGACTCAAGTTGCGGTCGCTTCACAACCTGGTGCGTAGGTAAGTTGTTGATTTCACGGGATTGGATTGGTCGGGGCGAGTGGATTTGAACCACCGACCTCCTGGTCCCGAACCAGGCGCTCTAGCCAGGCTGAGCCACGCCCCGACAAGCAGGCCAGATTCGCTCCAGCCCAACGCGGACTCTCAGAATAGCACACCTGCCCACGGCGGGCCACAGGCGGCTTTTCCATATTTCAAGCCGTGAGTCGCAACGCAAAACCGCCGGAGAGCAACTTACGCGACTCTCTCCGGCGGTATTACCTCAAATTCAGTTACGTCCGGCTCGCTAAAACTCGTAGCGCAATGCGAACTGCATCACCCGCGGGTTTGTCAGCAAGCGGGTGTAGTTACCAAACTGCGACCCATAGCTGTCGATTGCGTTCAAACTGCTTTGCGCGTCGAAGCGGGTTGAGTTCGACACGTTGAACACTTCCCAGCGCAACTGCAGGCTCTGCTTCTCGCTCCAAGGCATGACCCATCGTTTGGACAGTCCCAGGTCGACTCCGAAATAGCCGTCTCCCCGTAGAATGTTGCGTTGCCCGGCCTCGCCCGGCAGCGGCTCGCGGAAATAGTTTGCGGCGTTGGTGCCGCCAACGGCGAAGAGGTTCACAGATCCGTCCGCGGGATTCTTGTAAGCACCGGTTTTCGGCGCTGCCCCAACAAGTACAGCGTTTCCAGACAGATCCCAGTTCGTCGGAAAGTTGAAACCGTTGAACACGCTGACCGGGAAGCCGCTCGTTAGCCGGAAAAGTCCCGACAGTTGCCAGCCCCCAATAAACGCGTCCACAAAACGGTTGACGTCGTGGCCGACAGCCCGACCGCGTCCGAACGGCAAGTCGGCAACCCAATTCGCATTGAATTGGTGCGTGGCGTCGTAATCAGATACTGCCCTGAACTGGAACGGCGACCACGAGTTGATGACTTGATTGCCGCCGATCCCGCCATAGGTTCCCGCCCGTTCCGCATCGGATGACAGATCGATCGATTTCGAGTACGTGTAATTGAAGTCGAACTGGAACCCGTGGCTCATCCTGTGCCTCAGCGTAACCTGCATCGCGTTGTAGTTCGCGGTTCCGATGGAGCGCCACGCGTACAACGCTGCGTACTGCGGCGTGAAAAATGTGAACGGCCCTCCAATCGCAAAATACTGACAAGAAGGATGGCCCGCCATACCGCAGTTTGGATCTCCCGTCGCATCCGGAATCCCGACGGAATCCAGATCTTGTAGCGGTGTGGTCTCGTTGAAGTTCCCTCCACAAAACAAGTCGAACGCCGCTAGGAGTGGATCAGTGGTAGAGACTGGTCCGCCCGCGCCACAACCTCCCGTCAGACCGTTCGCACCAATCCCATACGCGCCCCCGTTTGTGGGCCGTTGTAACACGTCCCCCCAGTATTGCGCGACGCCTGACGACACCATCGAGTCCTTGAAATTAGAGGATGTCACCCCCGAACGGTAGAGTTTCGCAAGCGCCTGCACCGCCGTGAAATAGTCCAAGCCCGACTTCTTGTCCTTGAAGTTGAGGGGCATGGCCAGGTCTTCGGAAGTAAGCAGCCGATGGGACAGTCTTCCAACGTATGCGACCTCGAGGGAGAAGCCCGCTTTCAGCTCTCGCGCGACGGAAAGATCGATGGTGTATGAGTAAGGAGTTTTAAGCGAAGCATCGATTCCTGTCGTAGCCGTGAAGTTCCCGGGGGGAAACGGCACGGGGAAGTTCGCGGGCGGCGCGGAAAGGAATATCTGATTCCCGTTGTTGTCGGTGGTGGGAATCGTGTGTATGTCGGTCAGGCGCGGCGCCGACAGAGGATCCTGCACCGCGGCCTTGTTTGTCAGCGTCGTCGAGAGGCCGAACGATCCATAGCGGTCGAAATCGTCGATCAATCCCTGTCCAAATCGGTCATAAACGATGCCGAAGCCGCCGCGAATGGAGGTCTTGCCGGTTCCGAAAAGGCTTCCTAGCAACCCGGAATCCTGGTTCGGAGCCCAGGCAAACGCTACCCGCGGGCCAAGGTTCTTGTAATCCCAATTGTAGAATCCGGTCGATCCTCCGTTCGCGGGACCCGACCAGTTGAAGGCAACCGGGTTGTCTTGATTCGACGGAATCCCGTTCGCTCCTTCGTAAGCACGGTTTGCAAACCACTTCCCCAAGTTTTCCGTCGGCGTGACTTGCAGCCCCGTCGTCTCCCAAGGCGGTGAAAACAGCGAATACCGCAATCCGAGAGTTATGGTCAGCGTCGGCTTGACCTTCCAACTGTCTTGCGCATAGATTTCATAACTGTTGATCGCGAAGTGCCGGTTCAACGCCGCGCCTTGCGGAAGTGCATTTCCGTCGCGGCCATAGTTATACTGCGCGTCCACCTGCGAGATCATTCCCATCATCGCGGTTAACGGGAAGTCATAGGAATTCAAGAAACCCGAATCAACTCCGGGGTAACATCCGACAATGCCAGATGTCGTCGTCGGGTCGCAGGGAGCCGATCCACTAGGATTCAGCGCTGGATTCAGTGGGCTGTTTTTCCCGGCAAACCCGGTCGTCGTAAACCAACCCGCGTTCGCGACTCCATCGCTATACGAGGACCTGTAACTGGACCGGGGGGTCCGAATAAAAGCGAGTTGGCCTCCGAACTGCCACGAGTGTTTTCCCTTCGTCCAGGACAAGTCGTCCGCGATCGTGTGGGTTGGACGCTGGAAGCTGTTCGTCCTGGTAATTGCACCGGTTTGGTCATTCAAGCCGCGAAAGTAGATCCACGGCTGATTGGAGTTTCCAATCGACCCGACGCTCTCTCGCACGAACCCGTAACGGACATCGTTCACCAATGAACTGGTCAACACGCCGGAATAGTTCACGATTATGCCTTTGTTATAGTTAACCGAAGCGTTAGACGGCGCTTCGCCCGGAAAGTAGGGAGCGCCTTGACTGTCGTTTGCATCGTTCCTCAGCGCTCCGGTTACGGAAACGCGATGCTTGGCATCTCTTGTTATGTTGTAATCCAGCTTCGCGATATAGATGTTCTGCGTGTCGTAGATAGGTGCCGCCCAGTTGAAACCTTGATAGTTGAACCCGTCGCCGAAACTAGTTACGTTTGCCGTCGGAAAGGTCTTGAGATACGCCAGCGCGGCCGTGTTTGGGCCGATGTGGAGAGGATCTATCTGAGCAAGTTGTTGTGGAGATAAAGCGTTGTAACCCACCGGAATCGCATAACTGGTTCCGCTCACGCCCTGCGCCGAGGTACCGCCCGGGCATTGTTGCGCGGCCGTTTGGAGTTGATTTCCGCTCATGGGATCGATCAACGGAGCACATTGGTAAAAGACCACCCCGTCGCGCAACGAAGCGCTCGGCACCTGATTGGTTTCGCTGACGGCCTCCGAACGTCTCGTGCCCTCATAGTTCAGAAAGAAAAACAAACGATCTTTCTTTATCGGACCTCCAAGTGATCCACCGAAGATATTGCGGATCAGCTTGGGAGCCTTGTTGCAGTCCTGGAAGTTCGCAGAAGTGCAATTCTGGATTTCAGCACTCTTCACGAAGTAGTCGTTTGCACTGGTATAAGTGTTGCGGTTGTATTCGTAGGCCGAGCCATGAAAATTGTTCGTGCCGCTCTTGGTCACCAGAGCCACCTGCGCCCCAGAAGTTCCTCCCTGGTCCGCATTCGCGTTGGTTGTCGTTACCCGAAATTCCTGAACCGAATCCAGAGTTACCGGCAGCACCGATGTGAACGCATGTCCACCCTCGTCATTCACCCCGATTCCGTCCAACGTCACATTGCTCTGGTCACTCCGCGCTCCGTTGACCGCGCCGCTTCGCGTATCGCTGGCCGGGACGTCACTTCGATTCCCCGTGTATGCGACACCAGGCTGCAAACTCAGCAGATCGGGCACATTTCGCCCTTCCATCGGCAGATCTTTTACTTGATTCTCTCCGAACGCAATGCCCAACGACGCATCCGTGGTGTTTAGTGTTTCCGCCTGTGCCGACACCTCCACGGTCTCCGTTGCCGCTCCCACTTCGAGCGTGGCGTTCATCGTCGCCGGATTGTTAACCAGCAACTCGATGCGCTTCTGGTCGTACCTGCGGAAGCCGCTCTTTTCGATGACCAACGAATACGCCCCAGGCGGCAAAGATCGAAATTCATATTCGCCCGCCCCGTTGGTCTGCGCCTGGCGCTGCACGCCCAGCGCGGTTTCTGTCAGGGTCACTGTCGCGTCCGTGACTGCCGCCCCGGACTTATCAAGCACCGTCCCGCGCAGCGATGTCGTTCCGGTCTGCGCTCGCAAACTCGCACCCGCAAATAAACTGCTTAGGATGAGGGTAGAGATGACTACAAAAATAGAATTGCACTTAGGACCACGGCGCATGGACAACACCCCTTTCGCACACCCGTAAGTTCCCCGACTTTATATTTGTTCAATTAATTTCGGCAGATGGCAGGAACGGCCCTGAACCTTATCCCCAGGCCCCCCTTCGGCACGAAGAAAGGGGTCTTTGTCTCCAACCACTCGTTTGCCGAAAGTTGCACTTTTTTATGCTACTTAAGCCTGCCTGTCAAGTACGTTGATTCGATTTAATGCAAAAGTATTTTGAATTTACAAAAATTAGACGAGATGAATCAATTTGGCCTGTCGTATCGCTGTGTGCTGCTTCAGCGGCTCCAGAATCTCTTCGCTCACCTTTCCGTCCAGGCGGACCAGCGACACCGCCTCGGCCCCCCGGTTAGCTTCTCTCCGGCCCAACGCGAATGTGGCGATGTTCACTCCGTGCTTCCCCAAAGTCATTCCCACAAAACCAATTACCCCGGGTTCGTCGTGGTTTCGAATATACAGGATGGTCCCGTCCAGTTGAGCCTCCAGGGGAATTCCGTCAATCTGGATCACCCGCGGGGTACCGTCGTGCAGAACCGTGCCCTCCGCGCTGAACCCTGTCCCGCCGGCCTCCCCGGGTAGCGCTGCGACCTCCAGCGTATGTGGAAATCCGCGCTCGCGGCGGCGCGTCTCCTCTTCTACCGTCAGCCCGCGCGATGCGGCCACCGCGGGCGCGTTCACCACGTTCACCTTTTCATCCAACACTGCGTTCAACAGCCCGGCCAGCACCGCGTTTCGCAGCAGGTGGGTCCCCAACTCGGCCAGCTCGCCCGCATACCGAATCTTGATCCTCGCGGGACGCGTGGCGGCAGCCTGCGACACCAGTGAACCCAGTTGCTGCGCCAGTGCCAAATAGGGCTGCACTCGTTTGTACTGCTCCGGCGAAAGGGCTGGTAGATTGACCGCGTTTCGAATTACGCCTTCCGCCAGGTAATCTTTCACCTGCACGGCCACCTGAATGCCCAATTCTTCCTGCGCCTCGGCCGTCGAACCGGCCACGTGTGGCGTGCAGATCACGTTGGGCAACCCAACCAGCGGCGAATTCTTCGGCGGTTCTTCGGCAAACACATCCAACGCCGCACCCGCCACATGCCCGCTCTTCAGGGCCGCCGCCAAGTCTGCTTCATTGATCAGTTCACCGCGCGCGGCGTTTACGATGCGCACGCCCTTCTTCATCATCGAAATGGCCTGCGCGTTGACCATGTTCTGCGTTAGCGGACTGACCGCCGTGTGCAGCGAAAGGACGTCACTTTCAGCCAACAACTCCTCCAGCCGCACCAATTCCACTCCCGATTCCTTCGCCGCTGCTTCGCTGATATACGGATCGAACGCCAGCACCCGCATGTCGAACGCCTTCGCGCGCCGCGCCACTTCCGCTCCGATGCGCCCCAGTCCCACTAAACCCAGCGTTTTCCCCCGCACTTCCGCGCCAGCCGACGACTTCTCCCACTTCCCTTCGCGCATCGATGCATCAAACTTCGGCACTTGCCGCACCATTGCCAGCAGTAGCGCAAAAGTGTGCTCGGCCACGCTGACCGAGCTGCCGCCCGGCGTGCTCATCACCAGCACGCCGCGTTTCGTCGCTTCATCCAGGTCAATATTGTCGACGCCCACTCCGGCCCGTCCCACCACGCGCAATTTCGGCGCCTTGGCCATCAATTCCGGTGTGACTTTCGTGGCGCTCCGCACGATCAACGCGTCCGCGTCCGCCAGTTCCCCGGAGAGCGTTTCCTTCGTCGTCTGCACAATGTTCCAGCCCGTTTGCTTCAGCAGCTCCACCCCGCGCTCGCTGATCTTGTCCGCTACGATGACTTTCATCTCTCCTCATTTCCCTCGAGCCGCCCGTTTGTCAGGCAGATAGTCCTTGCACGTGCACTCGGGAAAACCACAGGGAGCGCGCTTCGGTACTTGGCGGTCTTTGTTGTCGAGAATGTGAATCGACTTTCCGTGGCCGCACATGCAGGGCTGTTTGTTGTTGGTGTTCCTGCGTCTCATCACGCTGCAAGCGTTGTGACGCTCACATTCTACCGTGAGAGTTCGCGCTTCGTCACGCCGTCGGCGAATCCTGCGGACCTCGATACCCCTGGCGCGCCTCTGCTATAGTTCAGAAAAGGGAGCTTCCATGACCGTTTTCGAGCAGATTCAGAAAGACATCGTCACCGCGATGAAAGCGAAAGACGAAGTCCGCCTCAGCGTTCTCCGCATGGTGAAGTCAGCATTCCAGCTCAAAGAAGTGGAAAAAATACGCCCGCTCGATGAAGCGGAATCCATCTCTCTGCTCCAGACGCTCGTCAAGCAACGCAAGGAATCCATCGACCAGTTTGCCAAGGGCGGCCGCCAGGATCTCGTCGACAAGGAAACGGAGCAGCTAAAGGTTCTCGAAACCTACTTGCCCGCCGGCGCTTCCGAAGCGGACATGGACGCCGCCATTGCCGCCGCCATCGCGTCAACCGGCGCAACTTCCATGAAGCAGATGGGCGCCGTGGTCAAGGCCGCCAAAGAAGCTCTCACTGGCAAGTCCGTCGACGGCAAAGCTCTCAGTGACCGCGTTCGCGACCGCCTCTCCAAGTTGTGACTCGCTTGTGTAGTGGCCAGTCTTTAGACCGGCCCGGCTAGTCCTCGGCTGCCAACTTCACCGATGCCGCTTCCTCAACAAATCCCCGTCCGTTATTCCGACGAAGACGCCGGCTATCTCAGCATGCGCCCGGTCGTGAAACAAACCTTTCAACTCCGCGAACTCCTGGACCTGGTCGTCTCCGTTGTCGGCAAGGATCCCGCGCGTCTCCAGCAGATCTTTCGCACTGGCTCGGTGGTCTACAACGGCTACCGCTATTCGTGGGATCCGCTCACCGCCGAAGGCTCCGAACTCGAGCGGCTCCTTGCACAGTTTCCTGATGACGACCCAAACCGCGCCTTCAATCCCGCACAAGCCATCGCCGTTCTCTTCGAAATTGGCGGCGGCGCGCAACGCAATGTCGTCGAACTCTCGCGCAAGGAAGCGGCCGAGAAAAAGCTCCTCGCCAAAAACTCTCCCTGGGACCTCCTGTTGCAACTCGCTGCGGTTTCCTCGCCGCGCTACGAAAAGTATTCACACGCGCGCAAAGCCGATCTGTTCCGTCTCACTCTGCCCTTCAATCAAGCCCAACAACTCCTGGCCGCGCTCCTCGACGCCGCTCCGCGCGCGCTACGCCACCGTTGGAGCACACTTCGCCCTCCTGTGGCCCTGACCTTCATCTGCCCACGTTGATTTGTCTTGATTTTTCTTTGGATCGTAGCGCCTTAGTGGGAAGTCGCCCCGGCGTCCCCCACTTTGGCCGCCGCTGGCTTCAGCACCGCGGTGCCTCTCTCGTCGCTTGCGATAATCCGGTAGAACTTCTTTAGCTCGTCCATATTTGCAAGCGGCACAGTCAGTTCTTTGATTTCGAACGTTCGCGAATAGATCAGCTTCTTGTCTTTCGATTCTGTTTTGCTGTGATAACTTCCAAACGAGTACTCGATGTCCACTGGATTAGGAAGCTCGTCCACTTCAAAACCCTCAGGGATTGCGATTTCAAATTTATCTGAATCTCTCTGCGGCCCTTCGAATTCCACCGGGTATTTGCGAGCTTCTTTCTTTTCCAGTACGTCACGAGACTTCTCGCCTAGCAAACATGTCCGCACAAGCATTAACTGGCCGGCGGTCTTTGCATAGGAGGGAACGACGAAGGTGTAGGAGTACTGGAAAGGTTGATCCCGCAGATCCAGATTCCCAATGCTGGCTTTCGTGATCTGAAACGCACCCAGGCTGTGCGAAAGCAGTGTCTCCATCGGCTTGATTTGGTCTTCTTTTTTTGTGATGCCTTGCTGAAGGTAGCGCTGGGCGCGCGCTGGGTCACCATATCGCATGTCCACTACATTTCCTGTCAGGGCCCCATTCACATTCAACGTGAAGTCACCCCGCCGATGGATACCGCTGCTTGCAGGAGGAAGCGTCGGTAAGCGCACCAACTGCCCGCTATCGGGCATCACGAACAATGCATAGTTGCCCTGTAGGGGTCCGTGCAGTCTTCCCAGCGGGGTAATCTCATCGGTCGGGTCAAAAATCAATACCCTGCCTCGCTGCGCATCTTTATAAACTGCCTCGAGCGCGGGATCCTGGACGTCGTCGGGAAGGCGAATTCCCAATATCATATGATTGAACTGCTTTTGCGGTGGCGATTGCGCGGTGACTGCTCCGCGGTACGTATTCACGACCATCAAAACGGAATCGACATGGATCTCCTTCAACATGGAACTCAGCAGTGTCGACTTATCCTTGCAATCGCCGTAGTGATTGCCAAAAATTTCTCGCGCCGCATGGGGCTGCCATCCTCCGATGCCCAACTCGATCGCGACATATCGCACATCGCGCTGCACGAAATTTGCGAGTGCTTGTATCTTGGATAATGTCGTGGCCTTTCCGGCAGTAAGCTCCGCTACCTTTTGCTTAATCTCTGGAGATGCATCGGCTCTCCCATTCGCCAGCGTGAAACTCCAGCTCGACAGGTCCGCCCAACTCTCAAACCCCTTCTTCGCACCGCCAGGCGGCAACAGCGACACCACCATCTCTCCCGCCACTCCTCTCCATGACGGCATCAGCTCCTCATAGCGAATGCCCGGCACGTTGTTCACCGTCCAGTGCCAACCGTTGCTTCCTTCCCCCGTCGGTTTAACCTCGGCAAAATTGGCCCAGACTGCCTTGTATTCCCAGCCGGGCGGCATCTGTAAGTTGTAATGCGATTCACGCACTGGAATCCCCCACTGGAAATTCCAGCTGTCCTGAAGATTAAACAGATTCTCCTCAGTCTCGATTTCGTATCCAACAATATTCCCAGGTTCCGGTTGGGGAATTTTCAAGATCTTCGCCCGCACGTCTTTCACCAGCTCACCGTTAGCTACATTCGGCACTGCGCTTTCTATCGCATCCTTGTCCTTCACTTCGTAATCGTGCCCCTGTGCCGGGATACACCAGCCTCGGATTCCCAGAAGCTTCCTTTCGGAATTTGAGATTCCCACCACCGTGGCATACTCTCTGCCGCCAGGACGCAGGATCTTCAACGCCCGGCGCGTGAACTGTTTGATCTTTCCGTTCGGTTGGACACTTAAAGTTGCCTCGTCATAAAGCAAGACTGCATCCGTTTTCTCGTCGTGGTCGGGAACCGGCACTCCAACCAGTGCGTGCATCCATGCGGGCGCCTCGGAAGACGAGGCTCGCACGGTCCATTTCACCAGTACTCCGGCCGCCATCAGCCCGAACACAATCACGAGCAGGCGATAGCTCTTCGCAAATTTTCTAGTTTGCGGCACTGCTTTCCCCCTGCCTCAACACCGCTTGTTGTTCGTCGCCGGAACGAATCTGCTGGTAAAACTTTTGCAGAGTCGGATAGTAGTTGGCTTGCAGAACTAGAATCTCGCTCTTCAACGTGCGCGTCACCTGCACCGAGCCCCCTTTATCTTCCGCCGCTATTCGATAATCCGCTGCTTTCGCATCGACATGCACTTCCTTCGGCAGGCTGTCGATTTTCCAGCCCGCTGGCAGCGCAATCTTTGTCAAGTCCTTGGTTTCGAACAAATAGTGAAAGTAAATCGCATTGGTCCGCTGCGTGTGTTCGAAAGTGTGCTTCTGCGCCCCCGAAAACAATCCGAGCGGCAACAGAACCCGCTTCCCCGCCGAAGAAGCCCAGCCCGGTATCTTCACGTCGTACTCCGCCACCAGTTTTTCATCGGAACTGGTCCACTCTGGCTTGTTCTTCAGCGTCACTTCCGCCGTCACCGGAATCGCGTACTTTAGCGACTCCTCCAGATTTTCTTTGCGTTGCGTGTCGTCGTTGAACCGTTCCGCCAGACGCGCTTGCAAGGCTAGCATTCCCGAATACGTTACTTTCACTTGCCCTTCGAGCGCTCCGTCGTCACTCAGCCGGAAATCGCCCTCCCGCATCGTCTCGCACTCCGACGCCTCCGGAACAACTGTCTGCACCCATGTTCCCCCCTGCTTGTCCAGCCGCAACCCGGCCACACCTGTTTCTTCCCAAGGCAGCATGCCGTAAGGCGCGAATTTCGTTGCCGGATCGAGGTACAAATCCTTTCCATCCACTTTCACCAGCACCGCATTGGCATCGAGTTCCTTGGTATTCATGCGCTTCTGGTTGAAAAAGTGCTCATTCCTCCCGGACAGCAACAGGTAATAGCTCTCGATCCCCGCCACCCGCGATAACGCCACAAAAAGCAGATTGATGTCCTTACCCGTTCCCTCCTTGGACTTCCAGACATCCTCCACACTTTCGTTCGGTTTGTATTTTTCCTCTTTTGCCAGCTGGTCCTTCCGCTCGAAATTCCGGTTCTTGATTTCTTGGCAACGTGCGTAGATCTTTTTAAGCTTCTCCTCCGCCGAATCGCCCGGAGCAACGGTTTCTCCCAGCGCCTGCTCCATTGCTTTTCGGCGGTCCATGAATTTCTCGGTCTGATCGAACTGCTTCTTGCCGAATTCCTTCCAGAATTTGTCCGGATCACTCTCGAAGCCGTCTTCGCTGTAGACAAACACAATGCGGTACTTGATTTCGTCTTCCGGCGGCATGTGGTCTTCCACTTGGAATGCCGGAACGTCTATCGATGTCATCCGGATCACGTGATCGGAACCTTCCGCAGGCGCGTTCGTACCCACCGGCAGCCCTGCCGGCCAACTCCATTGCACCGGGTACCGCTCGTAAGGACGTAACGCAAAGTCGGCTTTTTTCGTGAACAGATTCGCGCTAATCACCCACTGAGAGAAATAGATGTAATAGTCCGCGAAGTCGTACATGAATTTGTATTCGATGATGCTTCCCACCTGCACATCCGGCAGCGTGAATGTCTTTGCCAGATATTTTTGCGTCCTCGACTTCACAATCGTGTTCTCAAAGATCTTTCCGTCGAAGTTGATTACCTGGCCGTCCGGGTGAATTGTCCGCGCCCTGATTCCGCTGATTCCGGTCACCGCCTTCGAATAAGGGATCTCCACGTTGGCGTACTTCCGGCCCTCTTCCGTCAGAACTTTGATCCGCACATAGTTGAGCTCCGTATGCGTCGTCCGCCCTGTCTCTTTCCTGTCCACTTGGCGGTACAGATAGATCGCCGGAGCTCCTGGCGCTTTCGGCTCGCTCGTCATTTTCAATTCCGCCGGATCGATCGGCTGCCAATCATCCGCACCCACCGGCTGTTTCACAAACCACAACGCCGCCAAAAGCACCATCACCATGAATAAGAAAATCCGTCTTAAAGACACGGCCACTCTCCGTGACACCAAATTCCGCCCACCCCGTTGTCCATGGGAACCGAAGGAACACACTTCTCCTCCAGAGGCGGTCCTGCTCCCTGCTGTTAACAAGCTGAATACTTATATTCCGCGAACATACGGGTTCATTCCGCCCCTTGTCAAGGGCACTCGTCGCAGCGGACGAACTCGATTGTTGAGGTTTTGCGGCACGCCCTGACACTTATGTGGCTTGATGAACTACATGATCGCCGTGGGGGGCGCAGGTTCATCCGGACTGCCCGCGTTCGCCAAAGGCACGCGGATCATCGCGATGAGCAGCATCGCCAGCGCGGCCGCCGCCGCCCAGATGGGTGGAGTCCAGTGCACCAGCGTTACGTTTTTCCCTGCTCCCACGAGACCGGCAATAATCAGCCCGCACAATGCCTCGCCGGCGATTAACCCGGACGCCGTCAAAACTCCCGCGTTGTCCACACGCGCCTTCTGCGCATCGTTGTAACCACGCCGGTCCCGCAACTTGTCGGTAATCCACCGCATCACGCCGCCCACGAACATCGCCGAAGTGGTTCCCAACGGCAGGTACATCCCGATCGAAAACAGCATCACGCTCTTCACTTGGATGAGGATCATCACGAACCCCAGGAGCATCCCCACGATCACCAGCGGCCAGGCCATATCGCCGCCTACAATTCCTTTCGACAACATCGCCATCAGCCCGGCCTGCGGCGCGGAAAGCGCCGGGCTTCCGAAGTGATAGGCTTTATCGAGAATCGCCAGCGGGAAAAACAACACCAACGACGCCACAACAATGCCAAGCAGGTCCCCAATCTGCATGCGCGAAGGTGTTCCTCCAAGAATGTGCCCCACCTTCAGGTCCTGTAGCATCTCACCGGCTACCGCCGACGACACGCAAACCACCGCGGCCACTCCTAATACCGCCGCTACCCCGCCCGTTCCGGAAACTCCCAGCGACACCATCAGCAACGCCGCAATCACCAACGTGCATAACGTCAGTCCCGATACCGGATTGTTGGATGACCCGATCATCCCGATCAAATTGCCCGACACCGCCGCAAAGAAGAACCCGATTACGACCATTATGCCGGCCGCGACCAGTGCGCCGGTCAACGCCTTCGAGGCGCTAAACGAACCCGCGCTCGCGATGAAATAGTGATAAAGCAGGATCATCGCCACGAATACCACGCCGACTCCCCCGAACACCGCCTTTGTCGGCAAATCGCGTTCCGTGCGATCCATCGCAGCGTGCGCCGCAGCAGACTTCTTCAGGTCGGAGAGCGCGCGCTTCATGCCCACCGCCAATTGCTTCCTCATCCGGAACAGCGTGTAGCTGGCGCCCACCAACATGCCGCCCACCGCGATCGGCCGCACAATCGAGTAATAGATCGCTCCAGCCAGCAAGGGCCACGGAATCGGCTGCCCGTCGGGTTGCGTGGCTTGAATATACGGACCAATTGCAAAAGTCAGCAACGGCACCAGCAGTCCCCAGGCCAGCACCCCGCCTGCAAAATTCAGGGCCGCCAGCCTCGGCCCAATGATGTAGCCCACCCCCAGATACGCCGGACTAATATCCGGCACCGCAAAGAATGTCGAGCCGCCCGTCACCGTCGTGGCTACGCTTGGATTCGTGCTTGTTCGTAACAACAACTTCTTGCCCAACGCGCTGATGCTCACCCGGAACGTGTTGTTCGCCGAAAACACGTTCACCGCCCCCAGCAGAAACATAAGCCCGCCAAATCCCATGTTCGCAAACAGAATCTTTGCGGCTTTCGCGCCCTGTTGACCCGCTTTATGAATCTCCGACGCCGCCACCGACTCCGGGTAAGGAAGTTCTGGGTCTTCCACCATCACGCGCCGCAGCAAAGTCACGAACAAAATACCCAGCGTCCCGCCAATCATCATCAGCGCGACCGCTTTCCAGTATTGCTCGCGCGTCAGGCCTCCCCACAATCCGGCCATCACGAAAGCCGGAATCGTGAACACCGCGCCCGCTGCCACCGACTCCCCGATCGATCCGATGGTCCGCGCAATGTTTTCTTCGAGCAGCGACCCCTTCATCAATCGCAGCAGCGCCATGCTGATCACCGCCGCCGGGTAGGTCGCCGCAATGGTCATTCCCGCCTTCAGCCCCAGGTAAGCGTTCGCCGCGCCCAGCACTCCCGTCAACACGAGCCCGATCAACACCGCTCGCACCGTGAACTCACTCATCTGCATGGTTGCCGGAACGTACGGTTGATGCTTCTTTGGCGCTTCCAAGCCAGTCGATTGCGTGCTCATGCACACACCTCGCAGATATTTTTTCGCGATTGCAATCTTGGAATGACAGGGAACGTTAGCACGCCCCTCCCCCTGTTACAAGGACGCCTGCCACGCCACAGCGATTCCAAGGACCGCTCCTCGCCGCTCGAAATTCCGCTCAAGCATCCGGCATTCTCGCCATCTTCTTCGGCCGAATGTACAATGGGTCTGTTCCGAGTACACAGTTGTTCCCCTCTCTTCACCAGGAGCCTGCCATGATGCCTGCACTTACGAATATCGAGCCTCAGCGGTTGTGGAAGTTCTTCGACAAGCTTGCCGCTATTCCTCGCGCCTCCACGAAGGAAGCTGCCGCACGCGATTACGTCCGCGGCGTAGCCCAGAATCTTGGACTCCAATCGACACAGGACCACGCCGGCAATCTCGTCGTTCGTAAGCCGGCGCGACACGGACGCGAATCAGCTCCGATGGCTCTTCTTCAGGGCCACCTCGACATGGTCTGCGAGAAAAACGAAAACACCGTCCACGATTTCGACAAGGATCCCATCAAGATCGTCCGCGACGGTGACTGGCTCAAAGCCGACGGCACCACCCTCGGCGCCGACAACGGTGTGGGTGTCGCCGCCGCACTGGCGGTCATGGAAAGCACCGACATCGCTCACGGTCCGCTCGAATTTGTTTTCACCATTGACGAAGAAACCGGTCTCACCGGCGCGTCCGAGTTCGAACCTGGCATGCTGAAATCGAAATACTTCCTGAACCTCGACACGGAAACCATCGGCGATCTTTGCATCGGTTGTGCCGGCGGCGTGAACACGACCGCTCGTCGCAAAGTAACCCGCGTTCCAACTCAGGCTGCTGGTGCTTACCGCATCAAAGTCACCGGACTGCATGGCGGCCATTCCGGCGTGGACATTCATCAGGGCCGGGGCAATGCCATTCGTGTCATCGGAAGTGTCCTCCAGCAGCTTCTCGACCGCCTGCCCATTGAACTCGCCGAAATCAATGGAGGTAGCGCCCACAACGCCATTCCGCGTGAGGCCATCGCGGTCGTCGTTCTCGATCCGGCTCGCGAAAAGGAACTCAGATCGCTGGTCGCCGCTGCCGAAGCCAGCTACAAGGACGACCTCGGCTCCTTCGATCCCGGTCTGCAAATCCTCGTCGAGAAAACAGACCGCCCCAGCACCGTGCTTAAGCCCGACGACGCCAAAGCGTTCGCCGCGCTTCTCGTCGCACTCCCGCACGGCATTCTGGCCATGAGTCCCGACGTTCCGGGTCTGGTGCAAACCTCCACCAATCTCGCTACCGTGAAAACGAAAGCTGACACCTTGGAAGTCGTTACCAGCCAGCGCAGCGCTATCGCTACGAGTAAAGACTCCGCCGCGCGCATGGTCGCCACGGTCGCTCGCCTCGCTGGTTTTGAACCCGAACATGCCGGCAGCTACCCGGGATGGAAGCCCGAACCCAACAACGAATTAATTACCAAGCTCCAGGAAGTCCACAAGAAGGTTTTCGGCAAGCCCGCCAATCTGATCGCCATGCACGCGGGCCTGGAATGCGGCGTCATCGGCGAAAAATACCCAGGCATGCAACTGGTTTCGTTCGGGCCGACCATCGTCAATCCACACAGCCCGAACGAACGTGTCCAGATTTCAACTGTCGCCAGCTTCTGGAATTACCTGAAAGCAGCCCTCGAGACAATCTAGCTCGACTCTCAAGCCACGTTTACCAGGTGAGCTGCAGCCCGCCATACAAGCTGGCTTCGGCTATCGTCCCGTTACTGTTCGCCGCCCTACTGGGTTACCAGTTCAGGTTCCTCAAGCGCCTCTTCGCGGGCCTCGGTGCGCGTTGTCGCTTTGCGTTTCGGCGTACGCCGTTCGTTCTCCAGCTTGAACCGGCCTACCAACTCCCTCAGCTGCGTGGACATCTCCGCCAGGCTCCTCGCCGCTTTCAGTGAATCGGTCGCTCCGTGCGACGTGCTCGCTGCGGCCTGCGCCACCCCCTGAATGTTCTGCGCCACTCCTCGCACTCCGGCACGGCTCGGCGGATTTAGTTTTTCCACTTCCACCTTCGTAATTCCAACTATCTTGTGTACCTCCAGGATCACGTCGCTGCGTTTTTCAGTCTTCACCACGACCGCCGAAATCTTGCCCGACTTTTCCGCCGGCTGCCGTAGTTCTTCGGTGCGCCTGTGCACGCGTCTCTCTTCGAGCAGATTCGCCAACGCCACCACCGGCACAATCTCGCCTCGATACTGCATCAGCTAGCGGTATCGCCATCCGCTCGCCATCTGGGCCACCTAGCAGCAATAACGTCAGTTTTTCCTTCGTGCTTGCCGCGTCCGCTTCCGCGCTTCGTTCCTGCTCTCTTGGAACCATCCCGGCGCGACGCGCGATTGCCGCGATGTCCAGAATCAGAGCCACGCGACCATCGCCAAGGACCGCCGCGCCCGCATACAGCGCAATGCTCTTGAATCTTTTGTCTAGCGGCTTGATCACAATTTCTTCCGTACTGCGCACCGAGCCTACCTGCAACGCGATCTGCCGCCCTTCTGTGCGCACCACCACCAGGTTGATCGCGTTGTTTTTTTCCGCTGTGCCCCCTTGCAAGCGCAGCTCTTCTCGCAGACTCAGCAGCGGCAGCACCGTCCCTCGGAAGCGAAACACCGTAACGCCATCGATTGATTGGACGTGCTTTCCCGCTTCCTCAGCATCGATCGCGATCATTTCCACCAACGCCGCCTGCGGAATCGCGAAGACCGATGACCCGCTGACCACGGTCAGCGCCGGAATCGTCGCGAGCGTGAGCGGAATCTCGAGTCGCAGCGTTGTGCCTATGCCGGATACGCTGTCGATTTTGGCCCGTCCACCGATCCTCTCGATATTTGTTTTCACCACATCCATTCCTACGCCGCGACCCGATACGTTCGTCACTTTTTCTGCCGTCGAAAGCCCCGGCAGGAAAATCAGGTTCAGTCTTTCGGCCTCGCTCAGCTTGTCTGCGCCTGCCACGCTAACCAAGCCCTTCTCTATCGCTTTTTGCCTCACCCGTTCTGTGTCGATCCCGGCGCCATCGTCGGCAATCAGCAACTGGAAATTCCCGCCCTCGTGGAACGCGTGGACCCGCACCACATGGGGAAGAAAGTGCGGCTCGAAACACAGGGCGGTGACACGGAACTGGACAAATCTAAGAGCTGGCTGACCTGTTGCATGCGTGTCTTCATCACGTTTTTCCGCAGTTCCGATGTGACGTAATTCAATCCGTGCACGGTGGCATTCAGGTTGCGCTCGTTGCTTTCTATCGCAAGTTGCAGCAATCGGTTGCGCAAAAGCACCAGTTCGCTCACCAGGTTCATTTGCTTTTCCAGCAGATTTACATCGACACGGATCGTCGCGTCCTTTGGTTCTGCTTGCGATTTCTCGGCTTTCGTGGGCGCCTCCGTACTCCCCGTCTCGACCCCCGCGGGTTTCTCCTCTTTGCAGGGGCTTTTTGAATTCCTTGCATTCCCTGCTTCTTCCTGTAGCCGCTTCAGTCTTGCAATCAGCTCGGTTGGGTCAGCCGCCCCTTCCGCCTCCGTCGATTCGATCTGCTCCAGATAGCCGCGTACCGCGTCTACCATCTCCAGCAGCACGTCGGCGCATTCCTCGTTCAACTCTATTTCGCCGTCGCGCAGCAGCGACAGCAGGCTCTCTCCCGCGTGCGTCAACGCTTCCAGCTTCGTGAGCCCCACAAATCCGCACGTTCCCTTGATGGTGTGGATCGTCCTGAAAATGCTCTTCAGCAATTCCGAATTATTCGGGTCGGTTTCCAGCTTCACGAAATCCTGGTCCAGGTGGTCCAGATTCTCTCGGCTCTCTTGCAAAAAGTCCTTGATCAGATCATCCATCTCGCACCCTGGCGCAGCCACGCTGAACTGCAATTCCTTTGCCAGCCAGGTGCGCGGTTTTTCCGGCAACTCCTGCTTAATCTCCCCTTCTATTTCTCGTGTTTTCTCCGATTTTTCGACGATCTCGTCCAGCCCTCCGCTCTTCAACCCATTCCCGCGGTCCTCACCTCCTGCACCGAATTGATTCAACTACCTGCCGCTGTCCCAAAATCGCCCTCTTCCTCTATTTCGCCTTCGTCTACTTTTTGACGCCAACCCGCCCCTCCCTTTACACTGCCTTTATGCGCTCGACCTACGACGCCCCTCGCGTCCGTTTCGACTGGCGTGGGTTCATTACACCCGGCGTGAAACTTCTCGTTCTCATCTGCGCGAGCGTATTCCTTCTGCAGACGCTCCTGGAGCTCTTCTTCGCCCCCACTGTTTCTGCTTGGTTCATCCACGAATTCGGCTTGATTCCCCGTGGCGTTGTTCCCGGCCTGCGCATCTGGCAGCCTGTAACGTACATTTTTCTTCATGGCGGGTTGCTCCACATCCTCGTGAACATGTTCATGCTTTGGATGTTTGGCCGGAATCTGGAAGAAGTTTGGGGAAAAAAGCGTTTTCTGAACTATTTCTTCATCTGCGGTGTTGGCGCCGGCATCGTTACGATTCTCGTGAAATTCATTCCCATGTTCTGGGGGCACCAACCCTCTGACATTCCAACCATCGGTGCCTCGGGGGCAATCTTCGGCATCCTGATCGCCAATGCCATCCTGTTTCCGGACCGCCAGATCTGGGTCTTATTCTTCCTCGTCGCCATCCCCATGCGCGTCTTCGTGGCCATCATGGCCGCCATCGAGTTCTTCAGCACCCTCGGCTCCAGCGGCGACAACGTCGCCCACTTCTGCCACCTCGGCGGCATGCTCGTCGGCTGGCTCTATCTCCGCCGAGGCTCCTTCCTCTTCCGCGTTCGCAATGAAATGTCCGACTGGCGTTACCAGCGCAATCGCCGCAAGTTCGAAGTCTTCATGAAGAAACACAAAGACGAGCCGCCGTCCCGCCCCGACCACTGGGTCAACTGACCTCTCCCACCCCACACCTGGTTTGTCATCTTGAGGAGCGTTGTTTGCGACAAAGGATCGGACTCGACCTATACAGCAAGCAAAAATCTCGTCATCCCGAACGGAGTCTGCGGAGTGAGGGTTCTCTCTTTCTTACTCGCCACTTGGTCTCTTCTCAACTCGCCCTTCCAATCACATGAAACTTCATGAAGTTCGTCGTCCCGTGAATCCCCATTGGCGTTCCCGCCACAATCCCGATCACGTCGCCCTTCCGCACCAGCCGCTCTTCCATCAACCGCTTCTCCGCGATCGCCGCCAGGCCATCAATCTTCTTGATGTCCACAATCGTCCGTGAAGTCACGCCCCACAGCAGCGCCATTCGCCGCCTCGTTTCCGCTTCCGGCGAAAACGCAATGATCGGCACCAGCGGCCGGTAGCGCGACACCAGCCGCGCGGTGAACCCGCTGTGCGTGAACACGGCAATCAGCTTCATGTGCAGTTCGCGTGAAGCGTGGCATACCAGTTCCGCCACTGTCTCGGCCACTTTCAGTCTCTCTTGCGATACCGGCCGCGGATACTCATGAATACTCGCTTCCGCCTCCTCGATAATCCGCGCCATCATGGCCACCGCTTCCACGGGATACTTCCCGGTGGCCGTTTCCGCGCTCAGCATCACCGCGTCCGATCCATCAAAAATCGCATTCGCCACGTCCGACGCCTCCGCCCGTGTCGGCCGCGGATTCTCCGTCATCGATTCCAGCATCTGCGTCGCGGTGATCACCGGTCTGCGGTATTCCCGCGCTCGCGAAATAATTTCCTTCTGCACCACCGGCACGCGCTCCGGACTCATCTCCACGCCCAAATCCCCGCGCGCCACCATCACCCCTTCCGACACCTCCAGAATCTTGTCCAGGTTCTCGATCGCTTCCGGCTTTTCCAGCTTGGCAATCACCGGGATTTTCTTCTTCGTCCGCTTCACCAGCGATTTCGCCAGCAGGATATCTTCGGGATGCCTCACGAAGCTCACCGCGATGTAATCCGCTCCATGCGCGGCGGCGAACCGCAGATCCGCCCGATCTTTCTCTGTCAGTGCAGGCACATGCAGCTTCACTCCCGGCAGATTAATCCCCTTGTGCTCTCCCAGGACGCCGCCATTCACCACCTGACAGACCACTTCACTGTGTGTGGTCTTTTCCACTCGCAATTCGATCAAACCGTCGCTCAGCAGAACCCGATCGCCGGCATGGACTTCCTTCGGGAGAGGATGAAAGGTTGTATTTACGCGCGTCGAATCTCCCAGCACCTTCGCCGTCGTGATCACGAACTTCTGGCCCGCCCGCAGCAGCACGGTTCCTCCCCCGGCCAGCGCGCCCGTCCGGATTTTCGGGCCCTGTAAATCCACCAGGATCGCGACCGGCTTCTGGAATTTGATTGCCGCTTCTCGCAACATGGCGAAACTCTGCGCGTGTTGTTCGTGGGTCCCGTGAGAAAAATTCAGCCGCGCCACATCCATGCCCGCTTCAATCAGCTTCCGGATCATTCGCGGTGAACGCGTGGCGGGACCTATGGTGCAGACGATTTTCGAATGCCTCGAAATCATCGGAGAACTCTCCGTTGTCGTTGCCAGATGATACTACCGCGTGACCGAAAACTCCGCTGTGATTCGCGTGATCAAGTCGATTCCCTTTGCAAACGACGCCAGCGGCAGCCGTTCATCATCCCCATGTACCCGCGCTTCGTCCTCTTCCGTAATCGCGTAGGGATTGAGTCCGTAGGACTGCACATTGTGGAGCCGCAACTGTGCCGAATCCGTCGCTCCGGTCGACAAATACGGCAACACCGGAGCCCCACCATATTCCTTCGCGCACACTTGCGTGATGAGGCTGTAAAAATTGTTCTCCATCGACGAGTTCGGCGCCGCCAATCCCCCGTCCGGTAAAATCTGCAGCTTCACCTGCGGGTCGTTCACCAGCTTGTTCAATTCGTTCACCAGCACGTCGATCGTGTCGCCCGGCAGCAGCCGCACGTTGACCATCGCCTTCGCTTCCGAGGGAATCACGTTCACGCGCACACCCGCCTGCAGCATTGTCGGCGCAATTGTGTCCCGCATCATCGAATTCCACCCGGGATTCATGTCCGACAACACTCGCTGCGCGTGCTCGCCACGGTCCGGAGAATCAATCACCCGAATCCACTTGGCGGTTTCATCGTCTTCAATCGCACCCAAGCCTTCGAAGTACCGCCGCACGATCGACGTTAAATGCACCGGCGCTTGGTAATTCCCGATTTTGTCGATCGCTGCCGCCAAGTGCACCACGGGATTGTCTTTCGTCGGCCGCGACGCATGCCCGGACTTCCCCGTGGCCGTCACCGCGATATTCACCGACACCTTTTCCGCCACCTGCACGCCCACGTACTGCACCTTGCCATTCTTCATCATCACCCGGCCGCCTTCGTTCAATGCGTACCCGGCCGCAAACTTGTCCCAGTATCTCGCGATCAAAATCCTCAAACTCGCATCGCCGAACTGCTCTTCGTCGGTTGTTGCCAGAAAAATTACATCGCGATTGATGTGCACGTTGCCACGCTTCAGCGCAATGAACGCCGCCAGATTTGCTACCAGCATGCTCTTATCGTCCAGCGATCCGCGTCCCCACAGGTATCCGTCCTTGATCACCCCACCAAACGGGTCTACGGTCCACTTGCTCTTGTCCACCCCCACCACATCCATGTGCGCCACCAAAAGCAGCGCGCGCGACGGATCCGCCACCACCGCACTGCGCAAACGCGCCACCACCGCGCTTCTTCCCGGCGCCACATCCAGCAGCTCCGGCGCGACTCCTTCTTTCGTCAAAATGGCTGCGATGTATTTCGCCGCCGCCTGTTCATTTCCCGGCGGATTCGTGGTGTTGATTTTGATGAGATCCACCAGCCAGCTCTGCACCTCGCGCGCCAGCGCGGACGTGTCCCCGACCAGCGCCCCATTATCTGGAATCCCCATTCCCGGCGATGGCTGGCCCACCTGAGCCTGCACCTGCGCGGCTCCCAGCCCGCCAACGAACACAATCCATACGATCAAGAAGCTCACACGCTTCCAATTCACACGCACCCCCACTTAGTTGCGTTTTGCACCTTCAGAATTCCATACTAGCATGCGGCTTCGGACGCGCCCGCCGCGCTCGCCGCGCCCTAGTGCCTAATTTGCACTTGCACATAGCGCCGGGCCGGACGACAGCTCGGTTCTTCCGTGCATCTCAATTGTGTTGCCCTTGGGGGTTTTCGAATGAATCGTGGTTTTCGCTCTGGTTTCGCTGCACCGTTGTTGGTAGCTTCGCTGATCGCTCTTGCGCTCCTGCCTCTCGCCGCGCAGGCCCCTCCGGGACCCCAGGGCACTCCTCCCCCCTCCTCCGCCCCTGCTCCTTCCATCCAACAGCCTCAAGGCCCTCCAAAACAGAAGCCGCCGCAAGAATCCGGCGTCACCATCTCCGTCGAAGTTCCCGTCGTCACCCTCGACGTCATCGCCACCACCCAGCATGGCGACATCATCCCCGGCCTCAAAAAAGAAAATTTCCGCATCCTCGAAGACGGCCAGCCGCAGACCATCACCAACTTCGGCCCTACCGATGCGCCCATCACCATGGTTCTCCTCGTCGAAAACAGCGCCCGCTTCAATGGATGGTTCTCCAGCCAGGCCAAATATTGGGCTGACGCGCTTTTCCCTAACCTCAATCAAAAGGACTGGATTGCTCTCGAAACCTTCGATATGAAGACCCACATCGAAGCCGATTTCACCCAGAACAAAGATGAAGTCCGCCAGACCCTCTATCACATTTACTTCCCCGGCTTCAGTGAATCCAACGTTTTCGATGCGCTGCTGGAAACTATCGACCGCCTCAAGGACGTGAAGGGCAAAAAATCCGTTCTTCTCCTCGCTACGGGCGTCGACACCTTCTCGAAACACACTCTCGATCAAACCCTCAAGCAGATTCGTGGCACCGACGTCACCGTCTTTGTGGTCGGTGTCGACAAGCCCATCACCAACTATCTCGAGATGCATCGGTCGCTCGGCAGCATGCAACGCATGGACTACCTCCAAGCCGAAAATCAGATGAAAACCATCGCGGGAATGTGCGGCGGCTTCTCCTGGTTCCCGCAGTTCGATGGAGAACTCCCCGGCATCATGCGCGAGGTGGCCGAATTCCTCCGCCACCAGTACAGCATCACGTACACACCGACCAACACCGCCGCCGATGGCAAATATCGCAAAGTAAAAGTAGAGCTCGTCGCCCCCGACGGCGGCCCGCTTACCGTCACCGACCAAAAAGGCAAGAAACTGAAGTGGGTCGTGTACGCCCGCGAAGGCTACACCGCACCCAAAGGTGGCGTCGGCGACTAATTTTGGAGTGCGGCAATTCATTGTCGCTTTTGCGATCCACGCAACTCGATTAATCGATCCGCTGCAGCCCTGCTGGTCCTGAGGCGTCGACCTAACCGAGGAATCCGCGGCTTGCGTGGCGCTGGCTTTCATGCCAGCTCTTTTCCTTACCTCTTTACTTCGCTACTTTCTGATCCTCAAATCCTTCCCAGTCATATCCCCCGGCGCCGGCTCCCCCAAGATCCCCAGCATCGTCGGCGCAATGTCCCTCAAGGCTCCTCCCGGAGTCAGTCGCAACCCGTCATCCTCCGTCACGCAGATAAACGGCACCGGATTCGTCGTGTGATACGTATGAGGCCCGCCAGTCGTCGGATCGACCATCGTCTCCGCATTTCCATGGTCCGCGGTAATAATCCACGCGCCCCCGCGCGGCTTCAGCGCCTGATAAATCCTGCCCAAGCCCACATCCACCGCTTCCACCGCCTTAATCGCCGCTTCCAGTTTCCCGGAATGCCCCACCATGTCCGCATTCGCAAAATTCATGATGATCGCGTCAAACTCGCCCTTCTCGATGGCATTCACCACCGTATCCGTAATCCCGCCCGCCGACATTTCCGGCTTCAAGTCATACGTCGCCACCTTTGGCGATGGCACCAAAATCCTTTCCTCTCCCGTAAACGGCTTCTCCACGCCACCATTGAAAAAGTATGTCACATGCGCGTACTTCTCCGTCTCCGCGCATCGCAAATTCTTGTACTGCAATTCCTGAAACACTTGCGCCAGGATGTGCTCCAGCTTCTCTGGTTGGATCACACACTTCAGCCAGGGCCAGTTCTTGTCGTACTTCGTCATCGCCACATAAAACAGATTCTTTGGCCGCTTCGGGTCTGCAAACTTGTCAAACTCCGGTGACTCCAACGCATACGTCATCTGCCGCGCGCGATCTGCGCGGAAATTGTAGAAAATCACCGCGTCGTCATCGCGAATCAATCCCACCGGCGCCGCGTCAGGCCCGCTCCCTCGCGTGATTACCACCGGCTTCACAAACTCATCCGTCACGCCCTGCTCGTAACTCGCCTGCAAAGCCGCCACCGGGTCGCTGTTCTTGTATTCCGCTTCGCCATGCACCAGCGCGCGGTACGCCAGTTCCACGCGCTCCCAGCGATTGTCGCGGTCCATCGCGTAGTACCGCCCCACCACCGTCGCAATTTCTCCTATGCCCAACTCACGCATCTTCTGCTGCAACTTGCGCACGTAATCCCGCCCGCTCTCCGGCGGCGTGTCCCGCCCATCCATGAAGCAATGCACAAACACCTTCTCCACCTTCTGCTTCTTGGCCATTTCCAGCAGCGCAAACAGATGATTGAGGTGCGAGTGCACCCCGCCATCGCTGAGCAATCCCAGAAAATGCAGTTGCCGCTGACGCCCGCGCTCCATCGCTTGAAGGAACAGCGCCACCTGTTCCAGTTGCTTGTTCGCGATCAGCAAATCGATCCGCGTAATGTCCATGTGCACGATTCGCCCCGCGCCGATATTCATGTGGCCCACTTCGCTGTTGCCCATCTGCCCTTCCGGCAATCCCACAAAAGGTCCGGACGTCTGGATCAGCGTGTTCGGAAACTTCCGCAGCAGCTCGTCATACGTCGGCTTGCGCGCCAGCGCAATCGCATTCCCCGCCGTCTCTGCGCGATATCCCCATCCATCTAACACGGTCAGCACAATCGGTTTCGGTCGTTTGCTCATAGGTTTTCAGAATACACGAATTCTTTTTTCCCGCGAGGTCCAGGAAACGCCCTCGCTGTGACGCGTGAACATCATCGACTTTCTGAGCAGTTCGCGAGCCTTATTTGTCCGCCTGCCCTTTCGTCCAGTTACGCCTTTCGTCGCTTCCTTCGTCCTCCCCAATCCCTCTCGCTTACCTCTCCCTCACACTAAAGACACAGGAGCAGGCCCGCCATGTTCGCCTTCGATATCGACCTCTTCGCGTTCCTCTGGACTACCGTCGTCGTCGCGTTCGGCAGCAAGTCGAATCTTCGCAAGAACTCCAAGCCCATCCCGCTTCGGTACACACGCAAACTCCTGGCAGATTCGGACCTCACTCCAGCTCAACAGAACTACATTGCTCCCTTCGATGCACAGCTTCTCGCGCTCGGATACCAGCCTCTCTACACCTTGACCGTCACTAACTACGGCTCCAATCTCGTTCGCGGCTACACTCATCCCACCGATCTTGCGAGCTGCACTCTAACAATTGTTGAGGTCCGAACGAACGTTAGTGGCGTCCAGAACTTCAAAAACTCCCAGGTCGTGAATTTCACCACACGCTTGTCGGACGGCCGTGAACTCGTCACCCGCAACATGGAGCTGCGCTCCCTCCTCGATCCCCCTCCCTACAAGATCATGCAGGAGTGCACCAACGTCACCAGCCTCGCCGAACTCAAGAGTCGCCACGACGCCCGCGCTGCTACGCTGGGCACACCGCTCTCGCCGCCGCGCGACGTACAAAGCGTTATCGCGGAGTTCGATCGGGAACACGACATCTCCTGCGCCCATCAGGTGCAGCAGGGAATCTACCAGTTGACTCCCGACCAAAGCGCCTACGTCCTCACCGACAAAGTCTTCAATCGTGGCATCCGCAATTTCTTCAACCCTTTCGCTAAACGTGTGTCACCCACAAAGCTCCTTTTCTCTGCTCTGATCGGCGCGGTATTGCCTCTGTTCGGCATTCTTCGCCTGGCGCCCATGATGGCGGAACGCTATGGGTCATCACCCATGTTCCTGCTCAGCGCGGCATCCCTTTCTATCCTCGCGTGCTACATGCTTGCCGGTGCAATCATCGGCTTGTTCACCGGCTCCCAAAGATACGTGTGGGTCATGCTGATTACTTACGTCCCCGCGCATCTTCTGGCAGGTTGGACTTTCGGGAGTTTTCCTTACAGTACCGCCGCATTCCTCGTCAGCTTCTACGCCGCTCGGCTAATGCGCAAACGCCAGCTCGTGTTGCAATCCTGAAGGCGTCGTTTGCCGCTCACGAACTTTTTCGTCCTTACGCGCTCACAAATTCCCGCAACACCGCCAGCAACCGCTCCACTTCCTCTATCGAGTTGTACTGCACCAACCCAATGCGCAGCATCCCGCCTTTTGACTCCACACCCAGTCGCTCACTCAAATTCAGCGCGTAGTAGTTCCCATCCCAAGTGAAAGTCCCGCGATCTCCCAAGAACTTCGCGATTTCATTCGGGTGCCGCCCCTCGATTCGAAACGATAGCGTCGAGCACCGTTCCTGGCTCCTCGCGGGATCCGTGATCCCGTAAATCTTCAGGCCTGGGATCGCCTGCAAGCCCTCAATCAGACGCCAAATCAATCGCATCTCGTGCGCTACGGTCGTTCGATATGCCGCCGCCAACGCCTCGCGTCGTGTCTGC